>MDTD01052796.1_pt1 | contig 20976 bp, 18 predicted proteins | sample 811221 | NCBI WGS metagenome assembly MDTD01 (sample SAMN05326646, study PRJNA326480) | marine metagenome | isolation source: seawater | place: Pacific Ocean: South West | collected 2011
AGCCGTGGTAGACCACCACGTTGATAGGCTGGATGTGGAAGCGCAGCAATGCGTGCAGCTGACCAGTACTAATAGCTCAATAGGCTTGATTTATGCACTGAAAAAAATTTTTAATTAGTATATGATTATATAAATACATTCTTTAATGGAAAAAAAATCATTATTAATAGTTGGATCTGGATATTATACCTTGGGTGATAAAAGCAATTTTGGATGTATTTTATCATCTGTAATTCAATGGCTTAAAGATAGTAACTTTAGCAACAAAAATCTCAAAGTTGACTTTTTAGTTAAAGATAAGAGAAATATATTTTATAAAAATCAACTATTAAAAAAACACTTTTTCTACCTTAAAGAAAAAATTAATTATGAATTCATTTTAATAAATGAAATTAAAAAGAATTATAGTGCTTGTATAATAGCAACTCCTGAAGAACACCATTTTTTTTACACTAGCAAATTAGTAAAAAAAATGATCCCCATTTTATGTGTTAAGCCGTTTGGCAGAAGTACGATTGAATGTAAAAAAATAATTGCTTTAACAAAAAAATATAAATCAAATGTATATATTGATTTTCACAAAAGATATGACAAAGCAAATTTAAATATAGGTAATACTATTTTTAAAAATCCAGAATTAAATTATCAAATCATTATTAATTATTCTCAACCAATTAACGTTCCAAATGTCACTTTTGCAAAATGGTCCCATAAAACAAATCCTTTTCAATTTTTGGCTCCGCACTATCTTGATTTGTTAAATTTTTGGTTTAAACCAAAAAATTTTGATTTAGAGGCTACAGCAATAAAAAAAATTAAAAATGGAAAAAAAAATTATGACGCTGTTTCAGTATTAATTAATTTTAAAAATGGTAAATATACGACTGTTGTATCCATTAATTGTAACTGGATGGAGCCCATAAATTATTATCAAAAAAGCAGACAAAATATAGAAATCATAACAAATAAATTTCATATATATTCAGATCAAGCATACAGAGGTTATACAAATTATAGTGATGATGGTTATTCTGAGCCAAATAATTATTTTACCTTTTTTTCAAATAATAATTTTTCTGGTTATGGATATGAGAGTTTTAAAAACTTCTTTGACAAAGTATTTCTAAAAAAAAAAAGAAATTTAGTTAAACTAGATGATCATATTTTTGTAAGTAAAGTACTCGATCAAGTTAACAAAAAAATCTAGTCTAAAATGACAAAAAATTTACTTATACTTGGGGCTGGAATAGAATCTATAGAAGGTTATCTAAAAATCAAAAAGTTTGATTGTAAAATAATTGTTGTAGACAAGAATCCCAAAGCTCCAGGGGTAAAGTATGCAGATATATTTATTAGATCCAGTATTCATAACTTTAAAGAAATATTAAAAAAATTGTTACAAAAAAAAATTAAAATTGATGGAGTAGTTTCTTTTGGCGATGTATCCTATGTTGCAAATAGATTATCTAATTATTTTAAGACGGAGTCTATTCCACTAAAAAGTGCAAAAATAACCTCAGATAAGTTTTTGTTTAAAAATGAAATGAAAAATTATTTTAACATTCCTTTTTTTAAAAAAATTCACAACCTAAAACAACTTAAAGAAATCATATTAAAAAAGAAAAATAATTTTATATTAAAACCAGTGGATAATAGTGGTGCAAGAGGCATAATTATAATTAATAAAAATAGTGATTTAACCTGGGCTTATGAATATTGTAAAAAATATTCAAAAAAAAATTATTTTATATTAGAAGAATATATAACTGGCCCTCAATTGAGCACAGAAGGAATAGTATACAAGGGTAAATACATACATCTTTGTAGTTTTGATAGAAATTATGAAATGATTCCAAAATATAAACCATTTATCATAGAAAATGGTGGCTCAACCCCAAGCAAAATTGGAGAAAAAAATAAAAAAAAAATTTTTCAAACTCTTTCCAAAATTACAAAAAAATTAAATTTGTACAATGCAACAATTAAGGGTGATTTAATCATAAAAAAAAACAAAATTTATGTTATTGAGATAGCAACACGATTAAGTGGTGGTTGGTTATCAACAATTACCATCCCAAATTCTACAGGTGTAGATATACTTGAATATACTATAAAAAATTCATTGAAAATGGGTATAAAAGAAAAAGAGCTCATCCCTAAATTTAAAAAAAAAATTATTCAAAGATATTTGTTTCCAAAAGTTGGAAGAATAAATTCAATTCAATTGAAAAATAGATCTTTATTAAATGATAAAGATATTCTTTCATTCAAAATATTTGTTAAAAAAGGTCAAATTATAGAAAAAATAGATTCACATGCATCACGAATTGGCCATGTTATTGTCAGAAATTCTAATTTTAAAAAAGGAATTCTTCATGCAAATAAAATTTTAAATAATGTTGAAATTAAATACAGTAAGTAGATGACAAAATTTATATCTGAAATATCAAGTAATCATAATGGAAGTCTGTCAAGATCGATAAATATGATTAAGCTCTCAGCAGATTTAGGTTTTGATATAGTAAAATTTCAATTATTTAAGATAGAAAAATTATTTTCAAAAGAAATTTTAAAAAAATCAAAAAGTCATAGAGATAGAAAGAAATGGGAGTTAAAAGAGAAATTAATACCAATTTTGGCGAAAGAGTGCAAAAAAAACAAAATAAAATTTTGTGTAACCCCATTCTATTTAGAAGCAGTTGAAATAATTAAACCCTACGTAGATTACATAAAAATAGCATCATATGAGCTATTATGGAAAGATCTTTTGATAAAATGTGCACAAACAAAAAAAACAATAATCATTTCAACTGGTATGGCAAATATGAGGGAAATCACTGAAGCTACTAAAATCTTAAAAAAAAATGGAGCCAAAAAAATTATTATTTTACATTGTGTTTCTAATTATCCAGCAGATATAAAAACTGTTAATCTCTCAGCAATAAATTCAATTCGAAAAAAAACAGGATTAAGTGTTGGATGGTCAGATCATACCAATAGTCCATTAGTTGTAAGCCGTGCAATTGAAAAATGGAAAGCAACATATGTAGAGTTGCATTTGGATATTGAGGGTAGAGGATTTGAATTTAAGTCTGGACATTGCTGGCTACCATCTAAAATAAAGTCCTTATTTGATTTTGTTAAAAATAAAGATGTAGTTGATGGAAATGGAAAAAAATTTCCAGTTAAATCAGAAAAAAATGAAAGAAATTTTAGAGCAGATCCAGTTGATGGTTTAAGACCTATTAAAAAGTTTAGAAAAAAATATGAAAAAGAGTTTTAAATTCATATTTTTTGGAGCAGGTCCTAATCAATATCCTTTTATAAAATATTCAAATAAAAAAAAAAATTACAATATTGTTATTCATAATGAAAAAAATTTTAAAGCAAAAAAATACTCAGATGAATTCATATATGGATCAGTATATAAAAAAAAAAAAATAAATAACTTATTAGAAAAAATAAAAAAAAAGAAAAATTTGGACGATATTGTTTGCAGATCTTCAGGCCCTTCAATAATTTCTGCTTATAAAGCTTATAAATATTTTGGTTTGAACAGAGTAAGTAAAAATTTAGCTAGTTGTGTATACAGCAAATTTTATTTACATAAATTTTTAAAAAAAAATAAGATACCATCAATTAAATCAAATGTTTTAAAGAAAATTAATAAAAAAAAATATTCTGGTATTTGGATAATAAAACCCGACTCCCCAATAATAGGAAAAAAATTTGTATATAGATTCCAAAATCAAGCTATAAACAAAAAAAATTTCTTCGCCACCAAAAATGGGAGTGACAATAGAATGGTTAATATATCTCAATATGTACCAGGAATTGATATTACAGCAGTTTGTTTTATACAAAAAAAAAACAAAAAAAAAATTTTATTAAGTTTGATTAACGAGTGGAATTTTTTTGACGATAACAAAATTGATCTATCTAACACCAGATCTGTTGTAGGCATATCCACACCTCTTGTAAGATTAAACAAAAAGACATTATTAAAAATAAAAGAAATTATTAATAAAATATTAAAATTATTTCCTGATTATTATGGATTATTTGCAGTCTCTTTAAGAGTAAATAAAAGTCAAATTTATGTTTATGAAATAAACTTAAATATTGACGCAAAGTACTCTAAAGTTATTTTTCCCAATCTTTATAGTCAGAAATCAATTTATAATTTAGAAATTGATAATCTTATGGAAAAAAATCTTGGAAAATTAAAAAATCGTAGCAACAACTTTATTGGTATCTTAAATAAAATTTTAATAAAAGATAAAATTAAATATTTAAACAAAATTCAAGAATACGAAAAAAAAATTTGATTTAGAATTAAGATATATTTGAACCCTGATGCTAACCGCAATTATATTATGTAGAAAAAACTCTAGGAGATTAAAGTCAAAACATTTTTATAAAATTGGCAAACTGCCATTAATCGAAAACTTAATTGGTTGCATAAGTTTAAATAAAAATATCAATGAAATATTTTTGGCAACTGGCTCAAAAAAAAAAAATTTTATTTTTGAAAAGAAATTAAAGAATAGATATAAAAATATTAAGTACTACTATCATCAGAATGAATACAACGTTACTGAGAGGGTAGCAAATTTATCAAAAAAAATTAAAAATAATTACTTTGTTCTAGTATCTGGAGATTGCCCACTTGTTGATAATAACTATATCAATACTACTTATAAAACATTAATTGAAAAAAAAAAATATGATTTAATACAATTAGAAAACTCCACTATAGAAGGTCATAATGTTTACAAAAAAAAGATTTGGCATAAAATAAATAAATTATCAAAACATAAAGACTATAAAGAACATCCAGGTTTAGTTTTAAAATACAAAAAAAAAGAATTTCAAATAAAAAATATAGATGCAAATAAATCAAAAAGGTTTCAAAAGTTTAAGGAAAAAAATAAAATTAGAATGTCGGTCGACACCAAATCAGATTTGGATTTTTTTAATTTATCTTATCAATTTCTTAAAAAACAAAAAAAATTTTTTAACTATGAGAATGTACAAAGTTTAAAAAAAATCAACGATGCATGTAATTCTCATGTTGTCCAACAAACACCTTTTGTGAAAAGAATCACTATATATTTAATAACCTCAAAATCTAATAAGATAGGTCTTGGACATTATAAAAGAAGTCAATCTTTAAAAAGAGAAATTGAAGAAACTACAAATTATTTTGTAAAATTAGTTTTATTAAAAAATAATAAAGACTTAAAAAAAATAAATAAATTAAAAAATAATTTTTTAATTATAGATCTACCTAAAGATTTATTAAATAAAATATATTTTAAATATAAACCAAAAAAAACAATTTTTATCGATAATACTAAAAAACTAAAAAATATAATTAATATTGTGCCAGGAATTACAAAATTTGATAAGAATTATTTAAGTGGTAAAAAATATTTAATTATAAATAGAGACATAAATTTTATTAACCATAAATTTAAAAAAATAGAAAATTATAATATCGTTATTCCTGGAGGTGTGTCTAAAGTCCCCAGTAAAATTATAAAATTCTGTGCAGAAGAAAAAAAAGAAAAATTTATTTTTGTAATTAACAAAAAAAACAATTATAAAATTATAAATTTTTTAAAAAAAAATAATATTCAATTTTTAGATAAACCGAAAAATTTTTTCTCTATTATAAAACAATCAAAAAGACAAATAATAAGACATGGTGTGCTTACATATGAAATGTTAGCTTTAAATAAAAAACCATTTGTGTGGAAATATAATGAGCCGCAAAAAAGAATTAAAGATATTAATTACTTAAATAAAAAGGGGTTAATTAATATCTTTAATAAAAAAAATTTTTTAAAAACTGATTATAAACTAGGTAATCAAAATAAATTTAAAACTGGAGCAGAAGGGGTATTAAAAGAAATAATTAAATTTACAAAAAAAAAATGAAAAAAGTTTTAGTTCTAGGCTGTAGTGAAAAGCAAGTTGAATATTTAAAAATACTCAAAAAAAATTACGAGATAATTTTATTGGATAAAAATATAAATTCACCAGGAAAAAAACATGCAATGAGATATTTTCAGTGCTCATATACAGACAAATTCAAACTCAATTATTTACTTAAAAAAAAATTAATCAAAGCTGATTATATATTTACAGCATCCTCACACTTTTCTTATATAGGTGTTGAGTTTTTAGCTCACAAACTAGGCATAAAAAATTTTCCTAAAAAAAAATCAATATCGAAAATTCTAAATAAAACAGAGTTTTATACTTTTTTAAAAAATGAGAATATAAACATACCATGGACAAGAAGAATATTTAAAAAGAAGGATCTAATTCAATATAAAAATCTCAAAAATATATTTTTTTTGAAGTCTGATTTTGGAAAATCTCCTTATTATATTTACAAAGGAGAAATAAATACGTTATTAAAAAAAAATATTCACTGGAAAAAAAATAATTTTCTAAAAAAAAATTATTTATTGCAAAAAAATTTTAAAGGAAAAGAAATAAGAGTTAATGTTTTTCAAAAAAAATGCTTATGTTTCTACTTTAAAAATGGAAAAAAAATATTAAAAAATGATAAAAAAAGATTTGATGATTTAAAAATTTTAAAATCATTATTATTAATAAATAAAAAATTAGAAATCGAAAAATTATTGGTTAAATATGATGTTATAATATCTGACACAGGTTATGTTGTTATAGATATTGGCTTAGATCCACCACAGAGAATGTTAAATTATTTTAAGAAAACTAAAAGAAATTTTTATAAATTTTATTTAAAATTTTTTATAAGATAAAATGAAAAAACTTATAAATTTTATTCGTCCTGAAAAATTTGCATATATCAAGGATAAACAACATAATTTTATAATTTATAAAAATTCTAATATTGAAAATAAAATCATTTATTATAAAAAAAATTTTAAGTTTATTAATAATAGTGAGAATCAATCTTTTCTTGAAACTTACGATAATTTTTTTTTAGAAATAAATAAAAATTTTAATTGGTATAGAATTATTAGTAAATTTGGTCATTCAGGGAAAAGAATAAAAACAAACTTCAACATTAATATTGAGGATCTTAAAGTAAACTTAAAAACCAAAGAAATTGTAGTTTTAGACAATAAAAGTAATTTAATTTACTTTGGTTTTAACAAAAAAAAAATAATATTAAAAAAAAAAATAAAACTGATAATAAAATACAAATCAGCAAAATTTGATTTTTTAAATAATAAAAAGTTAGTGGTATGCACTGATAATAAAAAAATTGTTTTTTTAGAAAATCGTAAAGTAAAAGTTCAAAAAAAAATTATTAATTCAAGATTGATTAAATCAATTAAAGTGTTTAATAACAAAATCATATTAGTTGATAAGTTAAAATATTGTTTACATATTTTTAATTCAGAGGGGAAACAATTAAAAAAAATTGGTTCAAAAGGAACAGGTATCAGAAATTTTGATCTACCTAGTGAAATCAAAATTTTTGGAAATAAATTATTAATAAGTGACCAAAATAACGACAGATTTGTAGCTTTTGATAAAAATTTTAGGTTCAAAATTTTTAAAAAAAGGATCATAACCAAAGCAAGTTTAAGCAGACCGATTAAATCTTTAATAATCAATAAATCTATTTATGTTTTAGACAGGGAAAATAGAAGAATTCAAGTATATAATTTTAAATTGGATTTAATTAAATCACATAATCTAAAAAAAATTGAAAATGCGAAACCAAATTCTTTCTGCTTCAATTATAAATTTAATTGTTTTTTTATTTTATATCGAAAATCAAACTTTAAAAATATACTTGTTTGTTATGACAAAAAATTTAGGAAAAATTTTAAAAAACAAATAAGTTCAAATGATGCACAAGATATTTCATGTTCAAGTGATTATTTATTTTTGGCAAACACGTTGGGTCGAAGTTTAGATAAATATGATTTAAAATTAAATCTTATAAAAAAAATAAAATTAAATTATTTATCATCAAATTCTAGGGTGCTTTTAAAAACTGTTTATGTAGATAAATTTGATAATATTTATACTGCAACTTTTGACGATTTTAAATTATTTAAATTTGATATTAATTTAAATTTGTTGAAAAAAATAAATCTTAATAAATATGCAAATGAATTAAAGGTAATAAGATCAATAGTCATTAATAAAGATAATTCTGATATTATATATTTGTTAAATCGTGGAAAAAAACCTATTTGGTCATACTCTATAAAGAAAAATCAAGTTATAAAAAAAATTGATATAGTTAACGATGATCTTCCTCTAAGAAACCCTACGTCAATAAGCATGTTTGAAAATAATTTAATTATCTGCGATAAAGAAAATGATAGAATTATAAAAAAAAAGGTTTCATATTTTCAATGAAAAAAAAATTAATACGATATAATGAACCAAATATATCAAGCACAGATATTCTAGCCGTAAATAAAGTCTTGAGAAGCACACAATTAACACAAGGAAAAGTTTCTAATATTTTTCAAAATGCATTAATAAAATACACAAATTCAAAATATTGTTTACTTTTTAATAGCGCTTCAACCGCTCTAATTGCAGCCTGTAAAGCATTAGATTTTAAATCAAAAGATATTTTATGGACATCAGCAGTATCATTTGTAGCATCAAGTAATTGTGCACTTTTTTTTAATTCTAAAATTGAATTTTTAGACATTGATCTGAAATCATTTAATATTGATATAAATTTATTAAAGAAAAAACTTAAAATTGCTAAAGAAAAAAAAAAACTTCCAAAAGCAATTGTTGTTGTTCATTTAGGTGGAACGCCATGTAATTTAAAAGATATCAGTAAGTTGTCAAAAAAATACGGATTTAAGATAATCGAAGATGCATCCCATGCTTTAGGTGCAAGATTTAGAAATACAAAGATCGGAGATTGCAAGTATTCACATATATGTATTTTTAGTTTTCATGCAATTAAGATGATAACCACTGGAGAAGGAGGTGCAATATTAGTAAGAAATAAGAAAATATTTAAAAAAGTTTCTGATCTCAATTCTCACGGAATAACAAGAAATATCATAGGAAAAAAAAATAAGCCTGAATGGTATTATGAGAATTATAAATTATCTAGTAATTTTAGATTAACTGATTTCCAATCTGCACTTGGATTAAATCAACTTAAAAGAATAAATAGTTTTTTAAATAAGAGAAACGATATAGCTTCTCTTTATGAGAAACATTTAGACACTAAAAACTTATATTTTCAAGAGATAAGTAAATACGATTATTCTTCAAGACACTTATTTATTATATTTTTAAAGAAAAACAATTTAAGGGATTTATTATATAAACATCTTAAATCTAAAAAAATAGAGACGAATCTTCATTATATTCCAATATATAAGCATCCATTATATAGAAAAGATTATCTTACGAAAAAAATAAGACTAGAAAATTCTGAAAAATATTATCAAAGGGCTTTATCACTTCCAATGCACTGTAATTTAAACAGAAAAGATGTTTTGAAAGTTATAAAAGAAATAAATTTATTTTTTTTAAATGCTTAAAAAAATAAATAAGTTATTAACTATTTTTAGTTTCCTTTTACTAAATAAGAAAAATCAAATTAACGAATGGAATCGATCAGATAAAATAGTTTTAGTAGAATTTAATAACTGGGCTCTACTACATATAGCTAAATATTTAATTTTTAAATTTTTTATTACAAAATATAACTGCAAAGTTTATTCATATGAAGGATACACATTAATTTCATCCAAGAATAAGATTTCTATATCAAAAAAATTATTAAGATATTTAATGATAAAATTAAATATTGGTACTTACGGTATCTATAAATTTTTTGGAGTTTCTAAATTCCTAAGACCAAAAATATCAGAAATTATTCAAAAAGAGGCCACTAAAATTATCAAAAAAAACAATATTAACTCAAAAAAAAAACTTTATAATTTAAAAATAAAAAGTATCCACTTTGGTGATTTAATTTATGACACTTATCTAAAAGTATTTAGTAAACCTACTGTAGAATTAAAATCAAACGAATTTCAATACTTTTTTCAAGAAATAGTATGTTTAATTTTATATTGGTTTTATTTTTTCAAAAAAAATAAAAATAAAATATTAAATATTTTATTTATACATGAAGTGTACAGTTACGGCATTATTCCAAGGTTAGCTGTTAATATGGGAATAGAAAGTACCAAAATATCTCATAAAAGCTTGATTAAGTTTAAAACCAAAGGTTTCTATATTGGACAAGAAAATTCATTTTATTACAAAAATTTTTTTAAAAAAACTTCTCTTAATGTAAAAAAAAATGCATACAAATCTTCAAGGAAAGCACTTAATCAAGTTTTGAAAAATATTTTAATTAAAAAATCTAAATCTAAAGAAATAAAAAAGATCTTAATTTATTGTCATAGCTTGAAGGATAGCCCTCATGTTTTTGGCAGTTTTTTTTATAACGATTTTCATGAATGGTTGATTGCCTTATCAAAAATAAGTCAACAAACAAACTATGAGTGGTTAATTAAACCTCATCCAGACGATGAATTTATCGAACAAAATTATTTTTCTGAAATGAAGAATAAATTTAAAAATGCAAAAATTTTACCTGCAAAATTAAATAAAATTGTTCAAGTTGATTTAGCTTTAACCTGCTTTGGAACAGCAGGGTATGAGCTTCCATATAAAGGAATTAAGGTTATAAATTGTAGTAAAAATCATCCTCATAAAGACTACAATTTTTGCATAACACCAAAAAATAAAGAAGACTATGAAAAACTATTATTAAATCTTAACTTATTAAAGAAATATAAAATTAATAAATCGCAAATATTAGAATTTTATTACATCAAAAGGAATTATTTATATGTTGATTGGATGCAGCTTAAACTTAATAAAACTCTAGATATAAATGATAAAATTATAAAAAATTATTATGAGCCATCATTTTACAATAAATGGCAAAAAATGCTAACAACCGAAAAATTAAAACAAATAGATAAAGTTATAAGTGACTTTTACAATAATAAAACAGGTGTTACTTTAATAAATAATATTAAATAAAATCTAGTTCAATTTTCTCTATTTAACGCTCATAAAGTGAATGGATAAAAAAAAAGGTTTCAAAAAAAATTTTCTAGAATATATATAAACAAAATATTATAAAGTATAGGAGTTCTAAAAGTATACTTAAGGTAGACTTATAAAAATATAAAATTATGCTTAATGGTAAATCGGTATTAATAACTGGCGGCACAGGAAGCTTTGGAAAGGCATTTGTTTCGTTTGCTTTACGTAAATATCCCAAAATAAAAAGACTTGTAATCTTAAGTAGAGATGAAAACAAACAATTTGAAATGCAGAAAATATTTTCCCCACTTAAATTTAAGTGTTTAAGATACTTTATAGGTGACATAAGGGATAGAAGAAGATTAAAAATAGCAATTAACCAAATAGATTTTATATTTCATGCTGCTGCAATGAAGCATGTGCCAGCTTCAGAGTATAATCCTAGTGAAGCAATAAAAACAAATATTGATGGAGCTCAAAATTTAATTGATGCAAGCTTAGAAACAAATGTAAAAAAAGTTATTTTTCTTTCAACAGATAAAGCTTGCTCTCCTATTAATCTTTATGGAGCAACAAAATTATGTGCAGAAAAATTATTTCTTACAGCCAAAAAAAATAACCCTTCAAAAGACACTAAATTTATAGTTATGAGATATGGAAACGTTAATGCTTCTAGAGGCTCGGTAATGCCTTTTTTTATAGATAGATCAAGGAGCAAAATATTACCTGTTACTCACAAAGAAATGACAAGATTTAGTATAAAAATGAGTGAAGCAATAGAAATGTCAATGTGGGCTTTAAAGTATTTAGACAATGGTCAAATTTTAATTCCTAAAATTCCAAGTTACAGAGTAGTGGATTTGGCAAAAGTTTTTAAAGATGCTAGGGTTAAATTTGTTGGGATAAGACACGGGGAAAAAGTCCATGAAGATTTGATAAGCAGATCAGAATCAAGATATTCTATGGAAACTAAAAAATATTATATTCTTTATCCAAATATAAATCCAAAAAAATTTAGATCATTTCAAAAGAAAATTAAAGCAAGAATTCAAAAAGATGAATTTAATTATAATAGTGGAACAAACAAACATTTTTTGAAAGTAAATCAGTTATCTAAAATAATTGATGAAATTAAAAAATCTAATTGATAATTATATTATCTTTTAATTGCGAAAGTTTAAATTTTATTTATAAACACTTTTTATTATGCGTTACTTATTTTCAAGATTTTTTTTAAGACTCAAAAGGGATGGTTTAGTTAATGTTATTTTTTTTATATTCAAATTTTTTTTTCAAAGTGAGAAAAAAATTAATCTAGATATTCTAGAAATACCAAATAACAAAAAATTAGATGATTATTTCCTTACTTTTGGGACTGATAAAGGTTCTTTGGATGGAAAAAAAACGTTTTACAAAATATCCAAAACATCTTCAGAAAAAAAATTTTTAAATTACAAAGACTGGGTATTAAGAGAAAATATATATAATTTTGAATATGAGTTAGGTCAAAATTTTACACCTGTTTATGAGAAGTTTTTTGAACATATAAAACTTGAAAAACTGGATATTTTAGAAATTGGAGTTGCTGGTGGCCATTCACATGCCAGTTGGTATAAATACTTTCCAAACTCAAATATTTATGGAATAGATATAAAACCAGAAAAAGAATTATTATATTCTGGTAATAGACTTTATTATTACGAGTGCGATATTTTAAACCTAAAACAAGTGAGCGAATTTTTAAAAAAAGGTTTTAAATTTGATATCATTATTGATGACTCTTTGCATACATTTGATGCTTTTATTGCCAATCTTTTTAATTTTTTTCCATCTCTTAAAAGAGATGGTTTATACTTTTTAGAGGATTTTTTACACCAAGATAATAAATTAGAAAAATTGAGATCTTATAATCAAAAACATGGAAAAAAATTAACAAAATATGATTTAACTATGCAAGAAATTCTTACTAACCTATCCAAAAAAATAACATTTCAAAGTGATTATATAAGTAAAGATAAGCAAATTAATATGCACAACAATGTTAAAGATTTAGAAATTATTAAGTTAGATTACCCAGATTCTGCAATCGCAGTTTTAAGAAAAAAATAAATGTTAAAGGATCAAAAAATTATTATTACTGGTGCTTTAGGTTTGGTTGGTAAAGAATTATTAAAAATTTTCTGCCAAACAAACCAAAAAATATATGCGATTGATTTGAAAGGACAGTTAAACAGATATGCTGATTTTATCAAAGATATAAAAATGAGAAACAAAAATATTCATTTTATAGATTGCGATATTAATAGTGAAAAGTTTTTAAAAATTAGTAAGAATGCTAAATCAATTATACATCTAGCTGCGGTGCTTGGAGTAGAAAATACAGAAAAAAATATAAAAAAATGTTGGCAGGTAAACGCAGTAGCAACAAATAATATTTTAAAAGCCTGCAAAATAAATAATATTAATCATTTGATATTTACATCTTCTTCAGAAGTTTATGGAGAACAAATCTATGAAAATATTGATGAAAAACACCCTTTACTTGGTAAAAATATTTATGCTTTGTCAAAAATTGCATCAGAAAATTACATAACTGATTTCAGAAGAAGAAATAAAAAATTTAATTATAATATACTTAGACTTTTTAATACATACGGCGAAGGCCAAGTTGCAAAGTTTTTTATAAGTAAATCTTGTTATAATTTGAGAAAAAATAAAAAAATAGTCATCAATGGAAATGGTTTACAAATGCGAAGCTATGCTTACGCCTCTGATACGGCTTATTATATTTATTCATGTTGGAAGCTTAGATTAAAAGTAAAAAATCAAGTATTTAATATAGGTAACTCAAAAGAAAAATATAATTTGTTACAATTGCTTAAAATTATATCATTAGTTGGTAATAAAAAGATAAAATATCAATTAGACAAATCATTTTATAAATCAGATAGATTGGAAGATAGGGAAATATTTAATAGATTGTGTAGCAATAAAAAAAGTGTTCAAAAATTAAAGTATATGCCAAAGGTAAATATATATGATGGTATAAGAAAAGTTATTTCGCAAAATAAAATCTATAATGATTGGCCAAATTAAAACATAATTTATTGATTTTAATCCATCATTAAAATGAAAATTAAAAAAAAAAAATTTCTATTATTACAAGTTAGAAGACATGTAGGTGAAATAAATTGGATATTGCCAATTATTTATTTATTAAAAAAAGAGGGTTATTCTGTAATAACATATTTTGATGATCACAAAACATTTGACTTGTTTAAGAAAAACATTGAACTTTATAAAGTATGGAGAGAGATAAACTATTTATTTTTTATTCAAAAAAAATCAGATAAATTGATAAATAAAATTCTATTTAGAATAATCCTAATTTTAAGCAAGATATTAAACAAAAGATTTGATGATTTGTTTTTTTTTCAATTTTTAAGACGTAATCTCTATAGTAGTGAAAAAATATATAATATTATACAAGGTGGTTCCTTAAAATGTTTTTTTGTTGCTGACAATAGTTATTCTAATTTATATTTATATTTTAAAAATAAAAACCCAGATCTTAAAATAGTTAGATTTCCTCATTCACAGTTTCCTCCACTTAAACAAAAATATGACGTTGAAAATAAAAAATTACATTACGGAGACTTTTATTTATACAGATCGATAGAGGATTTTACCCAAAAATACGGCAAAGATAAATTAACTCATTCAATGAAAAATAAAATTATAGAATGTGGAAACTTAATGTATGAAAGGTGGTGGTTAAATAAAGTTTTTAAGAAAAAAGTTAAAAAAAATAAAAAATTTAAAATTGTTGTCGCTACTAGACCTTGGGAAAGCAATTTTTGGTCAAAAGAAACATTTAAAAGCATTATTTTGTCAATAATGAAAATTACATCAATTTTCAAAGATACTCAGATAATCTTTAAGATTCACCCGAGTGAGAAAGAAAAAGATTATTTAATCAAACTACTTAATAGTTATAAAAGTAATTTTTGGAAAATAGATTATAGACACTTAATATCAATTTCAAAGTCATGCGATTTAGGTATTACACTCAATACTTCAGCATGTTTAGATATTGTATCTATGAGAAAACCTTGTATTGAATTTTGGTTAAAAAATAAAGTTTTAAACCAAAATTTAATTTATAAAGTTGATGGAAAAATCAAAACACCTTTCGAAATTTTTGGAATTGTTTTAAATGTTAATAATTATGATCAACTATTACAAAAATGTAAATCTTTAAAAAATAAAAAAATTAGAGACAAAATTGTAAATGAGCAATATTTAAATTTTTTAAAACTAAATAATAATAAAAAATTGGCAAAAAAAAATTTAAAAGATATAGAAAAACTAATTTAAAGAATTCTTATATTAATTTTTTTAAAAATAAATTTTTAAACTTAATCAATCATCTGTACCATCTAAATTAACTGTGTGTCTTAACTTATAACCTTTTCTTGTTTTCTTCCATATATGAGGAGATCTGAATTCATCGCATAATTTTTTAAATTTTGCTTGTTTAATTTCTAGATAATCCAACACTTCATCAAAATATTTTTTTGGAAATTCTCCGTCAAATTTTTTTACTAGATTTTTACCCTCATCCCTTGTTATATGATTATTGCGGATTTCTTGAGATGCATCATGAGTCGCTCTTCCAATACCATATTTAATATATGTTGTGTAATAATGCAGGTCATCAATTTTATCGTCAATACTATTGTATTTGCTGTATGTCCCATCAGTCCTAAAGGGCCTTGGTTTAAAGTTTGTTTTTTCTACTGCATAGTAATAAGCTTCTTGAGGTATCCATTTTAGATAATATCCTAAATAATGTACCTCTATTTTTTTATTTCTAAGGTCATGATCTAAAATTGGTAAAAAAGGATTAAGATCATTAATAGATAGGCTGTAGTTTTCTTGAAGTTTATTTATAGAAATTCCACTAAGGAAAATTTTGTCATAGTTTTGAACAGAAAAAAAATTTTGTTCTCTTTTTGATACTAGAATATCCTTTTTTGGATTACCGTACTCCGCTTCATTTTCACCATAAAATATTAGAGGAATATTATATTTTTTTGCTATTGCAGGTGCAAAATTCTTTTGACCAAGAACAAATGTTTGAAAAGGGTGTAACAAGTTTTCTATCGACAGCTTTGTGAGAAGTTTCATTACTTTTTTATTATGTTTAAATGAAATGTTTTTAAATTTACCAAATTTAATCCAATTTAAAAAATTTTTATAACCATAACTTGTATACAATATAGGTGGCCAAGTAATCGTAAGTGGATTCATTCCGTATTCATATTTAAGAATATAAGACGCATAAACCGAGTCTTTTCCGCCACTTCCAGGAACAATACAATCATATTTTTTGTTATTACTACGGTGTTTATCCAGTAGTTGAGTGAACTCTTTATGCCTATTTTTCCAATCAATATTTTTTTTTATTTCAGAAACTCTACAGGCATCACAAACACCATATTTATCTATGTTTAAATATTTTGCATTTTTTCTTTCCCTTGTATGATTAAATTCGGGATATGAGTTTGGTCTTTGATTTGATGTAACACATTTTTTACAAAATATAATTTTTTTTGGAAGATTGTATAAAGTTTTCATTTCATTATTTTTTTTTTTAAATTTTTATAGACTTTAATTCCATTAATACCACTTTTTTCAGGATGAAATTGGTAAGCTTCAACATTTTCATGTTTTATCGCTGCACAAAATTTTTTTTTAAAGTTACTTGATTGAGCCAAAATTATATTTTTGTCATTTGGCACACAAATGAATTTATGTATAAAATAAAATTCTTTATTATCATTTAATGTATTCAGACAAGTATTTTTTAGTTTTTTTACTTTTATTTTCCTCCATCCAATATTAATTACTTTGTTTTTATTTTTATAATTAAACTTTCTAACCACACCCTTAATTATTCCTAAACCTTTAGTGTTTAAATTTTCTTCACTTTCTTCAAACAGAATTTGCATACCTAGGCAAATTCCAATCATAGGTTTTCCAGAGGAATAAAAATCTAAAATTTCTTTAAAAAGTTTTTTTTTTTTAATATTTTTGATAGCCTGATTAAAAGCTCCTACTCCTGGTAAAATGATACTTTTTGATTTTTTAATTATTTTAGATTTATCTGTAATTATTGTTTTTAAACCAACAGCCTCACATGCTGATAGTATACTCCTTAAATTTCCCATTTCATAATTTATTATTGCAACATCATACATTTCTTACAATTCCTTTTAATTTTTTTATACTTGTATATTTAAATTTATTTTTTTTTTTGTGATTTTAAAAATTCATAATTTCCCTCATTAAATTTATCAAAGTTGTATTTAAAAGTTTTTATAGAAGAATAATGAAGACTTGAACCAATAGAAATTGCAGAAATTTTTTTATATTTCAAAATTTTTTTTATATCAGATATTTTTCCATATCCTCCACTTATAATAATTGGTATAGAAATTGATTTGTTAATTTGGCTAATTAAGTTAATATCAAATCCACGGCCAGTGCCATCCATATCAACAGAGGTTAAAAATATTTCACTTGCACCCCTATCTTCAACTTGTTTTATCCATGAATTTACTTCTAAATTAGTTTCTTCTCGTCCTGAATTTGTTAAACAAAAATATTTCTTTTTAAATTTAATAGCTTCAATAGAAACAATAATTGTTGAAGATCCAAAATATTTAACAGCATCAGATAGTAATCGAGGGTTTTTGATTATAGAACTGTTTAAAAAAACTCGGTCAGCACCAGATTTTAGAAGAAATTCTATATCTTCAAGACTTTTTATACCTCCACCTGCGATTAAGGGTATAAAAATTTTCTTTGTAATTTTCTTTATTAAATTAAATAAAGTGTTTCTATTGTATAAACTTGCAACCACATCATTTAATAAGATCTCATCTGCTTCCTCTAAATAATATTTTTCAATATAATCATTAACATTTCCTAGAGCTCTAAATCCCTCTAAATGAATGCCTTTTACGAGGTTTTGACCTTTAACATCTAGTCTAGGAATTATTCTAAGATTTCTATTAGCCATTAAAAATAATTATTTTTTTCATTAATATTTTTTCAAAAGATTTGACTTATTATTAAGGGTATTCAACATTTTGTAAATTCTATAACCTGAATTTTTTTTATAGTAAATATTTTTAACTTTCTTACATTTATTTTGAAATTTTTTAGTTAGTGCTAAATTTATTTTTTGAGATATATCTTTAGAAGAATATGAACAATTTAAAATATTTTTTGATTTTGGTCTACCATTTTGTCTAGACCCAATATTTATAACTGGTAATTTAAAACTTGGAGCTTCAATTATTCCACACGATGAATTACCAATTAATATTTTACATTTAGCAAGTAAATTTATAAAATTTTTCCTATCAAGGTTTTTAATTATTTCTATATTATTAATGTTTTTTGTTCTAAGTTTTTTTAATATTATCTGGAAACCAAAATCATTATTTGGATAAACCCAATAAATTTTATTTTTAAATTTCTTTAATGCATCTATTAAATTATCCATTTGATAATTTAAATTTTTAATCTCACTTAATACTGGGTGAAACAAAATAATAAAATAATTCTCTTGTGCGGTACTTCTCTTAATTTTCGATGCTATATCATCAAGTTGAGGGGCGCCATATTCAAAAATTCTAAATTTTTCTTCACCCCACTTTTTCAATCTTAAGCTAGAATCTTTACAGGAAGAGAAGTGAATATTTGTAAATTTTGCAATAGCTGCTCTAGCGAGATCGTCGATGTGACCTGATTTATCACCCGCTTGTATGTGTGCTATTGGAATATTCATATACGCTGCAGCAAGTGTCATACCTAGTGTTTCTATTCTATCACCAGTGAGAACAATTAATTGTGGCCTTATTGTTTTTAATTTTTTACTAAATTTTTTAATTGCCTCTCCTAAATTCATTGACCATGAATTTTTTTCAATTTTTGGACTATTGAATTTTATTTTTTCATCTATTTTTATTTTATCTCTCTTAAACTGAGCTAAATTAATTCCAAACTTTGGGTCAAGATAATTTCCTGTCACCAATGTTTTGATATTCTTGTTACTTTTAAAGTGTATTAAAACATTTCTTGAATAAGAGTAAGTAGCTCTTGAGTCCATTAAAAAAAGAATTTTCATTATTTAATTTCATTCCACTTTAGTTTTACATTTGGTTTAATTTCTTTTTTAGCAAATTTTCCCAAAATTTTTTTAAAATTCTTAGCAGGAATCTCTTTTTTTAAAGGTGCTGGTCTTTTTACTGAAATATTTTTAAGACTTAATTTTTCACCTTTTTTAATTTTTTTTATTGAAACAACAGATTCTCTAGCCCAGCTTATTATCTCTCTTTCTTGATAATGAATCTTTTTATCAGAACTTCTGGCTTTAAATACTGCATTACAACCTTCAACTAATTCTTTTAATTCGTGTGGTTCAATAGATGATGCGTGATCTGGTCCTTTCAATTTTTTATTAAGGGTAAAATGTTTTTCAATTATTCTTGCACCAAGAGCTACCGCACCTATTGATGTATAAATGCTATCTGTGTGATCAGATAATCCCGTGATTAATTTAAACCTTTTAATATATTCTGTTATAACCCCAATATTTGATATTTCATACGGACAGGGATAAACAGAGGTACATTGCATAATTGCAATATTTGGATTAATTTTTTTAACTATATTAATTGTTTCTGAAACTTCTTTAATTGTAGACATTCCAGTTGAAATTATTGTTGGTCTTTTTTTTTTCGCAACATGTACTTGAAAAGGGTGATTAGTTAACTCACCTGATCCAGTCTTAAAAAATTTTAAATTTACTTTTTTTTCGAGAATATCAGCTGATTTGAAAGAAAAAGGTGTGCATAAATAATCAATATTATGTCTCGTACAATATTTCTTTAACTCGATATGTTCTTCAACAGAAAGATTTGTTTTTTTTAGAGTATCATAAAGATTAAGATCAAAATTTTTTGATTTTGGAGTTTTTCTTAACATCTCATCATCCAAAACGTGCATTTGAAATTTTATTGCTGATGCTCCTGCTTTAGATGCAAGATCAACCATTTTTTTTGCTAGTTTAATTTTTCCTTCATGATTTATGCACGCCTCAGCAATTATATAAGGTTTTGAATTTTGAGTTATAATTTTGTTATTTATAGAAAATTTTCTCATTTATTATTTTTATATAGTTTTTTACAAACCTCTAAATCTTTTTTATCATCAATATCAATAGACTCATATTCATCTGTAATTATATAATTCCATCTTTTAGAAAATATAGATTTAGTTTTTAAAAAACTGTTATATTTAACAAAATAAATCAGACTATTTTCATATAAAAATGGCTTTCGATCCTGCCTTCTTCTAACTTTTAAATTATTCAATGGGGTAAAATATTTCTGTTTATTAGAAATTTGTTTATCTATCAAAGAAACAGAAAGGCAAAAGTCATAATTTTTAGAAATACATTCTTTGACAAATGACTTTAATGTTACAAGTCTTCTAAGTGGAGAGGTAACTTGAAGTATTAAAATATACTTAGGCTTATCAACTAATTTTTCGAGTGAATAAGTTAATGCTTCTTCAGTTCTTGACGTAGATAATGATAATTTTTTTGGTCGTAAATGAGTTTCAATTTTTGATTTTTTTCCAATTTTCAATATTTGCAGACTGTCAGATGATAGAACTATTTTATAAAATAGACGAGATTTCTTAGCTAAATCTATAGTTATACTGGTTAAAGTTTTTTTAAATATTTTATTTAAATTTTTTTTTTTTAAACCTTGAGAATTTTTTCTCGCAGGGATAAAGCACAATATTTTATTCATAGTTAAATTGCTA
>MDTD01169396.1_pt1 | contig 20976 bp, 20 predicted proteins | sample 811221 | NCBI WGS metagenome assembly MDTD01 (sample SAMN05326646, study PRJNA326480) | marine metagenome | isolation source: seawater | place: Pacific Ocean: South West | collected 2011
CACCGCGGCCGCCTTGCGGGAGACCATCGAGGCGGCCGGCCTTCGCGTTTCGCGCATGAGCTATTTCAACTTCCTGCTGTTTCCGCTGGCCGTCGCGGCGCGGATCAAGGCGCGGCTGTTCGGACCGGGCAAGCCGGGCGAGGAAATGCCGGCCGGGCCGGTCAACCGCCTCCTCTACAAGGTCTTTTCCCTTGAACGCCATGCGCTGGGGTCGAGCATCCGCTTTCCGGTCGGCCTCTCCCTCTATGCGGTGGCCGAGCGGCGATGACCATCGCGTCCATAAGGCAACTGGCCCGCTTTTCCATGGTGGGCCTGCTGGCCACCGGCATTCATGTCGCGGTGGCATGGCTCGCCTATCGCGGCCTGGCATTCGCGCCCGCCGCTGCGAACGCAGCCGGGTTCGTTTCCGCTTTCATGGCGTCCTATTTCGGGCACCACCACTGGAGCTTCCGGCGGCAGGGCAACCATGACATCCACCTGCGGCGCTTCCTCGTGGTCTCGCTGGTCGCCTTCCTGACGAGCCATGCGATCACGCTTGCGGTGACCGGCTGGCTCGGGCTCGACTATGGCCTGGCGCTGCTGGCCATCGTGGCGGTGGTGCCCGCCTCGACCTATCTCGCCAGCCGCTTCTGGGCCTTTGCACCCGTTGCCGCCCATGTGCCGGACCGTCCGGCGATCGGAACCCGAGCCTGGCAAGGCCATGCCGGGCTGGCCGTGGCCGCGCTTGCCGGCGCGGCGGCGTGGACCATGCTCCACGGGCGGCCCTTCAACGGCGACACAAGCTGGTATCTCGTCGCCACGCGCATGTGGATGGATGGCGCCTCGCTCTATTCCGACGTCATGGAAATCAATCCACCCATGGCGTTCCTGATCACCCGCGCGGTGCTGGTCTTCGGCGACTGGTCCGGCCTGCAGGACGGCACGGCCCTGCTTGCCGCCCTGTTCATGGCCATCGCCGTCACGGTGTTCCTGGTGGACCGGCTTGCCCGGCATATCCCGTCCGGCAATGTTCCGCGCACGCTGCTCGTGGCCGCATCGGCGGGGGCGCTGCTGATCACGTCACTGCTGGACTTCGGCCAGCGCGAGCACATCTTCCTCATCCTGGCCCTGCCCTGGATCGTGGCCTCGGCGATGCGCCTCGCCGGCTGGACGCTGCCTGCGGCAGCCATGGCGGCGCTTGCGCTCTACGCGGTGCCGGGCCTGCTTCTGAAGCCGCATTTTCTCATCCTGCCGGCGACCTTCACCCTCATGCAGATCGTCTCCACGCGCAGCCTGCGGCCGGCCTTCGCCGCGGACAACCTCGTCTTCGGCGGCGCGGCGGTGCTCTACCTCGCCTCCATCCTCGCCTTCTTTCCCGATTACCTTGCACTGGTCGTGCCGATCGGGCGTCTCGTCTATGGCGGCTATGGGGGCGGGCTTGCCGATTTCCTGCCCTGGCTCGTGGAAGACTACATTGCGCTGCTGCTTGCCGCGCTGCTGCTTGCGTACCTGCCGCGAACCGCCGAAGGCCGGTTCGGCGCGGGATTGCTGGCGGCCACGCTGGCGCTCACGATCATCTATCTCATCCAGTTCAAGGGATGGCATTACCAGTTGCTTCCGGCGCTGGGCATGGCGCTGATCGCCAGCGCATGGACCGGCGCGCTCCTCCTGCGCGCGCAACGCATCGTGCCGCTCGCGATCGCCATGCTGATCGTCTATCCCTGCGTTCTCCTGCCGCTGATGCGCGGACCGCATCAGAACCCGGTTGCCCATGCGATGGCGGACGCCATCGGCAGCGATACGGAAGGCAAGGGCGTCATGGTCTTTGCCAGCAATGTCTGGGCCGCGTTCCCGATGGTGAACATGACGGGCATGCGCTGGACCAGCCGCTATCCGAGCCAGTGGCTCGTTCCCGGCGCGATTGCCGGGCTTGCATCCACGCCGGAGACCGACGTGGATCGGCGCAAGGCGCTGGAGGACATGGCCGCCCATGCCCGCAAGACCGCCGCGGAGGATTTCGTCAAGAACCGCCCCGACATCGTGATCGTCGACATGCGCGAGGAAAAAACCGGCTTCGGCGACATCCCGTTCGACTGGCTGGCCTTCCTCAAGGCCGATCCGGACTTTGCCGAAGCCTGGCGCGACTACCGCCTCGACACGGCAATCCCGGACTACGCGATCTGGCGCAGGGCCGGGGAATAGCGGTCGGCCGGTCCGGCTTCATCCCGCCCGGCCAGCGGGCATGGACATCTCAGCCCTGGCTTTCCCTCACGGCTGCGACACTGCGCGCCTGATAGGCCTCGGCATCGCCGAAATCGGCAAAGCCGGCATGGTAGGGATGAACCCCCTTGGCCGGCTTTGCATGCTTGATCGGGCACCAGCGTGTTTCGGTGCGCGCGGCGATCTCGCGCACATAGGCAAGCAGGCCGTTGGCATAGGAACAATACCAGCAATTGAGCTTTTCCAGCCCGTTCAGATAGGCCAGCTTGTAGCGGTCGAAGACGATGTAGTCGGCCCGGCGCACTTTTTGCAGGCCATAGGCGGGGAAACAGACTGCCTGGTAAATCGTGACGAAAAGATCGAGCAGGACCAGCGGAACGAAGACGGAATAGATGAAGGGCGCCGTCAGGACGACTCGAAGCCGGGCGCCCGCGACATAGTTCAGCAGGCGCGTGCGCATCTGCCTGTGCAGGCGCAGGACTTCGGTTTCGAAGACCACGCGGCCACGCTCGATGCGGTAGTTGAAGGCCTGGCGCTGCTCGGCAATCGCCTTTTCCAGATCGTCCTGCAGCTTCTCGAATTTCTCGGCCAGTTCCGGGTAGATCGCCATTGCCGTATCCCCGCTCCGGTGAAGCACCAATTCAAGAGACAAGCGAGCCATGCGGCCCGCCCGGCGTCAAGGCGCAAACGCTCAGCGGAAGTGCTTGGACAGCTTCAGGCCCTGTGCCTGGTAGTTGGATTTCAGGTCCGCGCCATAGAGCATGTCCGGCCGGGCCAGCATGTGCTCATAGACAAGACGGCCGACGATCTGGCCGTGTTCGAGGATGAAGGGCACTTCATGGCTGCGCACTTCCAGCACGGCGCGCGCGCCCTGACCGCCGGCCGAGGCATGGCCGAAACCGGGATCGAAAAAACCGGCATAGTGGACGCGGAATTCGCCGACGAGAGGATCGAAGGGTGTCATCTCCGCAGCGAAGTCGGGCGGCACGTGGACCGCCTCGCGGCTGACAAGGATGTAGAACTCGTCCGGATCCAGCACCAGTTCGCCCAGCCCCCTGCCCTGCAGCGGTTCCCAGAAGTCGAGCACGTCGTGGGCGGCGCGCCGGTCCACGTCGACCAGGCCGGTGTGGTGCTTTCCGCGATACCCGATCAGGCCGCCTTCACAGCCCATCAGGTCGATGGACACGGCAAGGCCACCGCCGGAAATGTGCGGCTCGCCCTCGTCGACCAGCGCCTCGGAGCGATGCAGCAGCATCAGTTCGCCTTCCGACAGGAGCGAATGACCGGTGCGGAAACGGATCTGGCTCAGCCGCGATCCCGTGCGCACGACAATCGGAAAGGTTCGCGGGCTGACCTCGATGAAGAGCGGACCGGCATAGCCGCGCGCGATCTTGTCGAACTCGCGGCCATGGTCGGTCATGATGCGGGTGAAGATGTCGAGCCGTCCGGTGGAGCTTTTCGGGTTGGCCGAGGCCGAGACCGTATCCGGCAGGGCGAGGCTTTCGAGCAGCGGGATGATGTAGACGCAGCCGGTCTCCAGCACAGCGCCTTCCGACAGGTCGATCTCGTGCAGCTTGAGGCGGTCCAGCTTGCTTTCCACGGTCGCCACCGGGCCGGGCAGGAAGGAGGCGCGCACGCGATAGGCCGTGTGGCCGAGGCGCAGGTCCAGGCTCGCCGGCTGGATCTGGTCGTCGTCCAGCGGGCGGCTGCTCTTCAGCCCGCCCTTGCTGAACAGTTCCGCTATGTCCCGGTCCGGCAGGATGCCTGTCTGGCGCACTGTGCCCACTCCCCTGTCTGGCCGGACAGCTTTAGCGCGCAACTTCGTTGACGCAAGGCGCGCGCGGTCATATAAGCCGGTTTATCCCGTGGTGATTTGGCCGGCCGGCTTGCAGCCACGTTAAACAAGTCGCTAAAAGGGGCCGCATGACACCGGCTTTGCGACTTTCGCGGCCGGTTTTTTGTTTGTGAAGGCAGACATGATGGTCGACACGAAGCGCCCCCTCCACCCGCAGACCACCCTCGTTCACGGCGGCACGCTGCGTTCGCAGTTCGGCGAGACATCGGAAGCGATGTATCTGACGCAGGGCTTTGTCTATGACAGCGCGGAAGCCGCCGAAGCCCGCTTCAAGGGCGAGGAACCCGGCTTCATCTATTCGCGCTATGCGAACCCCACCGTCGACATGTTCGAGAAGCGCATGGCGGCGCTGGAAGGCGCGGAGGATGCGCGCGCGATGGCTTCCGGCATGGCCGCCGTGTCGGCTGCCCTGCTCTGCCAGTTGAAGGCCGGCGACCATCTCGTCGCCGCCAAGCAGCTTTTCGGCTCATGCCGCTGGGTGGCGGAGACGCTGTGCCCGAAATTCGGCATCGAGGCGACCATCATCGACGGCACGAAACCCGAGGCATGGGAGGCGGCATGCCAGCCCAACACGAAGGTTTTCTTCCTCGAAAGCCCGACCAATCCGACGCTGGCGGTCATCGACATCGCCGCGGTCGCGGATATCGCCAATGCCAACGGCATCACCGTCGTCGTGGACAATGTCTTCGCCACGCCGCTCTACCAGAAGCCTTTGGAGCTTGGCGCGCATGTCGTCGTCTATTCGGCCACCAAGCATATCGACGGGCAGGGCCGGTGCCTTGGCGGCATCGTCCTGTCGTCGAAGGACTGGATCGACGAGAACCTGCACGACTATTTCCGCCATACCGGCCCCAGCCTTTCGCCGTTCAACGCCTGGACGCTGCTCAAGGGGCTTGAAACCCTGCCGCTGCGGGTGGCGCAGCAGACGTCCTCGGCCGGGCGCATCGCCGATTTCCTGGCCGGCCACGGCAAGGTGGCGCAGGTCATCTATCCCGGACGGACCGACCATCCGCAGGCCGGCATCGTTGCGCGGCAGATGACCGGCGGCTCGACCATGGTCTGCATGGAACTGAAGGGCGGAAAGGAAGCGGCCTTCGGCTTAGAGAACGCGCTTTCGATCTTCGCCATCTCCAACAACCTGGGCGACGCCAAGAGCCTCGTGACCCATCCCAGCACCACGACGCACAAGAACCTCAGCGAAGAGGCGCGGCTGGAACAGGGCATCCGGCCGGGCACGGTGCGCCAGTCTGTCGGCCTGGAGCATGCCGACGACCTGATCGCGGATATCGAACAGGCGCTGGCTCGGGTGTGAACCGCTCAGCCGCGGCCGGCGAATGTGCGCCGGGCGAGAAGGATGCGCATGGCTGCCGTGTAGAGGCAGACGGCGGCAAAGCCCCAGGCAATGACGGGGAACCAGGCAGGGAACAGGCACATGGCGGCGAAGACCGCTATGGTCTCGGTGGCCTCGGCGAGGCCGGTGGTGAAATAGATCGACTTGTCGCCCCGCGCCACGCTCTCCATGGCATGGCGTTCGGCCAGCACGGCATAGGCAAGGAAGCTGGCGCCGTTGGCATAAAAACTGAAAAGGAGTGCCGCCGCGGCCAGCGCATTGGCCTGCGGGTCGAGCGCGGCAAAAGCCAGCGGAATGGCGCCGTAGAAGATGAAGTCGAGCACGATATCGAGATAGCCGCCATAGCCGGTCTTGCCATTGATGGCCGCGACGGCACCGTCCAGGCCGTCGGCCAGCCGGCTCACGAGCAACAGGACAAGGCCCGTCCAGAGCCATCCGCCCGCGATGGCGGCAGCGGCGGCCATGCCGACGATCCAGCCGGCCCAAGTGACCTGATTGGCGCTCACGTCCGCCGCGGCGATGCGCCGGGCCATGGCTCTCAGCCCCGGGTCGATACGCCTGCGCACCCAGCCATCCAGCATGTCGCCTCTCCTTTCGGGCAAGGCGTAGCAAATGCGCCGGCATGCTGCCAATCAAGTGCTTGCGAGCCGACCGTTGACGGCAGGGCGCCGGGCGGGTGTATGATTGGGATGTGGAGTCTGCCATGTATCGCGCGAATACGGAAAACATCGAAGTCTGCGTCGAACCGATCTATCTGGACGAGGAATCCGCGCCGGAGGAGAACCGCTATTTCTGGGCCTACCAGGTCCAGATCGCCAACAGGGGGACCGTCGCGGTCAAGCTGATGTCCCGCTACTGGCGGATCACGGATGGCCTTGGCCGGGTGGAGGAAGTGCGCGGTCCCGGCGTCGTCGGCGAGCAACCGGTCATCGCGCCCGGCGGGCACTATGAATACACGTCCGGCTGTCCGCTTCCCACGCCCTCGGGCATCATGCAGGGCAGCTACACGATGAGCGACGCTGACGGCCGGCAGTTCGATGTCGACATTCCCGCCTTCTCGCTCGACATTCCCGGCGTGGCACGCATGGTCAACTGACCGGGTGCATCCGGTCTACTTGTCGCGGAAATCGTCGGGATCGAAGGTGTAGCTGGTCGAGCAGAACTCGCAGGTGACACTGATCCTGCCGTCCTCGATGCTCTCCTCGATCTCGTCGGCGGTGAAGCCGTCCAGGATCGCGCCGATCTTCTCGCGCGTGCAGGAGCACTTGTCGTGGACGGCGGCCGGTTCGTAGACGATCGCGCCGTGTTCATGGAACAGGCGGTAGAGCAGGCGCTCGGCGCCGACACTGGGGTCCCACAGTTCCGTCGGCTCGATCGTGGCCAGCAGCGCTTCCGTCTCGCGCCAGGCATTGTCCACGGGCGCATGGCCGCTCCCGTCGTCGCCATCGCCCCCATGCAGGTCCGGCATGCGCATCCGCTCCGGGGCATCGGGCAGGAACTGCGCGACGATACCGCCGGCGCGCCACTGCGTGCGGTTGCCGGACAGGATCTGCTGGCCGGCAGCAAGGCGCACGGCTGTCGGGATCTGCTCGGACTGGCGGAAATATTTCTGCGCCACGACCTCGAGGCTGGACCCGTCCAGTTCCACGATGCCCTGGTAACGCTGCATGTGGACGCCCTGGTCGATGGTCAGCGCCAGGATGCCTGTCCCGAGCAGTTCCTCGGGCGCCGTGCGGCCGGCCGCGACCGCCTCGGCCAGCCTGTCCCCGTCATAGCGGGCATAGGCGCGCACGCCGTCCGGCGTGGTGAAATCGGCGACCAGCATGTCGACGGGACCGTCCGACTGGGTCTGGAAGATGAACTTGCCGGAAAATTTCAGGGACGTTCCGAGCAGAACGGCCAGGGTGACCGCCTCGGCGAGCAACAGGCTGACCTCCGGCGGATAGGCATGGCGGGCCAGGATGGAATCCAGTTCCGGCCCAAGCTGAACGATGCGCCCGCGCACATCGAGGGCCGAAACCTGGAACGGCACGACGGCATCGTCGCCGGCGTGTCCGATCTCGCCAAGCTCCTTGTCATTGTCCGTCACGGTCAGAGCCCCGCCGCAAAGCACCAGTTGATGATGGCCTTCTGCGCGTGAAGGCGGTTTTCCGCCTCGTCGAAGACAACCGAATGGGGGCCGTCGATGACCTCGTCGGTGACCTCCTCGCCCCGGTGGGCGGGAAGGCAATGCATGAAGAGGGCATCGGGCCTGGCATGCGCCATGAGTTCGCTGTTCACCTGGTAGGGCAGGAAGACGTTGTGACCACGGGCGCGATGCTCCTGCCCCATGGAGACCCAGGTATCGGTGACGACGCAATCGGCACCGGTGACCGCCTCGACCGGATCGCGGGTGAGCGTGATGACGCCGCCATTCTCGCGGGCCCAGTCGACAAAGGCCGGCGCGGGCTCGCTGCCCTCGGGATGGGCGATGGCCAGTTCGAACCGGAACCGCGCCGAGGCTTCCATGAGCGAATGGAGGACGTTGTTGCCGTCGCCCGTCCAGGCAAAGCGCTTGCCTTCCACGGGGCCGCGATGCTCCTCGAATGTCAGCAGGTCGGCCATGATCTGGCAGGGATGGGTATCATCGGTCAGCCCGTTGATGACGGGCACGGTCGCCGCGTCGGCGAGTTCCAGCAGGCGGGAATGCTCGGTGGTGCGGATCATGATGGCATCGACATAGCGCGACAGAACGCGCGCGGTGTCGGCAATGGTCTCGGAGCGGCCAAGCTGCATCTCGGCGCCGGTCAGCATGATGGTTTCACCGCCAAGCTGGCGCATGCCGACATCGAAGGAGACGCGGGTGCGCGTCGACGGCTTCTCGAAGATCATGGCCAGGACCTTGCCTTCCAGCGGACGCGGACCATGGCCGGCCTTGGTGGCGGCCTTGATCTCGCGGGCGCTGTCGAGCAGGCCGCGCAATTCGGACGCGGTGACGGCGGAAAGGTCGAGGAAATGGCGCATGGTTCCGGCCATGGCTAGGCTCCATCCGTGTTTCTTGTCATTGGCTATGCCGCCGACAGGCTGGCGGCGGCCTCGCGCACCCGCTCGACGGCCTGGCGGATCTCGTCATCGGAGGCGGTGAGCGGCGGCAGGAAGCGCAGCACGTTGTCGCCGGCGGGAACGGCCAGCAGCCTGGCCGTGCGCAGGGCGGCATTGACCGTCGCGTTCGGCATGACGCATTTCACGCCCAGCATAAGGCCCGATCCGCGCACTTCCGCCAGCACGTCGGGGAATTCGTCGACCACCGAGGCCAGGCCCTGCTTGAACAGCAGCGCCTTGCGCGACACCTCGTCAAGGAAGCCATCCTCCAGCACGACGTCGAGAACGGCGTTGGCGACCGCCATGGCCAGCGGATTGCCGCCGAAGGTCGTGCCATGGGTTCCCGCGACCATGCCGGCGGCAGCCTCCTCGGTGGCAAGGCAGGCGCCGACAGGGAAGCCGCCGCCGATGCCCTTGGCGATGGCCATGAGGTCCGGCGCCACGTCCGACCATTCATGGGCAAACAGCCTGCCGGTGCGCCCGACACCGCTCTGCACCTCGTCGAGGATGAGCAGCGCGCCGTTGCTGTCGCACAATTCGCGCAGGTCGCGCATCGTCTCGCTGGAAACGGGACGGATGCCGCCCTCGCCCTGGACCGGTTCGATGAGGATGGCGGCGGTCGTCTCGCCGATGGCCGCCAGCAGCGCCTCGCGGTCGCCGAACGGAACCTGGATGAAGCCCGGCGCCTTGGGGCCGAAGCCTTCGAGGTATTTCGCCTGGCCGCCGGCGGCGATTGTTGCCAGCGTGCGCCCGTGGAACGCGCCCTCGAAGGTGATGATGTCGATGCGCTCGGGATGGCCCTTCTGGTAATGATAGCGCCGCGCCGTCTTGATCGCGCATTCCAGGGCCTCGGCACCGGAATTGGTGAAGAAAACGCGGTCGGCGAAGGTATGTTCGGCAAGACGCTCGGCAAGCCGGCGCTGGCCCGGGATCTCGAACAGGTTGGAGGTGTGCCACAGCTTTCCCGCCTGTTCGGTGAGGGCCGCGACCAGGTGCGGGTGGCAATGACCGAGCGAGTTCACCGCGATGCCGCCGGAGAAATCCAGGTACCGGTCGCCATCGCTCATGATGAGCCAACACCCCTCGCCACGTTCCGGCGAAACCGGTATGCGCGCATAGGTATCGAACAGGGCGGAGCCGGGCATTGCTTGTCATCTCCAGAACAGCCCCGGACTGCCGGAACGGGCCGGCGCGGGGCAAGGACAATCAAAAAAGCCGCCTCTCCGGGCGGCTTGGGCGACTATTCCCGTTTCAAGGCGTCAAGTCAATCATTGCGGCCGCGGCAGGCGGCAAAACGAGGGGCCGCCAGCGCCCGGCAGGGTCATCTGTCGCATTTCGGACTCACCCCGCAAGCAAATTTGGGGAAAACGGCGAAAAGCCCGGCAGCCAGGGGGCCGGACTCTTGTCACCGAGTCACCGCGTATTGTAGTTATCGGTCAATCAACGACTACATCTCGTGCGGCGAACCCAAAATGTTGACAGACAGGGCGCCCGGTCATCCGGGCGAACGCCGGCGGATTCATTGAAATGCGGCGACCGGAGCAATGACGATGAACTGGACCGATGAGCGGGTTGAACTCCTCAAGAAACTTTGGGCCGAGGGCCTGAGCGCCAGCCAGATCGCGGCCCAGCTTGGCGGGGTGAGCCGCAACGCGGTGATCGGCAAGGTTCACCGGCTCAAGCTTTCGGGGCGCGGAAGGCCGGCGGCCAGCCCGCAACGGCAGAAGAAGGCGGCCCGCCCGGCCGCAGCCGCATCCTCGAACGCAAAACCGGCGGCGCGTCCGGCCGGTCCCGCGCCGCGCATGGCGCCGATGACGTCGGGCGCCAACGCACTCCAGGCGGACTTCGAGGAAGACGTGATCGCCGAACAGGTGCCGGTCGCGCGCAGCCAGGAAATCGTCGTGCCGATTTCGCGTCACCTGGCGCTCACGGAACTGACCGAGCGGACCTGCAAATGGCCCATCGGCGACCCGCTGGCCGAGGATTTCCATTTCTGCGGCCACGAGTCCGGCGAAAGCGGCCCCTACTGCAAGTACCACGCCCGGCTGGCTTTCCAGCCGGCATCCGACCGGCGGCGCAACCGCTGAGCGGGGCAGACCGGGGGCGCGCCCTGCGCCTCACTCCCTGACCATGACCTTGTGGCTGTCGTCGTCCTTGGGGCGATCCACCTCGAGTTGGCGGCCGGTCGCGATGTAATAGACGGTTTCGGCCACGTTCGTGGCGTGGTCGCCGATGCGCTCGATATTCTTGGCGCAGAACAGCAGATGCGTGCAGGGCGAGATGTTGCGCGGATCTTCCATCATGTAGGTCAGAAGCTCGCGAAAGAGCGAGGTATACATGCTGTCGATGGCCTCGTCGCGGTCGCGCATATCAGGAATGCGCTCGACCGAGCGTGTGGCATAGGCATCGAGGACATCCTTCAACTGTCCGAGCGCGAGATCGGCCAATGCTTCCAGTCCCCGGTAGAAGCTGCGCGGCTGGCTTTCGCGGCTGATCACGGCGATGCGCTTCGCGATGCTCTTGCCCAGGTCGCCGACCCGCTCCAGGTCGGCAGCGATGCGCATGGCGCCGACCACTTCGCGCAGATCCTGGGCCATCGGCTGGCGCAGGGCGATGATCCTCACCGCCTTGTCGTCGATCTCGCGCTGGAGGCGATCCAGCACGACGTCGCGCGCCCGGATGTCCCCGGCGAGACTCTCGTCGGACCGGACCAGGGCAGAAACGGCGTCATAGACCATCGATTCCGCCATGCCGCCCATCTGCGCGATGCGGTCGGCCAGCATGTGAAGATCGGCGTCGAAGCCGCGCACGGTGTGATTTGATTCCGCCATTTCCGGTTCCCTGTCCTCCCGGGCGGCGCATCGAAGCCGGCGCCGGCCCATGTCTATAACCGGCTAACATATCTCGCCGGGCTTGTCGTGTGCCGCTGCCACCGATTCGGCATGGCGCCGGCTGCGGCAAATCGTTCAGGCAAGCAGATATCCGCACTCATGCCGATGGCAAGACAACCGTGAATGTCGACCCTTCGCCGGGCGCGGAATCGATCTTCAACTGGCCGCCATGGCGGGCAACGATGTGCTTGACGATGGCAAGGCCCAGCCCGGTTCCCTTGCGCATCCGGCTCTCGTCGGCATCCACACGATAGAAGCGCTCCGTGATGCGCGGCAAGTGCTCCCGGGGAATTCCCTTGCCGTAGTCCCGGACCGAAACGGAGACGGCCGGCATGCCATCGAGGCTGGCCGGGCTTGCGGTCACATCGATGCGGCCGCCGCCACCGCCATATTTGCAGGCATTGGCCAGAAGATTCTCGAAAACCTGGAACAGTTCGTCCTCCTCGCCCGAGACGACCCTCGACGCTTCGCCCCAGTCGCTGCGGATTGTCACACCGCTTTCGCTCGCCAGATGCGCCATGGAGCCGATCAGGCGCTCCATGAGCGTTGCCAGGTCGACCGGCTTGCGGCCACGCAAGACTGGCTTCATTTCAAGACGCGACAATGACAGCAGGTCGTCGATCAGGCGCGCCATGCGTCCTGTCTGCTCCTGCATGATGGTGAGAAAACGCTCGCGCGCCTTCGCATCGTCTCTCGCCGGGCCACGCAACGTCTCGATGAAACCGGAAACCGAGGCAAGCGGCGTGCGCAATTCGTGGCTGGCATTGGCGATGAAATCGGATCGCATCCGCTCCATCCGCCAGACCTCGGTCCGGTCGGAGAAGGTGGCGAGGAAGGTTCCCGGCGCGCCGCCCAGCGGACTTGCCGTCACGCGGAAACGGCGCTCAAGCGGCAGCCGTTCGACATAATCGGCCGATTGCGGCTTGCCCTCCCGGATGACGCTGTCGAGGAGGCCGATCATCTCCGCACTCCGGAAGCGGAGGCGGAACGAGACGCCCTGCCGCAATTCGCCAAACGTCTCGCGGGCCGGCTGGTTGGCGAAGATGATCTCCGCGCTGCTGCCGAAGACGACCAGCGGATCGGGCATGGCATCGGCGAAGCGGCGCACGGCCTCGTCGCCCGCCGTCTGGAGGGCGGCCGCCGGACGCGCCTCGCTCCGCCCGCGCCCGGCGATCCGAACAACCTGCAGAACTGCGACAGCCAGCACCAGCACGACGCCCGTCCATGCAAGCCCGCCGCCGTAAAGGGCCAGGCCAAGGGACGCCAAACCCGCGAGGGCCAGAACAATGAGGGCACGTCCGGGATCTTCAGGCGGTCGCATGGTTTCCTTTCCGGCTAGGCGTCCGCACGGCGCCCGTGTTCAGCCCCGGTTTCCTTCGATGGCGGTTTGGGGCAATGATCAGCTTCCTTGTTTTCTTTGAATGAAGGTTTGATGACAATGGGAAAGCGTCTCAGCCATGCCGGCGATACCGAACTGAAACCTGTCTCCATCGAGGTGGACGGCCATCAGCGGGTGTTCGACATCGGGGATCCGGACCTGCCCGACTGGATCAGCGACAATGTCATGACGGCGGGCGGCTATCCCTATGACGACAAGCTGAACCGCAAGGATTACGACCGCACGCTGGAAACGCTGCAGGAGGAACTGGTGAAGCTGCAGACCTGGCTGCAGAAGTCCGGCCACCGCGTGATCATTCTCTTCGAAGGGCGGGACGCGGCCGGAAAGGGCGGCTCGATCGCCGCCTTCCGCCAGTTCCTCAACCCCCGTCACACGCGCAATGTCGCGCTTTCCAAGCCGACGGAGACCGAGCGCCAGCAATGGTATTTCCAGCGCTACGTCGCCCATTTCCCGACGGCCGGCGAAATCGTCACCTTCGACCGCTCATGGTACAACCGCGCGGTGGTGGAGCCGGTGATGGGTTTCTGCACGACGGCGGAGTATCTGAAGTTCCTCGACGACGTGCCGGATTTCGAGCGCATGATTTCGGAGGAAGGCATCCACCTGTTCAAGTTCTGGCTGAACATCGGCCAGGAAACGCAGCTCAAACGCTTCCATGACAGGGTGCACAGCCGCCTGAAATACTGGAAGTTCTCGCCTATCGACATCGCCGGCATCGTGAAATGGGATGCCTATACGCGCCATCGCGACGCCATGCTGGAAAAGACCCACACGGAGCACGCGCCATGGACCGTCGTGCGCGCCAACGACAAGCGGCGCCTGCGCATCGAGATCATCCGCCACGTCCTGCGCGCGATCGACTTTCTGGAGCGCGACGAGGAGCGGATCGGCGAACCCGATGCCGCGATCATCTGTTCCGGCGGGGACTTCCTGGAACGCGGCGGCGCGGACTGAGCGAGGCGGGACGGTGCGGCGTCTTGTTCCAGCGGTGCGGCGTGCGGACCAGTTCCAGCACGGCGCGCCACGCGGCCCATGACTGCATAAGCCAGTAGAGCGGCAGGCCGAGCGGCCACCACGACAGCCGCCGGCGTTCCGGCGCCGACATCGCCCGCCATCCCAGCGCGAAATGCACCGCATAGGCGCAGAGCATGAGGCCCAGGTCCAGGCACCAGAGCATGAAAGCGGGACCGGACGGGGTATCCAGAACGCCGGCAAGGTGAAGCAGGACCGTCATGTGGAACAGCGGGTGCACCAGTGCGCAGAAGACGATCCCCAGCAGGAAAACCTGGATCACCAGGAGATCCGCCAGGCCGCATTCCGAAGCCAGGTGCCGGGGATGGCGCGTGTGGACGAGCCAGCACTGCATCCAGCCCTTCAGCCAGCGCGTGCGCTGTCCCAGCCAATCGGCGAAGGTGTCGGGCGCATCCTCCAGGGTCGGCCTTTCAATCATGGCCGCGCGGTAGCCACTGCGCACGAGCCGGACGCCCAGATCGGCATCCTCGGTCACGTTGTAGGGGTCCCAGGCAAGCACCTCCTCCAGAACCTCGCGGCGAAAATGGTTGGAGGTGCCACCCAGCGGAAGGAAGAGCCCGCGGCGGGCCAGCCATGGCAGGAGCCCGCGAAACAGGGCGGCATAGTCGAGAGCGAACATGGACGTCAGCCAGGAATGCGGCGCGTTGCGGACGAACAGCGGCGCCTGGACACAGGCCAGATTCCGGTCATCCTGGCTGAAGGCCTGCCAGGCCTCCAGCAATTGCCCGGGATGTGGCCGGTCCTCCGCATCATAGAGCACGACGAGATCGCCACGGGTGACGGCCAGAGCATAGGCAAGGGCGTTCGGCTTGGTGCGCGGACCACCTGGCGGCACCACGATGACCTCCACCGTGGCAGCCAGGGGGTGGTCGCGTATGGCGGCGATGGTGCCATGGTCATCGGCTTCGCAGACGATGCCGATGTGCAGTTTCGACCTTGGCCAGCGCAACTGGTTGAGATTGGCGAGCAGTTCGCCAATGACCGCCTCTTCACGGTAGGCAGCCACCAGGACGCAATAGGCCGGCAGGGCATCGGCCCGAACGGGACGAAGGGGACGAGGCCGGCGGGTCCTGGCCGAGGGGACCGCCATGGTCCGAAGGACGAGACAGGCGAGGAAGAAGAGACTTGCCGCCGCATGCACCGCGGCCAGGGTGAGTTGCGGGACCACAAGGAGACCCGCGGGGATGGCAACCAGAAGGGCACCCGCGGCAAAGCTCTGCCATCCGTTTGCCACAAGCCGTGCCGACAGGTCCGGCCGGGCCGCGAACAACCGGCCCGTGCTTTCAGCGCGGATCGCCTGCCCGTGGCGCAGCAGGAGCGCATCGCGAAGGCGGAGAGGGCGGAACCACCGTTGCCGGGCGGCCCGGACCGGTGGCGCCCTGCAGGAATGCCGTCAATGCGGAAAGGTCGGTGACATCCGGCGACACGAGGGTTTCCGGTGGTCCGCCATCGCTGGCATAAAGGACGGAATGTCCGGGGCGCGACGACGTCATGGCGGGAACCGTCCGTCCCGGCCAGATCAGCCCGGCGGGATCGATCGTATCACGAAAAGCCAAACCGAGTTCGCTCGCCACCGCCCTGAAATAGCGCGTTTCGTCGAAACCCGGCGAGGCCAGCAATTCACGCTGGACCGTTGTGCCGTTGAGGGCGGCCCGGCGCATGAGCGCCACCGTTTCGCGCGGTGCGACACCGGCGCGCGCCAGGATGCGGACAAGCCGGACAGTTTCGGGGTGATGGATCGTCCTGGCCGAAGCGGAGGCGGGAACCTGCATCGGCGGCGCGGTCAGATGACCGGCGCGAACAGGCGCATGAGCCTTTCAAGGCGTCCGGGCTTGCGCTTCTCGCCGTGGTCTTCCAGCGCAACGTCCTGCCACACATGGGCCACGGAAGGACCACTGTCCTTCCCCTGCGCCAAATCAAGATGATCTTCCTGTGCTTCCGGGCCGGGCTTCAGCCGAAACCTGGTCCCCGGCACGCTTGCCGTTCTTACTTTCCCTTGCAAGTCCGCCCCCTGACACTTGCCGGAAAGATAAGTGCCGGGAACGGAAAGGATATGGTGCGATCACGTAATGTAGCCCTGGCGTATCGCCTCGGCGACGGCCTGGGTCCGGTTGACGGCACCAAGCTTGGTCTTGGCGCTGAGAAGGTGCTTTTCCGACGTGTGCTCGGAAATCCCGAGGATGCGGGATATTTCCCACTCGCTCTTGCCCGCCGCCGCCCAGCGAATGCACTCGGCCTCGCGCCGGGTCAGGCGCCCGGTCCGTTCGCCCGTGAAACCGCGGGACAGATGCAGCGCGCGCTCTATCGCATAGGTTGAAACGAGAGCCACCATCCCGAAATGCGCGGGCGGAAGGTCCATGTGCTCGCCACCGAGCGACAGCAATGCCAGCGTGCCGTCCGTGGTGACAAGCGGTATGGACATGCCATGGCGCATGCCGAAATCCCCGGCCTCCGCCATGACCCGGTCCGCGGCCTTGTTGCCGCGTGTCACGCGGGCAGCATCGTCCCAGGTGAATGGCTGCATGTTGTGCTTGGCGAAGTGCACCACGGGATCGGCCGCGACATAGTTGCAGCCGATATACCGCTCTATCCATTCCGGGGACCAGCCGCCAAGCAGGATGTGTTCGCGCCTGATCTCGGGCTCGGCCGCCGGGTCCTGCTGGGACCCGATGATCATGCGGTCGAGTCCGAAGCGGCCCGTCATGGCCAGCAAGCGGCTGCAGACCTCCTGGGCCGAATTCGCCCGGTTGATCTGGCTGATATGCTCCAGCGTCTCATCGAAAAGCTGACGACTTGTCATTCCGCCCCCACTGATTGCATTCCTGTATCCGCACACACGCGCATTAGACCAAGGTGCGATGCGCGTTTCCATAGATCAGGAGTTGCAAGAAGAACGCTGTCATGACCGGTCGCAAGCCGGCCCGCGCCGTGCTATGGAACGCGGCGGGCGCGGCTGCTCTCCCGCAAGCAGCCGCATTTCGAAAGGCAGGCAGGAGACGCGTCCCTTGACGCCATACGGCACATCATCGCTGGTCCGCTTGGCCGCTGCGCTCGCCATGGCCGTCGTCATGCAGGCGCCCGTGGCGCAGGCTGCAAGCCGCTTCCCGGTGCTCTGGGACAGCGGGGAACGCCTGCCCGCGGTCAGCCTCGCCGAGACGAGCCGGCTGCGCTTCCTGGTCATGACCGATTTCCCGCCGTTCAGCTTCCTTGATTCCAATGGCCGGCTGACAGGTTTCCATGTGGACCTGGCGCAGGCCATCTGCCGGGAACTGGATGTGCTCGACAAATGCCAGATCCAGGGCCTGCCATGGAAGGAATTGCCGGGCGCGCTGCGCTCCGACCAGGGCGAGGCCGTGCTGAGCGGCCTGCCCGCCGATGCCGGCACGGACGGCATCGTCTTCACGCGGCCCTATTTTCCGCTGCCCGCGCGGTTCGCCACCCGCCGCCAGACAAGCCTGGAGGAACCGGTCGCGAATGCGATCGCCGGCAAGCGGGTTGGCGTGATGGACGGCTCCAAGTTCGAGCAGATGCTGCGCGCATGGTTCCCCGCGGCGCAGGCGGTGGTCTATTCGCGCGAAAGCTGGATGCTGCAGGATCTCAAGGACGGCAAGACGGACGCCGTCTTCTCCGACGGCATGCGCCTGTCCTTCTGGCTGGGCGGCACCAATGCCGATGCCTGCTGCATGTTTTCCGGCGGCGCCTATTACGCGCCGGGACTGCTCGGGGCGGGGCATCGCATCGCCGTCGATGCACGCCAGGAAAAACTGGCGCCGGCGCTGGAACAGGCGTTGAAACAACTCTCCGCCAAGGGCGTGATGAACGAGCTTTACCTACGCTATTTCCCGGTCGGCTTCTTCTGACCGCACGGCGGTGCCGACATGGTATCCGGACCGCCGGAAGGGCAGCAGCAGCGACCAGGGCAGGCTGGCGGTCGCGGGTCCGCGAAACTCGTCAAGCCCGATGGTCATGCCGTCATGGCCGGCCCGGGGCTGATCACGATAGGTGCCGAAGAGCCTGTCCCAGACGGGAAGGTTGAACCCGTAGTTTGAATCGGTCTCCGGCTGCCATGACGAATGATGCACGCGATGCATGTCGGGCGTGACCAGAAACAGCCGCAGCACATGGTCCAGTTTCAGCGGCAGGCGCGCATTGGCGTGGTTGAACATGGCGGTCGCGTTCAACACGATCTCGAAGACGAGAACCGCGACGACGGGCGGACCCAGCAGCACGACGATCGCCGCCTTCCACACCATGGAGACGAGAATTTCGGCCGGATGGAAACGCAGCGCCGTGGTCAGGTCGAAACCGGTGTCGGCATGGTGCATGCGGTGAAACCGCCACAAGAGCGGGATCTTGTGACTGGCCCAATGCTCCAGCCAGACGGCGAAATCGAGGATGATGAAGGCCAGGATGCCGGCGGCCAGCGGCGGCACGCCCAGCGCGGGGAACAGGCCCCAGCCCCTCGATTCCGCCCAGAGCGCCGTGCCCACGGCAGCGGCGGGGAAAACAAGCCGCAGCAGGATCGTCGACAGCACCGCCATGGACAGGTTGGTGAACCAGCGCCTGCCTTTCCAGGTCCCCGCCATTTCCGGACGCGCCAGGCGCGGCGACCACAGCTCGAACAGCGCCATCACCGCGAAGACGGACGCGAAGGCGCCGAAACGGATGACGGGCTCGGGAAGCGACTGAAGCATGGCGTTTCACCCTCGATTTCCGGTCCGTCCTGCCATGGGGAATCCGGCGCACACGGGCAAGTCACGTTCGGGTGAGGCTCGGCCCGCTTACTCGGCGGTGCGGAACCGCGCCTGGGCGCCGCGCTCGATGGCGGCAACAGTCAGCTTGTCGAGGCCGAGGCGGTCACGCAGCATCTGCAGGAAGCGCAGTTCCTCCTGCTCGACATGCAGGTCGGCCGCGGCCACCTCGACGGCCAGGGCATAGGCGGTGTCGCGCAGGCGGTGCGGCACCGATTCCGACACGATGTCGAAGATCCGGTCCAGACCGTCATCGGCCTGAAGCAGTTCCCGGCACACCCGCGTCGCCGAGATCAGCCGGTCCTCGCCATAGCCGCGGAAGACGGGCAGCGTCTCGATGACATTGCCGATGCGCCGCATCTCCTCATCGGACATGGAGCGGTCCACCGCCGACATCACCACCATGACGTAAACCAGCGCATCCTGTGTCGCGAGCAGGCTCATCTTCAACTCCAGATCAATCCCGTTGGGCGAATAGGTATGGTGTGGCGCACGCGGACGCAAGCAAATTAAGGGGTCCGCCGATTGACCCCCGCCCGGCACTTCAATATCAGGGTGCGCGCATCCTCGTATAAAGCATCGCACCGCAACCGGAGCGCCACCAACCCATGACCGCGTCCTCGACCATCCAGTCCGGCCTGACACCGGCCCTCACAGACGCTGCGCAGAGCAGCAAGGCATGGCCTTTCGAGGAAGCACGCAAGATCATCAAACGCTACGAGAAGACCGGCTTTCCCGCCGAGATCCTGTTCGAAACGGGATACGGCCCGTCCGGCCTGCCGCATATCGGCACCTTCGGCGAGGTGGCGCGCACGACCATGGTGCGCAATGCCTTCCGCGTGCTGACGGGCGATACCGTGCCGACGCGCCTTTTGTGTTTCTCCGACGACATGGACGGCATGCGCAAGATTCCGGAAAACGTCCCGGACCGCAAGGCGCTGGAGCCCTATCTGCACATGCCGCTGACCGTGGTGCCAAACCCCTTCGGCGGCGACTATCCGAGCTTCGGCCACCACAACAATGCCATGCTGCGGCGCTTCCTCGACACGTTCGGCTTCGACTACGAATTCGCCAGCGCGACCGACTACTACAAGTCCGGCCGGTTCGACGACATCCTGCTGCGCGTCGCGGAACGCTACGACGCCATCATGGACATCATGCTGCCGACGCTGGGCGAGGAGCGGCGGGCGACCTATTCGCCCTTCCTGCCGATCTCGCCCAAGACCGGCCGGGTGCTCTATGTGCCGATGAAGGCGGTGGACGCGGCCAACGGCACCATCACCTATGTCGACGAGGACGGCGACGAGATCACGCAGCGGGTCACCGGCGGACAGGTCAAGCTGCAGTGGAAGCCCGATTTCGGTGCCCGCTGGGCCGCGCTCAACGTCGATTTCGAGATGTTCGGCAAGGATCACGGACCGAACATGATGGTCTACGATTCCATCTGCAAGGCGCTCGGCGGGCGGCCGCCGGAGCACTTCGTCTATGAGCTCTTCCTCGACGACAAGGGCGAGAAGATCTCAAAGTCCAAGGGCAACGGCCTGACCATCGACGAGTGGCTGGCCTATGCGCCGACGGAAAGCCTGGCGCTCTACATGTTCCAGAAGCCTCGCACGGCCAAGCGGCTCTATTTCGACGTGATCCCGCGCGCGGTGGACGAGTATTTCACCTTCCTGTCGGCCTATGAGCGGCAGGACACGGCCAACCGGCTTGCCAACCCGGTCTGGCACATCCACGGCGGCAACCCGCCGGCCGGAGACATGCCGGTCAGCTTCGCCATGCTGCTCAACCTGGTCAGCGCCTCCAATGCTCACGACAAGGACGTGCTGTGGGGCTTCATCTCGCGCTATGCCCCCGGCGTGACCGCGCAGACGCATCCCAAGCTCGACGAACTGGTCGGCTACGCCATCCGCTATTTCGACGATTTCGTGCTGCCGGCCAAGACATTCCGGGCGCCCGACGAGGTGGAGCGCGCGGCGCTCGAAGCGCTGGAAGCCTCGCTCGGCGCCCTGCCGGCCGATGCCGACGGCGCGGCGATCCAGGATGCGGCGCTGGACGTGGCGCGCGGCATCGAGCGCTACCAGGACCACAAGAAGACCAGCCCGGATGGCGGGCCGGGCGTCTCGGTCGCCTTCTTCCAGATGATCTACGAGGTGCTGCTTGGCCAGGAGCGGGGCCCGCGCTTCGGCTCGTTCACGGCGCTCTACGGCATCGCGGAAATGCGGGCGCTGATCCGCAAGGCGCTGAGCGGCGACCTCGCCTGAACCCTGCGCCTATTCCTTCGACAGCAGCAGGCGGCTCTGCTTGCCGAGCGTGTCGGACAGCTTCCCTGCCATGCCGGCGAGAAGGGCGGGCAGCATGAGCTGGATCGTCATGTCCGTTTCGCTCACATCCACGGTGCCGGTCACGGTCTGGCC
>MDTD01168246.1_pt1 | contig 20975 bp, 22 predicted proteins | sample 811221 | NCBI WGS metagenome assembly MDTD01 (sample SAMN05326646, study PRJNA326480) | marine metagenome | isolation source: seawater | place: Pacific Ocean: South West | collected 2011
AGGGATATGTTTTTCCCTACTCCAGGGATCCCATTTACCTTCAGTTTGCAATGCTCTTACATCAATATCTGCAGTTGCAATATCATCTCTTGTTTCAATCAGACCTCTGCTTTTAAATCGCATATCCAAAAGACTATGTTCAAAATTATCATAAACATCAAAGAATGATAGTAGGCAAATCGCTAAAGATATTCCAAAAGAGATTAAAATATAAGGAAGCTTTTTTTGCATGGTAATTACCCTACTACATTTGGAGTTATGAAGATAAGTAATTCACGCTGCTCTTTGTCGATTGTTGTGGATTGAAACATCTTTCCTACAAAAGGTAGCCCGCTTAAGACTGGGATAAATTTTTTATTTTCGATAGTATTTTCTGCTATAAGACCACCTATTATAACAGTATCCCCATCATTCACTGTTACTTGAGTTTTGACAGTTCTTTTAGTTGATCTGGGTTTATCTGTTGCTACTTCTGCAGCTGATAGAAGAGCTTCAACCGATGCATTTACAACTAATGTGATTCTAGATTCATCATTTATTCTGGGTGTAACAGTTAGGTTAATACCAACATCCTTTTCTGTGATTTGTCTTGAGTTATTTATATTGCTATTTCCGAAATCACTAGCGGAATTATTTTCTAGACTTCTATTTTGGTTTGTCCTTCTATTGCTCATATTGCTTACACTCCCCTCATAATAAACAGTGGTCGTTATTTGGCTTTCTGCAGAATGGTTATCAAGTGTAGTAATTTGCGGACTTGCGAGAACTTTAGATTCTCCTCTTGCTTGCATTAATTTCCAGGCCTGACCAAATTGAAAAGGGTTAAGGGTTGCAACGGTGATTTTATTAAGTCTAATTGGCAATAGGCCACTTGTATCTCCCGAGGCTCCGCCTAAAAATACAGGTGTGTTTCTAGACCAATCTATACCACTTCCCCGAGCAGTATCAACTCCTGACTCAATAAACTTTACAGAAATATTAACGTTTGCAATTGGTTTATCTAACTGATTTAAAAGATCCATGATTCTAGAGAAGTTGTCTTTGGCATCAGTAATAATTGCAATGTTAGAAAGTGTAGAGGAACCACCAGGAGTTATTACAGGATTAAAACTATTAATTTCACCTTGTTCAGTAAAAACCGTGCTTAAGGGTGTTTTTAATGCATTTGTATCTATATACTTAAGCTTGATTACTTTTGTTATTAAATCTCCTTTTAATTGAAGTCCTTTTTCTTTGACGATAATTATGTTTTCTTGGGTTATATAGTTATATCCATTGGGAATTAAAATCACATCTAAGGCAGCTTTTACTGAGACATTTTCCAGATTCGCTGTTATAGTATCTTTAACTTCAGGTGTGACCACAATATTCAAACCAGTCAGTTCCGCAATTAACATTAAAACATTTCTCAGGGAAGATTCCTGCATGTTTATAGACATTTTTTGACTAAGGTCATATTCTTGCCCGTATTTATCAATTGCGGAAGTGGATGAAGGAATACTAGCTTTTATTAATGTAACGGCAAAGATTAATGCGATATTGGATTTAATTTTAGATTCCAACATTTTTGATTATTGTGGTTGTCCCAACTCTAAAAGTTACCTGCTCATTTTCAATTTTTTCAATTAAAGCATCCTCAATTAAATCTCCTTCTCTAAATGTTTTTCCATTAATGGTAACAAATGCTCTTTCACCCATCCGAACTGCAGTTTCAATGTTTAATTTATCCAATGCATTGAGTTCAAAACTCTTCACTTGAGGTTCTTGAGATTTTTGACTTACGATAGGTTCTATAACTTCTTTTTTCTTAACTAAGCTCTTAGGATTTTGAAATTTTACGAATGGATTTCGGGACCATCCTTCAAGGTCGTTAAATTCATCAGAAATCTTCGAAAATTTAATATTTTCCCGTATATTATTTTTTGTAGATTCCATCTCTTTTTTTTCTTTTAATCTCTTTTTGAATTTTCTTACGCTTGCACTATTTTCAGAAACACCGGAAGTCCTAGCTCTTTTAACTTTACGTTTTTTAACTTTCACTGACTTAGAATCGTTATTATTTCTGTCTATATAATCATAAACAGCATATATAAGCGATAATCCCAGTAAAAACGATAGAATTTTTAATCTAGATGTCATATAGTTATTATTCTAAACTACTTCAAAAATTACTGTATCTAAAATCATTTTATTTACATCTGTTATTTCGACTTTCCAGTTGCCTTTATCCAAATCATTAACTTTTCTATTTGATATTGCAAGCATCTCTTGCCCAGACCTGATCCGAATCCGTACTTTAGCTTTAAGCTGGCCATCCATATACCATATATGATATATATCTTTACTTTTTTCAGTATTATTATTAATCACAGAATAACATACCACTTTTTCATCTTCCTCGCTAAAGGTTTTACTTGTGTAAACAGGTAAATTATTTTTTACTTTTTTACACATTTTACTGTCAAGTACAACTAAATCATGTAATATGTTATAGTTCTTTACCTGCTTTTTAGTTTCCTCGATTTTAATGTTGTTTTCAACTATTTTGACACCTTTAGAAACATCACTCTTATCTACAACTATTTCGTTATCTTTTTTAGCATTCTGTGAATCTATTTTTGTTTTTTTCTGTTGTACTTTAAAGGTTTCAATAGGCTCAGTAGCTGGCTCTAACCACATTTCTGGAATACCCTTAAAATCCTCATCTGAAACAATACTAGTTTGTTCAATGTTTTTTGATTTTTCAATACTTTCTTCTGCAGAAAAACTTTTATCCCTAGAATGAATTGTTTTGTTTTTCTTAATTTTTATTGATTTTTTCGTTACTTTATTTTCAAATGATTGGAAGTAAGCATACGCAATTAAGTTTATTGTTTGTTCAGCTGACGTCTTACTTTGAACGACTTCAACATCTGAACTATTAAATTTATAGTCCTCGTTGATTAATTTTTCAAGGAATTGGTTAAAGTTGATAAAAGATCCTTTTAGAGAAATCTCAATCGGAATTTTCTCTACAATGATATTTTCTTCTGATTCAGGGATGAAAATAGTTTCTTTTTGTAAAGGTTCTGTTGAAGGCGAAAAATTAATAATCTTTAGATTATAGTTTATGATAGATGAATATAAATAATCATTTACAATTTCATACAATTTTTTATCAGGAATACGCTTTATTTCCTTTTGGAAATTATCATTTATTTCATTCCAATCTTTCTCCATATCATCAATTTTTGATTGCATGATTCTAAATTTATTCAAATCTTTTGAGATATCGTTTTCTAGATTTTTTGATACTTGATAGTTTTCACTAAGGCCAATGAAAAATAAAAAATACCACATTGATATAAATAGTATAAAAAATGAAATTAGTACGATAAATAGAGAAAAAGGATTTTTGGTATATTTTATAATTAAAGAACGCATTTCAAGTCAAATTCTAGATATTCGTTGTTTAATTTACTTTTGGTTGACTGATCTATGATATCAACAGATTTGAACAAATTAGTTTCTTTTAGCATTGTTAAAAAATTAGTAAAGTGAATATCTAATAAGGCAGCATTAGCGTTCACATCTCCTTTTAGACGAACAATGTTTAAATGCTCATCCTTTTTCTTAATGATGGGGACTACATCCCTTCCTATTTTTTTATAGGCTTGTTTCTCCCATCCTTTTTGAAATTTAACCATTGATATATTTATCTCTCTTGGTGTATAAAAACTTAAAATTCTATTCACTTCAAGAATACGCGTTGAATATTTAGAATCTTCATTTAATGTGGTTATCTGCTCACTAACGCTCGATGTATTAATTCTAAGTTCATTATGTTTTTCTTCAACATACTCTAGGCTATTTTTTTGAACAATCATTGGATCAATCTTTTTTAAAATCGAATCGGTTACGATTGTTTTTTGAATAGATATTGAAATACAAAAAGCTGTAATTAAAGCTAAAAAGAGGGAACTAATTCTGTTTACCCAACGAAAAATTTCGTCCCTATGAAAAATTTTTGGTAAAATATTTGGAGAATTATCAATAGCAATCCCTGATCCTACAGCTCCAGCAAAAGCGCTCGCATGATGATAAAACTCTTTTTCTTGCATTGGAATATTTTCTTTAAGATTACGAAAAGGATTCATGTAATTAGTCTTGATTCCAGTAATATTTTCAATAAACATATCAAGATATCTAACGCAACCAGAAGTACCACATATTAAAATATTAATTTGTGAAGAAAAATTTAGATCTTTTCTAACCCCATTAATACTTCTTTCTAGTTCTAGACTCCAATTTTCAAAAACTACTCTGAAAATATTATCATATTCGCCTTTAGTAGAATTATTGCTAAAAGGTCCTAAAAGAGATTTTGGAACCTGAAATGACTTTAAATGTTCTAATTTCTTTTTATTGTCAAGCATTTTATAATCTTTTAATGCATCAAATAAACCAGAGAGCCCTATATATAATAAGTCAATTACTTTAATTTTATTCTTTTCACAGCCCAAGATAAAACCATTTTCTTCTCCTATGTATATTATCAACGTAGAGGCATTTCTATTTTCTGGATAATTCCAAATGTAACAATTATAAATTGACTGTGTTATAGGTAACAATCGTCTTATTGAGTAATTCTTCGTCTGAAAAAAATTACCTATCCTATCTAATGTATCTTTCTTAGCAATGCTGACAATATAATTTTGATGATCAATATCTTTAAATTTATAAGTAGACTCTTCTATGGGATATTTAACTATTTTTTCTGTAGCATATTTAATTATTTGATCTTTTTCTTTAATTCCTTCTTTAGGAACATTCACTATATGTGAGCTAATGTCCCTGTTGTCAATAACAATTGAAATCGAATTTTTCTGCTCTAGTAGTGATATAGTTTTTGAATGTACGTCTTTAAAATTTGATAATTCACTTATTAACTCTTTTCTTATTTGATTAATGGCTGAGAACACCTCTTGAAAATAACTAATCTCATCCACATATTCATTTTCGATTAAAGAGAATCCATGTGCTAATAAAATTTTCACTCGGTTTTTTTCTTCTATTAGAGCGCCATAGACACTTTTATTATCAATGTGAATACCAAGAAAAACTTTATCAAAAGGAAGTTTATTTAAAAAAGAATTTTTAACTACACCATTATACTTACCACGATATTTAATTGATTTACTAATTTCTTTCTTTTTAATGTCAATCTTAATATCTGAATTATTCAATCCAGTTTGGCTTTCATCGGATTTAAGTTTATTAATCTGATTTTTTGATTGGCCTATGCTTATAGAGGGCTCAGATGATAGTGTTTTTTTTCTTTTTATGCTATCCTTATTAGCAATAACATCTCCTCCTATCCAGTCATCTTGCATTTTATTAGGTTTTTCAATTGGTTTAGGATCGTCTTTTTGCAATACATTTAAAAGTTTATTCACTGCTATTTCATTATAGTCGCTTTTTGCTTGTTTTAGTAATCCGCCGCTATCAATCTTCCCTGCGATAACTTTATCTACGAGCTCTTCACTGATAGATTCTTCATTTTCACTCACCATTGCTAATAAACATTGATGGCATAGCTGAGTAATTTTTCTAGGAAAACCTTGAGTATTTTTATGAATTCGGAGAATTGACTGATCAGTAAACCAATCAGAATCTTTGCCACCTGTGAAGCTAATTCTATGCTTTATCATGCCTTTTGTATCTTCTATCGATATTGGGCCTAAAGTAAAATTAAAAATTATGCGATCTTCGAAGTTCGGATATTTTTTAATAATCCTTCCAATTTCAGGCTGACCGAATATAATTAATTGTAAAAGTTTAAAATTATCCGTTTCGAAATTTAGCAGAGTTCTAAAGACATCAAGCATTTCTCCAGGAAGATTTTGTCCTTCATCAACAATAAGTACTAATGTTTTCCCTTGCTCAACACCTACTTTTAATAAATAATTTTCAATTATATTACGACAATCCTGCACTGACTCTGCAGATTCATTAATGCCAAAAAGATCAATAATATGTTTTAATAAAATAATTTCCGATTCAAATTTAGGATCTAGAATTAAATGAAAAGTGAAATCATCTATTTCATTTTGGAAATTTTGGATAAGCTTTCTGCTTACTGTAGTTTTTCCTACACCGATTCCTCCTTTGACTACTGACAATCCTCTCTTCATCCTTATAGCAAGCTCTAATCCCTCTAGGCATTGGCGATGCTCCGCAGCTGGGTAGAATAAATCAACATTTGGAGAAGTTGAGAAGGGATCTGCGTTTAAGCCAATTGATTCAAAAAGATTCAAAAAAAATCCTCAAATTTTCACCTTAAGCAAAGATATAATATGTTCCTAACATAAAACATGATGATCCTAGTAATGTAATCCCAAGTAAGATACGATGCCTAAAAAAGAAAGCATCAGTCATGTAAAGCTTATTCGCTTTTTTTTCTGCCGCAAGGATCATTTTGGGATTTATTATTAATAAAAGACCAAATGCTGCTGCAACAGCAGAAAGATAAAGAAAGACTATTTCTTTGTAAGGACCGGAATAATAACTATAAATAAAAATGGCAGAAGCGATTAACATGAAAATTCCTAGGGGGATACGATTCTCCATTAACTTTGCATCAGTCATGTAAAGATGATTTGCACTTCTCTCTAACTTTAGTATCAGTTCTGGAGAAAATATCAATAAAACGCCAAAAATTGATGATACTATTCCAATTATTAGTATGGCTAGAAATACCATTTCCATAATTTTACCTCATTTGTATGGTTAAAGTAGAGCCTACTGCAGGAAAACTTTTTTGTCATTCATGACCTACTTTCAAACCATAATTTAATTATTATTAGACACAAAAATAAATTCTTAAAAACTGAAAATTACTTTTTCAAGGTTTCCAACTAAAAAATCTGCATTTTCTTTATTGAAAGGTAATGGAGGTTTTATTTTAATAATATTTTTCTTTAGACCATCTACGCTCAGTAAAATACATTTTGCTCTCATTTCATTTATAATTTTATTAGCTATTGCTGGTAATGGAGCTTGATTATTTTCAAAATCAGAAATTTCAATTCCTAAGAATAACCCTTCTCCCCGTACATCGCCAATCAAAGAACTCTTTTGCTTAAGTTCTAGCAACATTTTTTTTAAATATTGTCCAACAATTTCTGCATTACTTTGAAGTCCCTCCTCAGATATTATTTTTAATACTGTATTCCCGACAACTGATGAAACGGGATTACCCCCAAAAGAGTTGAAATATTCCATGCCATTATCAAAATTTTTTGCTATTTTTTCCGTTGTAACCACAGCTGACAATGGGAATCCATTACCCATTGATTTTCCTAGCGTAACAATATCTGGTTCGATATTAAAAAACTCAAAACCCCAAAAATGTTTACCAAGCCTACCAAAACCGGTTTGGATTTCGTCTGCAATGCATAATCCACCATTTTTTTGGACAAGGTCGTGCCCTTTTGTTAAAAATTCTTTAGGAAGTGGTAATTGACCTCCACATCCCATAAAAGATTCAAAAATAAAAATTGGTTTTTGTCCTTTAAATCTAATAGACTCGACATTAGCTGAAAGACTTTTAAAATATTTTTTTTCAGCATCTTCCCCAACATATTTGCCTTTTTTGATATCAGGAATAGGTATTTCATAAACATATTTAGGTGAAGCAAATCCACCAGGGCCATTGTATTTGTAAGGACTTATGTTAATTAGCGATTCAGTGTGACCATGGTAAGCACCTTCTAAAACGATTGTATCACAACTTTTTGTGTAAGCTCTGGCAAGTCTTAATGCTAAATCGTTTGATTCGCTTCCTGAATTTGTAAAAAAGCAAACACTTAATTTTTTAGGTAGCGTTTTAAGAAGGTTTTCAGCGTAATTCACAACATGTTGGTCTAAATATCTAGTGTTCGTATTTAATTTTTGCATTTGATCGTATGCCGCAGCAGATATTTTAGGGTGTGAATGACCAACATGCTGAATATTATTTATTCCATCGAGATATTTTCTGCCGTTTTTGTCAAATAAGAATTGACAGTTTCCTCTTACTATATGTAGCGGTCTTTTGTAAGCTAAAGTTAGAGATGAGGGTAAAATTTTTTTTCTTTTCTTTAAAATACCTTTCATATATTATATGAAATTATTAAATAGATTTGTTTTATGTCTTTTTTTTAGAAAGTTTAATAATCCCCATGATTTCTTTTCAGATATTGTTAAATAATTATTTTCAGGAAATATTTTTTTTCTCCAGGAACACATAATTACCGATAGGCAAAGGCGAGCAGAGATCATGGTAGGTAGCACCATGATCTCTTCTTGTGTTAAAGAATATTTGCTTAAGTACCCTTCTAGAAAACTTTCCCAAATTTTGATAGGATTCTTTTTATCTTGGCCTATATAAGACATACAAATCGCAGCTTCTAAAAGTGTATACGAATAAGTTACATCACCGAAATCGATTATTCCTTTTATTTTACCATCAGGGTGAATTAGAATATTTTGATCATTTACGTCATTGTGGATAAATGAATATCTTAGCCTTTTTTTAAATTTATCAGTGATTTTATTATATCTTCTGATTATATCATTAACAAAATACCTATTTCCCTCACCATCTATAAATTGAATTTTATTTTTAAGAAATTTAATATTTCTAACATCCCACTTAAAAATCCTTGACAATCTTTTATGTTTAAACCTACTTAAAATTCTTGAAAAGTTGCCTAGAAATATCCCCATATCTCGGTAATTATTTAAATTTAATTTCTCATTATTTAATTGTTTCCCCTCGATGAAGTGAAATATACTTGTAAAATAATTAATATCATTTCGTTGAATATTTTTAATTTTGCCAAAGATTTTTGGAATTTGATATTGAAAATTTTCTCTTCTGATGAATTCAATCATTGACCGTTGAATTTGTATTGCTTTTAACTCTTCAAAATTATTGTATATTTTAATTAAATATTTCTTACTGCTTGTCTTTAGCAAGAAATTTTGGTCCCTGTCGCTATCTAAATGGTACAGGTTGCCATTTAAGCGATATCTTTTTTTTAGAAAATTATATACTTCTTTTTTAGAAAATTTAGGAGGCGAAGATGTAAAAAGAAGTGACAATTTTAATTGATACTTAATAATTTTTTATTTTTATTAAAATTTTTGATTAAAGTTAATCGAATTTTCTTAATTTTTGTAAAAAAATGTTACACACAATACATATTTTTGTTAATTTCTGTCTATTCGAGGTAATTAGCTCATTTTTAATCTATGAGTGAAAGGTAAAAAATGGATAAGGTTTCCATCCTTATTGTTGAAAGCAGCAACGCAGTAATTGATCATTTGTCAAAAAATTTTTCTGATATGGGTTTATCAGTTATTACAGCTTTAGATGGATTTGAGGGCTATTTAAGGGCTTGTAATGAACTGCCAAACTATGTTATCACTGAAGTAATGCTTCCAAATATAAATGGTTTTAAGCTTTCCCTTATTTTGAAAAATGACGAGAGATATAAAAATATTCACATATCCTTACTTACTTCAAATGATGTAAAGGCAGAAAATAATATGTTTCTTCAATCCAAAGCAGATATAATTCTTCAAAAACCCTTCAAATTTTCCCAATTATTAGATATGATGAATTTAGTTAACTAAGCATGAATTATTTTTTTGATTTTGTAATAATTTTCTTTCTTTTTTTATTTGGAATTACAATAGGTAGTTTTCTAAATGTTGTGATTTATAGGGTTCCAAAAAAAATGAGTATAATATTTCCTTCTTCACATTGTTTTGAATGCAAAAAAAATATACCTTTTTATCATAATATTCCTTTATTAAGCTATTTTTTGTTAAACGGCAAATGTTCATTTTGCAATTATAAATTTCCAAGCAGATATGCATTTGTAGAACTAATTACGGGCCTTTTTACTATAATCATTTATTTCATATTTGATTTTAGTAATGCTTTTATTATGTATTCATTGCTTACATATTTGCTCATCGCCGTTACTTTTGTTGACATAGATCATTTTATCATTCCTAATGGGTTTATAATCTTTGGACTTTTGGTTCTGTTTTTTGGCCTTTTCAGCAACTTATTGTCCATAAATTGGGAAGACTCAATGTCTGGGGCTTTTGTTTTTGCTGGTTTTCTCTTTGGCATAGGATTAATAGGACAATTTATTCTAAAAAAAGAAAGTATTGGATTTGGAGATGTTAAACTAGGATTGATTTTAGGAGGATTCCTGGGAGTTGAGTATTCAGTTTTGGCATTATACTTAAGCTTTGCCATGAGTGCAATATTTATAATCTTATTTTTAAATCGAAATTTTAACGAAAGCAATAGCAAAATACCCTTTGGTCCTTATTTAGCAGCAGGAACACTTACTTCTCTATTCACGATAGATCCTGAAGGTGGGAATTACATTTTGAATTGGTACTATATAACTATGTTTTAAAATGGAATCTCAATTCAAACAAAAGATTGGCAGCATGCTTTTTCATGCTGGGAAGATAGACAAGGATCAGCTTGAACAATCTTTACAAATTCAAAAAAAAGATCAAGGGTATCTAGGACAAATATTCCTGTCTCAAGGTTTTATAACTGAGAAAGAACTTTATTTAAATATTAGTCGCCAACTTAAGATACCTTTTTTACAATTAGGTTCTTTTAAAAACGATAAAAATCTTTTAAAAATTTTTACCGAGAGTCAGATTCGCACTCATAACATTTTCCCTCTATTTAAATTAAATCGATCACTAAACATTGCCGTCTCAGATCCATTAGATCCTATTCCTATAAATTTTGCAAGAGAAATTTCTGGACTAAAGGTGGAGCCTATAATTGCACTTCCTTCCGAAATCGAGAGTTCTATAGACTTACATTACGGTATTAGTAGCTTTATAGGTATTGATTCTGAGACCGATTCGGTTAAAGAAATAGCAGATTATTTTGATGAAACAAAAATTGTTGAACTGGTTGATAGTATCATAGCCCAAAGTCAGAAATATACATGCTCCGATATTCACATAGAAGCTAGAGAAGGTGACATTAGAGTAAGATTTAGAATTGATGGGAGGTTACAAGATTTTCAATCCTTACCAAACGATATACATACAGCTTTGGTTTCAAGATTAAAAATTATGGCTAACATGGACATAGCTGAAACTAGAAGGCCTCAGGATGGCCGAATTCTTTTCAACTCAACAATGGGAAGGCTAGACTTGAGAATTTCTACCTATCCCACGTTGTACGGTGAGAAAATTGTTTTACGATTGCTGAATATAGCTGATGCGCTTCATTCCTTCAATAAATTGGGCTTTGAGCCGGAATGTGAGGAAAGGTTTCAAAGTATGCTTATTGGTGGAGAAGGAATTATTTTAGTATCGGGACCTACAGGTAGCGGCAAAACAACTACGCTTTATTCTACTTTAAATAAACTTGAGGCTCCTGACGTAAATATTGTTACAGTTGAAGACCCTATTGAGTATGACTTGGATAATATTAATCAAGCACAAATAAATTTAAAGTCGGGTGTGACTTTTGCATCAGCATTACGCTCTATTCTTCGTCAAGACCCCGATATAATCATGGTAGGAGAAGTTAGGGATGAAGAGACTGTAGAATTGGGGATACGAGCAGCATTGACAGGCCATCTCGTTTTTAGCACTATTCATACCAATGATGCAGCTTCGGGATTTACCCGGCTTCTTAATTGGAACGTAGAACCATTTTTAATAGCATCTACTGTGAAAGGTATACTTGCCCAAAGATTAGTTCGACGTATATGTAAAGATTGCAGAGAAATGTATCAACCTAGCAAAAATGAATTGGAGATGATAGGCCTAGGTATTAAGGATGATTTAAATATCTATAAGGGGAATGGATGTTTGTCATGCAGAAATACTGGTTATAAAGGACGTATAGGCATTTACGAGCTTCTTTTGATGGATGCTCAAATATCTGAAATGGTTCTTAACCAAGAACCTGGTTATAAAATTAGAGAGCAAGCAAGAAAAAATGGGATGACTACTCTACTTGAAGACGGTCTTATTAAAATTAATAGGGGTGAGACAACAATATCAGAAGTTTATGAGACTTTGGGAACGAGTAAAATAGTTTTATGATAAACACATTATACGTTGCAGGATCAAAGTCTAGTATTCCAGGGCTTAAAACGCAGAATATAAATCTTGATTATGTTCAAAATGGGATGATAGCTCTTAGTGCGGTACAATCAGGTGATTTTGACTCTATAATAATAGAAGATGAGCTACCATTAATGGAGCCATCTAGGCTTATTCAGGAATTATATAACACTAATTCTTCTATTCCTATAATTGCCTTGGTAAGATCTAAGAAACGTAAAGCAAATCTACTTTCTGATGTTGGGATGGGGCTCTTTGGTTATTATGAACCAGAAATTTCAAAACTTGATAGAATGGTAGAATTATTAAATGCAGCAAAAAGATTCCACGACTTTAAAAAACAAGCTCCAAAAACTTGCTTGAGGCATTTTTCAGGAAGAGGTTTTGAAAAAATAGTTGGCTATTCTGAGAAGATGTTAAATGTGTATCACCTTCTATCGCAAATAAAAACAAAAGATGTAACAACCATTCTTTACGGAGAAAGTGGAACCGGAAAAAATTTAGTTGCAAACACTTTGCATAAAATAAGTCTTCGTAGGGATAGAGCTAATGTTGCAGTCAACTGTCCAGCTATACCATCTGAACTTTTAGAAAGTGAGTTGTTTGGGCACGAAAAAGGAGCATTTACAGGAGCATTTGAAAGGAAAGACGGTAAATTTCTCGCTGCTAATTCTGGAACTATATTTTTAGATGAAATAGGTGATATGAGTCCATCATTACAAGCAAAAGTTTTGAGGGTGCTTGAAAGTGGTGAAATCGAAAGAGTTGGCGGGGCAGAAACTATTAAAGTAGACGTACGAATTATTTCAGCTACTAACCAGCCATTAGATAGTAAAATTAAAGATGGTAGCTTTAGGCAAGATCTTTATCACCGTATAAATGTTTTCCCTATAACTATTCCGCCTTTAAGAGAAAGAAAAATAGATATCGTTCCTACTGCAATGACCATCCTCAAGAACTTAAAGAAGAAGCACAAAATTTCTGTAAACTTTATAGAGAATAATGCCATGGAAAAATTGCTTGAGTATGATTGGCCAGGGAACGTTAGGGAAATGGAAAACACTTTAGAAAGAATAGTATTAATTCATGATAAGCCTGTTATTTCTGAAAAAGAAGTTTTAAGCATTTTGCAGGAGAATAAAGATTCTTTTATTCCTAACTCTCCAAAATTAAAAAAAGAAGAAAGTGCAAAAGATAACAGTGAAGAAAATTTAGAGTCCGAACCAGTTCCTGATGCATCTAAAAGTGAAATTATAGACGCCGAAAAGCCAATGACCCTTAAAGAGTTAGAAAAAATTGCTATTTTGGCTGGATTAAATAGAACTAATTGGAATATGAGTAATACAGCACAACAATTAGGAATTAGCAGGATGACTCTTTATAGGAAATTAGATCAACATAGCATTGATAAAGATGGCAAATAAATCTTCTTTTTTTAATTATATAGCATCTAATGAAGCAACGGGAATTGTGAAGGGTGAACTACGTGCTCAAGGACAAGAGGCGGCCATAAGTCAGTTAGAAAGAATGGGATTAAAACCAATCTCTGTCTCTAAAAAACCTACTTCTATTTTGGACACCCAAATTAGTTTTTTTGAAAAGGTTCCTCCGGAAGATATTTATAACTTCACAAGACAATTATCTGTAATGTTAAAGGCTGGAGTACCACTAGTCGATGCCTTAGACTCTGTCCATTCGAACAAAACTAATCCCCTGCTAAAACGCACAATAGAGAATGTCATTGATGATGTATCCAATGGCATGTCATTATCAAATGCAATGGGAAAACATCATAAAGTATTTAATTCAATGTTTGTGAATATTATTAAAGCTGGTGAAAGTGCAGGTGTTTTGGATAAGGTTTTATTTCAATTAGCTGACTTCATTGCACATGATTTGAAATTGAGGATGGGGATTACCCAAGCAATAAGATATCCCTCAATTGTAGTAGGTATAACAATACTAGTTGGAGTTTTCGCTGTTACCTATATTTTACCAAGATTCTCTACCCTATTTTCCAATACCAGAATTGAGCTTCCAATGCCTACAAAAATCCTGCTGGGAATAAATCAAATCTTTAATGATTATTGGCACATTGCTATTGGAATTATTGTTTTGATCATCCTTGCAGCGTGGAAAATTTTAAGTACCGAAATTGGTAAATATCATTGGCATAAAACATTACTTGACCTTCCAGTATTTGGTCCAATCGCACAAAAAATGGCGATATCTCGGTTTTGTCACGTTCTTGATACACTAGATAGAACAGGCGTACCTATTTTAGATGCTTTAGAAATCGCTGGTAAAACTGCGGGGAATGCATTTATAGAGAAACGATTATCGAAAGTATATATTGATGTCGAAATGGGTAAAAAGGTAGCTTTATCCATAAATGCGCATACAATTGATATTTTTCCAAATCATGTGCTGAAAATGATTCAGGTTGGAGAAGAAGCTGGAGCTATGGATGACATGCTAAAAGAAATTGGGGACATGACCGATGCAGAGGTACAGGATAAAGTTTTAAAACTTACTGCTACTTTAGAACCGATTATTACGATTGTTATGGGAGTTTTTATTTTAACTCTTGCGTTGGCAATATTTCTACCTATTTGGGATATGTATGAAGCCCTTTCTAGGGGATAAATGTGCGTCAAAATAAAGTTGGCTATTTCGGCTAAGAAATAAAATTCTGTTACAAATTGTCTCACAATGTTACTGTAACATTACAAGGCAATAAAGCTACATTAGCCTCAAAGTATATAATTAATTTACCTTTTGGCACAAACTTTGCATTAAAATGTTTGTATGTTTATCTTACTGCACAATTTTTTAGAAAAATTATTTTTTTATATTTCTAAAACCGTAGTTAACTCTAAAGGACAGTCCATTGCTGAATTTGCTGTCATTACAGCAATGATGTCCACTTTTGTAGCTACTGCTGCCCCAAAATTATCTGCCCTCATGGAGGAAGGTAACACCCAAAAATCTATTCAGGAAATAGATAAACTTCTATTACAAGCAAAAAATTTCTATGAAACTACCTCATACATGGAAGGAAGAGGTCGTCTTCCTGGTCAAGATAAATTTGATTTAGCAGTTGGTGGTTACACTGACACGTCGGAGGTTTATCAAGATTTAGAGCAGTATACTTCCTTTACTAATGGTACTATAGGATCTAAATGGGTTTCGGTTTTTGGAAATCATGATGGTTCAATTTTCCAAGATGATCAATATACTCCTGATGTAAATGAAAATGGAGATATTTCATGCAACAATTGTCCTGCAAATAGGCAACCAGGAAGTGTAGAGTGGTACCATTTATTTAATAAAAATATACTAAATAGTCCATTTCAAGATGGTCACTATATTTACATTGTTATACCTGGTAACGGATCTGGTGAAGACGTTGTCTCACCAATGATCTTCATTGCAGATGCGGAAAATCCTTCTCAATTCTATAAGTTTATGCATCTATAATGATAAAGTTTAGATTTATGAGTCTTTATCATTTTAAGTCAAATTTAATTGTAACAAAATTTGACACTCTTTCGTATTGATTGTGTTTTTTTCACAGGTTTTTTATTAAAATTTATGTTTTGGCACAGATATTGTAGTATAATGATTGTGATTAAAAATTTGTTTCAATCAACTTCAAAAGGAGAAAAATAATGAAACAACTAATAAGAAAAACCGTAAAGAGTCTAAAAAGTGTAAGAGGCAACTCTCTTGCTGAGTTTGCTACAACTACCGCACTTATGGCTACTTTAGCTGCAACAGCTGCTCCAAAGTTAAGTGAGTTGTCTGAAGGCACTAAGTCTGAAAAAAGTAGAAATGAAATAGACAAAATTATAAAAATAGCTGGTAACTTTTACCAAGATACAGCTGATAATGAAGGACGTGGACGTTTTCCAAATCAGGCAAAATTCAATGTATCTATTGGTGGAGGTCCTCAAGTAAATTACTCCAATGGCGGAACAATCGGTCAGCCATACGATTTAAATAGTGATACAGAGGCAAGTTTTGAACATCAAAATGCTATCTTTGAGGATTTAGGTCTTGGTGCGTCAGACGGATGGAATAGATTTGATGAAAATCATGCGAATACATGGCAGAGCGTCTTTGGGTTAATAACTGATGAAGATCAGCGCCTAGTGGGTGGTGTATTGGATGCAGAAAATTATAATGAAAGCACCCAGGAAGATCACGCTAACGAATGGGATCATCTTTTCAGTGATGAGATATTAACAAGTTCGTTTCAAGATGGGCACTACGTTTACACAGTTATTGCTGGCGGTGGAACAGGAACAGAGGTTTACCCTCCACAAATTTTTGTAGCTGATGTTGAAAGTGTAAGAGACTTTAACAACTTGTTAGCGCCATAAATTTCAAAGGTAATATCACAATGAGCGTAATGCTCAATTATACAAACAGAAAGCCCCATTTTGGGGCTTTTTGTTTTGTATTGATACATTATGTTACATCTAAATACTGTATCAAATTGTTATACAACAATCATTTTATTTCCAAAATCGAATGAGGAAATTTTTTTGCAGAAATATTTGTTTTGTGGCACAGTTATTGCTTCATTTAAAATTATGAATAGAATATTAAAAATGTCCATGCTCTATTTTTCGAAAAATGATGGTAACTCACTTATGGAATTTGCTGTTGTAACATCTTTAATGGCTGTATTGGTTGCAACAGCTGCTCCAAAGTTTTCAGATATTTCAGAGAAAGCTAAATTTCAAAAAAGCAAGCTTGAAATAGAAAAAATTGGGAAGCAGGCTGTTAATTTTTTTCAAGATACAGCAGTAAAAGAGGGTAGGGGTAGATTTCCTGGCCAAGTAAAGTATAATCAAAAGGTAGGGGGACATTCTTCTTTGACTGATTTAGAGGATGATTTACTTGGAACTAATTCAAATCCAGGTACATTCAATAACTTTGCTAGCGGTGATGCTTCAGATTGGGTTTCTGTCTTTGGATTTGATACATATTCTGGTCCTTCGAAACAGGATGTACAACTTAATATTGATCACCCTGACGTTCAATCAACTTGGTACAAATTATTTGGAGATGACCTTCTAAATAGTCCATTTCAGGATGGGCATTATGTTTATCAGGTGTTAGCAGGATCAGGAAGTGGTAGTCAAGCCATTGCTCCTACTATATTTATTGCCGATCTTGAAAATCCAAGTCAGATTAATTTAATAATTCAACCATAATGAATTGTCTCAAAACCTTACACTGTATATTTTCTTTACATTTCTATACCGGAATGATACAACTGCAACTTTTTTCGCCATCTTTGATAGAAGTAAAAACAATTTGGTTTGAGAGTTATTTATCCCGAGAAATTATAAAAAAAAGTTTTCTAGAAAAATATAATGGTATTCTGTCAGGTTTTGGCATAGTATTTGTATAGTTAAAGTAGTAAAATAGTAATTAGGAAGTAAATATGAATAAGTTATTTAAAAAGTTTAAAAACATTAATGGTCAATCTCTTGCAGAGTTCGCTGTAACAACGGCAATGATGGCAACTTTAGCTACCACAGCAGCGCCTAAGTTTTCTGGTGTAGGAGAAGGTGCTAAAGAAAAAAAGACTCTTTCAGATATTGATAAAATTTTGAAAGCTGCTAACAATTTTTATAATACGCGAGTGACTGAAGATGGAAGAGGTCGTTTTCCTGGTCAGCCGAAATTCGACAAAAATGTCCCTGAAAACGGTGGATACGGTTATACTGAAAATGGTGCTGATTACGACGCTATGGAAGTAGAAATTGCTGCAGATTTAACTGGGGATAATGCGGCATTTGATGCCTTCGATTCAGGCTTAGCTTCAAAATGGGTTTCAGTGTTTGGGTCTACAAATCCTGACGCTAAGATACCTGATGAAAATGCAAACCAGGTTAGTTTAAATACCGATGAAGATCCCCAAAACGGTTTTTACCCAGGTAATCCCAATTATGAATTTGTAGAGAAGCAAGGATCATTGGAATTTTTAGAGTTATTTGGTGGAGAGGCGATCAAAAGCCCTTTTCAGGATGGACACTATATATATACTGTTGTAGGCGGTTCTGGTAGTGGTTCTCAATCCACTCCTCCAATCATTTTCGTTGCTGATTTAGAAAGTCCTACTAACTTTTTCAAGAAACTTCAACCATAAACTAATTTTAACAACCTAGCACGTTAAAACCACAACCAAAGGAAAAAAATAAAAAAGGAAATAGTCATGAAAAATAATAAAGGATTCACACTTATAGAATTAATCATGGTAACCATTATACTTGGTATACTAGCTGCCGTTGCAATACCTCGCTATATGACCTCAGTGACAGAAGCTGAAAAAGCTGCTGAAGATGCAGTGGTATCAGCTATCACTGCTGGGTTAGAGCAATATGCAACTGAGCAATTAATGGCTACTGGTAATAGAAGTTGGCCAGCAAATCCATGGGATGCGCTTGCTACTACACCAGCAGGGTACGATGCAAACGACAATGATGATGCTGATTCAGATGGTGAATGGACATTTAATTCTTCTACAAGTAATATCACTCACATGAGGAATGATGGAACAGTTCATCATTGGGATTATGCTACATCTGGTGACAATCTTGATGGCGATCAGTCTACGGGAACATTAGGTTCAAGAGAACTTGGAGCTGGAGATTAATTTCTAGTAAGATTAAATAATTACATTTTAAAGGCTCTGATGAAAATCAGAGCCTTTTTAAATTCTAATCGATTTCAAAATATCTAATGTTAAAAAAAATGAAAAACAACAGGTACGGATTTACAATGACAGAATTTGTGGTTACTGTTGCTATAATGGGAACATTATTAAGCTTGGCTGTACCCAAATTTACTAATGTGTCGGAGGAAACTCAGGCAGAAAGGAACATGGCAAATATGCATACCATTCGTGAAGTTTTTTTCCACTACTTTTACCGTTCTATGCAAAGGAAAGGATATGTTGCACATTTTCCTCCGGCTCCTACAAATCCTGGAGGCTTAATGGACGAGGATTGGTCAAGAGCGGCTATGGATTCTTCTATCTCCCTTACCTCTCCAAATAATTTATTTTCTAGAGGAGAAGTTCCTAAGAATGCAAACAATAACCCATTTAAATATTCCACCTGGAGTGACACTGTGGAGTACACTGGTGAAATTAGATACTTCATCAAAATTGAAGATAGTGACCTGGATAGCCCCACTTACGGAAAATCCTTTACTTATAATATTTAAGTCCGTATTCTTTTGGTTGAATACTTATTTTGACCATGCAAAAAATATCACATTTTAAAAACCTTTCTAATTCGTCTGGATTTTCTATGATTGAATTAGTTATCGTGGTTATAATTATTGGTATTTTTACTGCAATGGCATTGACTAGAACTGATACGGGATTGACCACAATAAGAGAACAAATAGCTGTCGATCAAATTACCAATGATATAGATCTTGCTAGATCTATGGCTTTCGCGCGTAATGAGACCATTACCATTATGTTTAATAAAAATCAGGAAAGTTATGGAGTATATAATGAATCAGGTATAATAAAAGATTTTCCTAATAGTAATAATGATGGAATCATTTCATTAGACAATTCATATTTACGAAACTTGGATATAAAAGAAGTAAGCTTTGGTGGATCTGCTAATCTTCAGTTCCAACCTTTAGGAGACCCTGTTTCTGGAGGCACAATAGAGCTAAATACAAAGACTATTACGGTAGAGTCAATTACAGGTAAATGGAGAGTAAACTAGTGGGTATATTAACAAGAGCCGCAAAAGGTTTCACTCTTGTGGAGGTTGTGGTGGTATTGCTTTTGTTAACGCTATCTTTTATGGTGTTTTTACAAGCATTAAACACAGGGAAAAGAGTAAGAGCAAACTCAGAAATAAGAACTATACAGGCAGTAATTCTTAATAGTATTCAAAATGAGATCAGATCACGGAATTATGATGAAAATTCTTCTTCACCATGGTCATCGCAAATTGGAAAGGATTCAGGCGAATTACTTGTGGAAGACTTTGATGACATAGATGATTTTCATGACTACAGTATTTCTTCGATAACAGAGCATCCAGGATATGGTTATTCTGTTGAAGTCAAATATGTTTCGTTAGAAAATGGCGCTTTTAACTTAAATCCAAATACTGTAGTTCAAACGGATTTTAAATGTGCCATTGTAACAGTCTCACACAATACGCAGCCAGCAATCACGGATACAATGATTATTAGTTCAGGATTATAAAATGAAGATTTTAGATTCAAAAGGATTTACTATGATAGAAATTGTGGTTGTCATTTTTATTACTGGAATTATTGGATCCATGGCTGCTGGCTTGTTATATCAAGGAGCTGATATATATGTGAAAGAGACAGATAGGCAGGGATTTATAAGTCAATCTCGATCAGCATTTTGGAGAATTATAAGGGAAACTCAAGGCCAAAGAAGTTCTGAAGATTTTTATCAATCTGATCAAGCAACTCTTAATCTTAAAAATGCAAATAATATATCTAGAGTGTTTCGAATTACTTCTAACGAATTTGAAATTAGTCTGGATGGTAGTAACTATAGTGATTTATCCACCGATTTTTTCTCAAATAATTTCTATTTCTACGATAATATTTTTAGTGATATGACTCCTTCAAGTTCAGGATCTCTTTCATTTTCAGACGCCGAAAGAGTTCACCTTACAAAATTAAAAATTACTTTTCAAAAAGGTGCAGATTCATTATCATTATCTTCCTATGTCTATCCTATCAATTTTCGATTTGGTAAAAAAATGAGTTATCATTAATGATTGATATTTTGA
>MDTD01147127.1_pt1 | contig 20970 bp, 15 predicted proteins | sample 811221 | NCBI WGS metagenome assembly MDTD01 (sample SAMN05326646, study PRJNA326480) | marine metagenome | isolation source: seawater | place: Pacific Ocean: South West | collected 2011
AATAATTTTGACTTATTTCATCTATATCAAATGAAGTTATATAGTTTGTATACTCTAAATCTGAGTTATAAAAATCATTTATATATATTTTATGAATAAATGGTTCTGAGTTTATTGTATATATTTTGTTAATTTTTTGTATATAATTCTCATCATTCAATATTACTTCATTTTCTCTTAATATTGGTTCATGTGTATATATTATATCATCTACATAACCATCTATAATTTCTTTTCTTTTAAATTTATTTCTAACTATTTCTTCTGTTATTAGGGATACAAATTTTGTTGTATTTTTTTTACTAGTTTCATGTAAATCATTTTCTGGAATATTTAATTTACATTTACCTCCTTGTTTTTTTTGTTTAACATTTTTATCCCATATACAGTTTATTGTATTATTGCAAGATTTCTCATTTATAAATTTATTACATCTTTTCCTAATATAATTATTTTCACTATACTTACTTATATCAAAATCTTTATTTTGTGTTACTTTTGCAATTTTTTGCATTATATTAATAACAATTTCACTTACTAATTCCCTTTTATTATCAATACTTAAATACCATTTTTTTAATATATTAATCAAACTTTGTTTATATTCTATATTTTTTGGAACATTAATAAATTTACTTACTTCAAATCTAAAATAATTGTAAATATTTTCATTATAATTAACTTTATACATTTTTTCTTTTTCGTCATTTAATTCTTGATTATTACTAGTAATTTTTTCGTCAATATTTGGGTAATAATTCATTTTAACTATTTCTAATTCGTCTTCTACAGATTTAGATTTAATTGGTATTACTGGTATAATAGAATTATACGATGTTAGTATGCCAATTATATTTTCGTTTTTCTCTATTTTTTTTACTGCAAAGCAATTAAATTTACTCAATAATATTTCTTTTAAATCCCTTAATGATTCAATAACATCTTTGTACTCATGTAAAATAAAATTTTCACTATATTCAATGTTTAATCTAGGTATTATACCCGATTTTTTAACTGGAATTGTAAAATTTTCTTTTCCAGATTTAGTATTTTTTGTTATTAAACCTATTACTTGATTATTGCTATTTATTATTTGACTAACTACGTTGTAATTATTTTTTACCCTTATACTATCAAGGTGTATTTTCATTTCTTGTGCTGTTAACATATTATCATCATTTATCATATTATTTTCACTTAAATATTTAATATAATTTCCATTGTAATTTACTATACAATTGTTTTTGAATATATCTGACATTCTTTTAATTATTTTCCTAATTGTTGATCGTGTTTTTTTTGGATTAAAAATAAATCTTCTATTAGTTATTCTCTCTGATACACCACTTAGTTCTACATTATAAATTGGTTCATAACAATTATTCATTTTTAATATAAAACATGAGTAAGAATTACTATCTAAATTACAATAATTCTGTGTATTACAATCCATTGGGCATATTAAATTGATATCCTCACTATCACTATTTTTTTCAAAAATAAAAATATTTAAATGATTTTTTAAAACAATCCTATGTTTTGATATTAATTCCCAAACATATCCAAAATTTTTTTCTATATCCATATCTGAAATATATTTTTTGAAATTTTCATATGATTTATATATTTTGTATACGTATTTAATTTTATTAGCAGTAATAGTCTTTAAATCTTCGAATTGTTTAACAGTATATAATTCATCAATATTAAATTTATTTATAAAATCGGTATTATCATAACACCATTTTTTGAAATCAGTAAAATGTTTATTTATATTACTATTATCATAGAACACTTGAATTAAGTTACCATTATTACATAAACAAAAAATATCAGGTGTTATATCCTTTACTATTTTTTTACATAAGTTTTTTGTACTTGCACCTTCTGTTATAATATCAGCTATTGAGGATAATAGACTATTTTTTTCATTTTCTCTTGGTCCTTTTCTCAGAAACCAATTTCCATTCTGAATTATACCAGATTTACCTCTTTCAAACATTTTATCATTATCATTTTCAAATAATATATCAAGTAGTAAAGGTAATCTTCCATATTTACCGTGATCAAGGCATTCTTTATCAGCACCTAATACATATCTATCATTACGTTGTATAGGTTCATCTTCAACAATTTTTTCTGGATTTTCACATTTCTCTCTTCTTTTAATATGACCAGGGGAATCCCATTTACTGAAACAACAAGGCATACATAAATTTTTAGGGTGTTTTTCTGGCTCTAAATATCCTGGATACGCATCTTTTTTTTTTGAAGCTCCCTGAGACCAGTATTGTTTATCTCTCATAATTATTGTTTCATTCGCTTTCTTTTCCTTTTTATCATTTGATACTATATTCCCACCACATTCAGGGCATGTATTTTTACCCATTTTACTTTTATCAAGATCTGATCTCCTTAAACTTATATTACATCTAGTGCACCATATTTCTGGGCATATATAGTAATTTTGATTATCTTTACTAGAACCATACTTTATCTTTTCTGTATACGAACCAGGGTAATCTCTATCTATTTTTTTTATCTCTTCCTCATTTACAACTACTGGTTGTCTCCTATCTGTATATTGGCATATTGTTGAATATGCCTGATTTTCTGATTCGCCTGTAGTTCCAGCATTAAATAGATCACTATCATATTTATATAATCTTTTCAATAAATACTCTCTCCAACCAACTTCTTTTTCTCCTTCACCTTCCATTTTTTTTATTATTTCTTTTCCAATTGGTATTTTTTTTATACTTTCTGCCTTCAGTATCCCCTCATCTTCTAATTCTTCCTCATCTGATACATCATCATCTGATCTTACTTCGGATTCAGATTCAGATTCAGATTCAGATTCAGATTCAGATTCATCATCACTATCTAAATCTAAATCAAATCCTTTTTCTTTTTCTTCATCAACTACTTCATCTCCAGAACCTTCACTATCGTCTTCTTCTATTATTTCTCTCGTTAATTCCTCTAATTTTTCATCACTTATTTCACTCATTTTATCAAAATTTAAACTATATTTCCTTTCAACCTCTTTTTGGTTTTTATACAAATATAGTATCGATCTAATGAAACTATTAATATTTTGTAGTATACCAATATCTCTAATACCTTCAATATATACTTTGTAACTTTGTCTATTTATTGATCTTTGTATTTTAATGTCTATACCTGGTATACCCTTTGTAATCATATACTGGTTTATCTTTCCTTTCTTAAATCGCTGACTTTCCTTAAATTGCGTAATCTGTGCTTTTGCTTCCACTCTTGTTATATCAAAGGAACTTTTAACTAAATCAATAATTTTTGTTTCTGGTGTATTATTAAAAAATTCTTGATGTATAAATGATTCTATAGTATTCATTTTTTCATAATTACTAATTCTTTTGTATCTAAAATGAACGATATTTTTATGCTTAGTATGTTCTGCATCATCAACCATTATTATAAATGGTTTAAATTCGCGTGCAATTTTTCTCATATTTTCAAAATTTAATGTAGATGGTAAATCTAAAGAAATTGATGTATTTAAAAATGCTATTACAGTATTACATTTTCTTTTTAAAAAATTTATATCTGGTAGATTAATTTTTTTTAATTTTGATTCTTCTAGACTATAATCTATAGAATTTATTCTTTGTATAAATTTTCTAGCTTTATGTACAGCATATAGAATACTATTCATGTCTGATTTAAAATTTTCTTGCCAATATAGTTTAATTTCTATCTTACCATCTTTATATATGTTTAATGTTGCATATTTTTTTTCACCATTTAATTCATATAGTAACATTTTCACAGTAATTCCCTTACTTATTCCTGTTATCTTTGATTTGCCATCTTTCTCTGTTGTAATATTTTTCTTCCAAGATAACAATAATTTTTTTTTTATAAAAACATTACTTTTTTGATTTGTCATTACTGGTTTGAAAATTTTATATTTTGTTCCACCTGTTATCTCACTTTTATATTTTAAGAATGGAAATTCTTTATCTAATTCTATAACATTGAATATTTTATCTAAATCAATATAGTCAACTCCCCCCGGATAATTAACATGTACTATACACTGTAATATACTATATTTTTTATACTTTACATTCTTTCTAGATTCATCGGATACATTATTTATTAAATCTATTAAATCCTGGCTCCTATCTATTATATTTTTTTTTTCTTCATATTTTCCTATCATTTCACTTAATGATTGTTTGCCAAGATGATCAATCAATGATTCATCTGATGGTTTATTAGTATACCTTTCACCTGATCGTTTGTAAGCAAAATCTTCTATTTTGTTTATACTTGACCAATATTTTGTAATTACATTTAAATGATTATCTGTTATGTTTCCATTTTTTCTTAATATATTATATGTAAAATCCCTTATATCTAATAAATTTATTGAAAAGTTATCAATTTCATAGTTACTTAATATATTATTATTTTCTTTTATTGCTTTTATTGATGTATTTTCAGATTCTAGTTCAGGTATTGTTTTCAACCCAATAAATGGATTAGTATCAATATTAACTTTATTTCCATCATTATATCTGTATGTATAACCAAGAACTCCTGTTTTATCTTTATTCTCAAACCATAAATGCTGGAATGTAATCGGTATAAATATATTATCCTTAGGTTTACAAATATTTATAAATATTTTATTCCTTATAAGTTCAATCGTATCATCTGTATTTATTGTATCATATACAAAATTTAATAATTTGTGATCTAAATTTAATATATATTTAATATATTTTGTCCCAAAATATTCATATAGTTTACTTTTATCATCTGATCTAATAGTATCACCATTACATATTTTTTTCAAATAAGGTTTTAATTCCAGTGGTATATTTTTTCCAATAAAAATATGTATTTTTGTTACTTTATTATCAATTCCATATTGTATAATTTTAACAAAATATTTATTTAGTTTCTCACTTGATATAGTACCCCTTATTTTTTTATCTTCCTGTTTTTCACCAGATACAATATCTGTTATTTTTTTTGCAGTTTTTTTATCTTCAGTTTTCTTTTTTCTTGTTATTTTTACAGTTTCTTCCATAACTTATTATATAATAAGATAAAATTACAGTAAATAATAAAATTTAATTTTATTATTTAATTTTATAGACTAATTTAATCTTTTAATGGTGAGTCAGTAATTTGTGTACCACAATACTCTTGCGGTTTATTTTTGAAATCCTGTTTTTTATATAGTTTTCTTTTTATAGCATTTTTTAAAAGAAATCTGAAATTATCCCAAAATTCTTCAGTATGCCCAATAGATACAGTCATTACATGGGCTAATTCGTGTAATGCAACAAACATCATTGTATTTTCATCTACTAGCTTTTGTTCACTATTTCTTGATCGTATACAGAAAACTATTTTCTCCCCTTTATTTACAGAGTATGAGGTATATTTACTATCTGGGGAACTTTCAGATATACTATCTGGACGATATTTACTTACTAATCTTTTAACTGGCTTATCACTTGGATAATCTTTCTCTAAATAATCAACGAGTTTAACTAATCTGGTTTTAATTTTTGATAAAAGATCAGCCGCTTCCTGTTTATCTAGTAAATTTCTTACTAAATATTTTTTTCCATCAACTGATGACTCGACATAAGTCACTTCATTATTCTGATTTTCATAGTAAATATATGATATAAGTAATAATATAGCTATTATATATACAATTACAAATTGATTTCCCATTAATATTATTAATAGAAAATTATTTTAATTTTATTTAATATTTACAACTATCATTTATTTTTTTTTTATCTAATTATCAAATTATTTTTAACGTATGTTTGTTTACAATAGATGCAACTATAAATCGAACTATAAATGAAAATAAATACTAAATATATTAATTATTATAGTGTTTTCCTTTAATTAATACTTATAATTAATTTATAATAAATTATTTAAAAAAATAACGTGTATATTATTTAGTTATCCATGAGCATTTATCGTAATAATAAAATTAAATTAAATTCAACTAATCAAGATATGGTTTTACAAGTAATTGATTGGAAAACATATGATGAAGAAATTGATGAAGATAGTTCAGGGGATTCAAACAGTGATGAATCAGGAGAAGATGAGAATAAGGTACCTATGACAGAGTACACAATTAGTTTATTTGGGCTAACATTAAATAATGAATCAGTTAGTGTTAAAGTAAATGGATTTCCTCCTCATTTTTATATACAGATACCAGAAAATTGGAAAAAATATCATATAGAGGAGATGGTAGAAGAGATAAAAAGAAAATTATCATTTAAATCTAAAACATATGGTAAATCAGTGCTAAGATATATGGTAACAAAGAAAAAAATTTTCAAAGGATTTACTAATAATAAGTTTTATCCATTTGTTCGTATCCTTTTTCGTAATAAAAAAACAATGGATATGTGTAGTAAATTATTCTTAGATAAAAATAATAGACCAAAAAAATTTAAAATCGAAAATTTGAGAGATTCAATGTATGGTAGGAAATTTCCTGTATTTGAAACAAATATAGACCCAATGCTAAGATTTATGCATACAAGAGAAATTCAGCCAGCAAACTTTATTAGGATAGAAAAAAATAAGTATGAAATAAGTAATCCATTAGAAACTCATTGTCAAATGGAAATAAAGACAAAATGGAGTAATATTAGTGGTGTACCAAGTGAAGATATTAGTAAACTAATAGTTTTATCCTATGATATTGAAGCAGATAGTAGTCATGGAGACTTTCCTGTTGCTAAAAAGAAATATAAAAAATTGGCAACTAATGTTGTCGATTATTATTTAAATATCTTAAAAAATAGCAAGAAAGAAAAAAATAAAACAGAAAAAGATAGTTTAAAAAAAATTTTATCAAAATTAGATGAATTATTCATGTCATGTATTAGTTCTGGTTTTGAAGAAGTTGAAAATAAATATGAAGTATCATACGTTTATACTAAAGATAATGAAAAACCAAAAAAAAATGCAATAAAAATAACAGCAAAAGAAATGATACCTATAGTTAAAAACGATAAAGGTGTTTTAATTACATCGGGTAAATATGCAGATAAACATGGTATAATAGTCAATGAAGATAAAGAAGATAAAAACTATACTATTGAATTAATTGACGAATTAGATAAGAAAACAGTTTGGGAAGATGGTGTTAAGAAAGAAATAGATGATGAGACATTTAGTCTAATTTTAGATAATTCAAAATTTAAATATGTTAAACATACAAGGGATGTTATTATTAATGCTGTATCAAGAGTAATGGATAAATATTTACCACCAGTAGAAGGTGATAAAGTAATTCAAATTGGATCAACTGCATTTAAGTATGGTGATAAGTCATGTTTTGTTAAACACATTGTTACATTGGGAACATGTGATGATATAGAAGGTTGTATAGTTGAAACAGCAGAAACTGAAGCAGAAGTTTTGATAAAATGGGCAAAATTTATAAGAAGATTAGATCCTGATATGCTAACAGGTTATAATATATTTGGTTTTGATTACAAATTTATGTGGGAAAGAGCTGAAGAACTAGGATGTGAACATAAATTTAGTGAATTACTTAGTAGGATGAAGACATTTACGTCATCTTTCGTAAAGCAAACTTTATCTTCTAGTGGTTTGGGAGACAATGAGTTATCTTATATGTATATGCCCGGAAGAATTCAAATGGACCTTATGAAAATTGTACAAAGAGACCATAAACTCGGTTCCTATAAATTAGATTCAGTTGCATCACACTTTATAACTGGTAATATATTATCTATTGATAATTACGAAAAAAGCTCAATTGTTAAGACAAATAATATTATTGGTCTAAATGTATCAAATTATATTACATTTGGATTGATGACGTTGAATGGTATTGAAAAGTATAATGAGGGTGAAAAATATTTAATATTAAGTCTAGATAGTAAAAACAAATCTATTGAACTTAATAAAAAATTAGAAATAGACTTGAGTAAAGGGAAGTATCAGTGGGGTTTAGCAAAAGATGATGTTGGTCCATCAGATATATTTCGTTTACAAAAAGGAACATCTGCTGACAGAGCTATAATTGCAAAATATTGTGTTCAGGATTGTGAATTATGTATTAATTTAGCATGTAAATTAGAAATTGTTGCCGGTAATATTGGTATGGCAAATGTATGTTATGTACCCTTATCTTTTATTTTTTTAAGAGGACAAAGTATTAAGATTTTTAGTTTAGTATCAAGACAATGTAGATTAGATAAATTTTTAGTACCATTACAGGAAAGAGCTGGTGAAGAAGGTGAAGAAAAAGAAGGTTATGAGGGTGCAATTGTACTTAAACCAAAACCAGGTATTTATCTGGAAGATCCAGTAGCTGTATTAGATTATGCTTCACTATATCCATCGTCAATGATTAGTGAAAATCTATCACATGATTCAATTATATTAGATCCAGAATACGATAATCTTCCAGGTCATGAATACGTAGATGTTACATATGATAATTATAAATACGTACCAAAAGGAAAGGCGTTTGTTAAAGTAATAAATCGTGATAGACCAACTATTACATGTAGGTATGTACAGCCACCAAAAAATAGTGATGGAAAAGTTGATGATAAAGATAGAGCAGTTGTACCGCGTATTTTAATTGGCTTACTAGGTGCTAGAAAAACAACTAGATCAAAAATTAACTATAAATCTGTTATGTTAAAAGATGGTAGTGAAGTTGTTGGTTTTTTAAAGGATAAAGGTGAAAATTATGAAGTTAATGAATTTAAAAAAGAAGCTGTTGTAGTTAAAAAAGATAATGTTGAAAGTATATCAGATAAATATAGTGAATTTCAAAAAGGAGTTTTAGATGGATTACAGTTAGCATATAAAATTACAGCTAATTCATTATATGGTGCTATTGGAGCTAAGATTAGCCCAGTATATTTTAAAGATGTAGCAGCATCAACAACAGCTATAGGACGAAAATTATTAAATTTTGCGAAAGACTTTGTTGAAGAAAATTATCCAGGTGCAGATACGGTATATGGAGATACAGATTCTGTTTTTATCGCATTTTATCCAAAAGATAGTAATGGAGTGAAATTAAAAGGTAAAGAAGCATTAAAAAAATGTATAGAATTAGGTATAGAGGCTGGCATAAGATCAAAAAAATTACTAAAACATCCACACGATTTAGAGTATGAAAAAACATTTTATCCTTTTGTATTACTATCTAAAAAAAGATATGTAGGAAATAAATATGAAGAAGATCCAGATAAGTATAAACAGACAAGTATGGGTATTGTATTAAAAAGAAGGGATAATGCTCCAATAGTTAAACATGTATATGGTGGTGCAATTGATATAATTATGAATGATAGAGATATACATTCGTCAATTGATTTTCTGAAAAAAGAAAGTAGAAAACTATTAGATGGTAAATTTCCCTTAGATCAACTGATTATTACAAAAAGTTTACGTGGATATTATAAGGATCCTGATAGAATTGCTCATAAAGTATTAGCAGATAGAATGGCAAAAAGGGATCCTGGTAATAAACCTCAATCAAATGATAGAATACCATATGTTTATATTGAAAAAAAATTTAAAAGAGGTGAACCAGTATTACAAGGAGATAAAGTAGAACATCCAGAATTTATTATACAGAATAATATAAGACCAGATTACTCTTTCTATATTACTAACCAGATATTAAAACCAGTATCACAAATATTTGCATTACCAAGTGTCCTTGAAAATTTAGAAGGTTATAACAAACCAAACGACCATTATAAAGTTGTTGAAAGACGTTTAATGAGGGAGAAAAAAGATAGGGTAAAAGTAAAAGATAAACTCCAGCAATTAAGAATGGAAGATGTTAAAAATATTATATTTGGTGAAATATTAAGAATATCTGAAAATCGTAAAAATAATGCAACTGAAATTACAAAATGGTTCAGTATTGAATCAACAAAAAAAACAGAAATTTTAGAAGTTAATGATTCTAGTATATCGAGTGATCAAAGTGCAAATAATAGTGAAGATGAACAATATGATAATAATGATGATGATGCGGAATTTGAAGAAAACTGTATTGAAATTTAGATTAACAGTAAAATAATCTTAGTTATAATTAATGATTTATATTTTTATTTTAGCATTAATTATAGCTATAACTGTAATATACTACATATTTAAAAATAAAATAAAGGAAAATTTTAATAATAAAGTACATTATTTATCAATAGAAGAATCATGTGAATTTATAAGAAAAAATCATGTAAAATATTTTAATTCATTTAATAAAAAAGATACAAAATTAAGAGGTTGTACGTCAATAAAGACATGTTATGATAATTATTGTGAAAATGTATTAGAATTTAATGAAGAAGATAAGAAAAATTTAATATATTTGATAAATAAAGTAAAACCAGTATTATTAAAATATTTTCCGAAAATGGAAATAAATTCAGACTGGAAATTTATTAAATTTCATACAAATTTAGAATCAGGTTTACCACATACAATTGAGGATTGTATTGTATTGTCAACATATTTTACACGTAATTTAAATAAATCAATAAGAAATAATGAAAATTTTGAAAATATAATGGAATATTTTGGAGAAACGTTAATACATGAAAGAATTCATGTTTATCAGAAAAAATATCCAGATTATTTTAATAATTTATATAATAATTATTGGAATTTTAATTATTTACATAATATAAAATTATCAGATAGAATAATTCAGAATTTAAGATCTAATCCGGATGGTCAGGAAATTAAATGGGGATTTAAATATAAAGATATATTCATTGTACCTGTTGCAATTTTTAAAGAAAATGCATCAAAAATAAATCATGTACAATATTACGGAATTTTATATAAGAACAATCAATATATAGGTATTAATAAGCTAGAAGATATACGTTTTTATAATAATTTTTTTGGAAATTTGGATCACATTTATCATCCACACGAAATATCTGCAGTTATTATTTCACTTGAAATGAAAAATATATTACTCAGGAAGAAAAGTAATAATAATTGTACTGCTGTATCACAATTAAATAAATGGTTAAGAACTATTAGTTAAGTTAATATTAGTATTATTAATAGGTACAGCGTTTATATTATTTCTGTTTCTATTTAATAAGTTACTATTACGTAGGTAGTATGATTCGTCTATATGATCTGAATTTTGTTCATGATTATCCCTTAAATCATTTCTGCAAATTGGACATCTAATATTTCCACTTAGCCATTTTTCTATACATGATATATGAAATTTATGTTGACACCCGCATATTGTTCTAATTACTTCACCTTCATTCATATTTTCTCTACATATTGTACATATTTCTTCACTACTATCTTTAACAGATATTTCTGTTTTTTCAGATAATAATTTAAGAGATGTTGATATTGGGATAGGATCAAGGAAAGATTCATCAATATTAGTTACTTCATTTTCAGATGTTTCATCTAGATTAATATTATCATCATAATATTGATCAATATTTTCACGAACGATTTCAGGAACTATAGAGTGTACTAAATTTGTTACAAGTCTCTCTAAATCACTAGAAAGATACTGGTTTGTGTTAACTTGGTGCCTTGGATATATATATCTTACAGTATTATCATTTGTATTTCTATGAGTAACTGGATATCTTCTAGTATAGACGTTTTGATTAGGGGTACTATTTCCATGTTGGACTGCAATTTCTAATTCAACATCATCTGGTATATTTGATAAATTAATTGTTCTTTGGTTTGATTGACTATGCACGTATCTTGGTCTATGGTTATAATATCCTCTATATCTATTATTCTGATTATTCATAAATATTAATTTAACAAAATATAATAATTTTAGAAAATTACACGAAAATTTAATCTTTTAATAAATTATATAATGAATAAAGTTATTAAAATATTAAGTGGTGGCGGAATTTTAACAAAAGAGACAAATTCTGGTGATTTTTTAGAAATATTCTTATTTTCACTTTTAATCTTAATAATTAAGGGTATTTTAGTTATGATTACTTATAACTGGATAGCACCAAAATTAATAAGAAATGTAAACCAAAATTATCAAAAAGAGAATTTTAGAAATTTAAATATATGGGAAGGTATTATAGTTGTAATTTTATTTAATAATCTCTTCAGTAGATATTAAATGTATTACATAGGATCAGAGCCATATATTGCATATTTAACAGTCCAATCTCTAGCATATCTACGATATTTTTCTCTATCATTTTTATACATTTCTGCTATATCAGTCACAAGAGGGTCATCTGGATTTGGATCATCAAGTAAAGAGCATAGTGAAACTAATATTTTAGAAACAGTTAATGCTGGACTCCAATTCTCGCTTAATATGTCAAGACAAATTGATCCATGTGTATTTATATTTGGATGAAATATTTTTGTCATAAATTTTATTCTTGGTGCTTTGAATGGATATTCTTTTGGAAATAACATACTTAAGTAAAATACACCTCCATTATACGCACTTTTCTCATCATTTATCATTATAGTTGCCTGCCAATTATACATATCATCTTTAACTGGACCTGCACTACACCCTACCGGTGGGTCTTTCTCTATTTCAGCTAATTCTTTCTGTAATCGTTTAAGTGCCATTGTTAACTAATAGTTAATTCATATCTTTAAATAAATTTAATAAAGTGACTGTATTTACTAATTTATTTATGCTAATTTACTTCATTATTCTGATTATCTAATAAATTATTATAATATCTCCCTAATTCATTTTTTTTTTCATATATAGACTTAATTCTATTAATATTATATATTGATTTTTTTTCTATTTCTGGGTCATATTCATAAATAACACTATAAGGTTTATATAAATTTTTTTCTCTATATTTTTCTTTTGTAAATTTATTTTCAAAATTTTCAAAATTTTCTATATCTTCTTTATTTATTACATCACCAATAAATGGAATGTTACTTATTATTTTATCACCCTGAAATTTAGAATATTTCATAGGTATTGTATTTTTCCCTTTTTTTCCCTTTTTTTTTATTTTTGGTCTATTTTTAGTAACAGTTTTAGATGGCTGGCTTTTAAATATATTTTTTTTTGAATTAGATATTATATTATGTTGAGTAGGTAGAAGCAAATCTTTATTAGAAAATTTTTCTTTATATTTTTTTATATTTGAAATATATTTCTTAAAATCTTCTAATTTTCTATATACTTCACCGTATAAGTTATAGTATTTATTAAACATATAAAATAATATGATTATTATTAGGATTAGTAATTTACTAAACCAATTCATTATTTATATGAATGATATTTATTTTATTAAATGAGATATTATTATTTATTATTTTGTTAATATTATATATAGTTAAATGGATAATCCAGAAAGTAAATTACCAGATTTAAAATTAAATTCTTTAAAAAAAATATTATTACCGTGCTTATTAATACTATTAATATTAACAATAGTTTATACAATAAATTGGTACTATAATTCACATGTAAACAAAAAGAAAAATGATAACCATAATATATTTGATCATATTAAATTAAGATCGAAAAAATCATGCCCAAGGAAAAAAATAATAAAGGAAATAAAGAAAAAAGAGGAAAGAGAGAAAAAAAAAAAAGAAAAAGTACTTGAAAAACAAGTTTTTAATATAGGAAATAATATTTATACTTATGATGATTCTAGAGCCTTATGTAAAGCTCTTGGTTCTGAACTAGCAACATATGAACAAATAAAAAAAGCACATGATAACGGTGCAGACTGGTGTAATTATGGATGGTCTGAGGGTCAACTTGCTCTATATCCAACACAAGAATCATCATGGAAAAAACTTCAATGTGGTAATAAAAAATATAAGAATGACTGTGGTAAACCTGGCATAAATGGTGGTTATTTTGATAATCCTAATCTTAAATTTGGAGTAAACTGCTATGGTCATAAACCAGTAATAAAAGAAAATGAAAAAAATCTAATAGGTACACCATATAGCCCAGATCATATAAGTCAAGAAGAATTATTACTTCAAGAAAAGGTTAATAAGTATAAAAAAGAAGTTGATGATTTAACTATTTTACCATTTAATACACAAAAATGGTCTAAATAAATCATACTCTTCATATTTCATAATTTAGATAATAATAAAATATAAAGATATGTTATTAATATTTATGTAATTATTAAATGTCCGCTAACATTGATTTAAATAAAAATGAAATTTTAAAAAAATTTAGAGGTAAAGGATTAACAGGTTTATCAAATTTGGGTAATACATGTTATATGAATTCTGCCTTACACTGTATAAGTAATACTTTACCATTGACATATTATTTTATATCTGAAAAATTTTTAGATGATTATGATGAAGATAAACAAAACTCACGAATAGTTAAAGAATGGTATCGACTTTTAGGTGGAATATGGGAAAGTAATTGTACGATAGCACCTTGTAGTTTCCATAAATCAGTGCAACAAATATCATCAAATTCAGGTGGTCAGGTATTTGGAAATTTTAGTCAAAATGATGTAGATGAATTTCTCGTTTTTTTTATTGATACAATGCATGAAGCATTAGGTAAAGAGGTAGAAATTACTATTACTGGTACCGCTAAGAATGAAACCGACCAACATGCTATTAGAGCAATGAATAAATGGAAAGATTATTTTAAAAATTCATACTCTATTCTAATTGACCTTTTCTATGGTCAATTTGTATGTAAAACAAATAGAATAGATGGAATTAAAAGCTGTTCATATAGCTATGATCCTTTTTGCCAGCTAACATTACCAATACCCGAAAATGTACAGAATATAAACATATATGACTGTATTGATTTACTAACTAAAGATGAAAAATTAGAAGGTGACTCTAAATGGTTTGATGAAGATAATAATGAATACGTTGATGCTATAAAAAAATATTATTTTTGGAGTTTGCCTAAAATACTTATTTTAACACTCAAAAGATTTGATAGGACAACAAGTACCACTAAGAAAAAAGATTTGTTTATTGATTTTCCAACAAACAATCTTAATCTTGAGAAATATTGTATAGGATATGATAAAAAAAAAGCTAATTATAGCTTATATGGTATATGTAATCATTTTGGTGATGTAAATTTTGGTCATTATTATGCTTATTGTAAAAACTCAGATGGTAATTGGTATAATTATGATGATCAAAATGTATTTAAATTAGAAAATAATTCAATAAAATCAAATCATGCATATGTTTTATTTTATCAAAAAACTAGTAATTAACATTTAATATTTTTTTTATCTGTTTTATTCAAAAAGTACATATCAGATGTAGTTGTATCTTTTGGGATATACCGGAATATATCTCGGGATCCTTTAAAACCACCAAGATAATTGAAATAAATATTTCCACTATTTTCTTTTGGTAAACCAACTAAAATTGCTGACTTCACAAGAAGACCATTTATGTAAATATCAACATTTCTGTTCATAACTGATATAGATAAGTTAAACCATTTTTTTACAGGTATATTATTTACTTGTACATACTCAAGCATAGTATTGATCCCTTGTGGTGTATTATCTTCAGAGGATATTTCTTCACCTTCTTCTGATACTTGATTCTTATTTCTATGTATCTCTGCATGTTTATCTACTGTTAATAATTCTGAACCACTTCCAGTATTTCCTTCAAATCCTTCACTTATTTCAGTGTGTTGTGTTGTGAATACTATACGTACATCATTTCTATTTGGTGCTAACCATACGCCTGGACACTGATTTTCTATACTTTTCCATGTAAAATCTGGTGGTCTATTTTCATTTATTATACTAGATATTCCTCCCCCTCTATGAAATACATGTTTCCATTTATTACTAACTGCTCTATAGTGCCAGTTATCTATTTTCATCCATATACTATATGTTGTTCCCTCACCAGATCCACGCATTATATCTGAACTGTCAAGTAATTCTGGATCAAGTGTTGATTTACTATCAAATTCTACTTTTAAACAGTTTGGACAATTCTTCTTATCATATTTGCCCTCTGTATTCTGCTTATATACTTTATAAAAAAAATATAAAGATACACCTAGTAAAATTATAACAGTTGCATTATATATCTTGAGTGTACTTTCTCCACCTCTTTTAGAAATAACTATATTAGTAAAATAGAAAACAAAACCAATCACAAGCCATGCTAATGCCTTAGCAATAGTTGGTCTTCTCTTTAAATCAAGTGAAGTTAATACAGCCCATAAAATTATTATTACATAGTTCATCTTGAAATATTGCTTAATAAATTTAATTAATACACCTAATCTTTCCGCAAATTCCTTACCTAATAATTCAGTTAATATTTGAATTGTAAATAAAATAATAACTATTAATATTAAAATTAATTCTGGTAATACAGAAATCATAATTATAATATTAATGAGATTTAAATTTTCGTATTTAAACAGAAAAACCACTTAAATTAATACGGTCTTTGACAGTTTTTTTACCATGGCAATTTCTACATAGTGCTCTTAAATTATTTATATCATTACTTCCCCCCATATGTAATGGCATTATATGATCAACTTCATATGCTGAATCTAAAATACAATTACAGCTTCTACATTTCCATTTTTGTATATTCCCAGCCACATATTTTTTAACAGATTCTGGTACATTTCTCTTTGTTGCTATAGTTTTTTTATTGTTTGAATTTGAAGTAGTATTCGAATTATTTGCAAATTTTGTAATTATATTAGATATATTCTTATGAGTTATAGGTACACTATCAACCTTATTCATTGATTCAAGTATTTTATTTGCAAATTCGTTATCACCATCTTTAGATGAATATAGAAACCAAAATACAATTATGATAAGAGATATTTTAATATATTTTTTATATTGATTGTAATAATTTACAAGATTATTATCGTATAATACATTAATAATTAATATGATTGCAATTACAATTAATAGTTTGTTCATTTATATAATAAGTGAAGATTTAATTAATTTTTTTTTATTATGAGTAAAAAAAATATAATAAATCTATCAATATAATAAAATGGATCAAAGAGATATGAGAAATATGCAAAATACTGGCAGATTAGACGTATTTGAAACACCAACTTTTAGTAATGAAAATAATTCAATTTTTGAAAATTTTCCAGTTTCAACTAGATCAAAAAATGAAATATCAAATGTAAGTGAACATTATCAAAATAATTCACAATTAAATATTGTTTTTGAAAATCATCCGTTAAGTACCAGGATGGATAAAAATGTTGTATATGATAAACATAATCAAAATACAATTAGTAATAGGAATGAAATATATGCACAACAATTGAATAATTTACAGAGTCAAAATAAAAATCTTATTTTTGAAAATTACCCATCTAATACTAGAATGCGTGATAAGGAAGAAAAAACAAGTGAAATATCCAATTATACTACCAATGTAAATAATTCACAAAATTATCAAGATAATAGAAAATTATATAATGAAAGGATAAATCAATTGCAAGCACTGCCAAATAATACATCATATCCAATTAATAAAAAAATGCAAGTACCTGATATGATGTATCCAGAAAATACTCGTAAAAATTAATTCTAATTTTTATTTTCAGAAAAAGCCTTATATATTGATTCTTCATTTACTATGTATGGTATAGTATTTACTATAAATTTTGTATCGGAATATTTACTATTGTTATTCCATATTTTTATTATACAGAAACCTTTTTTTGGACTTATCGATATACCATTTATTTCTGTTGTATTTGTATTTAATATAGTTTCTCCAATTAACGCTGTTGATAATTCAATCCAAGCTCTATAAGCATCTCTTTTTGTAATTTTATATGACCAGCATCCACCATCAACATTTTCAGGGTCTTCCCAAACTGGTTTTATATTATCTCTCATTATGAAAAACATTCCAAGAGGGAATAAATTATCTGGTATCTTTTTGTGAATTGTCCAATATTCTTCTATATTTTGAAATGTATATAAATTTTTATAGCTGTCAATTCCCCAATTATCATCCTCTGTATCATGATACCATATTGTCCAGTTTGAGTTTAATTTATGTTTATTCTCTAAAACTGACATTTAATTAAATATTATACTTTATATTATTTTATATCATTTTCAATTTTATAAAATAAAATTCAATTGACTTAAATATCTGGATAATCTTTATTTACAGAATTATAGATACCTCTATTATTTATGAATTTTCTTTGTTGTTCAGTAGTACAGACGCAACCTTTATCACACGAGTAAGTAGATGGGCAACATTCTGGGCGACACTCATTAAAAGCATACATAAAAAGGCTCTTGGGGCTTTTTTTTGTTCCATCAACACTTGGTGCATCAACATTATTCCCAAGTCTTTTAGATTTTACATCTTTATTTGGTAAACCATGACCTTGCGGTATTAACATCCTACTTGGTTTTATTAGTGGGCGATTACTTGGTGGTTTTCTCCAACAACTACCACCTTCTGGTTTTAATCTTATATCAGAATATGGTCCTATTCTATTATTAAATGCAGGGCTATAGTTATTTGAAAATGATTCATTTATATTTTTATTTTCACACATTACATCTATCATTATTATTATTGCAGCCATTATAATAACATATACAAATCTATGAGAATTACGCTCCATATTATTTATTAATTTAAGTCCAAAAAATATAACTAATGTATATAGTATAAATTTACCAATTATATCACATATCATTATATAATAAATTAGAAATTATTTATAAAAAATTATAAATTTATTATATAATCTTCATAGTTAATTAATACTCTATATTCTAATAAATTTAATGGTTTTTTTCTGTGTAAATACTAAAATTCTATTTCTTGGTAATAATCTCCATTCTTCCTTATTATAATTTATTGGTTCAGATGAAATTATAATGTTTTTTTTATCATTTTTTTTTTCAATTCGGTAATATAATGATGGAGGTTGTTCATCTTTTGTATTTATAAATCGCGTACAAATTATTGTTTTACCATCTGTAAATGCAAAATTAAGTGAACATACTTCTTCATTATTTAGTTCAATAATTTTTCTTATTGCCCATTTTATTTTTTCAGTATATTTTCTGTAAGGTAGATATTTTTTTTCATTAATTTCATTATTTAGACTATTTAAAAATATGTAAAATGTTAATTCTGAATCTGTATTTCCCTTTATATTTTCTAAAATATCCTTTTCACAATTACTATATACATATTTTTGTAAGTTTGATATATTTTTAATATCGCCGTTGTGCATCCATAGGTAATTCTTATACATAAACGGGTGACAATTAAATTCGTGTACAATAGATTTACTCGAAAATGGTTTTATAGCTCTAATATGTGAAAAGAAAAATTTACTGTTTATATATTCAGATAAGTTTTTCAGATTGTTATCATTCCATGGTGGTACTATATTTTTGTAATTATATATTTTATTATTATCAGAATACCAAGAAATACCAAAACCATCTACATTCATTTCATGGTCCCTCCAATTACATTTTGATAGAAAAGGAGTATATGGTTTCTTATATGATTGTTTCATTAAGGAATTTTCTGGTAACCATAATATATTTTTTATACTTATTTTTTCCCCTATATATATTAACCATCGACACATAATTTATACCTTTAGTATAAATTATATTATTTTACAAATCATTTAATTTAATAAAATTATAAAATATAGGTAATGCAAAGAAATATTTCTTAAATTAAATGAATTATTATTAATTATTTAATTTTAAGTTAAATGATATTTAAAAATAAATTTGAATTTTTGCTTAAAAAAAAAATTATACTATTATTAATAATGTCTTTTTATAGAGAGTTAGAATATACAGAGAAAATAGATAAAGTCATTAATGTCCAGTTTGGAATTATGGGTCCAGATGAAATTAGAAGTAGATCAGTTGCAGAAATTACTACGCAAGAGACTTATGTTGGTAACCAACCAGTTGTTGGTGGATTACATGATCCAAGAATGTGGGCTCAAGAAGGTGGTAAATTATGCCAGACAGATCAATTAGATTGTAAATTTTGTCCTGGTTATTTTGGTCATATTGAATTAGCTAAACCTGTTTTTCATATTCATTTTCTTCCTGTTATACAAAAAATAATTAGATGTGTATGTATAAGGTGTGGACAACTTCTTATTGATAAAAATTGTGAAGAGATTCAAGACTTGTTACGAAAAAAAGGTAAACAAAGATGGCTTGAAATTTTCAATATGTCTCAAAAAATAAAAAGATGTGGATCAGATTCTGAAAATGGTTGTGGTTGTCGTCAGCCAGACAAGTATTATAAGGAAGGTGTTGCTAAAATTTACGCAGAATGGAAAGAAATGGATATCGAAAAAGGTCAAGAAGGTGCAAAAAAACAACTACTTACTGCAGAATATCTTCTTAGGCTTTTTAAACGTCTTACTGATGAAGATTGTGATATACTCGGATTTTCAAAATATTGGTGCAGACCTGACTGGATGATATGCCAAGTACTCCCTGTTGCACCCCCAACTGTCCGACCATCTGTAAAGCAAGATAATAATCAAAGAATGGAAGATGATTTAACTCATAAATTAGTTGATATCATTAAAACAAATAAAACTCTTAAACAAAAAATAGAATCAAATGCAACTCAGCAAATAATTGATGAATGGACATCTGTATTGCAATATCATATAGCTACATATATTGATAATGAAATACCTGGTGTGGCAACCGCATCTCAACGCTCTGGAAGACCCCTTAAATCTATTAGACAAAGACTCAAAACAAAAGAAGGTCGTATTCGTGGTAATTTAATGGGTAAGCGTGTTGATTATTCTGCTCGTAGTGTTATTACTCCTGATCCAAATATTCGGCTCGATGAATTAGGTGTACCTAAACAAATTGCAATGAATCT
>MDTD01099676.1_pt1 | contig 20969 bp, 25 predicted proteins | sample 811221 | NCBI WGS metagenome assembly MDTD01 (sample SAMN05326646, study PRJNA326480) | marine metagenome | isolation source: seawater | place: Pacific Ocean: South West | collected 2011
CAAACGGTACATTCACAATCGCATTCCCAACTAACGATGCTTCAAGTGCTATATTAAGATTATCTTAATATAGGAGGTCATCACCATGGCAGATGCTTGGAATGAGGGCACGTGGGGGCAAGGCTTTTGGGGACAGCAAAGTTCTGTTACTGTAACCCTTACAGGTGTTTCTTCAACGACAGCATTAGGTACAGTATCGGCAACTGCTGATGTTTCCGTACCTCCCTCTCCAGTCACACTTACATCAACTTTAGGTACACCAACTGCTGAACCAGAACATGTGGTATCTCCCACTGGTGTTTCTTTTGAAACTCAATTATCTGGTGCACTAGCAATTGAAGAAGGAGCAGGAGTTGTTTTAGGCAGCTTATCAGTTTCTTTTGCAGTTGGTGATGAAACAGGATCAGGAACTGTAGATGCAGGATGGGGCAGAAACACTTGGGGTTCTTTTGCATGGAATGAAAACATAACGCAAGAAGTTAGTGTCACAGGCGTTGCAATGTCAACGTCCCTTGGCACAACCACACAAGAAGTAGGTACGGGTGTAATTGTATCTGCCACAGGCCTAAGCATGACAAGTGCTTTAGGCACAACATCACAAACAGGCACCGCAGTACAAACACTTGATAGCCTAACAATAGGTGCGGCATTATCAGGCGCATCAGGTATTACTGGGGAAGGTAATATAGGAGTAATAGCTCCTTCAGATCAATTAGACTTTAATATCGGCACGGTCACCATTGATATATTTACACAGGTAGATGCTCCTTCCGTAGCGATGACGTCTGCCTTAGGAACTGCTGTAGCTGAGGCCGATGCAGTTGTAACTCTTGGTAGTTTATCAAGTAGTTTTGCGTTAGGCACAGAAACAGTAGAAACAGGCACAGGTGTAATAGTAAGTGTTTCAACGGTGGCATTAACTTTTGCTGAAGGCACAGAAACAGTGACAGGTGGAGCGGTGGTTGATCTTACAGGATTAAGTATGACAACTGCTTTAGGCGATCCATTTAGCACCCCTTGGGCTAATGTGGTTACAGGGGCAAGTAATACTTGGACAGAGGTAAACGCAGCATAAAAAGTGTTGCTTGAATAATAAAAAAAGATATATTTTAGAGAGGTTTAAATATGGCAAGTACATTTTCAGATAGACTCAAATTAGAACTCATGGCAACTGGTGCGAATGCCAATACATGGGGCACAAACACCAATAATAATTTAGAAGTTTTAGATGCCTTTGCGGCAGGATATTTATCAAAATCTGTGGCGGGTTCAGCTAATATTACTTTGACGACAGCTAATGCCTCTGACACTGCTGAGTCTTCAAATAAAGTTATTGAGCTTACAGGTGCATTAACAGGCGACATAGTTGTATTTATTCCAGCGGTCGAAAGTGAATATTTATTTTTTAACAACACAACAGGTTCTCAAACATTAACCATAGCAGCTACAGGTCACACAGCTAATGGTGCTTTGATAACACAAGGTGCATACTCAAGAGTTTACTGTGATGGTTCTTCAGATTTTAATGTAGAAGTATCAACATCTTTATTAGGTACTACTAATTTTAAAGCAGATGTAACTGCAGGTGGTGGTAACATTGTTCTTCGAACAAATGGTGCTGTGTCCGCTACTACTTTTGTAGGTAGTGGCGCAAACCTTACAGGTATTGAGGCTTTTCCTTCAGGAACAAAACAACTTTTTTATCAAGCATCTGCACCAACTGGTTGGACACAAGACACAACTGCTGCATTAGGTAACGCTGCCTTAAGAGTTGTTGTTGGTACAGGTGGAGGCACAGGCGGTGCTGATACTTTTCAAACAGTTTTTTCAGATTCAAAAACTACAGAATCAAAAAGTTTACCCGTTACAGGAAGTTTAAGTGGTACAGTTGGAGCTACAACTTTGTCAACACCACAAATTCCAAGTCACCAACACAAACCTTCTAAAATGACTTCAGGAGGACAAAACCCCGCACCTACAAGATCTTTCATGCCTCCTGCATTTCAGGCAAGAAGAGCTGAACCTGTAAGTCCAGGTTTTTCCGATGAAGCTTTTCCAAACACAGGTGGTGGTGGTTCTCACACTCACCCATTTACAGGTAGTTTAAGCAGTGCAACTACCGCATCCTCAAGCTTTGCAGTCCCATCAATGGACGTAAAACACGCTAACGTAATCATAGCCGCTAAAGACTAGTGCCGATATTTGACCCAGATGGGACGTGTCCTCTTCTTAAGAAGAAGTGTATAAAACATCGGTGCATATGGTATAATATGCTACAGGGCAAACACCCTCAAACAGGGTTAGATGTACAGGAATGGGGTTGTTCTATAGCATGGTTGCCCTTGCTTTTAGTAGAAAATTCAGGAAAAATATCCCAGACAACAGCAGCAACTGAAAGTTTTAGAAACGAAATGGTTCAATCTAATAATATAATGACAAAAGTTTTAGCACAAAGTGGAGATGCACAAAAAGCCATGGCCACGGCAGGATCTATTTTTGAATTAATAGGCGATCATCAAAAAGCAATTGATACTAATGATTCTAACAATGAGGATAAAACTATTTTACAACTAAGCAATAATAAGGTAAAAGTTAAGAAGAAGCCTAAAAAGGCTATGACTAAAAAGGTGAAAAAAAATGGCAACAACCGTAAACAACACAACAGTTCAAAGTAAAATTACAATACTTTTTGATGCTGATGGTCCCTTAACAGGTGATGGACCAGCAAAAGGCACTGGAAATACTCAATCAGATGTATATTTAGATGACAATATTCAATTAAATATCAGATCTCATACAGAGATTGATTCTAATATTCATGCCTTACAATGGGATGCTACAACAAACACCGGACATATTGAGTTTACAGACACAAGAGACAATGAGTCTATATCCTCATTTCCTCAGTGGGCTACAAATGTAGTGATTAGAGCTGAAGCTCAAAATACTTGGCAAAGCACTTATGATTCTACATATGAAAGTCATTCAGATGCTGGAGCAGAAGATGATTCTGCAGCAGTGACAGCCGCAACTACGGCTGCCAACACAGCGAGAACAGATTATCTTGCTGCACACAGTATAACTTACTAAGTTTTCTGTGAACAAATAATATGCGAGAATATATACTAGAAGTAAAAAAATTAATTCCCGAAAAATACTGTAAAAAAATTATTTCTTATTTTGATTATAATTTAATAGATGCACAAACAACAGGTTACGGTTTAGCTAAAGATGTAAGAAATTGTAAAAGTAGGAATGTTATGAGCCCAGAAACTTTTGGTGAAAGGATATGCTCTAATTTTATTCAAACAAAATTATTAGAATGCGTTGGTTTTTATAAAGAAAAATACTCACATTTCTATTCTAGCAAAATAACATCATGTGAATTACTTAAATATCAACATAATAAATATAAAACAGGATATCAATATCATGTAGATATGGGAACAACGGTTACTAAACGACACGCATCAATATCTATATGCTTAAATAACGATTTTGTAGGTGGTGAATTTGTATTTGATTTGCCAGAGGGGGAAATACAAATGCCACAAAATGTAGGAGATGCAATAATTTTTCCCTCAAACTTTATGTTTCCACACCAAGTAAATCAAATAACTAAAGGCACTAGATATGCCTTAGTGGCATGGATACATTAATGAAACCTATTTTTATTAAAGAATTTTTACCTAGAGAAATCTTAACTGTTGTTCATAGTTATTGTTTGTTGAAATACCAAAATCCTCAATTTTTGAATAATGATTCTCAAACTAACTCTTTCATATCACACCATGGTGATTATTTAATGGAATCATTAATGGATTTAAGCACCCCTGTGGTAGAAAAAAATGTACAAAAAAAATTATTTCCGACTTATTCTTTTTTCAGAATTTATGATCGACTGTCTGATTTACCAGTGCATACAGATAGACCATCTTGTGAATATACAGTTGCTTTAAGTTTGGGGTCTGACCCTGTTGAAAAGCCTTATGAAATATTTGTAGGTGAAGCGGACGACACATCTGATTATAAATATTATGATGAATCTAGAAAAAAATTTAACAGATATCGTATCGATTATAAATTTCCTATGGTTCCTAACAATGCAATAATTTTTAAAGGCATGGAAAAAATACACTGGAGAGAATATTGTGAGCATGATTATTTTATGACTGTTTTCTTACATTATGTCGATCAAGAGGGCGATTATAAAGATCATAAATACGATAAGAGAGATCGCATAGGTACTAATTTAAAAGATTAATGTGAATAAAATTCTTTATAAAATAAGAATTGGCGTAGGCCTTGGAGATGTGTTTTGTGCATCTGGTGCACTTAAAAAACTTACTGAAAAATTAGACGCTAAAGTTTTTGTTGAAACAGGTCAACCCTCAGTCTTTGAAGATCAGCCTCATGTAATAAAAGCGTTTAGAGGAGCTTATGATTATTTAGATATTGACATTGAAAATCTTTACAAAAGTTTTGATAAAATTTACGTTGCAGATTATTATAACGAAAATCACTTAAAGTCTAAAACTAACCTTGTTGAGGCGTATTGTGAATCTATTGATGTAGATAAAACCTCTTTACCTTATTTGTTAGTGGATAAAGATAAGTTTAATAGTTTTAACTTTATTAATGACAATTATATTTTTGTTGCACTATCTGACAAAATAAAACCCTTTGTTAGTGAAATAGGTTCATCAAAACATCTTTCTAACAATTACTGTAAAGATTTGATATACGCCATTCAAAAAAGCTTTCCAAATTATCAAATTGTAGATATTGACAGTTTAAATCCAAATATACATGACAAAAAAGAATTACTTTACATCGCTATGAAAGCGAAAAGTTTTGTAGCGGTTGATGGTGGAATGGTGCACATAGCGTCTAATCAACCAACTTTTAAGAAGGGGGTTTGTTTATACCGTAATCAAGATTGTGTAGATTCTTTTGGGTACAAAGAACAAACTAATTTGATTTCAGACACACCTTTAATTGGGCCCTACGTATCAATAGAAAAAATTATAAATGAACTTAATAAAATTATAGATCAAAATGTTAACTGAAAAAATATTATTTAAAGAGTCTGCCTATCTTACTAAATACGAGGGAGATAGAAATATTATAGATAAACATATAGAGCATATTTCACTTTTTGATAAAGGACGTAAAGGAAGTAATGAGGGGGGCTATCAAAGTCATGATATCACTTTTGGTTTTAATGAATTACTTACTTTTACACAAAAGTGTGCCGTAGAATTAGAACCAAGTTTGATTCTTGCAAATTTTTGGTTGAACGTAAACAAAGGAAATAATTTCAATTCAGAACACATACATGAATTAAATGGTGCATCTGCGGTTTATTACCATAAGGTTTGCTGTGATAAATGTCCTATTTACTTTAAACATTTATGTTCTCAGGTTGTCTTAGGCACACCAAAATTCTATCCCAAAAACGGCGATTTAATATTTTTTCCTGCTTACTTACCTCATGGAGTACAAGGGTGTGGTAATCCAGAACATGAAAGAATTTCTTTCGCTTTAAACTTTAAAATAAATAAACAATCTTTAGGGTTATGAATAAAGTAATTCCACAACTTACCTTTGATTTTATAGAATGGATTGAAGAACAAGAAACAAACGATAAAACCATTGTTGAATTTGGCTCTGGTAATTCAACTTTATATTTTAGTAATAAATTTAAAAAGGTTATTACTTATGAAGATGAACCTCAATGGATAGAAATGATTAAGTCTAGGAATATAGAAAACATACATATAAATTTTTTGGACTATAATTTTTATAAAAAAGAACCAGATACTTTTAAAAACGCTGATTTTATTTTAATTGATAATAACCCTCGTGATAATAATTCACGACTATACGTGGCTCAAGCTTTAATAGAAAAAATTAATTATCAAAATACGTTGGTGTTAGATAATGGCAATTGGAACGGAGATTGTTATTTTTACTTACGAACAAAATATAATTTTTTCAATGATTTTATAGGTATAAACCCAAGAGGAGATAGATCAGTGACTACAGTTTTTTATGGCAGAAAATAATTTTTATCAAATACACGAAAGTAAAATTTACAAAGGTAAACTTGACAATGGGGTTTGCCAACAATCTAAAAAATTTATTGAATCCTTTAAAGATAAATTTACTGAGCACAAGTATGATTGTCCTCTTAAAACATCACATAATCTAACAAACAATATTTTAAATATTGTCGAGTTAAGACAATTAAAATTTAATATTTTATCCCACATAGATAATTATATGTTACAAACAAAAAGGTTTTTTGATGGATATATTTACAATTCATGGATTAACATTTATGAAAAAAATTATTATCAAGAATTTCACAACCATCAACATGAAGTTTACAAATGTATAAGTGGTGTCGTTTATTTGACAGAAAAAAACTCAAATATTATTTTTGATGCAAATCATGTTAAAAACTTTATACCTGAGTTTTCAGATATAATAATATTTGAAGATGATATGTTTCACAGAGTTAAGTCTAATGAAGAAGAATTAAGAATAAGTTTGGCTTTTAATTATAGAAAATGTGTCTCATGGCATGGGATAAGAGAAACAAACAAGGAGAAAACAAATGATTAAACCAGAAGAGTTGAGAGACAAAAATTTTAAAGTATTTTTAGGAATGCCTATGTATGGAGGTTTATTAACAGAACCAACTTTACACGGATTATTAGAACTACAATCATGGACCATGAATAATGGCATTAAAATGAGAATACAAACAATGGGTAATGAGAGTTTAATAACTAGAGCACGTAATACAATTGTGTCGATGATGTTAGATCAAACTGATTTCGCTGCCACACATTTATTATTTATTGATGCAGACATAGGCTTTCATTGGCAGAATATTGAAAGACTTCTTTGTGCTGACAAGGATGTAGTTTGTGGAGTCTACCCTAGAAAGCACATACATCTCGAGAAGATAAAAGGTATTTTAGAGGAGCACCCAGATATTAGTTCTGATGAAATGGAGGCTAGAGCATTAGGCTACAATGTAAATTTTGATAATCCTACTGATCTACGAGGAGAGAACGGATTTTTTAAAGTAAACGAAGCAGCTACAGGAATGATGTTAGTTAAAAGAGAAGTATTTACAACCATGATGAAAAAGTTTCCTGAGAGAAAATATGAAACCGATCAGATAGTCAATGGGCTATATTATAGATCAAATAATTGTTACGACTTATTCGCTGTCGGGCCCTATCAAACAGGAGATCAAAAAAGATATTTATCTGAGGATTATTATTTTTCAAGACTATGGCAAGAGTGCGGTGGGGAAATATGGGCTGACTTAGCTAGTCCTCTCACTCATTTTGGTAATAGAGCATATAAAGGGCATGTCGGAACCTTACTTGCTAAAAAAGAGTAATTTATATATATTTAGCTTATGCCCCTAGTAAATTTTAGACCAGCACCAGGTATCAACAAGGAAGTCACTGACTATACAGGTCAGGGTAAATGGACTGATGGTGACATGGTGCGTTTTTTTCAAGGATCTGCACAGAAAATAAAGGGGTGGGAAAGATTTCTTTCAACAACATTAGTAGGTGTGGTTAGAGACCAGCATGCTTGGATTGCCCTCGATGGCACAAGATACAACGCATTTGGCACTGATAGAAAGCTCTATGTTTTCGAAGAAGGTAGAGCCTATGATATTACTCCTATTAGAGAAACACAGGCCTTAACTAATCCATTTACTACTAACGCCACTACATCCGTTGTTGTTACTGATACAGGTCATGGTGCACAAAAAGGAGATTTTGTAACTTTCGACTCTTTTTCTGCTATAGACGGATTAGACATGAATAAAGAGTTTGAGGTGACATCTGTAGCAAATACAGACGCCTATGTTGTAACTACCACATCGGCTGCATCAGGATCCACATCTGGTGGTGGAGGTTCAGGTAATGCTAAATATCAAATATCTATTGGGCCTGAACTGTCTACTTCAGCTTTTGGTTGGGGCACAGATACATGGGGTTCAAGCACATGGGGGACTCCATCGACAACCTCTAATGTAACATTAGAAGCTAGACAATGGTCTCTAGATAACTTTGGTCAATTACTAATTGCAACTGTGTTAAATGGTGGAGCGTTTGAATGGAGTCCTAGCTCAGGCGTATCCACAAGAGCCACAGCCATTACAAACGCACCGACTGCATCTAGATTAAGTTTGGTTTCTACTCCCGACAGACATATATTATTCTTTGGAACAGAAAAAACCATAGGTACATCAGATTCACAAGATGATTTATTATTAAGATTCTCAAATCAAGAAGATAGAAATACATATCAACCGACAGCAGAAAATACTGCTGGATCACTTCGTATTGCCGACGGATCACGGATTGTGGCTGCAGAAAGATCTAGGGGACAAATATTAGTTTGGACAGATACATCACTACATAGTTTACAATTTATTGGTCCACCTTTTACTTTTGGTTTAAGACAGCTAGGTCAAAACTGCGGTATTGTTGGAAGTCATGCAGGTGTTGATATTAATGGTATAAGTTATTGGATGTCACAAGACTCCTTCTTTCTTTTTGATGGTTCAGTAAAAAAATTACCATGCACCGTAGAACAATTTATTTTTAATAACATTAATGTAACTGGGGCAGAAAACGCTTTTGCAGGACATAATGGAGAGTTTAATGAAATCATGTGGTTTTATCCTAGAACAGGATCAGATCAAATAAACGCTATAGTCGCTTACAACTACTTAGAGGGTACATGGTGGACTGGTACTTTATCAAGAACGACATGGATTGACAGAGAGGTGTATGATAATCCTATAGCAACAGAGTATAGTCCCACAGCTACCGCTAACAACGAAGTAATAAGTGGATTAACTGATGGTGCTTCATCAGTGTTTTTACACGAAACAGGCAACAATGGAGACGGCCAAGCAATAACAGCTTTTGTAAAATCTGGTGTAGTACAAATAGCTCAAGGGGATGAGTTCGCTTTTGTGTCTAAAATTATACCAGACGTTGAAGATCAAGAGGGTGTTTTAAATGCAAAACTTGAATTTAAAAATTATCCTAACAATAGCACAAGTGTGACTAAAACAACTAGTTTTTCAGACACCACGGACTTTGTAAGTCTTCGTGGTAGAGGTAGAGAGTTTACTGTTAATCTTGTCTCTAATACAACAGGAACTGCTTGGAGATTAGGCACTCAAAGATTTGACATACAACCTGATGGTAGAAGATAGACTTATACAACAATTAAAAAGTCAAGAGATGTCCACAACAGAGGACACTATCTTAGAAAGATTATTAGATAGATATCGTTGGCCTAAACTTTATTCAGGTCAAAACTACCTTCAACCAAGCGTAGAGGCAATAAAAGAAGATGGCACTAAACATCAAGACTTTTATGATGATGACAATCACTTAAATTCTTTAGATTGCATAAAATGCTATGAGGAGGGTTATTGTTTAATACTTTCAAACACTGGAGGTTTATGCAAAGACCTTTGGCTCATTCAACAAATTTTAAATCAAAACTATCAAAGACATATAAATTGTAATTTATACTTTGGTAATGGTAAAAAATCAGTATCTTTTCCTAAACATAATCATGAATATCCTGTTATTGTTAAAAATATTTATGGCACATCTAAATGGATAATTGATGGAAAAGAAGTTATTTTAAAAGATCAAGACGTAATTTGGTTTGATAAGGGCATAGATCATCAAGTGGTAGAAATAAGTGATGCAAAATTATCTTTGACATGTAATATCGAATAATGGCTAAATTAACATTACAAAGATTTCCCGATCCTAGACCTGAGTATGATGCTCAACAGTCTGCTGAGTTGATAAGACAACTAGAAGAACTAGTTCAACAATTGAATACTCAATACACACAGGACACACAAGAGGAGTCCACTAGAAGGAGTTGGTTTTTTTCTAATGGCTGATGTATTTAAAAGATTTATAACGAATGTTACCACAACAGACTTGACTACAGTGTTTACAGTTCCAACCGCTAACGTGGCTGCAACACCCCCTGTTCCTGTATCAACTTTTATTGTTAAAACAATCAATACTCATAACTATGACGGATCTGCAGCAGTGACTGTAAATGTCGATCATAATGATGGTAGTGCAGATTTTCAAATCTTTCAAGTTGATGTAGCGGCTTCAAACACAAACACCATAAGCACTAGTATGGTTTATCAAGAGGGGGACTCTATGAAAGTTCAAGCCAATGCCGCCTCAAGAGCGATGATAGAGGTTTCAGTATTAGAGGTAAAACAACAACAATAATGTATGTATTAGCTGACGTACCAAAAGAAATATTAGAAATATTAAATAATGTAATAGATGAAAAAGGACTATCGCCTTTGAATCAAGACCTCGCTGGTAATATCAAACACGAGTATGCTATACCAAAAGGTAAGGCTGCGGTCTCGCCTATGTTGATGCAAATGATAATAAAGCATCAAGAAAAATATCCAAATTATTTTAAAAAAGCACACTCCACAATAAACTACAAAGCGTGTGAGATTGAACTGTTTAACCTTTGGGTTAACTTTCAGAAAAAATATGAGTTTAACCCAATGCATGTACACGACGGGCTATATAGTTTTGTAATTTGGCACAAGGTACCTTACACCATGAAAGATGAAAAAGAGAGATTAGCTAGCATGATGGATCATGATTTTAGAGCAGGTATGTTTGCTTTCTTTTTTTCTGATCCTAGTGGTAGAATTACGCAAGAGGCCTTGCCTGTTGACAACAGTTGGGAGGGTAAAGTAGCTTTGTTTCCTGCTAATTTAAATCATTGTGTTTACCCTTTTTATACCTCAGACGAATACAGAATATCTATATCAGGCAACTTAGGTTTTAAGATATAAACTATTGATTTCATAGCTTTTCGTCTATAGAACTATATTATGGCGAAAATTATAGATGAACCCGTCCTATTACGTCATGACATAATAGACGGTAAAAAAGTCCCCGTATATAGTGCTAAAGTAGAGACTACAGTTACAAACACCAAGACAGGGCAAGAGTACGATTCACATGAGGAGTGTCAAGCAGATATTGACAATCCAGAAACAGAAACAAAAGAAGAAGATATTAGAAGAGATGTTAATGTAATAGCACCTAACTTATTCAGTGGTGCAGCTACAGGCGAGGAGTAAAATGTTTAAGAAGATCCTACCAGTTATCACAGGCGCAGTGGGTTTCGCATTTGGCGGACCCATAGGAGCGTCTATCGGTGCAGGAATAGGATCAGCAGTTAGAGGAGACAATCCTGCAAACATAGCTACATCTGCTTTAATGGGTTATGGTTTAGGAGCAATTGCACCCTCTTTCGGTTTAGTAGGGGGTAAAGGTCTAGGTGCTTTCGGTGCAAGTGCAAAATCTGCGTTAGGTTTTGGAACTCCTGCAACAACAGCTAGTGGAACTGCCCCAGTAGGAAATAGAGCCTTAGCGCAAGCAATGGAGGAAGGTGCAAAAAAACAAGCACAAACTTCTGCTGTTCAAAAAACACTTGGTCAAAAAGCATTAGAGTTTGCAAAAGCAAATAAACTTGCAACAGGTGCTTTAGGTCTTGGTACTTTAGGGGCATTGGGTGCTTTTGATAAGGACGAAGAAAAGTTAAGTGTCCCTCCTCCAGTTGAAGCGGGAAGTAGAGGCATGTTAGACATCACTCCTCCTAAAGCAGTTTTTTTTGATACTGCAACAGGACAATATGGAGCTTCTTCTCCAACAATACAACCAATAGCGAGAGTTGCTGATGGAGGATTTCCTCGTCGAACAGGACAGATCGACGGACCAGGAACAGAAAAATCTGACGACATCCCTGCAATGTTGTCTGATGGTGAGTTTGTAATGACTGCAAAAGCAGTTAGAGGATTAGGTGCATTGAATGGGGCTAATAAAGATGATAAGTTAGAGCAACGTCGCAAAGGCGCTAAGATGATGTATGACATGATGGATAAATTTGAAAAGAGAGTAGCATAATGGTTCAAGAAGTAGTTCAGTTTCAAAGACAAGCTCCTTTTATTGAAGATAGAGTAGAAAAATTATTAGCTTCAGTTTTTGGCATACCACAGATTGGAGAGCCAGGAGATCCTGACTTTCGAGAAGGACAGGAAGGACTAGCTGGAAGAGCCACCACTATCCCTGCCTTTGAGGTAGCGGGGCTATCTCCACAACAACAAGCAGCTATTAAAAGAGCACAAGAGGGGTTAGGTGCATATCAACCTTTTTTAGACGCTGCAGGCACCACGATAGGAACAGGGCTCGGGGCCTTGAGTGCTGCTCAACAGACTTTAGATCCAAATCAAATTTCTACTTTCATGGATCCTTTTCAACAACAAGTAACACAAGAGGCATTAAAAGAATTAGACAGGCAGGCGGAAATGCAATCTCAAAGAACTGCGGCAGAGGCAGTTGCAGCAGGGGCTTTTGGTGGTTCACGATTTGGTGTTCGTGAAGCGGAGGAGGCTAGAAACTTAGCACAGGTAAAATCGCAAAGAATTTTTGAAGATCTATCAAGAAACTTTTTACAAGCACAACAAGCACAAGCTAGAACTGCTCAACAGTTAGGAACTTTAGGAACTCAAACTTTACAGGCAGCACAAGGACAAGCAGGATTGGGGCAACTTGGACAACAATTAGCATCTAGAGATATAGATAGATTATTAGGTCTTGGACAGTTAACACAACAGTTTGGTTTTGTAGATCCTACAACTCAAGCGTTTGTGCCTGGTCAAGCACAAATTGAAGCCGCAAGAGCAACAACTCTCGCTGAACAAAAAGAACCTTTTGAAAGAGTGGCTTTCGCATCTGATATTTTACGAGGCGTGCCTTCTTCACAAATAACTTATTCTCAAAGTCCTTCTCCATCACTACTACAACAAGTGGCGGGATTAGGTATCGCAGGATTAGGTGCGTATGGAAATATAACAGGAGGACTAGGAGGTATTAGCTCCTTGTTTGGAGGTTAGATGGCTATTTTAGACAGACCTATGTTTCAACGACGACTGACCAAGAACCAATTACGTCAGTATGGTTTACCTGCATTTGCTAACGGTGGTATTGTTGGGATGGGGCCAGGGCAGTCAAGGGCTATGACTGGAGGCACTAGTCTTGCTTCGGTTCCTAGGGTTAAGACCGCAGATCAATTATTAGAGGAAACTTATGGAAAATATGGAAAATTTGTAGCAGGAGATAGAGCAAAACAAGCAGCATTCGAGAAAGAAAAAGAAGCTGAGAGATTATTAATACAAGCCGCCGCCGCTGAAAAGGAAAGATTAGAAAAAGAAAAAGCAGATAGAGAAGCTCTTCAAACTTTAAGAGAAAAAGAAAAAGAAAAAGAGGATAAAGAGAAAGATGACTTTTTAAGAAAACCCGCTGCGGAGGGTTCAGATACAATAGATAGATCAGGTGATGTTGATAAGAACATAGGCGATGAAGAAGAAAAGGTCAGTGACTTTGAAGCATTAAAGAAAAAGTATTTAGAAAAGTCTGAATTATATAAAGAGTTATTAGGCAACCCAAAAGAGATGATTAAAAGACAGGGCTTTTTACAACTAGCACAATTTGGTTTAAATTTGGCATCCGCTCAAGGATCAAACTTCTTAGACAAAGTGGCAAAGTCTGCTAAAGATCCTTTGAATGCATTTGCTGAGTTGGGTAGAAAAGCCTATGAAGATGAAAGAGCAGTGAACTTACTAGCACTAGAGGCAACAGAAAAAGATATAGCCACAGAACAGGATGCAGCACTTAGAAGAGAACTCACATTACTCGCTAAAACTGATCCTGATAAACTCACTGATTTTGAAAAGAACTATAACAGAATAGTAAAAGAGTTAGGTTTAGGACCTGATGATAACAAAGACTATGCAATACGAATAGCTAGAGGATTAAGTGGAGGAGAATCAAGAGGAGACACAATATTAGATATATTCAAACTTCTTAGAGACGATCCATTAAACATAGGAACAACCGACAATGATCTCTACTCACGAGCAGAAATATTGGTAGACAGATCAATTGGTGCAGAGACAACAACTGATACAACAAATACAGAATTTGTTCCTGTGGTTATTACTGAAAATATGGTGGAGCGAGCACTGCAACAAAATGAAGGTGCTACAAGAGATCAGGTAATTAGTCAACTAGAGCAAAAAGGCCACGACGTTAGTAACGTAAAGTGAGAACGCCATGGCTGAGTTAGATTTTTCAGGCATCTTACCAGAGGATAAAGATAAGAAAGATTCTTTAGACTTTTCAGGTATTGTAGAAGACGAAAAAGAGAAAGAAGAAGACAAAGGATTTTTTAAATCTATTGGTGATGCATCTCTCAGTGGAGGCGCAGGTTTAGTGTCTGGTGTTATAAAAATACCAGAAGGATTTGTGTCCTTAGGTGCAGAGTTAATTGATTTAGGATTTGATACTCAAACTGCAGATGCAGTTGAAGATTTTTTTGACAAGATGAATCCTTTCGAGGAGGTCGCTGAGAAAACTTTAACAGGTAAGATTGTAGAGGGACTAACTCAATTTGGTGTGCCTAGTGTTGCAGGTTACAAGATAGGAGCTAAAGTAGCACAAAAGGTTTTAGCTAGTAGAACAAAAGGAAAACATATTTCATTAAAAAAAGTAAAGTCTTTATCTAGTAAAAAAAGACAAGAGGCCTTTTTAAAAAGAAAACAAACTAGAAGAGAAAAGTTTTTAATTGGTAGTTCTGGTTTAGCAGGTGCAACTGTGGGTGAAACTGCAGCATATCAACAAGACTTAGATACATTATCAGGTGATTTCATAGAAGAACTTACAGGTAGTTCTGCACTAAGAACAGACAAAGAAGCACGAGAACCTGGAAGATCAGATGCCACTAGAAGAATTTTAAACAGAGCAAAGTTTGGTATAGAAGCAGGACTTTTGGGAGGAGCCTTGACAGGTATCTTTACGGGGGTCGCCACCGCCGCTAGATCAGGGGGTAAAGCTGCTTTTAGTGCCGACCCTATTGAAAGAGTATTTGGTAAGATTGCCAATCAGTTCACACCAAACGGACCCGTTAGCAAAAGATTTTTTGCCGAACAAAGGTCTGCCATAGATTCTATTGAAGCATTTAGAGACATTGCAACCGATACCTCTCTAATACTACAAAACACCGCTGAGGATATCGCCAAAAGTTTAAAAGGTAGTGGTGTCATGAGAAGGTTGAATGGTCCCAAATATGAACAATTAAAAAAACTCATCGGTGATAAGTTAGAGAGTTATGGGGCTAAATCAGACTTTGATAAGGCATCTAACACTTTTGCTTACACATTAAAAACAGACAAACAAAAAGCTGCAGATACAGCACTTAATAAGTTTTTAAAGGATAATAAAATAAAAAAAGATTTAGTGGAAAGATTAGATAAAGATTTATATGTGGCTAGAAACCAAATAGATGTGTTTTCGGATAAAATAGCAGAGCTTGCTAAAAAAAGAATAGCAGAAGCGGATAGAACATTGTCGGGTAATCCAAGCACTAAGGCTAAAGATGACGCAACAAAAGCAAAGAAAGAAGCGGAAAGATTATTAAAAGCGACTCAAGCAAACTATGGCTCTTATCTAACAAAGCAATATCAGTTGGTTCAAAACAAACCTGGTGGAGCATTGGCTAATGGTTTGTCAAAGTATGAACCAGGAGAGGATGCCATACTACAGGCAGAAAATTTCTTTGTTGATAAATTATTAAAAGTTAGAGCTAAAAAACTATCAAATACTAAAGATTTAAAATCCCCGCTATTAGAACAATTACAAGCAGGTAAAATAACAAATAAACAGTATGACGAACTTTTAAAGAAAAATGCAAACGACTTGGCCAACAATCCTAAAAGTTTAAATGATATTAGAGATCAAGCCTCTGATATTGTTAATTATATTATTAATCAAGCAGGACGAAATGTGGAAGGCGTTGCAACTGTTGATAAAAATTTAGCCAAAGAATTAAGCAAAGAGGGATTAGATTTAAGTGAAAATATTTTAAAGAGTAGAAAACTTCCGCCCGAACTACGAGCGTTATATGGTGAGATAACTGATCCTTTTTTTAATGTAGCAAATACGTTATCAAAACAAGCAGAGTTTATAGCTAAGTACGATTCTTTTGAAAATTTATTGAGAGCCAACAAAAATACAAAAGGACAAAACACAGTATTTTTTGATAAAAGTGAATTAACAGCTATAGGAAAAAGATTAGGCATAGACCCTCAAAAAAGATTGGTTGAAATTAAAACTAGTGGTCCTTTAAAAACTCCATTAGACGGTAAGTTTACATTTAAAGAAGTGGCAGATTCTCTTAATGATCAAGGGTTGGCTTTACAAGATAATTGGTACAACAACCTTTACAAGTATATGATTTTGTATCCTAAAAGTTTTTCTAACCAAGCCAAGACAATCTTCTCTCCTTTCACGCATGTGCGTAACTTTGTGTCTGCTGCTATGTTTACAACAATGAATGGTAATATTTTATTTCAAAACCCTGCACAAACAGGAAGATTGTTTAAGGAGGCTTTTTTAGATTTATACAATCCCTCCTCAGCGGCAGCGGTTAAGAGAAAAATAGATAGAACAAGATTAGGAGTTAGAGGCACGAGTGTTACAGGAATTGAAACTGCAAGACTCGCTAGAGAAACAGGGACTGATTTAACTAATAAAAACTATTCAGGATTTTTAGGAAAAACCATAGGCTCCATGGTAAATAAAGTAGGTAAAAAATTTAGAGATGCATATATGTGGGAGGATAATGTTTGGAAAGGTTATAACTTCGAAGCAGAAAGAAGTTCTTTCAGAAAAAATTTAGAGGGACTTAAATTTACTCCTGCAAAATTACGAGATCCTAAATTTGTTGCAGACATGGAAAAACTTGTTGGTAGAAAAATAGGAACTCCAAGAGCAGATGGCACTATCGACATTCTTGATGATCCTTTATTTAGAAAAAATGTTTACAAAAGAGATGGTCAAAATGCATATAGAGATTTAGGTCTATCTAAATCAGTCCCTGAAAACGAATTAACAGATACTTTTATTGATAACATGGCAGCAGAGATAACTAAAAATCAAATACCCAACTACGAGTATGTGGGACAGTTTATTAAAAATTTAAGAAGACTACCCCTTGGCACATTTGTTGCTTTCCCTGCTGAGATAATTAGAACAGGATTCAACACGATTCAAAGAGGGGCAAGAGAGGCCACAACCGCAGGATTTAGAGGAACAGGATTAAGAAGATTAGCAGGTACATTGACCACCGCTACTGTCGTGCCCGCAGGATTAGTTGAATTAGGCAATCAACTTTATCAAGCAACAGAGGATGAGATGACTGCTCTTCGTCGTATTGTTCCCTCTTGGTCAGAGAATGGTTTATTGATGGCAACAGGCAGAGATAAAAACGGACAACTAGAATACGCTGATTTAAGTTATATCTTTCCATACGATCAACTAATTCGTCCTGTCACCACTATGTTTAATGAGGTGGCAAAAGGAGAAGCCACAGAAGAGTCAATTAATAAATCTTTATTTGATGCAGGTGTAAAATCTATGGCAGAACTAGCGGCACCTTTCGTTTCTGAATCTATTTTTGCGGAGGCTTTTATAGACTTAACTGTAAGAAGAGGGAGAGATCCTGGTGGTAGGCCCGTATGGAATCCAGAGGATCCTGTCGGTGAAAAACTTTTTAAAGGAACCATGCACATTCTTGATCCTTTTATACCTGGTTCGTACAAAGCAGGAACTAGAATAGCTCAAGCAAAAAGAAATAAAGCAGATAAAAGAGGAAGAACATTTGATTTAAAGGATGAGGGTTATGGTATATTTGGGTTTAGACAACAAAAATCTGACCCAGACAGAGCGGCTCCTTTTATATTTACTGAATTTAAAGATTTAAAAGGTAAGGCTCAAAGAACCTTTACAACGGATGTACTAAGAGGTGGAGAGATTACCGCAGGAGAAATAATAGAACAATACATAGGATCAGAACTTAGAAGATTTGAAATTTATAAAAACTTTTATCAAGATGTTGAGGCTTTAAAAACTTTAAATATAAATAAAGCGGAGTTGGCAGCACAATATGAAAGAATAACAAAGACAGATAGAGGCTTTTTGGAGTCAGGTAAATATATACCTCAAGTCCCCACTAGAGGAACGATAGAAAAGTTTATTCAAAACTACATGAAATTAGAGGAAAACTTAGGAAGAAAAGTTGATCCCACAATAATAGATGCTCTTCCATATATAACTGAATTTATACGAAAAAACGCAGGTGTAGGTATAAATGAAAATTTAGACATAGAATTAAATCTCCCTCAATCATTATTCAATCAAGAACCACAACCTAGTGAACTTGACTTTAGTGGAATATTACCATCCCCCAACACTAGCACAGGAACCACTATCACCGGACAAGGGCAAAAACCTACAACAAACCTTGATCAGACGACAAAGAAAGCTATTATAACTGACATGGATACAACTGAAGCAATAGCGGAAAGACAAGGGACTATCTAATGGCACCACCATTCGCACAAAAAACAAGTAAAATTGCACAAATGAAAGCTGATGCTAGTAGAGCTAAAACTAGCAAAGCAGATATTGCTAGAGATTTAGATATTGCTAGAGGACGTAAAGAATTCTTTTCTGACAGACCAGATGTATCTGATGACAGAGCTTTAAGAAGAATGACACAAGCTGATGAGCTTCAGCGTTTTAAAAATTTATTTACCAAACCTGTTCAAGGTTCTTCAAATCTTTTACAAATGACAGCAGATGCCCCTCGTACTCTTGCAGAAGAAGAAATGAGATTAGCTAATTTATACGGTCCCACATTTAAAGAAATAGGAAGCGATATTGGTTTTGGACTTGGGAGTATAGCAAAGGGTGTGGGAGACAGAATTCAGTCTGGTAGCTTTGGATTATTCGGACTTGCAAAAGATTTGTTTAATAAATTTACTGATAACGCTACAAAAGCAAAAAATGCATTAGTACAGGGGTTTAATAATTTAACTGATGTCGAACAAGAAGTAATAAAAAATCCAAACAAATATTCTCGAATGTCCTCTCATCCGAGAGTGCAAGGAATTAAAGACATAGAAGCATTTCAAATGAGTGAGTTGGATAAAGCAAACTTAATAAAAGAAAATATGGATAGAGTAACGACTGTTGTCGATCAAGATGATTCTTTTAGAAGAACACCTGCCACAGGAATTACATCTCCAACAGTATTTGATAATAAATTTGTAAGAATGCCTGGAAGTGGGTATCAAGCAGGCGCAGGTCTTCCTGCTATAACAACAAATAATATTCAAATTAAAGATGGAAAAGCCAAACCTATTACTGATGAAGAATTCATAGAACAACAACAAAAAGCAAATGAAATTTTTAGTGAACCTTTTTTTAATCAAACATCTAATCAAATGAACCAACCACAATTTGAAATTGTGACAGACTATGTAAGCCCTGAAGACAGAATGCAAAATTTAATAAATCAAAATATGCAGAATAATAATACAATGTTTAACAGTGGAGTAATGACTCCCTCGGAAACTGAAGATATATTCGGAATTAATTTACGACAATAAAGGAGATATATAATTATGATTAAAATTACAGATGCATTGAAGGCACGAGTACAGGACCATGAAGGTCTAAGGACATCTGTCTACCTCGACACATTGGGAAAAAAAACTGTGGGCATAGGCCACCTCGTACAAGACCATGAACTTGAAAGATTTGCCGAAGGAGTAGAAATACCCATGGATGAAATCATGGAGATATTTGAAATGGATTTAAACAGAGCGGCAGCAGGAGCCGATATGTTAATAGAAGATAATATTGGTCATGACTTACCACAACATGTTGGGGAGGTCATACTAGAAATGGTTTTTCAATTAGGCACCACAGGCGTATCTAAATTTAAAAAAATGTGGAAAGCGATGCGTGTCAAAGATTGGAAAAAAGCCGCCGAAGAAATGAAAGATTCTAGGTGGCATTCACAGACACCGAAACGTTGTGAGTCGCTAGCAGAAATAGTAGCTAACACATAAGGAGTATAAGATGGCAAGACAAGTATTAAAACATAGAAATATAAAGAGAAGAGTTTTTAGAGAACAACCTGGTACAGGGTATCAAGCAGGTAAGAAAAACCCTGGTGAGAAAAGTAAAATTATAAAAGACTCAGACATAGTAGGTAAAACTTCTAGATTAAGAGAAATCACAAGAGGTGAAAGAAAAGAAGCAGCATCTAAATTTAAAAAAATGAAAGAAAAAAATCTTGCTGATTTTACTAAAAAAAATAGAACAACAAGAGCGTCTCCTGGTTCAAATATTAAAAAAAGAGCGGATACTAAAAACTATAATGTTGGTAAATCAAAAGGCGGTGTTTCTTTTGGGGAAGCGTTTAGGCACTTTAAAAAGAAAGGTGCAAAACAATTCACTTGGAATGGCAAACGCTACACCACAGAAACTAAATAGTAGCTAATACTTAGTCTTCAATTTCTTTTACGGTCTTCTGATGTGATTCCAACGCATCCCACACCTCAACCTTTGACCAATGAGCCATGACACATTTAGATATGTCCTCGTGTAAGACTTTCAACCAACTAATATCCATCGGTATACTTCTACCTTTGTTATCAGTTATGTGATCTACTTCTTCATTAGTTAAAGATAAATTTAATTTACCATTGTCATAAGTTATTCTCATTTTATTTCTCCCCAATTAATTCCTATTTTAGCCTCGCATTTCACGGGCACGTGAAGTTCAACGGCAGATTCCATAACGCCTTTTATGTCTTTCACCTGGGTCTCATTGGCTACAGAAGTATTGAGTTCGTCATGTATTTGTATCATCGGGACAATCCCGTGCCTATTGTACAAATCAACCATAGCTTTTTTGGTTTGATCTGCCGC
>MDTD01148028.1_pt1 | contig 20965 bp, 21 predicted proteins | sample 811221 | NCBI WGS metagenome assembly MDTD01 (sample SAMN05326646, study PRJNA326480) | marine metagenome | isolation source: seawater | place: Pacific Ocean: South West | collected 2011
CAAAGAAGGGCATCTCGCTATTTTAAAAGGTAATTTGGCCTTAGATGGATGCGTGGCAAAAATTTCCGGAGTTAGAAATCCCTTCATTGATGGTCCGGCTCGTGTTTTTGACTCCGAGGAAAAAGCGATGGAGGCTATTATTAACAGACGAATAAAGGCGGGAGATGTTGTCGTGATACGATATGAGGGTCCTAAAGGAGGCCCCGGCATGAGAGAGATGTTAGCACCCACTTCTGCTTTAATTGGGCAGGGTTTAGGGGAAAGCGTTGCTCTCATTACTGACGGGAGATTTTCTGGGGGAACTTGGGGGATGGTTGTTGGCCATATCTGTCCAGAAGCCTACGTTGGCGGCACAATTGCACTCATTAACGATGGAGATAGGATTATTATTGATGCTCATCAGAAGAGCATTAACGTAGCATTATCTGACGCAGAAATAAAGACGAGGAAAACCAACTGGAAACCTCCTGAGAGGAGCCAACAGGTGGGTGTGTTAGCAAAATATGCATGTCTCGCAAGGCCCGCAAGTCAAGGCGCACACACTATGCCTATTGATTGATATTCCAACATATGGAAATTTTTGTTCAACAAATGATAAACGGAATTGTGCTCGGGAGCGTATACGCTATGGTTGCTGTTGGATACACCATGGTTTATGGAATACTTCAACTGATAAATTTCGCGCACGGTGAGGTCCTAATGATAGGTGCTATGATCGGTCTATCTTGTGTGTCTTTCTTAAATACCATAGTCCCCGGATTGCCCGCATCACTAGTTTTGTTAATATCAATGGGATTTGCTACTAGCTTATGTCCGATGCTGGCAGCTTTTATCGAAAAGGTTGCATACAAGCCCCTGAGGAACGCTCCTAGGCTTGCGCCACTGATCACTGCAATCGGTATTTCAATTATTCTTCAAACTTTAGCTATGATAATTTGGGGCGCCAGTCCTAAAGTTTTTCCAGACCTTTTATCCACAGAAACAATAAAAATTAGTGGGGCTATAATAGCCCCTAAACAGGTTCTTATACTAGTTGTGGCCGTAAGCTCTATGACTCTTTTACTTCTTCTCGTTCACAAGACAAATCTTGGTAGAGCAATGCGTGCAGTCTCGGAAAGCCCCTCCGATGCCTCTTTAATGGGAATTTCGGTTGACAGAATAATTAGACTGACATTTATGCTTGGGGCCGCACTGGCTGGAACTGCAGGGGTTCTAATTGCACTAAATTATAATTTTGTGCATTTCACAATGGGTTTCCTCCTTGGATTAAAAGCTTTTACAGCAGCTGTTTTGGGAGGCATTGGAAATATCGCTGGAGCTTTATTAGGAGGTCTACTTCTCGGCATAATTGAGAGCCTGGGAGCAGGGTACATAGGGGATCTGACGAATGGTATCCTGGGAAGTCATTATCAGGATATATTCTCATTTGTGATCTTGATTATCGTGCTTCTTTTTAGACCAACCGGAATTTTAGGAGAAAAGATTGCTGACCGAGCGTAGGAAAAAAAATCGAGAAAAAATACTCTTGTTCAGCCTAGTTATTTTTTTGATTTCTTTGCCGTTTATGGTGGAATTAATCGGAAACGCGTGGGTGAGGATTGTTACTTTTTCACTGCTGTACGTAATGTTGGCACTTGGATTAAATATTGTTATTGGCTTTGCGGGACTACTAGATTTAGGTTACGTGGCTTTTTACGCAGTCGGAGCCTATCTATTCGCGTTACTTTCCTCCCCCCATCTTATAGAAAATCTTACGTTTTTTCAGCACACCTTTCCCAATGGTTTTAGTTTTTCAAGTTGGACACTGATATTCATCGCTGCTGTCCTTGCGGGGTTTTTTGGTTTGTTACTTGGGTTCCCCGTATTACGACTTCGCGGCGATTATTTAGCCATTGTCACTCTAGGGTTCGGTGAAATAATTCGAATCTTTCTAAATAACCTTAACACACCTATCAATTTGACAAACGGACCTCAAGGCATAGGGGGGATTTCACCATTAATTCTTTTTGGTATTGATTTTTCAGATGGTACTACCCTTTTTAATTTGGAGCTTTCATCGCTCCAGCTTCATTATTATTTATTTTTAACGCTGAGCATATTAATAATTGTAATAAGTAACCGCCTGGAGTACTCCCGATTAGGAAGAGCATGGGTAGCTGTAAGGGAAGATGAAATTGCTGCCAAAGCCTGTGGCATCAACACCACTCGGGTAAAATTATGGGCGTTTATCCTAGGAGCATCATTCGGAGGAATCTCAGGCTCTTTGTTTGCCTCTTTTCAAGGCTTTATATCGCCCGAGAGCTTTATTTTAATGGAAAGCATAGTTATTGTGTCAATGGTTGTTTTGGGAGGAATGGGAAATGTATATGGAGTGATCATTGGAGCTATTCTTCTATATGCGATTCCCGAGGTTCTGCGATTGACTGCGAGACAACTCCAAGAACTTTTGCTAGGAACCGAAGTAATTCCAACAGAAGCATTACGAATGCTTCTGTTTGGATTTTCATTAGTCGCTATCATGTTATTTAAACCTATGGGTTTGTTTCCGAAAAAATTAAATAATGCCCAGTGAGAATACAATTCTTTTCGTCAAAAACGCGAAAAAATATTTCGGGGGAGTGATGGCAGTTGACGACGTTTCTGTAACTGTTAATGAAGGTAGTGTCACAGGATTAATCGGTCCCAATGGGGCTGGAAAAACAACACTTTTTAATTTAATCACTGGACTTATACCGCCCGCTTCAGGCGAATTTTTTCTTTTTGAAAAAAAGTATTCTCCTGTAAACATTCACAATGTTGTTGAAAATGGTGTTGCGAGGACGTTCCAAAATATCCGGCTATTTAACAAGATGTCTGTACTCGAAAATGTTTTAGTTGGTAGACATGTAAGGACAAATCGTTGGTCCTTGGGTATCCTCGCAAGTATTTTAAGAAACAAAAAATTTTCTAAAGGAGAGGCAGAGGAGAGAGAATTTTGTTTAAAAATATTAAAAAAAGTAGGATTGTCAAATAAAAAATTTAAGGTATCCGAAAGCTTACCCTATGGTGATCAAAGAAGATTAGAAATTGCACGAGCACTAGCGACTGAACCATTGTTGCTCGCATTAGATGAGCCGGCCGCTGGTATGAACCCAACAGAAAAAAATGATTTGAAAAACTTAATCGCTCAAATTGCAAACGACGGAATTTCGATTTTAATAATTGAACACGACGTTAAGTTAATCACTAGTTTATGTGATAGCGTTTATGTGATGGATAGAGGAAAAATTATATGTCATGGGGCCCCCGAAAAAATTAAGAATGATAGCGCAGTCATCGACGCATACCTAGGCAAAAACAATTAGCTTTTTTTAAATAAGTTACATGGAATGAACGGAAAAAAAATCCTTGAGGTTGAAAATCTTGAACTTAGTTACGGAGGAATCGTCGCTGTACGTAATTTTTCGGTGGCACTAGATGAACGCTCTTCACTTGCTGTCATTGGGGCTAACGGTGCAGGCAAAACAACGCTTTTAAAGGGACTATCCGGATTAAAAAAAAACTCGGGCGGTCATGTTAGATTTAGAGGCGAAGATATTACTACCACTGGCGCACATGTTAGGGCGTCGTATGGTATAACCTTGGTTCCGGAAGGTCGAGGTATTTTTTCAAGGTTGACAGTTATGGAAAATCTTCTGATTGGCTCTTACATTAAAAATTACGACAAGGAGTATCTTCAGAAAAAACTTGAAGAACAGTTTACTCTTTTCCCCAAATTAAAAGAAAGGTTAAACCAACTTGCTGGTACACTATCGGGTGGAGAACAACAAATGCTAGCTATTTCTCGCGCGCTAATTGGAGAACCAGAACTCTTATTATTAGATGAACCGTCGATGGGACTTGCCCCGATCATAACAGAACAGATTTTCAATGTAATTAAAAACATAACTCTTAAGGGCGTAACAGTTGTCCTTGTCGAACAAAATGCAGGACTTGCTCTCAAAATAGTCCAACAAGCTATAATTTTAGAGTCGGGAGAGATAACTCGAAAAGCAGAGGCTAGTGAATTGTTAGCTGATGATTCGGTGAAAAAGGCTTATTTAGGAATTTAAAAAAGATAATAATGTACCATTCGTGTAATGAATTGCTTGAACTAAAGCACAAAAGGAAGACTATTGTGCTTTACGGCTGTGGGAAAGTCGGAACAGAAATTATTAAACAAAGATATAAAAAAAACAGTGTTCCACACATTAGGCTACTGTGTGTTTCAAGAAAAAAAAAACTAACTGAGAAAAGCGACTCAAGTGCTAAAAAAAGAAGAAGTGATAACGTCTTGTCGATGGCACTTGATCTTGATGAACGTGAAAATATTAAACGAATAGCATCTTTAGGTTCGATGATCATCGTGCTCATACCCACCATGGACTCTAACAATAGTTTACGTGGTCAGGAAAAAGATAGTCGAACTCGTTTACTAGCGATTGAATTATCAAAAAAAGAGGCTGCGCAGAAAAAAGGAGTTTACTTAAGTACAACTGGTGTTTATGGCGATAAAAATGGAAAAAAAATAAATGAAACTAGCAAATGTATTCCGAAAAATAAGAGATCTCTCAGGAGACTTGATGCAGAAAATAAGGTTAGGAAACTAAACTTTCATGTTTTACGAGTCCCAGGTATCTACTCCATAAATCGACTACCGCTATCTCGCCTACTTAAAAAGACTCCGGTTTTAAATAATGAAGAAGATATTTATACAAATCATATTCACGAGAAAGACCTTGCTAGAACTGCATACCTCGCATTATTTAGAGGAAAGCGTTCCCGAGTAACTAACGTAGTTGATAATTCTGAACTGAAAATGTCTGAATATATGGATTTGATTGCCTCCGCTACTGGAATAGAAAAACCAGTGAGAGCGAGCATTTTTGAACTTACTAAATTAGCTGAAAAGGGACTCATATCAGAAATGGCAATGAGTTTTTTGAATGAATCGCGACGTGTAGACAACAAAAGACTCCAAGAAGAGCTAAAGGTTAATCTGAATTACCCCACAGTCGACAAGTTTATTAAAACAAATAAAAAGCAGTTATCAACTATTCGCCAACAAACGCCCGCTCAATAACATAGTCCCCCAACCTACCCTGAGACGGTGATGCTGCCAAACCAAAGTTATCGAGAATACTTGAAATTTCACTTAACATTTCCGGACTACCACAAATCATCGCTCTATCTATCTCGGAACTTAATTTCGGCAATTTCAAATCACGGAATAAATTACCCTCTGTTAAAGCCTTTGTAATCCTACCAGTATGAGTAAAGGCTTCTCTGGTAACAGTAGGATAATATAACAATCGACCATTAATAATTTCCGACAAAAATTCATCATTCGGCAATTCATTTTCTATATAGTCTTTGTAAGCCAGCTCTGCTTTTTGTCTCACTCCGTGTACCAGCACTATCTTCTCAAACCTTTCATAAGTGTCAGGGTCTCTAATAATACTCATAAACGGCGCAAGTCCAGTCCCAGTTGACAAAAGGTACAAGTGTTTACCTGGATTTAGATCGTCAATTACCAGTGTGCCTACTGCCTTTTCACCAACGAGAATGTCATCTCCTACTTTAATATGCTGCAGCCTGGAGGTAAGAGGCCCATCAGGTACTTTAATAGACAAAAATTCCAGTTGTTCCTCATAATTGGGACTGACAACACTGTAGGCCCGTAACAATGGTTTACCGTCCACTATTAGTCCTATCATCACAAAATGACCATTTTTAAATCTCAAGGACCTATTTCTGGTTGTCTTAAAGGAAAATAATGTATCGGTCCAATGTTTTACCTCTGTAACTTTCTCAGTTGTACATTTACCCATTTCATATCCTATTCAGCAATTAAAGCGTGATACTCTAGATCTGCCATTGAGACCACGTCAAGCGCTTTCTCGTTTGTAGAGCCTAGAACGACGGGAGGGGCACACCCAGCTTCCGCTGCCTCCTTCCACCTGCCTGCACAAACACACCATTGGTCGCCAGGCTTAAGACCAGGAAAATCCAATTCGGGCCGGGGAGTAGACAGGTCATTACCTTCTTTAGAGGAAAAAAGTAAAAACGCTTCTGTAATTCGGACACACACTGTGTGCGAGCCATAATCGCTTTCGCTGGTTTTACAACACCCATCTCGAAAAAATCCAGTTTTTGGATTCATACTGCATGGTTGAAGTACTTCGCCAAATACGTTTCTCGTGTTACCCGCCAACAATCGTCCTCTAAATAAGGTCCTTAACTAAATTGTTTCTCACATCGACTTGCAAAGGATCAATCGATACCGTGTAAGCCTTGTGATCTACACCTATAGCGAGTCCAACTCCATATTTCAACGACTTAATCATATCCTCGTCTAACTCAAAACGCAAGAAATGAACCGCCGAAGTTTTCTCCTTGTTTTCTCTAACTTGGTCCTCATCGGCAATCGCGAACACCTTGTCTCTACCCTCAACTCTGACCCAGACTGTATCCTCAATACCCTTAAGGAGCCTCAGTTTTTCTCTTCTGAGAGACTCATCCGGGTACTCTATCATCATTGTGCATTTGAGATTTGAGCCGTCAGGAATTAACGGGTTATACGCGTCAAGTTCCTCTAATATCCCTTCCTCTTCAAATGTCTTTTCAATTCTCAAAATTTCTTGGACCTGATATTTAATCGTCTCACTATCCTCAAAATGGAGAGTAAGATTCTCTCCTAATCTGACCATGCGATTTTTTTTATGTTGAATCATTTCCTGCCGAAATCTGTTTCTCAACTTAGCGTAATGTTCAAGCGTCCAAAGTGATTGCGGAGTCAATTTTTTAGTTGAGTTTTTCATGGTTTGGATCCCTGCTGATCGTTTTTATATGCCTCTGCAAGTATTGTTAAAGGGTGCTTAACCCTATCATCGGCCTCCGAGCCAATTCCTTGTTTTATGTGATGGGCAGCCAACTGGCAGTCCGATGCTATGATATCAGGCGCGCCATTATCTGCATTTTTATGCGTCCTCATTTGTCTGAAAACTGGCCTGCCGATCTTAAGAGACATTTCGTGAAATTCTTTTTTTATCCCCCAGGTACCTGCATGCCCGGAGCATCTTTCGACCGTATTAATGGCGCTATCGGGTAGCTTCTCCAATACCTCCCTAGTTTTTTGTCCTACATTTTGGACTCGAAGGTGGCAACTCACGTGGTAAGACACATTCCCCGGTCCTGACCTGAAATCTAATTTAAACAGGTTATCCTTCATCCGAGCCCTAAAATACTCAAAGGGATCCATCATCGCTTTTCCGACGATTTGTACATCTTGGTCATCTGGAAATAACAACGGCAATTCCTGTTTAAACATCAATGTGCATGAAGGTATTGGAGAAACAATCACGTACCCGTTTTTCGCCAAATTTACCATTTTTGGTATATTTCGGTTTTTTAATTGTTCCACTGAATCGAGATCTCCTAACTCTAACTTCGGCATGCCACAACATGCTTGTTTTTCGACCACTTTGTAAGGGATCTTGTTGATCTTTAAAATCTCAAGCAAATCATGGCCAATTCCCGGTTCATTCCAGTTTATGTAACACGTAGCGTAGACAGCTACTTTCCCCTTAGTCAATTTCCCATCTTGCACAGCGTAGTCATTAGAAATTTCAAAGTTCTTTTCAAACGTTTTTTTAGTAAACTTGGGTAACCACGCAGACTTGTGTACTCCAGCAATTTTTTCGCCCGCAGATCTTAATGTCTTGTTATCTGTTGCAAAATTGATAGTCTCCGTTACGACAGGGATAGATGCTAATTTTCCGTTCGCACTTGTATTAGATAAAATAGTATCTCGCGTTTTGTTTCGAGTACCCTTTTTGAATTGGATAGCTTTTGCTCTGAGCATGGTATGTGGAAAATCTAAATTCCATGGATGAGGGGGAACGTAAGGACACTTAGCTAAATAACAAACATCACACAAGTAGCATTGGTCAACAACCTTCCAATAATCAGTAACGTCAACGGAATCCAATTCCCCTGATTCACCTTCGTCAATCAAATCGAATAATGTTGGAAATGAATTGCACAGGCTTACGCATCTTCTGCACCCATGGCAAATATCGAAAATGCGCTCCAACTCGTCAATGCAGGCCTCTTCGTCGTAAAACTGATCATTTTTCCATAACAAAGCATGCCTGGTCGGCGCTTCAAGTGAACCCTCTCTCACAATACCCTCCCACTATTAAAACAATAGAATGACGGCCCAGCAAAAGCAGGGCCGTTAAACGCATCCCATTACTTTACACCTCTATTGAGTCTAGCGCTTTTTGAAATTTATTAGCATGCGATCTTTCCGCTTTTGCTAATGTCTCAAACCAATCCGCAATTTCATCAAATCCCTCATCTCTTGCATCCTTTGCCATCCCGGGATACATATCGGTATACTCGTGAGTCTCTCCCGCTACTGCAGACGCAAGGTTGTCTTTTGAGGAACCAATCGGCAAATCAGTTGCTGGGTCTCCAACCTCGGCAAGATAATCCAAATGTCCATGTGCATGGCCTGTCTCTCCTTCCGCTGTAGCTCTAAAAAGGGTTGCCACCTCTGGATAACCCTCAACGTCTGCCTTGGTCGCAAAATAAAGATATCGTCGATTCGCCTGACTCTCTCCCGAAAAAGCATCCTTAAGATGCTGGTGTGTTTTACTTCCTTTCAGTTGGCTCATAATATTCTCCTTTAAAAGTATTACAATTAGTACAGTCCTCTGTATAGTCTAATTGATTTATTAAAAATAGTTGATAGAATTTATTCATCTCTTAGTCGATTATCATTTGAGCTTTCTAAAACTGTATGAGACTTGCGCATGAAAAATTTACGAGATATCAGAATTGACTACACAAAGGGCACACTGTCGGAAGATGATATTCCTGAAAACCCTTATAGTCTCCTCACTCAGTGGATGGAAACCGCTATTGCCGAAGAAATTCTTGAACCAACAGCAATTTGTTTGTCTACCATAAAATATAACGGAACTGTGGGCTCTAGAATAGTTCTTGCAAAAGAACTCGAAGACGATGGCCTTGTTTTTTTTACAAATTATGAGTCAGCTAAGGGATTGGATATTGCTAAAAACTCGTCAGCGAGCGCAGTATTTTTCTGGGCCCCACTTCAGAGGCAAGTCAGAATCGAAGGGCATATCGAGAAAATTTCGTCAAAAAAATCAGACGAATATTATAACGAGAGACCGACTCTAAGTAAGGTTGGGGCATGGGCTTCTCCACAAAGTCGTGTGTTAAGATCTAGAAATGAACTCGAAAATCTCGTTAAAAACTTTCAAAAAAAATTTGAAAACGAAGAACTTGGTCGACCTCCATTTTGGGGTGGGTACAAACTTAAATACGAGTCAATCGAGTTTTGGCAAGGGAGACAGGGGAGATTACACGATAGATTCTTATACAAGAAAAGGGAAAATACATGGACGATTTGTCGTCTGGCTCCATAGTTTACTTATTTAAATTAAGTTTTTCCTTAAGTTCTCGCGCTTTCTCTAATTTTGGCAATACTACTGCCTGACAATAAGGAACTCTTGGATTTTGGGCAAAATAATTTTGATGATAATCTTCTGCTTTCCAAAAAACGCTACTGTTGCGTTCCCTGATGGTGGGATAGTCATTTTTGGGTGGGACCAAGTTTACCTCAGTTACTATGCTGGTTCCTGAATAAATGGTTTTCTCCATTTCCTCAATGATTCGTAAAGTCGATTCTTTTTGTTGATTTGTCAAACAAAAAATGATTGAACGATATTGGGTGCCAACATCTGCGCCCTGCTTATTTAATGTCGCAGCATCATGAATATGAAAAAAAAACGAAAGCAAAGCGTCTATGTTAAGTATTTCCTCAGTAAACTCAACCTTCACAACCTCGGCATGTCCCGTTGAACCAGAGCATACATCAGAATAAGTCGGTTTCTCTGTTTTTCCTCCCATATAGCCGGAGGTAGCATTCTTTACTCCTTCCAATGTTTTCAGAGCAGCCTCTAGACACCAGAAACACCCTCCGCCGAGAATTATTACTTCCGTATTGTCGTCCATAATTAAACCCCAAATCGGTACGCTTGAGTATGTATAATTGCAAAGTATGTCACAAATTATGTCTGAATAGCTAGATGCCATGAAAGCTTTAAGTAGCATTTGCCCGCTGTGTAATAAAAATAATGATAAGGTGCTGTGGAGTGATAAAAACTGTAAAGCTATTGAAGTTATTGATGAGAACTTCGGTTTACATAGAATTATTTGGGACAAACACGTCAAGGAAATAAGCGAATTAACTACAAGGGAAATGCTAGAGTTAATGCGAAATGTTTTAAAACTGGAAAAATTTGTTAAATCGAAGTACAACCCTGATAAGGTAAATATAGCCTCGTTGGGAAATAGGACTCCTCATATCCACATTCACGTATGCCCCAGATGGAAGACTGACCCCTGGTGGCCGAACACTATTTGGTCTCAAATGAATAAATCCATTTGGAAAAAGTTGGATGAAAAAAGTGGACTTTATTTCGTGTCAGGCTGTTGGCATGATTTAAATCAGATTGCAGTTCCAGTTAGAGAAGATGTATTTATGAAGGAGCAGAGTATTAACGCTTCCGACGAATGGGACGACTTAGATGAAATATGTCAGCATGTTGGCTTGACACGGAATTTTCCAATAGGTACCGGAAGATTGTGTCCTGACGGACGTATTGGAAGGCTTTCAGTAATTAAAACCCATAGGAGAAAGGGGCACGGCAGAACATTATTGAATGGCTTAGAAAAGATAGCCATTGCTTTAAGTTTCAGACAGGTTTACGTGCACTCGCAGCGAAATGCTCTACTTTTTTATAAAAATGCCGGCTATGTTGAAGAAGGTAATGAATTTAGTGAATGTAAAACACCACATCAAAAAATGATTAAAACATTTTAGAACGTTATCGACTTTTTGCCTTTTCCAATCGATCACATATTGCATTCCAATCCTCCCCCGTTGGGGGTTCTTCAAAAATGATTAAATTTAATCCCCTCCTATCGAGGTTATTCAATTTCGAATACAATTGGCGTCCATATTCTGGCGCAGTAGAGGGGGCAACCTCCGCGGTTAAGTTTTGACTAGTTTTTACTGGTTTTTGGAAATACCATAAGAAAGTTTTTCCCCCTTCACATAATTTTGACAAATTGAGCTCAATTTGAGCCCTAGTCATAACTTTAAATTTCGTTTTGGGTGAATAGTGAGATGAACAAGTGCCAGGATAATCAATCTTCCCATCCTCGGTAAGACCCACATCAACTGTTTTTCCGATACAAGACTCAATTTCTGACTTTTTGATTACCCCTACCCGTAAAATTTTCGGCGAATTAGTCGTACAGTCAACAATTGTACTTTCCAACCCAAATTGACAATTATTCCGAGGGCTAGAGTTGACTATCACATCCGTTTCATCAAGATAATTCTGTAATGAAAATTCTACATCCCTGGCATTTGTAGTACTGACATAACCAAATCTATTTGCTGAAGGAGCGGCAACAATCCCACTGCCAATCTCAGAAAATGACCTCAACATCGATAATGCAAAAGGATGAGAAGGGATTCTTATCGCCACTGTTTTTTTTCCAGCTACGGCAGATTGTGAAATCAAATTCCCATTTTTAAGAATAAGAGTGAGAGGACCAGGCCAGAATTTCTTCGCCAATTTCGATTCATTGAGTGACCAATCTAAAACAATCTTTTTGACGGTCTCTAAATTTGGAACGTGTAAAATAAGCGGCCGGTTACTAGGTCTGCCCTTAACTTTATAGATTCGCTTTATCGCCTCTTGATTTGTAGCATCTCCACCCAATCCAAAAACCGTCTCCGTAGGAAAGGCTACCAGTTTCCCCTTCTGTAACGACTCTATTGCCAGGCTTAATTCGGACGTTAATTTCGGCAAACTTTTACCTTTTTCGCAAAATGGTAATCAAATGTCCCATTTTGCGTCCGATTCTAGGCTCGTTTTTGCCATACAATTTTAGTATCTTTACTCCACCTGTTACTTCATGCCAATTAGGCTCTTTGGGGGGGGCGTTATCGCCCAAAAACCAAAGATCTCCTAGAATGTTTTCGAGTTTAACATGGTAGTTTAGGGTTGTATCTCCTAAAGGTAAATCTGTACAAATACGAACTTGTTGTTCAAATTGACTAGTTACGCTAGCGTCTATAGTCTGATGTCCACTGTTATGGGGACGAGGTGCCATCTCGTTTAATAGTAATTCACCTCTAGACAAAAAAAACTCAAGGGTTAACACGCCAACATAATCTAGCTGCCTTGCTATTTTTTCGCCGTACGAAACTGCTAATTTTTCAATATCAGGATGAACATTTGCAGGCATTACACTCTGCGCAAGTATTCCATCCTCATGACTATTTTCAGCAAGTGGGTAAGAAGCCATGTTTCCTAATTTATCCCTAACGAGAATCAAAGAAAGTTCCATTTCAAGCGGAACTTTTTTTTCTAGGATGTAATGTTTATAATCCAAATTTTTTATCTTCTCAAGAAGTTCACTTCGTCTCGATACAGTTACCTGACCTTTTCCGTCATACCCAAAGCGAGCGGTTTTTACTATTGCTGGAAACAAAAATTTTTCGATTTTTTCGATGTTACTGGCAGTGATCTCAACAAACGGTACGGTGGGTATACCTAGAGATTTGGCAAATTCTTTCTCTAATATCCTGTTTTGAGCTATTCGAATGGCCTCTATGTTGGGAGTTAAAGCTTTTTTCTCGGACAAATACGCAAGAGAGGCTAATGGGACATTTTCAGTTTCTATCGTAAAAACATCACACTCTTCTCTAAATTTTGATAACGCGTTTAAATCGGTGAAATTTGCTTCAATTAAATCATCACAAATTTTCGATGCTGGGCATGATCGACTATTTTCAAATACCGTCACGCTAACACCAAACTTATGAGCTGCCTCAATCATCATCAGTCCAAGCTGACCCCCCCCCAACAGGCCAATCCTCAATTTTTACGCACCCTACTATGCATTGAAAGAACACTTTTCTCCTGCGATTTCCTGAACCCATAAAGAGCTTCGGTTAAAACCTCATCATCAGCAGCTAGTAGTGCAACAGCTTCCAAAGCTGCATTAAAAGCTCCAGCTTGACCAATAGCAAAGGTTGCCACTGGAACACCCTTCGGCATTTGAACAATTGAATAAAGTGAATCTGCTCCGTTCAATTGACTTGTTTCAACAGGTACTCCAAAAACCGGCACCACACTCTTTGAAGCTAGCATACCAGGTAAGTGGGCAGCTCCTCCGGCCCCTGCAATAATTACTCGAAGTCCTCTATCTCTGGCATCAGAAGCGTATTCAAATAACCGATCCGGGGTTCTATGAGCAGATACTACAAGGACCTCGTAAGGTATTTCAAATTTCTTTAGAATATCTACAGACTTTTCCATCGTATTCCAATCTGATTCAGAGCCCATTACCACGCCAACCTTTGGAAATCTGGTTTCGCAAATTTTTTCACAAACCGTTCTGTACCTGTCACAGACCAGCCTTACAACACTGGAGCGTACTTCCGATGGAATCTCATTCGTAACTTTTTTTTCATTTGTTATTACATTTCGAATTATTTGTTTGTCGTAGTTTTCGCCGTCCCACTCTGCTATACCCCTTGAGGATAATCTAAACCTTGACGAGTCGGGTGTTAAAACCTCATCAATTAAAATTAACTCGCCTTCATCGACTGCGAATTCAAACTTTGTATCTACTAAAATTATACCGATCGTTTCTAAAAAAGATGAAGCAATTGAAAATAACTCCTCACTTTTTTGTCGAACTTTTTCCGCTAGTTTAGTTCCGATTAATTGTTTTGTTTCTTCGATACTCAATCGAACATCCTTATCCCCAACAGGAGCTTTTGTCGTTGGTGAAAATATCGGTGTAGATAACTTTGTTCCTTTTTCCATCCCAGAAGGCAACGGAAAACCGGAGACAGTTCCACTATCCTGATAATCCTCCCATGCAGAACCATCCAGATAACCGCGCACAATGGCCTCAATCTTTATTGGTTGGCATCTCTTCGCAACTATTGCCCTGTCTGCGACGTCGATCAACTCCTCTTCTTTTAAATAATTTGATAGATCATCCTCTATTAAATGATTTTTTACTTGATGTTTAAACATCTTCATCCAATAATTGGACATCGTGGTTAAGATTATCCCTTTATCTGGAATCAGTGTGTTCAGGACTTGATCATAAGCCGATACTCTATCAGTAGTTACGATCAAAATCTTATCTCGATTTATTTCGTAAAGATCACGAACTTTGCCTCTATGTAACAAAGGTAAACTTTTAAGATTTGTCTCTTTGAAAGCCATTTTTCAAAATCTCAACTGTTCCGAACTACCGATTGGTTTTGCCGAAATTTCCACGATCTTCATTGTATTAGTTCCACCGGACTGACCCAATGGCTCGCCAATAGTCACCACAATTAAATCTCCTTCTGATACAATCTTCGCATCAACAAGCTTCTGCTCTGCCATCCTGATCAAACCCTCTCTATCATTTTGTTCTTGAGGCAGAAAAATTGGTTGAACATCCCTATAAAGAGACATTCTCCTTCTAGTTGAATCTTCGGGAGTAAGTGCATAAATAGGTACTCCAGAGTTAAGCCTGGATATCCATAAAGCCGTTGATCCCGACTGAGTAAATGAAGCAATTGCTTTAATTTTTAAATGCAATGCAACGAAAAGTGAAGCCATTGCTATTGACTGATCGATGCTTTGAAAAGTCCGATCTAAGAAGTGGCTATCAACGATGCCCTCAACAAATTTCTCTGCTTCCAGACAAATCTCCGACATCTTTGAAACCGTTCGAGCCGGGTATTTACCTGCTGCAGTTTCGGCTGACAACATAACTGCGTCCGTTCCATCTAGAACAGCATTCGCCACGTCGGAAACTTCGGCCCTCGTTGGAACTGGAGATTGAGTCATCGACTCCATCATTTGCGTCGCCGTTATAGCAAGCTTATTTTTATCTCGTGCCAACTGAATCATTCTTTTTTGTAGTGCCGGAACTGCAGCCTCTCCAACTTCTGTCGCCAGATCACCACGCGCAACCATTAAACCATGGGAGGCATCTAAGATTTCGTTAAGATTTCTAATTGCTTCAACGCGCTCTATTTTTGCAATAACCCAAGCCTTACTCGATGCTTTAATAAGTAATTGCCTAGCACGAAAAATATCGTCTGCTGACTTTGGAAATGAAACGGCAACATAATCTGCTTCTATCGAAGCTGCAACACGGATATCACCAATATCCTTTTCGGTCAATGCAGGGGCCGATAGTCCTCCTCCCTGCCTATTAATTCCTTTTTTATCAGACAAAATTCCACCTTGTACGACCCTGCAAAAAATTTGTTTCTCGACTTTTGATTCGACCTGTAAAATAATGTGACCATCATTTAGGAGCAAAATATCCTTCTCTTTAACATCGTAAATTAATTCTTGATAGTCAAGTCCCACCCTAAGTTGATCGCCCAATTTACAATCCAAATCTAAGATAAATTCTTCGCCAGTTACCAGATCAATTCGTCCATTTTTGAACTTTCCTATCCGAATTTTAGGACCCTGAAGATCTACCATGACACCAACATCTCGTTCAAGGCGGTGAGCAGCTTCATGTACCCAGGAGGCTCTTTGAATATGTTCCCTTGCCGTACCATGTGAAAAGTTCAACCGTACCACATCTACTCCAGCTGAAATTAATTGTTCGATTTTTTGCGCAGAGTCAGTAGCAGGCCCTAAAGTTGCTACGATCTTAGTTGCCCTCGTGATACCCTTCATATGGCACACTCCGATTGCAATGCTTTTATCGCAGGGATGTTTCCTTTTTTTTCAAAAAACTCCAAAAATGCTCCACCGCCCGTTGAAACATAATTAAGCGCACCAATATCTATAAATTTATTTATTGCTGCAATCGTGTCTCCTCCTCCCGCAACCGTATATCCCGAAGCTTCCCTGACTAACTCGGCTAAGCACTTGGTTCCATATGAAAACGCATCTTTTTCAAAAACACCTAAAGGTCCATTCCATAAAATTTTATTTGCAGAACTGATCTCTTTGCTGATGATATTCATTGTCTGCGGCCCAAAATCGAGGATCATATCATCGGCGCCAATCTGATCCAGTTCAACGATGCGAGAATTACTTTCATACTTGGGGTCGGTACTGACCCGAACATCATTCGGAAGAATTAACTTCGTATCATTGGATTCTGCCATTTCAATGATTTTTTTTGCAGAATCAATGTAAGCTTTTTCATAAAATGATTTACCTATTCGATACCCGCCTGCTTTTAAAAAAGTATTGGCAAGACCTCCTCCCGCGATAATACAACTGACTTTTTCCAATAAAACACTTAACAAATTTAATTTTGTGGAGACTTTCGCTCCCCCTATTATCGCCAATGTTTGATCATTTGTATCTCCGAATATCTTACTAAGGGACTCAACTTCTTTTTTAAACAGAAATCCACAACCTTTTTTTACACTCTTTAATGGTAGTTGGTGGATCGTCATCTCTTTTCGATGGGCAGTCGCGAAGGCATCATTGATGTAAACGTCGAACTGACGCGCAATTGTTTCGGCAACAACTGGGTCATCACTAGCTTCCCCTCTATTAAACCTTGCATTTTCAAGAACAACTAACTCACCGGCATTCACACTCACTTCATCTTCAGCCCAATCATTAATAAGTTTAATATTTCTACCCAAATTTGATTCCAAATAATTTCTGACTGGATGAAGTGAATATTTTTCATCATATACACCCTCCACCGGTCTACCTAAATGTGAACATATCATGACAGCCGCATTTTGTTTTAATGCATACCTGATTGTGGGAAGTGAGGCCCGTATCCTCGTATCGTCGGCAACCAGCCGCTCATCGGTCAACGGGACATTCAAATCAAGCCTGAGAAATACACGTTTCCCATTAATATTAAACTCATCAATAATTTTAATATTTTTCACAAATTCTTACTTGCCGCAATTCTTCACAGTTGTCCAAGTACATTCGCCACATCAATCATTCGATTGGAGAAGCCCCATTCATTGTCGTACCACGACAGCACCTTTACGAGGTACCCGTTTTCAGAAATTCGTGTTTGTGTAAGATCAAAAACACTTGATCTAGAATCATGATTGAAATCGACAGAAACGGTTTGTTTCACGTTTAAACCAATGACACCTTTATGCTTTTCCGCCTCCGCCGCTTCCGTCAAAACTTTATTCACTTCTTCGAGAGTTGTTTGTTTTCCTGACTGAATTGAGAGATCAACCACTGACACATTCACTGTAGGGACCCTCAATGCAAATCCATCTAGTTTTCCGGATAATTCAGGGAGCACAAGTCCAACGGCAGCAGCTGCCCCTGTCTTTGTTGGAATCATTGACATGGTAGCGGCACGGGCTCTACGGAGATCTGAATGGAGGCTATCCACCAGTACCTGATCATTGGTAAATGAATGGACTGTGGTCATTAAACCAGCTTTAATTTCGAATTTTTCATTTAGAATTTTAGCCAAAGGAGCCAAACAATTAGTAGTACATGATGCATTTGAAACAATTTTGTGCTCCGAACTCAAAAGGTTGTCATTAACTCCATAGACTACAGTAGCATCTGCATCTTTGGAGGGAGCAGATATCAAAACTCTTTTCGCGCCTGCTTGCAAATGTCGGCTGGATGCCTCCTTAGAGGTAAAAAGTCCGGTGCACTCTAATACAACATCTACATCTAAATCCTTCCACGGTAGCTCCGCAGGGTTCTTTGAAGCGAACATTGGAATGCTGTCGTTTTCAATGCGAATCACGCTGCCAGAGACATCAATTGTTTTTTTGAAACGACCATGTGTACTGTCAAACTCAATCAAATGTGCGTTTGCCTCAGGACTGCCAAGATCATTAATTGCGACGATCTTTACTTTTCTTTGATCCGGTTCTGTCTCGTAATTTGCCCGTAAAATAGCTCTTCCAATTCTCCCAAAACCATTTATTGCAACTTTTATCGTCATACTATCCCCCAAAATTATTTTTATGATCAGTGAGACATAAAACTGAGTCGATTATAGTTCTCGTAGAAATACCAAAAGCCTCAAAAACCTCCTTTTCCGGCGCAGACTCTCCGAACTTGTTAATTCCGAGAACAACGTCTGGTTTGTACTTCCACCAATGATCGGTAACACCTGCCTCGATCACCATTTTTGGCACATCTTGCGGTATGACTTTTTCTTTATACCCCCGTTTCTGTTGTTCGAAAACAGTAGTTGAAGGCATCGAGACAATCCGACTGTTGATTCCATATTTTTTCTTCAATTCATGACTAGCTAGCATTGCTAATTTAACCTCTGATCCTGTTCCGATTAATATTACATCAGGCTTTCTCGCCTCTCGCAGAATATAACCTCCTTTTGAAATATTGTTTAAGCTCAATTTATTCCTCAAAAAATTAGGTAATTTCTGTCTGGAAAGTAAAATAGCACTCGGTCCTTCGTAACAAATGGCCGCTTGCCAAGCAAAAGCAACTTCAGCTGAATCAGATGGCCGCCAAACGTGAAGATTAGGTATCAATCGAAGGCTCGCAACTTGTTCCACGGGCTGATGCGTCGGACCATCTTCCCCGAGGCCAATTGAATCATGTGTGAAAACAAAAATAACCTTTTGATTCATCAGTGCCGCTAAACGAACTGCATTTCTCATGTAATCGGAAAAAACTAAAAAGGTTCCACAGTAGGGAATGAAGCCCTTGTGCAGGGAGATACCACAGCAAATTGCAGCCATTCCAAACTCCCTCACACCAAAGTTAACGTGATTCCCGATCATAGTTCCAGATTCTGATTTTCTCATGGGCTCAGAGCCATGCCACATGGTTAAATTACTTCCCGTAAGATCTGCTGATCCGCCTAGTACGCCCTTAAATCTCGGCCCCAGAAAGTTAAGAAAATTCTGTGATGCTTTTCTGGTTGCTACGCTTTCTGAATCTTTATCAAAACTATTACAAAACCGCGCAACCACTTCGCGCAATTCTTTAGGATTGACGATGTCATTTTTAAGTCTTGCCTCAAGTGAACTTGCCAACTTGGGATAACTTTTCTTGTAGCTTTCGAAAAGGTTATTCCAACCTCCTTCCAGAGCATGACCGTACTCACTGCAATCCCACTCATTTTTAAGACTCTCCGGAATCTCAAATGGTGGAAAATCCCAATTTAATTTTTGTCTCATCCGTTGAATACCATCTTTACCTAGGGGCTCACCATGGGCTTTTGCAGTTCCTTGCCGCTCTGGCTCACCTTTTCCGATGATCGTTTTACAAATTATGATTGTCGGGGCTTTAGAGGAAGCATCGGAACCTCTAGCTGAAGCGGTGCTAATGGCCTGCTGAATAGCATCGATATTGTGCCCGTCTATGGGCCCCATGACATTCCATCCATACGATTTGAATCGAGCTTTAATATCTTCATTGAACCAAGGCTCAACCTCGCCATCTATTGAAATGTTGTTATCGTCATAAAAACAAATTAGCTTCTCAAGACCCCAAACACCTGCAAGTGAGCAAACTTCGTGGCTTATTCCTTCCATCAGACAACCATCCCCGAGAAAAACGTATGTATTGTGGTCTATAATCGGGAACCCCGGACGATTAAACTCAGAGGCTAAAAGTTTTTCGGCTAATGCCATTCCAACTCCGTGCGCTAGCCCCTGGCCCAACGGGCCGGTTGTAGTCTCTACACCAGGGGTAACTCCCACCTCAGGATGGCCCGGAGTCATTGAGCCCAATTTTCTAAACTGTTTGAGCTCTTCAATCGGTAAATCATAACCGGTCAAGTGAAGTAGCCCATAGAGTAACATTGAACCGTGGCCGTTCGATAGTACAAACCTATCTCGGTTTACCCAATCTGCGTTTTTAGGATTATGTTTAAGATAAAATTTCCACAAAACGTAGGCGATCTCAGCCATTCCCATTGGCATACCAGGATGACCAGAACCAGCCTGTTGGACTGCATCAGCAGCGAGTACTCTAAGGGCATTACACATCAAAGCATGATCAACTGCTTGATTCGTAGAAACTTTTTCAGAAGAATCGTCAATATTCACTTTTTTTCTCATTAAAAAACATTCGCATTAAAAATTGCAGCATAATTTCATTAACTCTAAAATTCGCTCAAGGACCGCAAAAATTGAAACCTCGACTGTATTTTCCCGGTTTGCTGTCTACCAAAATATTTAATTATAAACAAAGTCATCACTTAAAAAATGTTCTGCGCATTAAAGTTGGCGAAAAAATTCTTTTGTTTGACGGACACGGACACGAAGTAGTTGCCTCCGTAACGCTTAACGATAAAAAAAATGTCCGTTTTGAGCTTGTCGGAGAAGTAAAGACCGTAAACCGAGAAAACAAGAAGTCAGTCGTTGTAGCACAAGGACTTTGCCAGGCTTCTAGGATGGACTATGTTGTACAGAAGTCTGTTGAGTTAGGCGCTGAAATAATTGCGCCGATTATCACTGAGCGGTGTCAGGTACGGCTCAATAATTCCAATTTAGAAAAAAAAGTTACAAGATGGAAACTAATAGCCGAAAACGCTAGCCAGCAATGCGGAAGAAATAAACTTGCGAAAATACTGGCCCCCCAAAGTCTCGGTGGATTTCTGGAAACACGAAGAAGGAAAAACGCAATCAAGCTAATGTTAAATCCAACCTCTAGCAAGAGACTCGTCGATGTAGATTTTTCTGCTAGTAAAGATGTTGTTTTTTTGATCGGCCCAGAGGCTGGATTTTCAAATTTTGAAGAAAACTCTGGGCAAAAAGCAGATTTTAAAAGTGTAAAAATCGGAAAACGCATCCTGCGTACGGAAACAGTGGCTGTTTCACTTCTTTCGATTCTTAACTACGTTTCGGGAGAATTTTAGCCCG
>MDTD01029263.1_pt1 | contig 20964 bp, 16 predicted proteins | sample 811221 | NCBI WGS metagenome assembly MDTD01 (sample SAMN05326646, study PRJNA326480) | marine metagenome | isolation source: seawater | place: Pacific Ocean: South West | collected 2011
CCCTTTCCCGACCTCAATTACGGGTATTCTGTCGTATTCACAACGCCCTATATTCTTGTAGATTTAGAGGGAAGGGCCGGGTCGTCAGCAAACCGTAAAGAGTGGGAAGCATTTTTCGATCGGAACTTAAAAGCATTGCCTGGAAAAGACCGGATAAACGAGTACGCATCCTTTATGAAGCACGGAAAAAATAAATTCTATTGGAATGAGTATATTATTGAAAGCTATGCCAATTATCAACAAGACATGATCTTTCTGGCCGGTTATCCGGATATCCCATTGAGTATGCCCCATTCTGCAGAAAGCCAGAAAAGACAGGAAGAGTTGCCAAAATGAGGCGCATCAACCGAATTGCCAACACAATCATTTGATACAACCGTACAATGACGTGGCGGACAGTTTTGAAAAAGGCGTCGGATAGACCTTTTCAGATACCATCAGGCAGCCCCGAGTGATTTGGAAAACAAGGCCATCCACGATCCCTTTGAACAAGAACTCAGGGAACAAGAGCAAGCGGCAAAGATATTGACTATTTCAAGGACCAGTCTGATATTGGTCATCCGGTTTCTGCCTTTCAGGGTATGATAGCCCGGCTTCTGAAAGCCGCGCCGATCTTTAGAGACTGTTTTTATCTCAACGCCCGCTTTGATGCAAAGGCCCAGCCGGGCACATTCAAAACAGATTATATCCGTGCCTGGCTGGGTCAAAGCGTCAAGCTCTTGATCGTTTATTATCCTTGTAACCATGGATTTTAAAAAGAGTTTTACAAAAGCAACTTGGTCAAAAAGGTGGCCACAAGACCTGCGGTGAGCAGCCGCATCACAGCCCCGATAACCGCCGCCCCCATGGCCTCGAAGTGGTTGAGATCCGTGGCATCGGACCAGATGGCCGGGATCTGGCCGAAGATCACGGACAGAGGAAAGCCCGAGGCAGCCAGAACCACAGAACCGATGACCAGTTCCGGTGACAGGGTGGTGGCGATATCCTTGAGTTGGGCCGTGGCCAGGGTGGGTGAGGCCAGCATTGAGACAATACCGGTTTTGGGATCAATTGACAGGGCAGACAGCAGAGATGTCAGACCACTCTCAATGGGTTGCCATACCCCCACATACTCCAGGGCCCCGATCATGGCAAAAATCACGCCCACGGCCGGAATGATGAGTAGGAACAGCAGTTCAGCACCCTCGCGCGCCGCACCAAAGATGGTGGGCAGTACCCCGGTGTCCGGGGTGAAGGTGGGCATTTCCTCCAGGGGCACGGCCCGGGTGTCCTTCCATAGCACCAGCCTCAGCAGAGCCGGCACGATGACCAAAGGTGCAAACACCGACAACAAAACAATGACAAAGACCTTGGCCTTAATGGCAGTGAGGGCAATGATGGAGAACATAAAGGTAGAAAAAGACTGCTGAGACTGAACCATGGTGCAGATGGCAATTTTCTGCTCATCCTTGGTGGCCCCCGCTTTAACCAGGATGGGGCCGGCAATGCGGCCGGCAGCATTGATGTCTCCCAGGATATTGTAAACCGAAGGGATGAGTACACTGGAGTTGACTTTGATGAGTCGGGTGATGGGCAGGAGAAGACGCATGAGTGCGTCTGTGAACCCGCACCGTTCCAGAACACGGCCGATGAGAACACTGATGATGATGGCCACACCCACTTTGCCCGTTAGAAAGACCTTGACGATGATGGGGTAGGATTTGTTGAGCATGGCATCAAAGATGCCCGAGATAAACTGGGGATTAAAAATTAGGCCTGTCAGGCTCAGGGCGACCAGGCTCAGGCCCATAATCTCGATTTTCCGCAGCCCCTTTTTCGGGGTATTTCCTGCTAGTGCTTCACTCATTTTTCCCTCCTTCATTTGGTACTTTAGGTTAAATAGTTTTTTGCCATATCTGTAGCATATGCCTGTAGTTTGTCATTGCCGAAACCGTTCAAGGGGAGACTGGTCATCCGCTCCTTGAAGATCACCACATCGATTTCTGGCAGCAAAATCTGGATGGCCCGGGCCAACGGCAAACCGTTTTCCATGATCTCAAGGGCATGGGAGTTGCCGCAGATGAAGTTGAGTCCCAACGCCTTAGCCTTTTTCACCAGGTCATGATCAGGAAATACTCTTGAAATGGTGGCCAGTACGGTATCCACACCGGGATGCTCCTTTAAGGCCCGCTCCATATGCACCGGGTTGAACCCGGTATGGGGGAATATGTGCATGATCTTTGATACGATGCTGTCCGGCGTTCCGGCCAGAATTTTACCCCGTGTGCACACCGCAGTCTCTTCTATATCAGGACAGTCCCGGATCTTTTTTTCCGCCTCCAGCAGAGCCTTTTCAGTGTCCACCCCCATGAAAGAGTCGATGCGGTCCAGCATGTCACCCAGTGTGTTCACCCCTTTCAGGGTATTGCCCACAAATAGAATATTGCCCGGGATGTGGGAGTAAGCGATGTCGGCAAAGGCCGCATCATGGCCGTGGAGATAGGCAATGCCGGGATGTCGCCCATGGAAGGCCTCATGGAGCTCCAGCACCGCCACCTTGTAAAGATCTACATAGGTCTTCATGAGCACGCCACCGGAGTTGGCTGCATCAGCCACGGGATGGTGAGCCACTACGGCATCCACGCCGCTGGCACCGGCAAGCTCAATTGCGCTCTCGGTAAGGGTCATCATCACCGCCACCTTCTGTATCGGTTTTTCCGGGTCCCCCACCACAAGACCAGGCATCTCAGTGACCGCCTTGCCCGGAATATTGGAGGATTTCGTGACCACAAAAGGGTTGCTCCCTGTGACAGCCCCGGGGGAGGTGATCACCCTCCCTCCGGAGATGATGTCCAGCGCCTGGACCAGATCCTTGATTGTTGTGGCTTGCTTCATTTGCTACCTCCTTGAAATCGTTAATTAAAAAACCTCGGCCATTCCAGCCGCAGACACCCTTTCTCTTATTACGTCAATATCTGTGGTATACAAGTTCTTTTGCTGGAGCCGCTCAAAAAGCACAGACCCGGAAAATGTGAACTTCTGATCCAACCGCCCCTTTTCCATCATCTGAGTCCGAACATGGGAAATTGCATCCCCCACCATCAGGCTCTGGGGCAGGTTAATGCGCTCCTGTGCACTGGCTTGGGCTGCATTGAATCCGGCCAAGGTACCCGTGCAGATGGCCTCGGTGTGGCCCACCAGAAGTCCGGCCTTTTCACCGGCGCAAAAAAGGTTGTCCACGCCTTCTACCTTGAGCCGGTCGTCTCTGGGGGACATTGCCAGAAATCGGATGGAATTTCCCATACCGCCGCTGTAGGGATCTTCAAACCGCGCCGTCTCAAGCCCCGGGATCTGACGCAACATCTCAAGTGGGAAAAACGGGGTCATGAGTTTGGCATGGCCAGTGTTGAGCAGGATCACATTTTCAGCAAAATCCTTGGAGGCATATTGCTGACAAGCTTTCAGGGCCAGCTTGCCACGGCTTTGCAGTGCCCCGGGAACCGGAACTACTGCCACTCCGGTCTTTTTGAGGCGATCCTGGAGTTCTGAAGACAAAGATCCCATATGAAGCTTGCAGGACCCGCTCATGGCCCCAACCTGCCCGGGCTTGGTCCCGATCATTTCCTTTACCCCGGCTTTGGCCGCCACACTTACCCGGCCGCCAAAGGTATGGCAGCGCAGGATGCACATGGCACAGCCGTTGCCGTGTTTGTTGCAAAGGGCTGGCGGCCCTGCCGTACCCGTGGTGTCGATAAAGGCGTCACCGGACAGTTCAAAGGACTCCCTGCCCATCCTGCCTTGCACCGTTTCAATACGGGTGCCGGCCATTGTTACATCTGTGATCCGGCTGTTCATTTTCAGGCAGATCCCCTTCTCAAGCAACAGAGCCCGAAAGGCCGGTTCCACGGTCGAGACATTGTAGAGACAGGCATGGCTGTGACCGGGGAAATCTATGTTTTTATGGGTTAAATGGGAATCCACGGTGTAAAAAATTTCTTTGGCCCCCATGGCGATCATCTCTTCCGTGGCGGTGAAACGGGCGTTATTGCGCATGATGCCACCGACAAGTCCTGTACCCAGCAGCATGTCCGACCGCTCGACCAGGGTGACCTTTGCCCCCTGTTTTCCTGCTTCCAGCGCTGCGGCACAACCTGACCAACCGCCGCCGATTACCACAACATCCATTCCAATTTTCTCCTTTTAAATCTAAACCTTACAACCTGTTATTCTTATTTGCTTCAACTTTTGCCTGCCACGACATCACCGGCGGCAGTTCGGTCACTTCAGACTCCGTGATCACATCCAAAAATACCGGTTCTCGGGTTGCAAAAGCAGCTTCCAGGGCTGGCTCCAGCTCATCGGCCGATGTTATGCGATGGGCGGTCATGCCGAACCCCCGGGCCACTAAAGCGGGATCATGGCTGCTGAAATCAACGGAGAAAAATTTATTGTCCGTATGAATGGACTGCAGGGCCTTAATCCAACCGAAACAGGCATTGTTAAAATGGATGAGCACCGCAGGGATTTGCAGACGGACCAGGGTCTCAAGCTCGCCTGCGGACATCCCTAAGGACCCGTCCCCAAACAATCCCACAAGACGGGCCTCTGGATTGGCAAAATGGGCTCCCACAAGGCCAGGGATGGCATAGCCCAGCCCACCGAAAGCCCTGGGGATAATAAAGGTTGAACCGTCACCAGGCAGCCTTAAATACCGGGTGATGTGGGGAGTGGGGGTGCCGGCATCGGAAATAACGATGGACGGTCGGTCCAGAAACCGGTTCAGTGCACTCACCAAACGCTGGGGTTTGATGGGACAGGCAGTGGATGAAAGCTTTTCCCTGGATTCCTCCCAGAAAACCTGACGGTCCCGGTTCAGTGAGGCCACCCACGGTTCCCGGGCTTCAGGGATAGGGTTCTTTTCAAGAAACGATTTCATCAGTATGTTTAGATCCCTGAGCACCAGCCGTGCATCTCCGGCCACACTGAGATGGTTATCGGTATTGTTCCCCAGCATCACCGGATCCAGGTCAACCTGGAGAATTTTGCGGTTGGGATCATGGGCCGGCAGGGTCCAGTTCACCGAAGAAACCGACCCGATCTTGCATCCCACATAGAACAGGGTATCGCTCTCCTCAATGGCCCGGACGGCATGGGGATGGTATCCGTTGTCTCCGATGACGCCTAAGGCCAAAGGGTGGTTATCCGGTAAGATCCCCTGGCCGGAGATGGTAGTGACCACGGGGACCTCCAGAAGCTGGCACAGGGTTAGTATCTCCTTTTGGGCCTGGGAGTGCTTGGCGCCGCCGCCGGCCACGATCACCGGCCGCTCAGACGCCCCGAGGCATTGAGTGATGGACTCCAGCCCCCTTCGGCTCCCTCGCGTGCGGTATGCGGGATAGGAGCGGCACTCTGATTCGGCATAAAGGGTGTGCTCATCAGCACAGGATTTATATCTGAAAGCCTCCTGTGGGATGCAGAGATGGACAGCCCCCGGCCGTCCAGTGGTGGCCATACGAAACGCCCGGCGGATGATCTCCGGGATTCGCGCCCCGTCCTTTACCAGGCAGGACCATTTGGTCACCGGTGCAAAGAGCCGTTCGCAGTCCAATTCCGTGATGGTCTTTTTCCCAGCACCGCTGATGGGGATATCATTGGTGATGAGAATCACCGGTACTGAAGAGGCATCCGCCTCTGCCACTCCTGGTAAGGCATACAGAGCTCCGGCCCCGCTGGGACATTCGCACACTCCTGGCTTATGGGAGATCCGGGCATAGGCATCAGCCATAAAGGCTGCACTTCGCTCATCCCGGGCCATGACATGACGTATGGCCTTGAAATCATACAGGGACGCACACAGGGGGATGCTGGTATCACCGGGCACCCCGAAGATTACTTCAACATCGTAAAGGGACAACATCTTAACGATCAGATCTGAACTTTTCATATCTTTTTCCCGTGGTCAGGACAAAAACACTAAAATGTGACTTTTAATCAAATTAAATCGAAATAACAATTTGTTTTTATAATTAAATTTAACCCAGTAGCACAAAGAAGGCTAAAATTTAATTAAATTTTCATATTTAATAAGTAATTAATTCAAAATTTGTCAAGAACTTTTTATAAAATTTAAAAATCACATCGAGATCAAAGCAGATAAACTAATAGAATACAGACTGTTAAGACAAAAAATATCTTTACCCACAGCAGGGATTGCATATTTTCTTTATTTAATTAAGTTTTAAATATATTGCTTTCAAAAGGTGAAGCAGGTAAGGTCTATACCAAAGTGCACCCGGGCCTGTTCAGGATCGGAAAATTCTGTTACCGTACAGCGGGGAATTCAAAAAACGAGGAAAAAGAGTGGCCAGACAAAAGAGAGGAAAATCCGGAAAAAACGAAGCCAGTCACACCCAGGTCGCCTATGAAGGGATCAAAGACCTACTTTTTACAAATGAAATTTCGCCGGGACAAAAGATTTCCTACCGCCAGCTGGCAGAACGACTGGGTATGAGCCTGACACCGGTAATCCAAGCACTGAAGCACCTGGAGTTTCAGGGCATTGTCCGGTATGAACCCAACAAGGGGTATGCAACAGAACCAATGAGCATTCAGGAGGTTCAGGATATATATGACCTTCGGGAACTCATTGAGGTTTCTTTGCTTCCCGATGTGATTGCCAATCTCACCGAAACGGGGATTACAACCCTAAAGTCATTGCTCACGGTTCATAGCGGTACTGTGGACGAAAAAATCCCCAATGACCAACTGCTTAGGGACCGGGAGTTCCACCTCGCCCTGGCAGGCCTGTCCGGCCGCAAGGTCCAGCTTCAGATGCTCCAGCACCTCTTCGATCTGCTATACCTGAAGTACCGAGGCAGCCTCCTCTTTATACAGTCCAAGGATCCAGTGGGGTCTGAACACCAGAATATTTTCAATGCCGTGGTTTCACACGATGTGGAGGCGGCCATCACAGCCATGCAGGGCCATTTCACCAAGATCCGTGCCCAGGCCCTCAAATCCTTGGGCCGGATGATCGCTTCCACAACTTCCAGTGGGTAATTTAGCTACGCTTTTCATATCATACCGGTTTCGTTCATGGTGAACGGGTGATTTCCCCGCTGGGTATCAGGCAGGAATAACAGGGAAAGCCGGGGTATACCGTCATCTGAAAACAGGGGCTTGTTATTTGGGTAGTCCTCGCTTTATTTTATAAATCGAGGCACCAATAGCAATTGTGCGCTATGCCAACGGCGTGACGCCATGACCAGCCCATACTTTTTATCCTTAATGCTGCTTTTTGTTTTTGATTCCATGTTGTATATACAATTCAATGGCAATATGAACTAAAAAAGATATGGAAAAGTATGATAACCAGAGAAGACATCATATCAAAAGGACAGGAGCTCGGGTTTGAGGATGTGGGGTTTACATCAGCGGAACCGTTTGAAGATCACAGAAAAATGCTTGAGGCCAGATCTGAAGAGTACGGATGGACCGAAGCCGTTGGTCTTGATCTTAAAGGCGGTGTGAACCCTCTCAACATTATGCCTGAAGCCAAATCCATCATAATCCTGATTGAACCTTATTTTCGAAAAGCGTATCCTCGTTCAATCGAAGGGTATTTCGGCCGATGCTATCTGGATGACGACCGAATCATAAAAGACGGCCTTGCCAAAAGGATTAAAGCATTCAGAAATTTTTTGAGGCATAACGATATTGATTCCAAAGTCCCGTTTAATCTTCCCCACCGTGTGGCAGCAGCTAGAGCCGGTTTGGGAAGCTTTGGGAAAAATTGCTTATTTTATTCAAATAAAGTTGCCAGGGGTGGATCTTGGACTCTTCCTATAGCTGTGTTGGTAGACCAATGGTTTTCACCCGGTACACCCACAGTTGAAACCGACTGTCCTGATTGGTGCCGGAATGCCTGCATAACGGCATGCCCCACTCGTGCGCTTAAAGGTAACGGAACCATTGACCCAAGGAAATGCATATCATACATGACCTATTTTGGTAACAAGATTACGCCTGCAGAATTCCGGGAACCTATGGGCATGTATGTATACGGATGTGATCGCTGCCAGAATGTTTGTCCGAGAAACCAAGCCTGGCTGGTCAAACACCTCCCGATTAATGAACGGGTAGCTGGCAAAGCAAAGGATTTTGAACTGTCTCTCCTGCTTCATATGGACAAACCCTATTTTGAAACCCGCATATGGCCGCATATGTTTTATATGGGCTCTGATATACTGTGGAAGTGGAAGATGAATGTGGCAAGAGTTATGGGGAACAGCCAAGACCCTAACTATCTGCCAGAGCTTGAAAAGGCTTTTTTGGAAAACGAAGATGAGCGTGTAAAAGGCATGGCAGCTTGGGCCATGGGAAAACTCGGCAATAATAAAACCTTACAGACACTATCCGATTGGTCAAAAACGCACTCGGGGCTTGTACTCGAAGAGATCAACAATGCTCTTAAAATAGCAGCTAACAGACAAGTTCGATCGAGCGAATAGTCGGTATAATCCGCCGTCCAGGGATTTCGAAGCAGTATTTAATAACAGAAGGCTTTGTGGGGAATAGACAGCCTAATTTTGAATTCCTGAATTCTTTTCTGACGTATGGCTAACAGGGAAAGTCCGGGGTATAAATCTGTCATAAAAACGGAGTCTGGCGGGGAGGTAGTCTTCACCTCAACCACATTGAAAACAGACCGTAGCTTAATGAGGGTTGGCAGGTTGAGCTATCAAGCGAACGCCAAGGGCGGCACATACCTTGTTAATCGTGTCAAATCTCGGTTTGGCGTTTGGTCTAAGCGCTTTATACAATGCTTCACGGGTTATTCCCGTGGATTTGGCGACTTCACTCATACCCCGAGCCTTGGCTGCTATTCCAAGAGCGTGGGCCAGTTCTGCGGCATCCCCGTCTTCAATCACCATAGTGAGGTAAGCAGCAATGTCTTCTTCGCTTTTAAGCTGTTCAGCCATATCAAAATCCGGCAGATCGGAAATTCGTTTTTTCATGGTTCAATCCTCCAAAGAAGCTTCCCGCTGTTTGGCCTTGGCAATGTCACTCTCCTGTCCGGTCTTGTTACCCCCGCCAAGCATAATGATCAGAGCGTCACCCCGCTTGGCATAGTACATTCTCCAACCTGGACCGAAATGTTCCCTCATTTCAAAAATGCCTTCGCCCACTGGTTTTACATCACCGAGGTTGCCACGCTGTGCTTTATCAAGGCGACGGCTTAATCGAAGCCGTGTCATGCGGTCTTTCAAGCTGTTAAGTCATTTGTCAAATTCAGGTAATGTTTTGACCGTATACATATCAAGAATGTAATCGATCGAATACTAAAAGTCAAATACAATTAAAGCAGAACATGGTGAATATGACTTGGCCTGTTTGAAAACAGCATTAACAGGGATTTTCTGGGGGGTCCCGTCATCTCAAAAATGGGGTAGGGATCGAAGGTAGTCCTCGCTGCCAATCAGTTCTGAGTTCCGAGCGTTTCTTTTGGAAGCTGTCGCTGTTATAGAATTTTTACTAGTCACTGATCATAGACACATTGTGGGGTCCTTGATTACTGATAAAGTTTAAAAGTGAATGATAATAAATAATTTAGTCTCGGGAGATATATTTTAGATAACCTTGTTGACCACCTATGCGGTTTCTTTTCTTCTCTGCGACCTCTTCATTTACTCTATCGGCCTCATGCTTTTCGAAAAAGTGCTTTTCTTGTCGCCATTGTCGCCGTGTGTCCCTCGGAATAAGAGGTTTGTTCCTGTTTACCGTTAAACCAACGACTTTTTGAGATTCGTGATGGGGTAGATTCATTTCTTTATCAGGATTAAGTGGAAACCCACACTCCTCTATAATATCTTTAACTTCTGTTCTGAATTTGTCTGAAAAATATTTTCCTGAAAACGTAAAGTCATCACAGTGACGTGTGTATGCCATTCCATATCTGGAACAAAGGCCACTTAATCGGCTATCTAATTTTCTGCAAACCAAATTTGCAATATCCATGCTCATTGAACCACCCTGAGGAACACAACCACGCACAGTGCAAAGTCTTGTTAATAGGCTTGATACAGGAGGAGAACAGCCTAATTCCTTAAAGTATAACCCAAAGACTCTATTGTGTTTGATATTTGGGAAAAAATTTTGAAAATCAAGGCTGTATATCATTTGCTTGTGGCAATGATTCCTTGCATTGGTTAGGTTTGATTTTTTTTGGATACCGCAGTGGGCATGATCTGAAACAGTAACTTCTTTAAGAAGTCTGTGGATGGATTCTTGAATACTCTTTAGCAGCGGATAAGGTTCTGATATGTTGCGAAAACCTTTTCCATTTTTTTTTGGAATTTTACCAAATTTATATGATTTGTCTGCTTTTGCTGCTGCTTTTTCCAGCACATCTATCTGGAATCCCAGACGATGGGAAAGGTGTTTTAACGTCTTGATATTGAGTTTTGTACTTGAATAAGCATCAGGCATTCGGGACGAGTTCTCCGGTAATATCAAGCAGCAGGAGAGACATGATATTGCTTTGTAACTCTTTGTATTTTTTCTTGTCCCCTTCGGACAATTCTTCCGGTGGCTGTGATGCTACAAACACGAGAGCATCCTTTGAGACTTTAAGTGTTTTAGCAAAAGATGATAGCCGGTCAGCAGAAGGGACCTTACTGTTGCTTTCGATTAGGGACAAATAGTTTTGAGAAATGCCGATGAGATCTGCCATCTGCTTTTGGGTCAAACCTTTATTTGTCCTGATTAATTTCAATATTTTTCCTAAACCCATATATGCTTCACCTCTTATGGAGGATTAATGTTTATTTTATGAGTGAGCTATTCACCAGATGAATGCCAAAATGATTGATGCAATTTTTTTCAAAGCTGTTTTACACAACAGACTGAGTAGTCTGAGTTCAAACTGACGCTTTTTAGTCCCAATATATTTCTCAAGACCGTCCTGCACCGCACTCAATTCTGATGAAGAAGAACTGATGGAAACTTTCAAACCCATGACCAATTTTTCACTGTCACGAACCATAGCCAATACTGCTTTTACTTCAACTTCATTCAATGTTCTCATATATTGCTCCTTTTCAAGAACAGTTAAGAGCAGCGTTTGTTCCCCAACGGAACAGGCTTCATCGCTGCTCAAGAATAGCGCTCTTAAGTTCTTTTTCACTTACTCATAAATAAAAAGAAAAAAAGCAATTTTGCTTTGATTCACTTCCAGCAAATCATGAGCTGCGGGGCGGCGTGGATCCATGGGCCTGGCCGTTGCGCCATGCGTCGGGGATGCCATGCCAGCACACATGTGGCTGGAAATACCCACAACTAAGGTGGGAGCCAGTATCATAACTGGCTGTAATCCCGAAGGAAGGCTGAAAACCAGCCTGTGAAAAGGAGCTAATCACACAATATATGAGCGAAGAGCTTGAAGTTTCCAATCATGTCAAAGAGCAAACCGGCGACTCGCCGGGCTATTGACTGTAAAAATAAGTCTGAGTTACTTATTGTCAATGCTATTTTTTCATTTTGTTTAAATAATATCAATTATAGTGATATTTTGAGAAGGAGAGGAGTACTACAGGCGCATGGGTAAGAGTTAAAGGATACTGTTGACGTTCTCTGTCAGGCCACAACTTTTCTCAGATTTTCAAAGTAAAGGTTTTTCTGCTCATTTTGGATGTCCCGGGCAAGCACTTATGGTATACATGCTCGCCCAAGCCTATCTGAAAGCAGTATACAAAAACAGAGGCATTGTGGGGGGCATCAGTTCAAATTTATCCTGAAGACTATGTCAAAAATAAAATCCCCTCGATAGTGTAACCAGAAGCCACACTATTATTAACAATCCGGGTTCAAAATGACCGTCAAAATGGATCACCATTAAGAGAGGGGGGAAACTGGCACAAAGAAAAACCGGATGAGCCCGGCCAGTCCGGCCGGACCATATCCGGTTTGTTACTCTCATGCTTTCGGTTGTTTTTCCGTTTTCCGGGAAAAAGAGTTCCCCTCAAAACGGAAAGGCGATGATGCATTTGCGGGGGAATTCCCCGTGTTACTTCATCTCATGGGTAAACTTATCCATCAGTTTGACATCCCCGAGCACCGCTTTGGTGGTGATGGCATACTCCCCTTTCTTTTTCATGTCCGCAGTGATGCCGAAGCCTTCACTCATGTACATGCCCATGATCTTCTGGGTTTTGCCGTCGGCACCCTTGATCAGGAAGCCCACCTTGCCTTTGAGTACGGGCTTGTGGTTTTTGTCCATGATATAGACCATGATGTGGTGGGGTTTGTCCATTTCCTTTGCCGCGTGGCCGGAATGATCAGAGGCCTTCCCGTCCTTTTTCTGGTCACGCATGTCCATGAGATAGTAGGAGAGCATATAGCCGTCCACCATGGATTCATGGAAGAGGTCCCCGATCCGGTCGGAGGATTTCATGTCGTGGCCTTCCATTGCGAATGCAGATCCGGTGAGAATCAGGGCGGCGGCCGTCAGTGTGATAATTGAAGTCATGAGTTTCTTCATGGGTAAGATCCTTTCTTGTTTGCGTATTAGTTACGTTTTTTATTTAACTCCCAGTTCTTCCACAAATCGTAGATCACCGGGATGATAATCAGGGTCATGATGGTGGAGGAAACAAGGCCGCCAACCATCGGTGCGGCAATGCGCTTCATGATCTGGGACCCGGCCCCGCTGCCGTACATCACCGGCAGCAGGCCGATCAGGGTGGTGGCCACGGTCATGATTTTCGGGCGGACACGGTCCACGGCCCCTTCCACAATGGCCTCATGGAGGTCTGCGGCCGTTTTCATCCGGTCTTCCCCTTTTCTGCGTTTAAAGACTTCATCCAGGTAGACCAGCATGACAATGCCGGTTTCCGTGGCCAGGCCGGCCAGGGCGATAAAGCCCACCCCGACAGCCACCGACATGTTGTACCCCAGCATGTAGATGAGCCAGAAGCCCCCCAGCAGGGCAAAGGGCAGGCTGGCCATGACGATGATCACCTCAAAGAGGTTGCTAAAGTGGATGTACAAAAGGATGAAGATCACCAACAGGGTGGCCGGGATGATGATGTTCAGGGTTCGCCGGGCCTTTTCCATGTATTCGTACTGCCCGGACCAGACCAAAGAATACCCGGCCGGCAGATCGACATTTTCGTCCACAAGCTGTCGCGCCTGCTTCACGTAGGTGCCGATATCCATATCCTTGATGTCCACAAACACCCAGGCGCTTCGCTTGGAGTTTTCACTTTTAATGCCGGCCGGCCCTTTTTTGATGCTGATGTCAGCCAGTTGGATCAGGGGAACCTGAGCCCCGGAGGGGGTGGGGACCATGACACGCTTTAACTCCTCCAGATTATCACGGAATTTCCGGTTATACCTCAGGTTCACCGGATAGCGTTCCAGCCCCTCAATGGTATAGGTAACATTCATCCCGCCGATGGCAGTCGTGATGATATCCTGGACATCCTGGACCTGAAGGCCATATCTTGCGATTTCTTCCCGCAGTATGGTGAAATCAAGGTAGTTTCCGCCTGTGACCCGCTCGGAAAATACAGAGAGGGTACCTTTCTTGTTTCTGAGCATGGCCTCGATACTTTCCCCGATGCCGGCAAGGGTCTCCAGGTCCGGCCCCATGATCTTGATGCCCACGGGGGTCTTTATGCCGGTGGACAGCATGTCGATCCGGGTTTTGATGGGCATGGTCCAGGCGTTGGTGAGCCCCGGGAACTTCACGGCCTGCTCAAGATCGTCCGCCAGTTCCTGGATGGTGATATACCTTTCTTCGGGAAATATCCAGGCCAGGGGCGTCCTTAAAACCGCGGGCCAATCCGAAAAAAACCAGTCAATGGGCTTCTTGCGCCATTCATGGAGAATATCCCCCTGCACTTGTTCCGGCCAGACCCAGGTGAGCGGTTTCTTGAGCCAGACCGGCCAGGCGGAGAAAAACCGTTCTTTTTGAATTATTTCGTACTCCACTTCCGGCCGGAGCATGATCACAGTTTCAATCATGGACAGAGGAGCGGGGTCCGTGGAGGTTTCAGCCCGGCCCACCTTGCCCAGGGTGCTCTTGACTTCGGGAAACCGCTGGATGATCTTGTCGGTTTGCTGGAGCAGTTCCTTGGCCTTTGTGATGGAAATGCCCGGCAGGGTGGTGGGCATATAGAGCAGGTCCCCTTCGTTGAGCGGCGGCATGAACTCACTTCCCAGCCGGCTCATGGGATACCAGGTCACGGCGATGGCCAGAAGGGAGACGATGACGGTGATCTTACGCCATTTGAGCACCAGCTTTATCATGGGCAGGTAAATCCGGATCAAAAACCGGTTCAGGGGGTTTTTGCCCTCGGGAATGATTTCCTGCGGTGAGAGGCAGATTCCCAGAAAGAGTGAAAGAATCAGTGCCAGGACAAGGCTCAGGTCCGGCAGGGCCAAACCCGCAGCGCCTGCGATGCAGACGAGCAGCGGCGGCCCGGCCATTGCCGCCACCCAGATCCTGGTCTTCTTTGCTCTGGACAGGGCCGGGTCAACGGGATTCTCCCGGACGAAAAAGGTCATGAGCACAGGTATAATGGTGATGGCCAGGACGGAAGAGGCTGCCATTGCCGTGGTTTTGGTATAGGCCAGGGGCCTGAACAGCCTGCCGGACTGCTCCATCAGGCTAAACACGGGCAGAAAGGACACCGTGATGATCAGAAGGCTGAAAAACAGGGCGGGCCCCACCTCTTTGGCCGCATCAATGATGATCTGGGTGCGCGGCTTTTGGCCCCGGTCCCGTTCCAGGTGCTTGTGAGCGTTTTCCACCATGACGATGGAGGCATCCACCATCACACCGATGGCAATGGCAATGCCGCCCAGGCTCATGATATTGGCGTTGATACCAAAGGGGTACATGATCAAAAAAGACATCAATATGCCCACCGGCAGGGTGAAGATGGCCACAAAGGCCGAGCGGAAATGCAGGAGGAATACAATACAGATGATGGCCACAACGATCATTTCCTCGGTGAGTTTTTCCTTCAGGGTATCCACGGCCCGTTCGATCAGGGCGGACCGGTCATAGCCCGTTACGATTTCAACCCCTTCAGGCAGGCCTTTTTCCAGGTCCTTGAGCTTTTCCTTTACCCGTTTAATGACTTCAAGGGCGTTTTCCCCGTAGCGCATGACCACAACACCGCCCACGGTCTCGCCCTCCCCGTTCCATTCCAGCACCCCCCGGCGCAGTTCCGGGCCGATCTGGATGTTGGCGATGTCCTTCAACAGGATAGGGGTGCCCTTATCGTCGAAGGAGACGGCAATCTGCTCGATATCCCGAATGGACTTGATATACCCCAAGCCCCGGACCATGAACTCTGTCTCTCCCATCTCGATAAGCTTGCCGCCCACGTCGGCATTGGAGCGCTGGATAGCCTTTTTAATCTTCTGGATGGGAATGTTGTAGGAGAGCAGCTTGTTGGGATCCACCTCCACCTGGTACTGCTTGACAAATCCGCCGATGCTGGCCACTTCGGACACCCCGGGCACAGCCGTGAGCTCGTACCGGACAAACCAGTCCTGAATGGAGCGCAATTCCTGGAGGTCGGTCTGGCCTGTGGTGTCCTGGAGGATATACTGGTAGACCCAGCCCACCCCTGTGGCATCGGGCCCAAGGCTCGGGGTCACCCCGTCGGGCAGGCGGCCGGAGACAAAGTTGAGGTATTCCATGACCCTGGACCTGGCCCAGTAGATATCTGTCCCGTCCTCGAAGATCAGGTATACAAAGGAATAACCGAAAAAGGAATATCCGCGCACCACCTTGGCAAAGGGCACGCTCAGCATAGCGGTGGTCAAAGGATAGGTCACCTGGTCCTCCACCACCTGGGGGGCCTGGCCCGGATATTCGGTGTAGATGATGACCTGGACGTCGGACAGGTCGGGTATGGCGTCCAGCGGCGTGTTCACCATGGCCAGGATGCCGCCCACAATAACGAAGAACGTTGTCAGAACCACCATGAATTTATTGTTGACAGACCACTCGATTATTTTATCAATCATTGCAGATGCCTCGTCTATTCCATATCGTTGAAGAAATCATCGTCTGCTTTACCGGTGTCGTCCATGTCGCTGAAAAAATCGTCATCCCCATTGCCGGAATCATCCATATCGCCGAAAAAGTCGTCTTCGCCGTCCCCGCCCGAAGTTTCCCCGGCACTGGCAGGCCCTTTGGATTTGGATTCGATCATCTTCTGGATGGCTTCCTTGAGTTTGGATTCCGAATCCAGGAGAAACTGGCCGGAGACCACCACGTTTTCACCGGCCGTAAGGCCGCTGAGCACCTGAACCCGTCCCTCTTCCAGATACATGCCCGTGGTCACCTGCCTGGGACTGAATTTACCGCCGCCCTTGGCCACAAATACAATCTGCTCGTCGCCGGAATGGATCACGGCCTGGGCTGGTACCGACAATCCTTTTTTTCCGTCATCCGTACGGATCCGGATCTGGGCGAACATATCCGGTTTCAGATCGCCTTGGGGATTGTCAAAAGAGACCCTTATGATCACGTCCCGGGTTTTGGGCTGGAGGTAGGGGAAAATATAGGAAATCTTGCCCGTGTAGGTCCTGCCCGGGGAATAGGACAATTCCATTTCCACGGGCTGCCCCTGGTAGACAAGGTTCTGCTCGTATTCGAATATGTGGGCTTCCACCCAGACCGAAGAAAGATCCGCGATCCTGAAAAGGCTTGCCCCGGTTTTCACATAGTCCCCTTCCGTGACATTTTTGGAGACAACAACCCCCTTGTAGGGTGATCTTACGGCCAGTGTTTTTTTCACACGTCCGGTCTTTTCAATCTCCGCAATTTCCCGGGGGGCGATGTCGTAGTAAAGAAGCCGTTTCCTGGCAGAATCCAGAATATTCTTGTTCAACGGAGTCCTGCTCCGGCGGTGGTTCTTGAATGCGGACAGGTATTCCTCCTGGGTCGCCACCAGGGCCGGGGAATATATCTCGTACAGGGGATCCCCCTTTTCCACGAAAAATCCTGTGTAATCCGCATACAGGCGGTCGATCCAACCGGCGGCCTTGGGACTGACAACACCTGTCAGGGTTTCGTCAAAGGTCACATGGCCGTAGGTTTTAATGGTGTGTTCAAGAGCATCGCGGACCACGGGCACCACTTTGAGCCCCATATTCTGTTCCACCACCGGGTTGATTTTGATATCCACACCGCCCACCAGTTCGTCTTCGTACACCGGCACAAGGTCCATTCCCATCTTGCTCTTTCCGGGTTCATCATAGATTTCCGTGGGGTCCATGGGGGCTTTCCAGTAGACGATTTTCCTGTCCCCGGTATCTGGGGTATCCGAAACTTCGTCCTCATACACCGGCACAAGATCCATTCCCATCTTGCTCTTTCCGGGCTCATCGTAGATTTCCGTGGGGTCCATGGGGGCTTTCCAATAAATGACCTTGCGTTCTTTGGCCCCTGAGGATTCGGCTTCAGCCTGGGCGGTGCCGCCGCCATCCCCGGACGGACTGCCCGCTCCCGTGGGTTTGAATCCGAAGTACACAACAGTCCCTGTGATCAGGGCGGTCACAATTACAGTAATAGCAAATGTCGTCTTGTTCATAGCCTGTATCCTGATGCTTTTCTCATTATCGCAGTGGTTTTCCGGTGACGGTTTCAAGCTCGGCAAAGGCAGATCCGTAATCCGATCGTTTCCGGGCAATGGTCAATTGGACTTTCAGCCAGTAGGTGTGTGAATCAATGGCCTGGGAGAAAGGAATGGATCCCGCCTCATATTCCCGGGTGGAAACGTCCAGGGCCGACTTTGCCAGGGGCAGGATCCGCTTTTTGTACAGGGCGTGTTCCCGCAGGTTTTTATCGGCTTTAAACCAGGCCGCTCTGACCAGCCTGTCCGTTGCGTTCTCCTGGTCGCGCAGCTTGTTTTTCAAGCTGTCCAGGGTCTGCCGGGTCTGCTGCAGCCAGGGTTCGTTAATACCGTACCACGCCCGCACCGGGCTGTTGTTTTTCATGGCTGCCATGGTCTTGGAGGAAAACCCCGCTTTGGGCGCCCCCGACCCTGCCGTGCGGATGAAATCCGCATCATGTGCGGAAAAATCCAGGGTGGGACGGGCCTCAACCATGGTTTCCGCCATTTCCACCATGGCAGACACTTTTTCTATCCGGAATCGAAGCGCCTTGAGTTCCTGGCGGTGCTTGCGGGCATCACCGTACAATTGCCCGGCAGCCGGCAGGCGGGCCGGAAGCTGTGCGGTTTCAACCCGGCCCGGCGTGACGCTTGGCAGATCCAGCAGTTCCATCAGCCTTACGGATGCCGTTTTTTTCCTGGATGCCAGGGTAATCAAGTCTTCTTTGAGTTCTTCAAGCTTGATGTTGATCTTGATAATATCCTGGAAGCTGGTTCTTCCGCTCCGGTACAGGGCCGTGGCCACCTCCCGGAGGCGTTCAAAGGCTGAAATGGTGTCGTGGGTGATGCGAATTGAGGTCTGGATGAAAACCAGATCCCAATAGACGTCTTCAACCCCTTTCAATACGTTTTTCCCGGTCACGGCAACCTGTTCGATCATCAGAGCCACCTGGTTCTCCACCACCCTGCCCTTCAATCCCGTCATCCCTGGCAAAGGGAAGGTCATTTTTATGGAATCCTTGCCCTTGACCGGACCAACCTTGGGGGCCAGGGAGCGGGTGAAACTGCCGTACTGCTTTAAACTGTCGTCCAGATGCATCACCTGGTCGAATGCCCGGAGTTCCCCATATACCTTTTTACGGGCGGCCAGGATGCCGGGGTTTCTCAACAATGCCAGGGCTTTGGCCTCTGCCAGGCGAATCCGCTCAGACACGAGAGTCTCAACAGCGCCGGCATCCCCGGCGATTCGGGATATCCGTTCATAGACGTCATCCGCCACCCGGTCACGGTTCAATACATCCAGCCGTTTTTCAAGGCGTTCTTTGACAGCACTGATGTCTCCGGGATCATCAGGGCCGATCTGTTTTGTTTCCATGGAATCTGTGGCCGCATTGACCCCTTGGGGAGACAGAAAGGCCGCCGGGGGATGATAGGCGTTGAACTCCTCTGTCATCCGGCCGTAATCTGCCAGGGCCTGTGAAACGGTCAATAAAAGGATAGTGCTTATAAGCCCGGTCAGGTGTTTCATTGGTTCTCCCCTCCTTTGGCAGGTTCCGGCATTTTCCGGTCCAATATGACGCCGGCCATCTGCTCCAGCAGTACAAGGCTCTTGCCGTAGTCCGCCCGGGCGCGTTCCAGGGAAAGCTGGAAGTTATAGGCCGTGGTCTGGACCTCAAGATAATCTGAAAAGCTTCCTTTTCCCTCCCGGTACCAGATCTCGGCGGTTTGCAGTGATCCTAAAGCCTGGGGCAAAAGTTCCTTTTCATATAGGGTGATCAGGCGGTTTGAGTTCTGGAGTTTGAACCAGAGCCGGCTGATATTGGCACGGACCCTGTTGACGGCCATTTTCTGTTCCGCCTGGGATTTTATCTTCAGGGCTTTGGCCTTGGAGGTTTTACTCTTGTTTTTTCCAAACCACAGGGGCAGGTTCAAGCCCAATTGTACCCCGACGGCATCGTCCCCGGCATCCTTGGGGGGTGAGACCACGTCCGGCTCCCCGATGCCCGCATAAAACAAGCCGAGCTTGAAGGTGGGCAGGTTTTCAAACCGGCTCAGCCTTACCGCCTCATCCGACTTGCGTACGCCTTCTGTTGCAATTAGGATATCCTCCTGGAACTCAGCGCTAAGCCCGTAGATTTCTTCAAGGGAATAAACCACCTGCTTTAAGGGAAGGGGAACCGCCCTGCCCAGCGGAGCATCCGGTTCCCTGTCCAGCAGGGTGTTCAACCGGGTTTTCTCTGTCATTTCCAGCTCCTGGAGAAGAAGGATATCGTACCTTATCTGGGCGGTCTGGGCCTGGGCTTTGGAAACATCGTAAAAAAGCGCCCTGTCTTCGGCAAAGGCATTTTGGCTGATGGCCGAAAGGGTCTGGTTTATCTCAAGGTTCTTCCTGGCAATCTCAATGGCCTTCTGGATATACAACAGCTCGTAATACGCGCCGGACACCGAGGTGACAATGTCCTTTACCACCTTATCGAGTTTCAGCTTTGACATCCTGACATCCGCCTCGAGCACCTGCCCTTTCTGGGAGAGGATACCGGGGAACGGGATGACCTGGGAGAGGGTCATATTCCAGTCCTGGGGGCCCAGCCTTGTTTCAATGGGTTCGGGAAAATATGTTGCCATGAGCTGGGGATCGGGATAACTTGTACCGATCCGGTAGTTTTCAATGAAGGCCTGCCAGGACGCCCGGGTGGCCTGGATGGCAGGATTCGACCGGTAGGCATAGTCCAACAACGTGTTTAACGCGATTTCAGAAGAGAGCATTGCTTCAATCTGATCATTTGTTTCAACATGATCAACAGCCGGGTCCTGTGCTGCCCGGCCCCCGTTTGGCAGCACCGCCAGCATCCCAAAGAATACGGTAAAAAAAATGAACGTTCTCATTGAATTTCCTTCTGGTTTGATTGATTCAGGTCTTCAGCCATTCTTGAGGCAGGCCGGTTTATGAAATATTGCATCGCCTGACAGCGAAATACATCAGTCAAGTGAGCACCGGGAGCAGATTCTTTCAGACGATTGTCAACAACTATACGCTGTTTCATGCCCCCGAACAAGGCCAAACCCCGATTTGCTAATCGTTGAAGAACGCCTCCGCCTCATCTTCCCGTCCGTTTCCGTGTATGTCTCCGTGGTCTGTATGGTCATGATCCATGTATTCGTGATCCGGATTTACCCGGGTATGTTCCGCCTGATCCGATGTTTCCATCCGGCCTTGCTGGGGTGATACCTGCCCCGTCATATCCATATGAGTGTTCCCATAACCGTCAGTTGAATCCTTTGTCATGCCCTGATGATGCTGATTGTTCCCATTATCCATGCGTCCTTTGCCCATTCCGCCCATCATGGC
>MDTD01134786.1_pt1 | contig 20961 bp, 22 predicted proteins | sample 811221 | NCBI WGS metagenome assembly MDTD01 (sample SAMN05326646, study PRJNA326480) | marine metagenome | isolation source: seawater | place: Pacific Ocean: South West | collected 2011
TCCCATATTTAGAAAAAGGTAGTAATTATTTATTAAAAGAATTTCCAAATGAAAAAACATATAAAGATTCTAAAGAAAAAATTGAAGAACTTTGATCCTAAACTAAAAGAGGAATGTGGTGTTTTTGGTATAAGTAATGCTAAAGAAGCATCTGCATTAGTGGCGCTTGGTCTTCATGCCTTACAACATCGAGGTCAAGAAGGCTGTGGAATAGTGACATTTAATGGAAAACAATATTTTTCTGAAAAAAGGTTTGGGCTCGTAGGAGATAATTTTAATAAAGAAAAAATTTTAAAAAAACTTCAAGGTGATTATGCTATTGGTCACAACAGATACAGCACTACAGGAGAAAATACTTTGAGAAATATTCAGCCTTTTTTTGCGGATACAAATGCAGGGGGAATAGGCGTCGCACATAATGGAAATTTAACAAATTCAATATCTCTTAGAAATAAATTGGTTGCTGATGGAGCAATATTTTATACTACTTCAGACACAGAGACAATTGTTCAATTAATTGCTAAATCAAAAAGAGGAAAAATAGTCGACAAGATCGTAGATGCAATTTTTCAAATACAAGGTGGATATGCATTAGTTATGTTGACCCAAACTTCTTTAATTGGAGTTCGGGATCCTTTTGGAATAAGACCTTTGGTAATTGGAAAATTAAAAAATAGTTATGTTTTGGCCTCAGAAACTTGTGCTTTAGATATAATTGGTGCAAAATTTATAAGAGAAGTGGAAAATGGTGAAATAGTTGTTATTGAGAATAATATTTTACAAAGTATAAAGCCTTTCCCTCTAAAGAAAAAAAGACCTTGTGTGTTTGAATATATTTATTTTGCAAGACCTGACAGCATACTTAATGGTAAAGCGGCATATGAACATAGAAAAAATCTTGGTATAGAGCTAGCAAAAGAAAACGATTTAGATGCTGATATCGTTGTCCCAGTCCCAGACTCAGGTAATGCGGCTGCCTTAGGTTTTGCTCAACATCTTGGAAAAAAATTTGAGTTAGGACTTATTAGAAATCATTATGTTGGACGGACATTTATAGAACCAAGTCAAAAAATAAGGAGTTTAGGGGTAAAATTGAAATTAAATGCTAATCAGTCTGCTATTAAAGATAAAAAAGTGATTTTAATTGATGACTCACTGGTAAGGGGCACAACATCTTTTAAAATTGTAAAAATGCTTTATGATGCAGGTGCGAAAGAGGTACATGTGAGAATTGCTTGCCCAGAAATAAAATATCCGGATTTTTATGGAGTCGATACTCCTACAAAAAAGGAATTGCTCGCAGCAAATAAAACAACCGATGAGATATGTAAATATATTGGTGCAAGTTCCTTAAAATTTTTATCTCTTGACGGAATGTATAAGGCTATTGGATTTGACAAAAGAAATGAAAATTATCCTCAGCTTACCGATCATTATTTCACTGGAGATTACCCTGTTAAACCAATAGATGAACTTGGCGATAATAAGGTTACACAATTATCATTGCTTAGTTCTGTATCAAATAATTAAAATGAAAAAAGTAAGTTTTACAGAAATGAAGAAGGGAACTAAAAAAGATTATTTATTTCTCGATAAACATGAAAAAAATTTTGCAAGTAAGACTGCAGATCGTATTTTAAGTTTTATGTCTAGTCTTACAGAAACACTCGAGGGATACCAGGTTTCTAGACTAGAACATTCACTTCAAAGTGCAACAAGAGCATATAAAAATGGTGAAAGTGAAGAAATGATAGTAGCTACCTTGCTTCACGACATAGGAGATGAATTAGCTCCAATGAATCATTCTGAATATGCTGCTGCAATTTTAAAACCTTACGTATCAGAAAAAACTCATTGGATAATTGAAAAGCATGGTGAATTTCAAATGTTTTATTATGCTCATCATTTAGGTGGAGATAAAAATAAAAGAGATAAATATAAAAACCATAAATATTACCAAGATACAATAAATTTTTGTGAAAATTACGATCAAAATTCATTTGATCCAAATTACAATTCTCTTCCACTGGAATTTTTTAAACCTATGGTCAAAAAAATTTTTTCAAGAAAACCATATTCCCAGCGTTAAATTTTTCTGAAAATAATTAGGATTAAATGATAAAAACAAAAGAACAAATAATAGAATATTTTAAGTCTGGAATTAAAAAACAGAAAAATTTCAAAATCGGTGTAGAACATGAAAAGTTTCTTTTTGATAAAAAAAATAATAAAAGAGTCAATTATCAACAAATAAAACATATGTTTACCTCTTTAGTTGAATTTGGTTGGAAACCTATTTTTGAAAGAGAAAATATTATAGCTTTAAATAAAGGTGGCAAAAATATTACTTTAGAGCCTGGAAACCAAATAGAGTTATCTGGTGATAAACTAGATAACATTCATCAAGCTTGTGCAGAATCTTACGACTATTTATTTGAACTAAAACAAGTTACAGAAAAACTTAATATAAATATTGTAAGTGCAGGTTTTGATCCAATTTCAATTCTAAAAGAAGTTCCAAATAATCCTAAGCAAAGATATGAAATTATGACTAAAGACATGCCCTTGGGTGGAAAATTAAGTCTTGATATGATGTATAGAACATGTGGAACACAATTAAATATTGATTATAGCTCTGAAAATGATTTTATCAAAAAATTTAAAATTATTAATTCAATTGTTCCTATATCAATAGCTTTATTCGCTAATTCTTCAATTGTTGAAAAAAAAAATAGTAATTATTTATCTTATAGATCAAAAGTTTGGCAAAATACTTCGAGAGGAGGTTTGCCAAAATTATTTCTGGAAAATTTGAATTTTGAAAAATATTCAGAATTTATTATAAATTTTCCATTATTATTTATTAATGATAAAGCAGAATATATTTCGGGAAATAGATACACATTTGGAGATTTTATAAATAATAAAATAAAAGAAATTGACAACAGGGCACCAACCGAACAGGATTTAACAACACATTTGAGCACAATTTTTACAGAAAATAGATTAAAAAGATATATTGAATTAAGATCAATGGATACCTGTGGTTGGGACTGTCTTTGTGCTGGTCCGGCATTTTATGTTGGTTTACTTTATGGGAATTTGGAAGAGGTTTATGACTTAGTCTCAAAGTGGGAAAATGATGAAATACTAAATGCTTATTTTGAAGCTCCACAAAAAGGCCTAAATACAATTTTTATGGAAAAAGATTTATTTTACTGGGCAAAAATTTTGCTAGAGTTATCTGAAAAAGGTTTAAACAATAGGGAAATTTTGAACAAAAGTAAAAAAAATGAAACTGTATTTTTAAATCATTTACAAAAAGTAATTAAAAATAAAAAAACAAATGCAGATCACATGATCAGTAAATTTTCGATTAACGAAGATTTAAGTGTGTTATATGACAAATAAAATTATTGCTATTCAAGGGGATCCTATAGATAAACTTGATCCTAAAACAGATACAAGTATTTTTCTTGCCCAAGAAATACAAAAAAAAAATTATAAAATATTTTATTATTACCCTAAAAATTTATCTATAATTGAATCAAAAATAATAGCCAAAGGCTCTTTTGTAAATTTTAATTACAAAAGAAAAAAAGTTTTTAAAATTTTGAAAAAAAAAGAATTTGATCTTTCTAAATGTAAATTTATTCTTATTAGACAAGACCCACCATTTAATCTTGAGTATATTTCATCGACTTACATTTTGGATAAAATTAAAGATAAAGTTAAAATCTTGAATAATCCAACTTCGATAAGAAATATTTCTGAAAAACTTTATTCAGCAAAATATAAAAAATTTATGCCTCCAACAATTTTTACTCAGAATTTAGAAGAGATTAAGAAATTTTTCAATAAGAATAAAGAAATAATTTTAAAACCAATTCATAGTCATGGTGGTAATGAAATTTATCTTAAAATGAAATTTGATTTAAAATTTTTAAAAAAATTTATAAAAAAACATGGATACATAATGTGTCAAAAATTTTTACCTGAAATATTTAAAGGAGATAAAAGAATTTTTTTAATAAATGGAAAAGTGTGTGGGGCTATTTCAAGAATTCCTAAAAAAGGTTCCTTTTTAAGTAACTTGGGCAAAGGTGCAAAACCAGTCATATCAAAATTAACACCACTAGAATTGAAAATTGCAAAAATGATAGCGAAAGATTTAAAAGAAGAAAAAATTTTTTTTGCAGGAATTGATTTTATTGGTCAAAAACTTAATGGCGATATTAATATTACTTCACCAACAGGATTAAAAACTTTTTATGATCTTTCCAAAATTAATCTTGCCAAAATTTTTTGGAGGGAGCTTGATATATGAAAAATTTGACTGATCAACAAAAAGGTTCTTTACTAGCTTTTATTGCTGTTGTTTTTATTACGCCTGACTCTTTATTTATACGTCTTTCAACTTTAGATACTTGGGGATTAGTTTTTTATAGAGGCATAATTCCTTTTTCAACTGTTTTATTAATAATGTTGATTATCTATAAGTTAAATTTTTTTAAGATTCTTCTTTCAAGTGGATACCATGGCCTATTATATGTTGGAACTTTTAGTGTAACTAATATTACTTTTGTGGTCTCTATTCAAAATACGAATGTTGCGAACACGCTTGTAATGATTGCAACAGCACCAATGTTATCAGCTATACTTGGGGCGATTTTTTTAAAAGAGCCTCCTGACAAAAAAACTTTGATTTCTATAATTATTACATTTTTTGCAATTATTTACATCTTTTTTGACTCTCTTAAATTAGGAAATTTTTATGGTGATATTTTAGGATTTATAACTGCTATTGGTTTGGCCGTTGGAGCTGTTACAATTCGATCAGCTAAGACAAAAAACCTAGTTCCAGCAGCTGTTGTGGGTAAGCTTTTTGTGGCTATTTTTGCGCTATTTTTCATTGAAAGTTTTAATTTGAAAGGTACGGATATGATAATTGTACCTTTAATGTGTGTACTTTGTGTGGCTATACCATTTGTTTTAGTTACTATAGCTCCAAGATACATACCGGCTGCCGAAGTAAATCTTTTTTTTCTATTAGAAACTATTTTGGGCCCTATTTGGGTTTGGCTAATAATTAAAGAACAACCGTCTATTGAAACTCTTCAGGGTGGAATTATCATCATAATTACTATTGCAATTCACTCATATTATAAACTTAAAAAAAATTATTACTGACACAATTAAGACTTGATTTGATAATACACCGCAAATAATTACAAAATTTTATGAACAAAGTTTTAAAAAATTCTTGGGCCTTATTCTTAGGAATGGGATGTATTATGATGGCATACGGCTTTCAAGGATCTCTACTGGGTGTTAGAGCTGTACAAGAGGAATTTAGTCTAACAGCTACAGGTTTTATGATGTCTGGTTACTTCGTTGGTTACTTTATTGGTGCAGCTACAATACCAAATATTATATCGAGGGTAGGTCATATAAGAGTTTTTGCTGCTTTTGCTTCACTAGCTTCTCTAGTTATTTTAATACACTCTATAATAATCAGTCCTATAGTTTGGTTTTTTTTAAGAGTTCTTACTGGAATAAGTATGGTCTGTATTTATACAGTTGCTGAAAGCTGGTTAAATGACAGGTCCAGTAATAAAAATCGTGGAAGTGTTTTGTCAATATACATGGTCATACTTTATGGCACGATGGGTATTGGTATGTTTCTATTAAATTTCAGTAGTCCAGGTAATTTTCAACCATTTATTCTTATATCAGTTATTACATCTGCAGCTTTAATTCCGATTTTATTAACAAAAAAAAAACCTCCAAAATTTAAAAGAATAAAAGCAATGACTCTAAAAGATCTTTATGAGGCTTCTCCATTTGGCATGGTAAGTTCTTTTTTTTATGGAACAATACAATCTGCTTTATTTACACTATTAGCAGTTTATGCAACATCAATGAATTTTACAATACTTGAGATATCAATTGTAACATTTCTTCTAGCAATTTCAGGAGCTATATCTCAATTTCCAGTTGGTAAAATTTCAGATATTTATGATAGAAGAAAAGTTATTGTATTTTCAACATTTGGTGCCGCTATATTTTCATTATTTGCTATCTTAGTTTCAAGACAAATGTATTTACCTGATGGCCTTGCAACGAGCAAAACTTGGTTTTATATTTTTTTAATTCTTTTTTCATTTTGTAGTTTACCAATGTTTTCTCTTATTTTAGCTCACACAAATGATTATATAGCAAAAGAGAAATTTGTTGCTGCCGGTGCTGGACTACAATTTGTATTTGGATTGGGTGCAATAAGTGGTCCTTTCTTATGTTCTATATTTATGGACCTTGTAGGATCAAATGGTTTTTTTGTTTTTCTATTTTTCTTCCACTCATTAATAGGCGCCTTCGGAATTTATAGAATGAAAGTAAGAAAAACAGTTGATAATCCGGACTCACAGTTTGTAGCAATGCCACAAACGATTACACCAGCTGGAATTGAACTAAATCCAACAACTGAACCGATAGAAGAGCCTGTTCGAGAAGATGAGAAATTAATTTAAACTCTCAATAGTTTTAGACATTTTAGCAATCATTTGTTTTTTGTTTAATTGATCAGTTCTAATTAAAACAGCATCTTTTACTTTAATTAATGGACTATTTTTTCTTTGTTTATCCATTTTTGTTCTCAAATAAAGAGATTTTTTAACCAATTTTAATGGTACTTTTTTTTTAATATCTAGCCAACGTCTACGACTTGCAACATTTAGATTGCATTTAAAATAAAATGCTAAGTCGTATTTTGGATTTTTAGCTAAAATTTTACTTGCAATATCTCTACCTTCAATACAAATTTTTTTATTAGATAAAATTATTTTTCTTTGGAATTTATTTATAATTTGTCTTACTTTTTTATTTTTTGCTAAAACTGCAACATGTTCACTAATTTTTTCTGAATGTAAGTTTTTTTTTGTAATTTTTTTGTAAGAAATATTTTTAAATCTTTTTTTTAAAAAAATTAATGTATCTTTTGGTTTATGCTTTATAATTTGTTCACTACAATACCTATATAATAATCCAGAGTTGATTAGTAATAATTTATATTTTTTTGATATTATCCTCGCAGCAGTGCTCTTGCCGCTGGCTGACTCGCCATCACAAGCAATTATTAATTTATTAAATTTTTTCATTAAAGCTTAATAATGTTTTGAGAAGTTTAATGCAAAAAAATTCTCAAATTTACAAAAAAATAAAGCTTATAAACACTTATAGGTTGAAACTCAAAATAACCACTTAAGAAAAAAAATTTCATACAAAGTATTGAATCATGATTAATTTTTTGTTCAAATAGTTTAGGAAAAAAATGGCCAAAAAAAAAAATTATAAGTCTAAAAATAAAAAAAGCATTTCAAAAAAAAATAATAGATTTGCGAAAATAGCTTCTATCACGACCAAATCACTAAGTAGTGCTTTCGTAAATTTTAAAAAAAAACAAGAATTAAAAAAAATTAAGGAAATTAAATTAAAAAAGCTTCAAGAAAATAATGATATTATTAGAGAAAAAAAGGAACTTAAAATACTAGAGGAAAAAATTAAAAAAGAGGATAATAAACTAAGATTAAAAGAGGAAGAACTGAAATTAAAAGAAAAAGAATTAAGATCAAAAGAAGATCAACAAAAAATAGAAAACGAAAGATTAATCAAAAAAGATGAAAATTTATCTTTATTGATTAGTGATTTTAGAAATAAAGAAAAAGAAATTAAACTTAAAGAACAGGAGCAAAATAGAAAAGAAATTGATTTAAAAGTAAGAGAGGATGAGCAAAAAAATAGGGAATTAAAAGAAAAGAAAAGAAAAGAAAGAGCTCTCAAGTTAATAAAAGAGGAAGAAGAAAAACAAAGACAGCTTGAGTATATAAAAATTAAAGAATGGGAGGAGAAATTTGATAGAGAGCAAAAAGAAAAAGAGCGTAGAGACAATATAAGAGAACAAAGATTGCGAGCAAAAGAGTTAGAAAGACTTAAATCATTTGAAGAAACGGAAAAACCAATTGAAAAAAAGTTTTCATCAGGATTAGAAAAATTTGATGTCGATACTACTAAAGAAAACTAAATTTTAATTAATAACTTCAATTTAATCAATAGTTTTAATCTCAGAGAATAAAAAAATTTTAATTAATGAACGAACAAAATAAAACCAAACTGTGGAAAATCATTCAAGAAGCTGGAGATTTTTTATTAGGTCAATTACCTGATCATCCAAATCATCCTAAAGGAAGAAATCCTTATGCACATGTTGCTTTGTGTATTAAGGAAGAATTTAATAAAAGCTACAAAGATATCCCTGATGAAAAAATAGATGAGGTTTTAAAATTTATCAAATACCTTAAAGAGAATCCAAAATAAATTTACTGGTTAGGAAAATAATCTTTTAACTCACCTTCTCTATACACATCTGCTGTACAACAGTGTAATCCTCCTCCAAATGCATATGCATCTCTCAAATCTACTGGTATTACTTCCATGCCAAGTTTATCTAATTGTTCAGCTTGAAATTTTTCACTCTTTTCTACACAAACAGTTTTGGGATCTAAAACTAAAACATTCATAGATAACCATACTGATGAATAACAAAGTGGAGGTGGTTCATTGTGAGCAGGTTGTGCAGCATCAATAATTTCCCATCCATTTTTTTCAAATAATTTTCTTTGCTCTTTGGGAAGTCTTCGTTGTGGGTTATTAATTATGAGCCCCTCTCTTATTGGTGTAAATGTTGCATCTATATGAATTGGATATGGATCGCCAGGAAAATTAACTGCATGAATTCTATGATCTTGATAATGTCTCTTAAGCCAATTTATTCCTTTCAGATTTGTTGTAAATCCATGCTGAACTATCAAGTCTTTACCAAATCTTAAAATATCAGCAGCATCGAATAAAGGCTCTTCCTCCGTTGTTACAAAAAATTTTTCTTCAGTCCACTTTAATCTTTTTGGAATACCAATTTTATCAGATAAATAATCTTTTCGATAATCAGCATCAGTAAGTCTAGGTTTTGGTGCTGACTCATGACGCATATTTGGATCTTCTATATAATATTCTTTCAGTAAAGGTCTATAACAAAGGTATTCAAACCACCTGCATCGATAGCTCATAGTTGCTTCTAGAATTTCATTTCCTACTGTTAGCAAAACATCTCTTGGGGGCATACAACCAAACATTGTTTCTGTCTCCCAATCAGGGGTTGATGTTTTTTTGTCAAAATCTATAGGCGTTGGTCTATCTACTCTAATACCTCGTTTATTTAATATGTTTGAAAAATCATCTAAAAGTTGATTTGCCTTATCAATAGTATCTTTTGTTCTTGGACCAAATTTTCCTCTCATATCTGAGTCCTCTGGTACTTTGGCGTCTAATGCAGGTTCAGGTGCAGGAATACATGTCCCATCAGCCTTACCAACAATCACATGCTTTAATGGATCCCATTCATTCCAACTATTTACAATAGTTTTTTTCTTACTCATAAGATTAATTTTTTATTATATTATTTTCAGGACCAAAAGGGAATTTTGTAATGTTGTCTGCTCCATTTTTACCTATCACAAGAATATCGTGTTCTCTGTATCCACCTGCACCTTTTTCACCCTCTGGTATCATAATCATAGGTTCCATAGAAATCACCATATTTTCCTCTAGAACAGTATCAATATCCTCTCTTAATTCTAGCCCAGATTCTCTTCCATAAAAATGTGAAAGCACTCCAAAAGAATGTCCATAACCAAATGTTCTATATTTTAAATAACCAAGTTCAGCAAATAATTCATTCAACTCCTTGCAAATATCTGAACATTTTATTCCAGGTTTAATAATCTCCAAACCTCTTTTATGTACTTTAATATTTGCTTCCCATGCTTTTAAAGAGCTATCATCAGCATGATCTAAAAATAATGTTCTCTCTAACGCTGTGTAATATCCTGATATCATTGGAAATGTATTTAAAGAAAGTATGTCTCCATTTTGTAATTTTCTATTTGTTTTTGGATTATGTGCTCCATCTGTATTAATTCCAGATTGAAACCATACCCAAGTATCCATATATTCTGCATCAGGATAAGTTTTGGCAATTTCTCTTTCCATTCTATCTCGCCCTGCTATGGCAATCTCAATTTCAGTGTTTCCTTCTTTTATAAATCTTAATATCTCTTCTGCCCCCAAATCTGCTATCCTTGCACCATTTTTAATAATTTTAATTTCTTCTTTTGACTTTATCATTCTTAGTTTCATTAACTCTTTTGAAACATCTTTAAAAACTGAGGACGGAAAAATTGTGTCAATTTTTTTCTTTGTTTCTAATGAAACATGATCATTTTCAATACCTACCATTTTTGGAATTTTATTTTTATCTATTAAAGATATTAATGCATTAAAGAAATTATCCTTTTTCCAATCTGTATAAATAATATTTTCACAGAAAGATCTTCTCCACGGTTGGCTTCCATCAATGTTTGCAGAAATAGTCGAAATCTTATTTTTTGTAATTAAACATCCATAAGGTCTTCCAAATGAACAATAAATAAATCCTGTGTAATAGGCAATATTATGCATTGATGTAAGAATAATTATATCGAGATTATTTTTATCCATTGTTAGACGTAATTTATCTAATCTACGATCATACTCATTTTTGGAAAAAGGAAGTTTTACCTTTTTACCATTTTCCAAGGTGAAAAAATCAGGTCGTTTCATAATTTTTGATTTAATTTAATGCAATATATCTTTTATTCCATCTCATGATCAAACTATAATAAAACAAAGAAATCATAATAAAAAAACCTCCTATTATAGTGTTAGAAGAAGGAATTTCATTTATACCAAACAAGGGCAACCACACCCAAAAAATTCCACCTATTACTTCTGTTAAAGAAAGTAAAGTCAACTCGGCTGCAGGGATGGCTTTTGATCCAATTGAATATAAGATAAGACCCAAACACACTAAGGTACCGTGCAAGGAAAACATCATACTATTGAAACTAGTAGCAAAAAAAGTTTGTTTTTTAATCAAAATTATTAAGCTAGCAAAAACAAAGCAAAATAAACCAGCGATCGCGACAGTGGTAAATTTAGGTGTCTCTTTTCTCCATCTTAGTGTTACTGAAAAAACTGAAAAACCAATGGATGAGGTAATTCCAAAAATAAAACCTATTACAGAATTTTTTTCCATATTTCCAAATGCCATGATAATAATTCCAACTGTTGCAATAAAAATTGAAATCCAAACATTCAAGCTTATTCTTTCCTTTAAAAATAAAAAAGCTAATAGCGCAGTAAAAAATGGCATTGCGGCTAAACAAAGTAAAGTAACTGCTGCACTGGTGTTTGTAATTGAATATATAAAAGAAATCATTGCAACACCAAGACCACAACCACCAATTAATCCAGAAACACCAATTTTTTTATAATTTTTATAGAAATTTATTCCCTCTTCAAAATATAAATATAAATTTAGTATGACAAATATTGTTAATCCTCTGCCAAAAATATATTGCCAGGGAACTAGATGTGGTTGGTCCATGTATCTAACAACAAGAGGACCAAATGACCACAATATTCCAGCAAACAATACAACTGGAATGGCTATTTTCTCATTTTTTAATTCGACCATAGTCAATGTTTAATTGTAATTAGATTTAACTACAACAAAAATTAGATTATTTTTCATTTAAATAATATATAATTAAGCTTATTTAATTAAAATGGATCTAGAAATACTAAAAATTGCGTCAGATACAAATAATAACAAAAATTTAAGTTCATATACACATTTTTCAAAGTCAAAAAGTTCTATATGTGGAGATGAAATACAAATTAAATTAATAATTGAAAAAAACACGATTATTGACTTTGCTTATCAGGGTAAATCATGTGTTTACTGTCAAGCTACAGCAAGTATTCTATCAAAAATTTCTATTAATAAATCCAAAATTGAAATAAATGAATTGTGTAACGTCGCAAAATCGTATTTTGAAGAAAATTTTGGTAATATAAATGATAAATTATTCGTTTTTGAAAAAATTTTTAATCGTAAAAATCTAGCAAGAAAAGAGTGTATTTTATTACCTTTTAAAACTTTGAAGAAAATTGTATCAAAATAATTTTATGAAAAATATTAAACAATCAATTTTGGCTGCTTTATTCTCTATGATTACAATAGGTGTCTTGACCATACTTACATACAAAACAGAATTTGGTTTATTTTTAATCGCATCATTTGGCTCCTCAATGGTTTTACTTTTTGGCTATCCTGAAAGTCCCTTTGCTCAGCCAAAAAATATTTTCTTTGGCCATTTTGTAACTTCATGTGTTGGGCTGTTTTTTTTATACTTTGTTCCTTTGCCTTTATTCATAATAATTCCAATAGCAGTAGGAATAGGTGTTGGAATGATGATTCTTCTGAATGTAACTCACCCGCCTGCGGGAGGTAACCCTATAATAGTAATTCTTGGAAGTGTTTCCTTAGATTATTTGTTGAGTCCAATAATATCTGGTTCAATAATAATTCTTATATTTGGGGTTATAATTAATAGATTTATTCTTAAAAAAACTTACCCAATTATAAAATAATTTATTTGCTAGCTGCTCAAAAATGATGTTAGATATAAAAAATAAACATTCAAAAAATATACAGGAGAATAAATGAAAATATTGTGCGTATTATATGATGATCCGAAGGGTGGAATGCCAAAATCTTATCCCCTTGCAGATCTTCCAAAGTTAGAAAAGTACCCTGATGGAATGACTTTACCATCGCCAAAAGGAAGAGATTTTACTCCTGGGGAGCTACTTGGATGTGTGTCAGGTGGATTAGGATTAAAAAAATTCTTAGAAAGTAATGGTCATGAATTTGTGGTTACAAATAGTAAAGATGGTGATGGATGTGAGGCAGATAAACATATTGTTGATGCTGATATAGTAATATCCCAACCTTTTTTTCCATATTATTTAACTAAAGAAAGAATTGCAAAAGCAAAAAATTTAAAGATGGCTATCACAGCAGGAATAGGTTCTGATCACGTAGATTTACAAGCTGCAATGGATAATAAAATTGATGTAGTTGAAGTAACTTTTTGTAATTCAAGATCTGTTGCTGAACACATTGTAATGATGATAGTATCTATGGTAAGAGATTATCATAATCAACACAGAATTGTAAACGAAGGTGGATGGAACATTGCGGATGCTGTTCAAAGATCTTATGATGTTGAAGGAATGCATATTGGAACAGTTGCAGCTGGACGAATTGGTTTAGATGCATTAAGAAAAATGAAACCTTTTGATGTTCATTTGCATTATTTTGACAGACACAAGTTACCTGATGCAGTTGAAAAAGAACTGAACTTAACATTTCATGAATCTGTCGAGTCTATGGTAAAAGTTTGCGATGTGGTTACTATTAACTGTCCCCTTCATCCTGAAACTGAAAATTTGTTTGATGATAAGATGATAAGCAAAATGAAAAAAGGCGCTTATATTGTTAACACTGCAAGAGGAAAAATTTGTAATCGTGAAGCGATAGCTAAGGCTTTAAAAAGTGGTCAACTAAGTGGTTACGCAGGAGACGTTTGGTTTCCACAGCCTGCTCCAAATGATCATATTTGGAGAAGTATGCCTAATCATGGTATGACACCCCATACCTCTGGAACATCTTTATCAGCACAAGCAAGATATGCAGATGGAGTAAGGGAAATATTAGAATGCTTCTTTGAAGGTAAAGAAATCAGAAATCAATACTTAATTGTGAAAGATGGTCAACTAGCAGGAATGGGTGCTCATTCTTATAGTAAAGGATCAGCAACTGGTGGTTCTGAAGAGGCTGCAAAATATAAGAAAAAATAAATTTAGATTTAAAAAAAAAGCGGTTTATATTGTTATAAATCGCTTTTTTTATGAATAAAATAAACTGGAATTTTAATAATACTTATTTTAATTTACCAAAATTTTTTAAAGAGGACATAAATCCTGTTCCTGTAAAAAATCCTGAATTAGTTATTTTGAATAATGATTTAGCGACTGAATTGAACTTAGATTTTTCTAAAGTAAGTAAAAAAAAACTATCAGAAATTTTTTCTGGTAACATTCTTCCTGCTGGAAGTAACTCGATTGCACAAGCTTATGCCGGACATCAATTTGGTCATTTCACTATGCTTGGTGATGGTAGAGCGGTTTTATTAGGAGAACATACAACTGAATTGAATAAGAAATATGATATTCAGTTTAAAGGTTCCGGAAAAACAGCTTTTTCTAGGAGTGGTGATGGTCGTGCTGCTTTAGGTCCAATGTTAAGGGAATATATTATTAGCGAGGCTATGAACGCTTTAAAAATTCCAACTACCAGGAGTTTAGCTGTTGTCAAAACTGGTGAAGAGGTAATTAGAGATAAAATCTTACAAGGTGCTGTATTAACAAGAGTAGCTGCAAGCCACATAAGAGTTGGTACATTTCAATATATTTCTGCAAGACAAAATATGGAAGAATTAAAAATATTATTAAATTACACTTTAGATAGACATTATCCTGCTATTCAAAATTCAAAAAATAAATCAGTTGATTTTTTGAATATTTTAATTGAGAAACAATGTGACTTAGTTGTCGATTGGATGCGTGTAGGTTTTATTCATGGAGTAATGAATACTGACAACATGACAATCTCAGGAGAAACTATTGATTATGGACCTTGTGCTTTTATGGATACTTATGATCCTAAAACAGTATTTAGTTCTATTGATAAAATGGGAAGATATGCATATTGCAATCAGCCTGTAATGACAAAATGGAATCTTTCGAGATTTGCTGAATGTCTCTTACCTTTAATCAATAAAGATATTGAAAAATCACTAGAAATAGCAACTCAATTAATTAATTCATTTGAGAAAAAATATGAGGAAAAATGGATAAATATGATGAAAAATAAATTGGGATTACTGGGTTCTAATGAAAATGATAGATCTTTAATATTAGATTTGCTTACTTGGATGCACAAAAAAAAAGCAGACTATACAAATACTTTTTGTCATTTAATGGATATAAATATTGGAGAAGAAAAAATCTATCAAGATAGCAGTTTCCATAATTGGAAAACTAGGTGGGAAGATAGATTATCAAAATCAAATAGCTCAAAAGAAAAATCTCTAAAATTAATGAGACTAACCAATCCATTGGTCATTCCGCGAAATCATAAAGTTGAAGAAGTTTTAGAAGCTGCAAATAAAAATGATTTAGAACCAATAAATAAACTTTTAGAGATTCTTAAAAAACCTTACTCTGAGCAAAAAGATATTCTAGATTTTCAATCTTTACCTTTATTAGATAAAAAATATCAAACTTTTTGTGGAACTTAATTAGAGAACGTAGGGTTCAGGTCTAGCTTTCTTTCCTAACACTCTCTCAACTGCCATGTTTGAAATATCAATTGACTGATATGCACCAGTAGTTATTAATTCTGTCAAAGCTCTACCAATTCCAGGAGCTTGCATCAACCCTCTTCCTGTGAAACCAGTAGCAAGATAAACATTTTCAAATTTTGGGTGTTTGCCTACTACAGCGTTATTATCTAATCTATTACAATCGTAGTACCCCGCCCATCCTCCTGTCAATTTAAGTTCTTCCATAGCAGGAATTCTTTTTGCTAAAGCTGGCCATACTAATTCCTCAAAATCATCCCATGCAGGCTCAAGATCATCTGCATCAAATATTGACTTAGGAGACCCTGCTAAATATTCTTTTCCTTCTGGTCTCCAATAAACTCCTGTTGTTAAGTCTCCTGTAAGTGGCATTTCTGGAATGTGTTTTGGACATTTAACTCTAAAGACTGTGTGCTTTTGAGGCTCCACTGGTATATCCTCTAAAAGTTCTTTAGTCCAACATCCAGCAGCTGAAATTATTGTTTTAGCTTTAATTTCAGAGAGAGATTTTACCTCACCTTTAATAAATTCAGCACCTAACTCCATTGCTTTACTTTTTAAAGCACCATGAAACATGAAGGGATCTATCCACCCCTCACTTTGATTGTCAGTAAATGTTGCCGTTTCAATTCCATCACTATTTATGTATGGAAAAAATTTTTTTAGATCTGAACCTTTAATATTTTTCGTTCCAGCATCACAGGCTTTATGATTTTCTAGGGCTTTATACTGCTCTTCTGCATGCTCTAGCCCAAACATTAGCAAGTATCCATTCGTAACCATGCTTGCTGTTGGTTTGGGATTTTTTTCAGTTTTTAGCAGTTCTGGAATTTGAAAAATAAACTCTCTAGCAAATTTTCCAAGCAAAATATTTTCTGTTTGAAAAAATTGTCTTCTAAAGCCGCCTAAAGATAATGGAAAGGATGCTTTTTTATACGATGGATCTCTTTCTATAACTTTGACCTTTCTTCCCTCTTTCGATAAAAAATAAGCCGTTGCTGTTCCTATTATACCACCACCAACTATAACAACATCATCCATAATTAATTTAATATATAAAGATTTAAATTGAGAAATAATGCATAGCACGACCAAAGTAAATAGGGAATCATTAAATAAGAACTGATTTTATTGACACGTTTAAATCTCAAAACAAGAATAACTATCAAACAAATCAGAATCACTAAATTTATCAAAGCCAATAAAATATTGTGTAAACCAAAAAAAACTACACTCCAAGTTGTATTAAAAAGTATATGAACGAAATAAATATATATTGTACTCATATCCCTATTTTTTGAATGCCAAAAAATCCAGATAGCTAGAGTCATCATTAAGTATAATGTTGTCCAAACTGGAGCGAAGATCCAGTCTGGTGGATTAAAATTTGATTTCATTAATTGTGAATACCAAGGCTCTTTAAAGCTCAGAGTTACTAAACCGCCAATAAATGAGGCTGAATAAGTAATTATAAAAAATAGAACAAAAGATATAAATTTATTTTTCAACATATTAGTATTATACATCACAATATAATGAATAAAAAAACTATTTGGATAACTGGTGGAAGCACTGGGATTGGAAAGGCTTTAGCAATAAAGTTTGCAAATGAGGGCTGGAATGTAGCAATTTCTGCCAGAAGAGAAAATCTTTTAGACGATATATCAAATAAAAATGAAAATATATTTGGATTTCCGCTTGACGTTACAAATAAATCCCAATGTCAGGAGGTTTTTAATACTATTAAAAAAAAATTTGAAAGTATTGATATATGCTTTTTTTCAACAGGAACTTGGAATCCAAAAAAAGAGAGGGAAATTGATGTTGAACAAATTGAGGAAGTATTTAAGGTTAATTTTTTTGGAACACTTAACACCATTAAGGCTGTAGAAGAATATTTTAGAGCTAGAAAAAGTGGCACATTAGCAATTGTATCCTCAATTGCAGGTTATAGAGGATTGCCAAACTCAACTGGCTACGGCCCATCTAAATCAGCTCTAAATAATTTAGCTGAAAGTTTGTATTTTGATTTCAAAAGATCAAACGTAAGAGTTTGTTTGATATCACCAGGATTTATAAAAACTCCCATGACAGATAAAAATGATTTTAAGATGCCTTTTTTAAAAACTTCTAATTATGCTGCTGAAAAAATTTATGATGGATTAGTCAATAAAAATGTCTTTGAAATTCATTTCCCTAAATCACTAACATTAATACTAAAAATATTTACTTTCCTTCCAAGTAAAATTTATTTTAGTTTAGTAGGTAGAATGACTAAATATCAAAAGAAAGATTAGTCTTTAACGAATACAACTGTTAATTCAGCAACTTTGAAACCAAACTTAGTCATAGTTGCTCGGTTAATTGCCACACGATCATCCTGTTTAAATATCCAATCATCAAAAGTTATTTTAATTTCTCTACCTTTTACTGGAACTAATAAAACATACTCAAATTTAAATGCTGGACCATAAGAAAATCCTTTTGCTTTTCCAACTACGTCTCCAGCTGTACCTTCATAATTATTATTATCAATTTTTGTAATTTGCCATTGTCGAGTTTGGATCTCACCATCATCCCAATTAAATTTTTCATCTAATATTAATCTTTCTCCATCCCACTTACCATTTAGGTCAGCAGAAAATTGTCTTGTAACTTTTCCTGATCTATTCTGAAGAACCCCCCATGCTTTAACATTTCCAGACAAGTATTCCTCAATTATTAATCTTGGTTCTTTATTTTTAAAATCTTCTGGTTTCATGGAATTATTTTTTGAACAGTTTGTAATTAAGAATATGGGAATTATCAATAAAATTGATTTAATCAGTTTTATATGAGGCATATTTATCATTTATACTATTTATTTTGAATTGAAAATTGAATTAGATCAATATTTTTTGATTTAAAGCCAGCTTCACAATAACACAGGTAAAACTCCCACATTCTTTTAAAAGTTATATCGAAACCTTGCTTTTTAATTAAATCCCATTTTTTATTAAATTCGTTTCTCCAAATAGCCAATGTATTTGAATAATGATCTGCGTAAGACTCATAAGATTTTATAGTTAATCCATTGTCTGAAACATATTTATTAATACTTCCTTTGTTAGGGAGGAAACCTCCTGGAAAAATATATTTTTGAATAAAGTCTTGTTTATTTTTGTATCTATCAAAAAGATTATCATCAATTGTAATTGCCTGAATGGCGGCATTTCCATTATCTGATAAATTATTCTTTATTGTTTTAAAATAACTTTCTAAATAATTTTGACCCACTGCCTCAATCATTTCAATTGAAGCAATTGAATTATATTTGTTTTTTAAATCTCTATAATCTTTTATTTCAATATTTACTTTTTCATTTAAGCCGCACTTGTGAATTCTTTTTTTTGCATATTCAAATTGCTTCTTTGAGATTGTAATACAATCAAGCTTTACATCATATTTTTTTCCAAGATATTCAGCAAATCCTCCCCAGCCACATCCAATTTCTAAAACTTTGTCTCCTACTCCAGGCCTTATAAGATCGATCAATTTTTGATATTTGTTATTTTGTGCATCTGATAAATCTTTATTTTTTTCATCAAATATTGCACTAGAGTAAGTTAATGTTTTATCTAACCATAAAGAGAAAAATTCATTTCCTAAATCATAGTGCTTTGAAATATTTTGTTTACTTCTGCTTTTAGTATTTCTAATAAAAAAATTTTTAATATAATTAATAAATGGCAGATCAAGCAATCCAGAAAACTTGTGAACTTGTTTGATATTTCTGGCAGTTATTTCTATTAAATTTGATAAATTATCTGTTTCAAAATCATTTCTCATGTAAGACTCAGCAAATCCTACACTTCCTCCTTTTATTAAATCAAAAGAGAATTTCTCGTTTTTAATCTTTATATTTGCTTTTAATGTATCTTTTTTATTACCAAATATATAATTTTTTCCATCGCTTGTAGTAAGTTCTAAATATCCATATTCAATATTTTTTAAAATGTTAAAAACAATTTTATCTGAAAGAGTATTTAGATTCATTAATTCTCAAATGTAATATTATTTTTTATTTTTAATTTTTTTTTAATAAATCTAATCCCTTTAGTCCATAATTTAAACGCTTCAAAATGTATCGCTGAGATTATTTTAAAAGTCATTAGTGGATGTTTTATGTATGATTTTAATAATTCATTTGATGTGAAATCTACTCTGGTTCCATCCTGAGATGCGTATAGAATTTTTTCATCTTCTTGATATTGATCTATTATGACAGATATTTTTTCTCCAGGTTTTAAAATTCTAAAGAAATAGTTACAATTCATTTCAATAAATGGTGAAACATGAAATTTTTTAGAACAATTATGTTGAAAGAGTTTGAGATTATCATTAACTTTAAAAATATAAGTATGTTGTTCACCAAATGTATTTTTAACTTCATATAAAATAGATATTAGTTTTTCACTATTATTGTAAATAAAAAATACACTTAATGGATTAAAAACATATCCAAAAATTCTAGGATAGCATAAAAGTTTAATTTTGATATTTTTTGAACTAATATTATTTTGATCTAAATTCTTTTTTACCCAATTGACTAATGATGATCCATCTCTATCTCCATGATCTTTTTCGAAAAAACTTATTAAATTAAATTTATTAAATGAAAAAAATTTAATATTCTTATCTAAATTCTTTAGCTCTGATAAATCAATTAGTAATGAAAATATGCTGTATTTAAAAAAATGAGTTTTCGGTTTAAATCTTTTATGAATTACAGTGCCATTATAAATTGAACTATTCATTAAAATTTTTAAGCATTTCAATAGATGATTTTATTCCATCTTCGTGAAATCCGTAACCAAAATAACTTCCACAGAATAATAAATTTTCTTTATTTTGTATATTTTTTAAATTTTTTTGATTATCAAGTGCTTCTTGATTGTAATAAGGGTGTGTAAAAGTAAATTTTCTTAATATCATATCCTCTGGTATTTTTTTAAATGGATTTAAAGTTAAGAAAATATTCTTTTTCAATTTTAGATTTTGCAAAAGATTTAACCAATAAGATAGAGAACTTTTACTTAAATCTTTTGAATCGACAAATGAATTCCAAGATGACCACGTTTTTTTATTTTTTGGCATCATGTTTTCATCACAATGCAAAATTGCATGATTTTCTCTATAACTAAAATTAGATAAAATATTTTTTTCTAGTTCAGTTGGATTTTTAATTAAAGACAATGTCTCATTTGCGTGAGTTGCCAAAACTACTTTATCATAATCAAAATATTCACTATCTCCACCATAGTACACTTGAACACCAGAAGAATTTCTTTTAACAGACTTTACTTCATAATTTTTATAATATTCTCCACTTATATTTGCTAATACTTTATTAACGTAAGTTCTACTTCTTTGTTTTACAGTGTACCATTGAGGTCTATTTTTAAATTTAAATAAACCATGGTTTTGAAAAAATTTTAAAAAAAAATTCATTGGCATTTTCCCAGCCTCATAAGGTGGCATAGACCAAATTGCAGAA
>MDTD01037795.1_pt1 | contig 20957 bp, 18 predicted proteins | sample 811221 | NCBI WGS metagenome assembly MDTD01 (sample SAMN05326646, study PRJNA326480) | marine metagenome | isolation source: seawater | place: Pacific Ocean: South West | collected 2011
TCTAGTTGGAATTTAATAATGGTTTATTTTGCAAAAAGAGATTTTGGATTTTACACATTTTATATACCAAGAATTAAAAGATAATGAGTGATAATTTACCAAATTTTTTAGTTGTTGGCGCAGCAAAGAGCGGAACATCTTCTTTACATAATTATCTTAATCAACATCCTGAAATTTTTATGCCTTCCTTTAGAGATGGTGTGAATGTGAAAGAACCACAATTTTTTGTACGAGAATCTGTAATGGATAGGCTTCATTCAGGTATATGGAATTGGCAAGATTATAAAGATCTTTTTTCTCAAGTAAAAGATGAAAAGGCAATTGGTGAGGCATCTGTTTTTTATCTATATTATTTTGAGGAGGCTATTAACAATATAAAGAAGTACTTAGGAGATCAAATTAAAATTATTATTATTCTAAGGAATCCAATAGATCGTGCTTATTCAGCATATCAACATGTTTCAAGAAGCATGAAAGAGGAGCTTTCTTTTGAAGAGGCATTAGATTCTGAAAAAGAAAGATTAATAAAAGATGCTAATATAACACCTATGATCAGGTATTATGATATGGGATTATATTATAATATGGTTCAGGCATACATGCAAAACTTTAATAATGTGCATATCATACTGCATGATGATTTTTTAGAAAGCACAGAAGAAGAAATCAAAAAAGCATTTAATTTCCTAGGAGTCAAAGACTCTGTAAAGGTAAATACTAAAAGAAAATATAATGTTGGAGGTTTGTCTTGGAAAAGCAAAACTATGAAGTCATTTCTATTAAATAATAATATTGTTAAGAGGATAATTAAGAAATTAGTAACTAAGAAAATACGGAAGACAATATGGAAAAGAATAATTATACTGTTTACATCTAAGACTCCAAGAATGAAACATTTAACTAGAAAAACACTTATAATGAAGTATAAAAATGATATTGTCAAATTATCAAACTTAATTAATAGAGATTTAACAAGATGGCTAAATTAAGCTCTCCTCATTTTTTATGTATTGGCGCAGCTAAATCAGCTACTACTTCGTTATTTAATATTTTAAAACAACATCCTTTAATTTCAGTATCGTCTTTTAAAGAACCTCATTTTTTTGATATTTCAGACAATTATAATAAAGGAAAAGAATGGTATTTGCGAAGCTATTTTTCAAACGCGAGTCCTTCTAATATACTAGGAGAGTTTACCCCTACATATCTAAGTTCCCCTTTATCTCCAAAAAGAATTGTAGAAACTTTTGGGACAGAAATGAAATTTATAGTTCTTTTGAGAAATCCTATAGATAGAGCATATTCTCATTATTTGCATACGAAAAGAGATGAGCATGAAAATTTAGAATTTATGGAAGCACTTTTAAAAGAGACAGATAGATTAAAAGAGGCAGATGAGATAACACGTTTTAGATATAGTTATGTAAATCAAGGAAAATATGCACAGCATATTTCTAATTATCTAAATTATTTCTCCATTGATAAGTTTCATTTTGTACTATTTGAAGATTTTGTTGAGAAAAAGTTAAAAACAATACAAGAGATTTTATATTTCTTAGACCTTCCAAATTATGAGAAATTAGATTTTAGTGTAGAAAGCAATAAGGCTAGTGTAGCTAAATCACGTAAGTTAAAAAGATTTATAAAGAATGATAGCGTTTTCAAAAGAATAGCTAAAGTTATTCTTCCTTCACTTGTTCTAAGGCAAAAAATACGTAATATTATACATGCTTTGAATAATAAAGAAACTGTAAAAAAGAGTTTTTTAAAAAAGGATAGAGAATTAATTTACACTAAATTTTTTAAGCAAGAAATACAGATGTTAGAGAAAATGCTAAATTTGGATTTAAATAACTGGAAAGAATGTTAGAATTAATTCAAACTATTAATAATAAAATATATAAACTATTTTTTTTAATCTTTTACTCTAAAAGCTTTAATAAATTTGGTTCTAATTCTACTTTACGATTTCCTTTTGAAATTAATGGGGCTAAATTTATTTCAATAGGGAATAAAGTTCATATTCAGATTAACGCATGGTTTTTAGCTTTAAAAAACAAGAATGTAATACCTAGCTTAATAATAGAAGATAACGTATACGTTGGAAGAGGATTTCATGTCGTGTGTATTAAGGATATAAAAATAAAAGAGAATGTATTAATATCTGATAATGTATATATTTCAGATAATTTACATGAATATAAAAATATTAATATTCCAATTAAAGAACAAGAAGTCATATTTAAGAATAATGTTACTATTGGAGAGAATACCTGGCTTGGAGAAAATGTTTGTGTTATTGGAGCTCAAGTAGGAAGACATTGTGTTATTGGAGCTAACTCTGTTGTTTTATCTGATATTCCTGATTACTCTGTTGCTGTTGGTTCTCCAGCAAAGGTTATTAAGCAGTTTAATCAAAAGACTAATAAATGGGAGAGGTTGTGATCTATAAGCTTTCAAATAAATTAGTTGATATTCTGCTTGTATTTATGCTTGTTATGAGTAGTGGAGGTATGCTTTTTGTTTTTAATAGAAATATTTCTACAATTGTTTTTTTGTTTTTTCTTTTAATAGTGTTATTCTTTTTTGGCTCTTCTTTTAAAAGAATTAATTTTAATTCTTCTTTATTTACACTGTCTTCTTTTTTTTTATTAGGAACTATTAATTATTTTTTTGCCCTTTTTGACCAGACAGTTAATAAATATTTCTTCTATTTTTTAAGTGTTTGTCTCTCTACACTCATTTTATTTCATTTTAATAATAATAGGTCTCATAATATATTTATAAAGACATTATATGCTGTTTTGAAGTTAATAGCAATACATGCAACTCTTAACTTTTTTTTATTTTTTTTATTTCGTAATAATCTAACAGATGTTGTTGCTACTAAAAATGCTTATGAAACATTGTTTAACATCTTTTTTTATGCTCAGGAACGTGGAATAGTAAATATATATGGATTAGAGTTTTGTAGAAATCAAGGATTATTTTGGGAGCCAGGTATATTGCAAATCTTTTTAAATATATTCTTCTTTATTCAGGCTTTTATTATAAAGAGGAATCGAAAAATTTTATTATGGATAGGATTTTTAATTTTAACGACTTACTCAACAACAGGATTAGCATTATTATTATTTCAGATTGTATTTTATTTAAAGCGAGAACTTTCAAGAAATAAATTAGTAATTCCAATAATTATTTCTTTAATGCTTCCTGTTTATTTTATATTCACACAAAATATTGAAAATAAAATTGAAGGAGAAAAGGAATCTTCTTTTCAAAAGCGGCTTTTTGATCTAACACAACCTTTTTTTATTGCTTTGGATAATCCAATAACTGGAGTAGGGTTAGATCTTTATAAGTTTCAGGAAATAAGAGAAGAGTTTTATGTGAATTCAAATACATTATCAAACCTATATTCTTTTTTTGGTGTTGATCAGAAAATTGAGTTTACAGATAGAGGAAGTAGTAATTCTATTACTTTCCTACTAGCAGCAACGGGTTTCCCAACAACAATAATATTAATTTATATGTTTTTTAAACAAACAATAATTAGAGAAAGAAAATGGTTATGGATGACAATAATTGTAATGTCAGTAATTTCAGAACCTCTATTGTTAAGGCCATTCTTTTTACTTTTTATAGTTTCAGGTTTTATGCAGTTTTTTAATCGAGTTTTATTACATGATAAACAATTAACATGAAGAATATATTAATTACAGGTGGAGCAGGATTTATAGGCTCTAATTTAACTATTAAATTAGTTGAAAAAGGATATAACGTTACAGTTTTCGATAATCTTTCTAGACAGGTGCATGGAGAAGATCAAGAGTCTGAATTGTATTCATCCATTAAAGGCATTTGCACTTTTATATTGGGGGATGTATGTAATAAAAAGGATTTGAAAAAGGCTGTTGAATCACAAGACGCTGTGATACATTTAGCTGCAGAAACTGGAACAGGACAATCAATGTATGAAATAAATCGCTATACACATGTTAACATTTTGGGGACAGCAAATTTATTAGAGATACTAGCTGAAGATAGTAATGTTAAAAAACTTATAGTTGCATCATCAAGAGCGATTTATGGTGAAGGGAAATATTTATGTAGTAAAAAAGGATTTGTATACCCCGAAGCTAGAAAGGAAAAAGATCTTTCTAATTCAATCTTTGATATTTTTTCTTCCTTAACAAAAAAGAAATTAGAGTTCGTGGCTACAGATGAGTTGTCTAAGATAGCTCCTAATTCAATATATGGCATAACAAAACATCAACAAGAACAGATGTCAATGTTAATGGGTAAAGTTCTAAGTATTCCTACGGTTTCATTAAGATATCAAAATGTATATGGGCCAGGGCAGTCTCTTTCTAATCCATATACTGGAATTTTGTCAATTTTTTCTACAAGATTGTTAAATGGTAATAATATTGAAATTTATGAGGATGGTTATCAAAGTCGGGATTTTGTATATATTGATGATGTTGTACAAGCTACAATTCTTTCTCTTGAAAATAAAGCTGCAAATAATCAAGTCTTTAATGTTGGGTTTGGGAAACCTATATCTGTCTTAGATGTTGCAAAAATATTACATCAGTTATATGATTCAAGAGGTGAAATAATAATGACAAATAAATACAGAATAGGAGATATTAGACATAATTATGCAGATCTTAAAAAAATCACTTCATTAATAAATTATCGCCCTACGATTGATTTTTTAACTGGAGTTGAAGAATTTGTAAGTTGGGTAAAATCACAAGATCTTAAAATTGATCATTATAATCAAACACAAATTGAGTTGTTTAATAAAGGGTTGATAAGATGAAGCATTTTTTTTTATTAATATTTTTTTTAACTCAATCTGTTTATGGCCAAGAAAAGCATTTAAATAAGAATATTTTTGGTTTTGCAACATCTAACACATTTACTTATTGTAGTATTTATGACACTTCTTTTGTCAAAAAAGTAAAGAGAATTAACCCACAAGTTTTAAGATTTCCTGGCGGAGCAGTTGGTAATTTTTATCATTTTGGTAAAAATGGTTATGGGTTTGATTTTGATGAGATTAATAAGTATGATGGAGGTAGGTTTAGAGAGAGATCAAAAGCTTTAGTCCGCGCTAATGTAATGAAAGGACATACTCATGATTATATAGATGATTTTATAAAATTAGCAAAGATAACTGGCGCTAAGGCAGTTTTAGTGGCTAATATGTTTGTCGATAATGATGATATTATAATGATGATATCAAAAATTCAAGACGCAGGCATTGATATTATTGGAGTTGAATTAGGTAGTGAATTGTCAAATAGAACTTTTTATCAAAAAGGATATACCATAGAAGAATATATTATTGATGCGGAACGTTGTTCCAATAAAATTAAAAAATATTTTCCAAAATTAAGAACAGCAATTGTAGCTGCACCACTTCATTCAAATCCAACTCATCGTCATTCTATTTGGAATAAAAAATTAGCTAATATGCAATTCTATGATGATATTATAGTTCACTCTTATGCTAAAGTTGTAAAAGGAAAGAAAGAATTTGGACAAATGATAACATTAGAAAAAGAGGGTGAGAATCTTAAAGAAGCATTTGAGATATATAGAGAAAGAGCATTAAATTTTTTACAGTTTGATTTTGAGAATGAGATGCAAGAATATCAGTCAATATTTGATAAACCGATTTGGATTACAGAATGGAATCTTCAAATATCAAAGATGACAGGTAATACTATGCTACAAGCAATGTTTGTCACTCAATATTTTTTGGAGCTATTAAGTAATAAAGATCTTGAGTCAATTGACTTAACAACATACCATAATATGGGAGGTAGAGATTTTGGAGGTTCTATTTTTAGAAATAATCAAGAAACAATGGAGATTCAGAGTCCTTATCATCCGTTAACATTTGTTGGTAAAGTTATAGATCATAGTAATATAATTATTAAACAAGAAGTAAATCCAATGATATTTCAGTATAAATGTTTTGATAAAAGTGATCAACATTTATTTACAATTTTGATTAACTGGTCAGATGAATATTATGAATTCCCAGAAAATCGTGATAGATTAATTTCAAAATTCTATAGTCAAGAGCTTTATCATAAAGCAAATATTAATGGTAAATTAAGTTTAGCACAAAACTTTAAGCCAGATAAGAGATATGCTTATGAGCCATTTAGCATATCATTAATAGAATATAAGCATGAATAAGACAGACCAGATATTTATTGTTGGTAGCAGTAGAAGTGGGACAACTATGCTGAGTCGTATTTTAGGTAATCATTCTAAAATTTTTACATTTAGAGAATTACATTTTTTTTCAAGACTTCTCAATTCTTCTTTATCTTCAGAACTGTCTAATGAAGAAAGTCAACACCTTCTTGCTAAATTATTATGTGTTCAGAAAAATGGAATTTTTTTTCAAAATAAATATAAAAACTTTTATAATGAGGCTGCTAAATTATTACTTAAAGATCCAGTAAAGAATGCTTTAGATATATATTCATTATTCTTAAATGAAATGACTAAATTAAGATCACATGAAATTGCTTGTGAACAAACTCCAAACAATATGTACTATGTTCAAGAAATTTTAGATTATTTTCCTAATGCTAAAATTATAAATATGGTACGGGACCAGAGAGATGTTTTACTTTCTCAAAAAAATAAATGGAAAAGAAAGTTTTTAGGTGCCTCTAAGATTCCTCTTTCTGAAGCAATTCGATCATATGTAAATTATCATCCTATAACAACAGCTAAGATTTGGGATTCTTCATTAAGACATACTACTAAATACATGGATCATCCTAGAGTTAAGATTGTTAATTTTGAGAAATTAATTAAAGATTCAGAGTTTGTAGTGAATGAGATATGTTCATTTTTAAGAATAGATTATCAAGATAAAATGCTTAAAGTGCCAGTAGTAGGATCATCCACGACTTTAGATAGAAAAGATAGGCTTGAAATAGACAAGGAAAAAGTTGAAAAATGGAAAAAAGGGGGGTTAAATAATGCTGAAATATACATATCACAATTATTTGCTGGTAATATGATGAGATATTTCTCATATGAATTAAAGAAATTTAAATCTCCCCCTGTTTTGAGTTTTATTTATTTATTTACATTTCCTGTTAAATTATTTTTTGCATTCCTTTTAAATTTAAACATAAAAGTTAGCATCTTGAAAAATCTTAAAAGAATATTCTTAAAACAATGAAAGTAGATTTTTTTATAGTTGGAGCTCCAAAAGCAGGGACTACTTCTTTGTATCATTATCTTAATGAACATCCTAAAATTATAATGAGTAAAGAAAAGGAGCCTGATTATTTTTCACATGAGGCTCTAAAGAATCAAAACATTTATTATTATAATATGGAAATTGATACTGAGGAGAAATATCATTCTCTATTTAATCTCAAAAGAGATGATAGTATTCTTGGAGAAGCTAGTGTTTCATACTTGTTTTATGAAGATGTTCCAGCAAAAATTAAGCAGTATAATAAAAATGCTAAGATTATTATTGTGTTAAGAAATCCAATTGAAAGAGCATATTCACATTATTTAATGGATTTTAGACTTGGTTTAGTGCAAAATACTTTTGAAGAAATAATTTATAGAGGTTCATCTGCTAGTAAAGATTTTGAATTACATTATCAGCAATATATTGAGGTTAGTCAATATTTTTCACAGATAGAAAGATATTTAAAGATTTTTGGAAAAGAAAATATCCATATTATTGATTATGAAGACCTTCAAAAAGATCAAGAAGCGGTTCTTAAGAATATTTTTCTATTTTTAGAAGTTGAAACAGATTATCAAGCTAATATAAAAAAGGAATATAATACATTCTCAATGTCTAAGTATAGTATTATAAATTGGTTTTATTCTTTTTTTCTCTTTCGAAGGATTGTCAAATTTATTTTACCGAAGAAGATGTTGAAAATAATTACAACACTTTTCTTTCAAAAAAATAAGAAACCAATACTTTCCTTTGATACTAGATTTTATTTGCAGAATTTATTTAAAAAAGATATTCAACAGTTAGGTGTAATTTTAAATAAAGATTTTTCAAAATGGATAAAATAGGAGTAATTACAATTACCTTTAATTCAGAACCTGTTTTGAATTCATTTTTACACTGTATTTTAAATCAGACTTATACTAATTTTATCCTTTATATAATTGATAATAAGTCCACTGATCATACAATTAAAATAATAGAGGAAATAAAAGACTCTAGAATTAAATTAATTAAGAATGAAAGAAATGAAGGGGTAGCAAAGGCAAATAATCAAGGCATAAAAAATGCAATAGCTGATGGGTGTAGTCAATTATTAATAATTAATAATGATGTAGAGTTCGAACCACAATTAATTAATAAATTGATTAAAGCTCAAGCCAAGAATAAAAGTAGCATGATTGCACCAAAAATCATGTATTCGGATAATCCGAAATATATTTGGTATGCTGGCGCTTTTTTTTCAAAGATTAATGGGTATTTGCCATTACATAGAGGCTTTAGAGAATTAGATATAGGAAAATTTAATAAGGTAGAAGAAGTCCAGTATGCACCTACATGCTGTTTACTTATAAAAAAAGAAGTGTTTAATGATATTGGATTTATGGATGAAAAATATTTTGTTTATTTTGATGATACAGATTTTTGTTATAGAGTTTATCAAAGCACTCAACATAATTTAGTTTATTATCCAAACATAGAGTTCTATCATAAAGTAGGAGCCTTAACAAACAAGAATATTGGAGAAAGCAATGCTAAATATAAAAGTGATTTCTTTTTACAACAAAACATAAAAAACCATATTTATTTTTTAAGAAAAATAGGTTCTCTTTTTTGTTATATATTTATTATATGGCTTTTTTTAAGGAACAATATTAAGTTTGTATTTAATCCTAATATTAGAAAGAATTTTAAAACTTGGGTTTTGATGAATAAATCTTATTTACAAGGGTTCTTAATTAAATATGAGATAAATCAATGAAAACAAAGATTGCATTAATTGATTCAGTAGCAGCACGAGGAGGTTCTCATCATTTTTATTTATTTGGCCAGTCCACTGGATTGATTAACAATGGAGTAGAGGTGAATTTATATACTAATGACATTACTAAAGACCCTAACATTAAGAATTTAAAAATCTATCATTATTATAAAGGTATATTTGGAAGAAGGTTTAATTTTATTGCGGGTTTACTGTATTGTATAGGAAGTGTTCGCTCTATATTTCACGCAAAGCTCATAGGTAGCACGATTTGTCATTATCACCTTTTTCATATTAATATATTAGTTCTTTTTGATTTATTACTTACAAAGGTGCTTAGAATGAAGGTTGTATATACCATCCATGATGTTATTAGCAATCTTCAGAAGAATCAATCAAACAGATTACTTGCTAAATTTGTTTTAAAATTAGCCGACAAACTAATTACTCATAATCAATTTAGTCAGAAGCAGATGGAAGAGATGTTTAATTTTAAAAAACAGGAAATCGCAATTATTCCACATGGCAATTATATTCCCTTTATTAATATTCAAAATAATATTCAAGATTCTAGAGATCTTTTAAATATTCCAAGAGAGAAAAAAGTGATTCTTTTTTTTGGTATGATAAAGAGAATCAAGGGTTTAGAGATTTTACTTTCTTCGTTATCTATAATTAAAGAGAAGATTCCTGATATATTGTTGGTGATTGCAGGCAAGGCATGGGAAGATGATTTTAGTGTATATCAAAAAATCATAGATAAGTATAATCTACAAGAATATTGTATAATACGTAATCATTATATTTTATCAGAGCATGTTGATCATTATTTTTCATCAACTAATTTAGTAGTTCTTCCTTATAAACGGATCTCACAAAGTGGTGTTCTTATGATGGCTGCTAGCTATAAGAAGGCAGTATTATGTTCAAATCTTACTCCATTTATGGAAGTAATGACTGATAATCAAACAGCTTTCTTTTTTGAATCAGAAAGACCAAAATCATTAGCTAATAAAGTAATACAAATATTTGGCACTAATAATTTATTAGATCAAGTTGCGGAGGCTGGTTTTTCATTAATTAATGAATCTTACAATTGGGATGTAATAGGAAAACGATTACAAAAAGAATATAATTTTTTGAGTTAATATTATTGGTTTTTTGCAGTACCACTGCCAAATATTTTTGTTTTTATCTTTATCAAGTGTTTTATGTTTCTTCCCCAGAATTTCTTCATAGGGCTTGCATCTTCAGGGAACCAATCGGTTGTTCTAGGTTCTTCCATATGTCTTATATGTGGTGTATAAGCATATGTTGCTATAGATGTTCTGAATTTATCATGAGGAAAATTTGTTTTATCATATCCATGTAGAGTATGAGGTCCGCATTGCTGAATAATCATCCTATTAAATGGTACACCTAACTCTTCTTTTTTGCCTGTTCTAAGGTCTTCTAATTTTAAGTGCCCCTTATACGTTTCTACCCAATCCTTATTTAAATATAAAAGTAGATTCATTTCTCTATACCACATTTTATTTAGAGGATGATAATTAAAATCTAAATGCATGTCTAGAGAACTATTTTCCTTTCCTTGATGCAATCCTCCGCCATGATTTTTTGGATCTACAAATATTTCTTTTGCTGCAATATAAGAAAGAAAATCATTCATTTCTTTTGAGTTTAATTCTGAATTTAACTCTTCAAATAGCGGGCCTAGCGTCTTATAGTTTGATTTTTCAAATTTATTATTTGCAAACATGTAGTCTCTGCTTTTTGTATTAATCTCTGGGATATTATTATATAACTCATGAATTTTTACTGTGTCACAAAAATTATCAATCACTAAATGAGGAAACGGTTGAGCTGCTAAATAAGAAACTCTTAATTTTTCTTTATGCTTAGATAAGAAATTAAAATTTATCATAATTTATTGATATTCACAAAAGTAGAAAAATCTGTTGAAAAATGGATTTGATAATTGTATTTTAGCAGAAAATAAGAAAAAAATGAGAGAAAAGATACAGCGTGCTCTAGAGAACGCTATAGATAATTATAATTCATTATTGAATGAAGTATTGTATAATAAGATCGAATTAATTGTTCAGAGTAGTATTAAAGCTTTTGAGAATGATAATAAATTGTTGTTATGTGGAAATGGAGGGTCTGCTTCTGATGCTCAACATATTGCTGCAGAATTAAGTGGTAGATTTTATAAAAATAGACCCCCGCTATTTGCTGAAGCCTTACATGTCAATTCATCTTTTATTACTGCAGTAGCAAATGATTATGGTTATGAACAAACATATTCTAGAATGGTTGATGCAGCAGGAAGAAAAGGAGATGTCTTATTTGCTTTCTCTACTTCAGGTAATTCAAGCAATGTTTTAAATGCCATTAAAAAGGCTAAAGAAAAAGGGATGTTTACAGTTGGGTTTACTGGAAAGGATGCTGGAAAGATGACTAATACTTGTGATGTTGTCTTAAATATTCCTTCTTTAGATACAGCAAGAATACAAGAAGGGCATATTTTGGTAGGGCATATTATTTGTCAACTTATTGAAGATAAAATGTTCTCATAATGAAGAATTTTGATACACTTTTCCTAGACAGGGATGGAGTTATAAATATCAAGATAGAAAATCAATATATTTCACAATTTTCAGATTTTATATTTATTCCTGGGGTGTTATTTGCAATTAGAGATTTAAGCGTGTTATTTAAAAGAATTATAATAGTTACTAATCAACAAGGTATAGGTAAAGGTTTAATGTCAGAAGAGGATCTTAATCTTTTGCATAAGAAGATGATTTTTAATATACAAGATGCTGGAGGTAGAATTGATAAGATATACTACTGTCCTCATTTAGAGTCTGAAGGTTGTAAATGCAGGAAACCTAAAGCAGGAATGTTAGAAGAAGCTTTTGGTGATTTCCCTTCTATAGATATTTCTAATTCATATATGGTAGGGGATTCAGATTCTGATATTCAAGCAGGTATGCGAAAAAATTTAAACACAGTTAAAGTAGATAGCCAATATACTCTAGCTTCTTGGGCTAGAGAGATATTAAAAAAATAATTATTTTTACAAAAGAGCATAATGTTTAGTTTTGAAACAAATATCTTTTTATCTGCGCTCACCACATTTATTATTAGTGTGGTCTTTATTCCAAGATTTATTAAATTAGCTTCTAAATTTAGACTTCTTGATTTTCCAGGAAAAAGAGCTTCACATAAAAAAGGAGTGCCAATTCTTGGAGGAATCCCCATGTTTATAGGCCTTATTTTTTCTTTACTTATATGGTCTGACATTCAAGAAATAATTCCTATTTTATTAGTGTTAATAATTATTTTTATTGTTGGATTAATAGATGATCTAATATCATTACGACCTTTATCAAAATTATTTTTTCAGATCTTTTCGATTTTTATCTTAATTTACTTCCAAGATCTTAAAATCTATAGTATGTGTGGAGTATTAGGTATATATGAGCTTCCTACATTTATATCTATTTTATTTACTGTTTTTGTTGTAGTAGTTATTGTAAATAGTTTTAATTTAGTTGATGGGGTTGATGGATTAGCAGGTGTTCTAGGCACCATATCTTCTGTTACCTTTGGGATAATAGCATATTTCATGAATCAATACCACATCGCAATACTTGCCTTCTCAATTTCTGGATCTTTATTAGCATTTCTTATATATAATATGCATCCTGCTAGATTATTTATGGGCGACACAGGATCTTTAGTTATTGGAATGGGATTATCTATTTTAGCTCTCAATATTATTCAAGAAGGAATTATGATTGAAGGAATTAAACACCTTCCTAACAAGGGTCCTTTAATAGCAATTTCTTTATTAGCTATCCCCTTATTTGACTCTCTAAGAGTTTTTATATATCGATACCTAAAAGGAAGACATCCCTTATATCCAGGAAGAGATCATTTTCATCATGCCTTACTTGATTTAGGCTATGGACATGCTAGAACAACATTCATAATATCCTTGATTAGTATTTTTACTATTATTATTACTTATTATTTATTAGAAAAAAATGTAAATACAGGTATTTTCATTCTTGCCCTTATTAATTATACTTTTCTTTTTCTTCCTTATCTTCTTAAAAAATATCGAAAAAGATGAGAGAGTTATTTATCTCTTTCTTTCTTATCATTATTTGTTTAGATGTTAGAAGCCAGTATTCTAATTATGTGTTAGGAGATAGTTATATACATAATTTTGAAGAAACTATACATTCTTCTAAAAATATACATACTTCTTTTAGACCATTAGTTAACTTACATCCATTATATAATCAAGCAGATAGCTTGAAAAACTCTAATTCTTGGCTATATAAGAAGATATTTTTGGAAGATTTAGTAATATTGAATGGGGAGAATTATAGAGTAACTGCTTCCCCAATTATTGATTTTTCGATTGGGACTGAATTAGTGGATAATCAAAATACATTTAAGAATACTAGAGGATATATTTTAGAAGGGAATTTAGGTAAGCATATTAGATTCTTCAGTTCACTTACTGAGAATCAAGCTACTTTTCCTAATTATTTACATAATTATATTGTGAATAATAATATAGTCCCTGGGCAGGGATATGCTCGTGACTTTAAACATAGAGGTTTTGATTATTCTATGTCATCTGGCAACATAACTTATAAGGTTAATGACATGTTTATTTTACAATTTGGACATGGAAAACATTTTATAGGTGATGGATATAGATCCCTTTTACTTTCTGACAACACATTTAATTATCCTTATTTAAGGATTCAAACTAAGTTTTGGAAAATAGAGTACACAAATCTATATACAGAGTTTCAAGACATTAGATATTTTGAAAACAATAGTCTTTCTAATACTGATCAGATAGGATACCCTAAGAAATATATGTCAGCTCATTATTTAAGTTTTAATGCTAATGAGAAGCTAAACATAGCGTTGTTTGAATCTGTAATTTGGAGAATGAATCATGCTCCAGGAAGTAGTGGTTTTGACATTAATTATCTTAATCCTATTGTAATATTTCGACCAATCGAGTTTTCACTTAATTCACCAGATAATGTTTTAATAGGAATAAACACAAAATATAAAATTCAGAATAAATCATTTATATATGCTCAACTAATATTAGATGAATTTAGTCTAAATGACTTGAGAGAGAATAATGGTTTTTGGGCCAACAAATATGGCTATCAATTAGGATATAAGACATTTCATCTTTTAGGAATTAGCAATCTTTCTGCACAGACTGAGTTTAATTTAGTTAGGCCATATACTTATGCTCATCATAATCCTCAACAGAATTATGCCCACTATAATCAGCCTTTAGCACACCCATTAGGAGCTAACTTCTCAGAGCTTCTTTTTATTAGTAGATATAAAAAAGGTAAATGGGAGCTTAGTGCCAGATTGATTTTAGCAAAATATGGAGGGTCATTCACTAATGATTCTATTTCATATGGTAATGATGTTTATCAATCTACAGGTCAATTTCAAGAGCCAAATGGATTTATTTATGGTGGTAGACCTGATGATTTTAATATTAATTTGTATCAGGGTAATAAGAGTTTTATTAATACACGTATTTTGGATTTAGCATACATTATTAATCCTAAAACTAACCTTAAGGTAAACTTGCAAATTGTGCAGAGAGATTTTAAAGACAAAGAATCTAATCAAAAGACTAATTTTTTTAGTTTTGGATTAGTAAGTGATTTATTTAATCATTATTACGATTTCTAATATGGCAGTTATTTTAGCAATTGAAACAACAACAAAGAACTGTTCTGTCGCTCTCTTTCAAGATGGGCAAGAGTTGTCGTGTCATGAAAAATTATCTCAGGACTATACCCATGCAGAGAAATTAACAGTTTATATACAAGAATTAATGAGGAAAATTAAGTTATCATTTAATGATCTTGACGCTATTGCTATTAGTCAAGGTCCTGGTTCTTATACTGGATTAAGGATTGGGACTTCAGTAGCTAAGGGGTTGTGTTATTCTTTAGAGATTCCTTTAATTAGTATCCCTACATTAAAAGGTATGGCTTACCAAGCATCTGTTTCTGAAGAGTATGACTTATTTTGCCCAATGCTTGATGCTAGGAGAATGGAGGTGTTTGCTGCCATTTATGATAAAGATAATCAAGAAATTAGAGCTGTAGAAGCTGACATAGTACACAAAGAAACTTATGACGATTATTTACATAATAAAATCTTATTTTTTGGAGATGGGGCTTTAAAATGTAGAGAAGTTATTTCTCATAAAAACGCATATTTTTTAAATGATATTTATCCTTCTGCACGTAATGTAGGCGTTTTAGCTAATGATAAATTTATTAAGAAGGATTTTGAAGATATTGCTTATTTTGAGCCTTTTTACTTGAAAGATTTCGTTGCAGGTAAAAAGAGTTAATTGTTTTTAAATCGATCTTTAAAAGAATTACTCTTTTTTATTCTTCTTTTTCTTCTTTCTCTCCCTTTTTTACTTTGCTTATCTTCGTTTGCTTTAGTGTAATTTCTTTTATTCGTTTTTAATAGGGACTTGCTCGTTACTCTTTTTTTCTTTTTGTCATTTGGATCCTGAGAAACTTCTACTTTTAAATCAATATTATTCCAAGAAGATTTTTTAAATCCTTTTAAAATATCAGCTTCAAATTCAGAGGGCACTTCGAAAAAAGAGAAGTTCCGCATAAGGTCAATTTTACCTATAGGTATATTCCGTTTTTTAGTATACTCATTAATTAATCCAATTAGATTATGTGTTTGTAGGTTTTTGGTTTTACCTATATTAATAAAGAATCTCGTATAGCCTTTTTCAGCATGGCCCGTTCTTTCACTGATAGATTTTTTGCTTTTTCTATCTTTTTTGATGTTTTCTTTTGTAATATTTAGGTCTGGGGCATTTTCATAGAATGCCAGAAATCTGTTAAATTCAGCTGAGACAAAGTGTTGTATTAACTTGTCTTTTTCTAAATGTGCTAGTTTTTCTTCAATAGCAGGAAGGTAATCATTTATTTTAGTATTTATATTTGTAGAAACAACTTTATCTATTAATTTCATTAATTGATTTTGGCATATTTCTTCTCCACTCGGAACTTTCTTAGCTATTAAATTGCGTTTAATCATTTTTTCAATTGCTTTCAGTTTTCTCCCATCTCTACTATGTGCAATAATAATAGAGATGCCTTTATTGCCAGCTCTTCCAGTTCTCCCTGAACGGTGAACATACACTTCATTATCATCAGGCAGATTATAATTAATAACATGTGTAAGCTCATTAATATCTATACCTCTAGCAGCTACATCTGTTGCTACTAATAGTTCCAAGTTTCTTTTTCTAAATTTTCCCATTACATGATCTCTTTGAGATTGAGATAGATCTCCATGTATAGCATCAGCATTATAACCGTCCTGCATTAGTTTATCAGCAATGTCTTTGGTGTCTCTTCTTGTACGGCAAAAAATAATTCCATATATTTCTGGATTTATATCACAAATTCTTCTTAGAGCCTTATATTTATCTCTAGCATTTACCAGATAATAGTAATGATCAATATTTTCAGCCCCTTGATTTCTTTTAGCAACTTCAATATTCTTGGGTTTGTACATATAATTTTTGCTGATTTTCATTACTTCTTTTGGCATCGTAGCAGAGAATAGAAGTGTTTGTTTTTGTTCAGGAGTTTCTGCTAGAATAATATCCAGATCATCTTTAAATCCCATATTTAACATTTCATCAGCTTCATCTAAAACAACAGAATTAATTTGTGATAATTTTAGACATTTTCTTCTAATAAGATCAATAACTCTTCCTGGGGTTCCGACTATAATATGTGAGCCAGATTTTATAGACTTTATTTGGGATTGGATATTAGCTCCTCCATAAACTGCAGTTATTTTGATTTGCTTAATATATTTAGAATAAGACATTATATCTTTTGTGATTTGCAAACAAAGTTCTCTAGTAGGACATAGAATAATTGTTTGAGGAGTATCTTTTTTGACATTAATCTTATGTAAAATAGGAGTACCAAATGCAGCAGTTTTTCCTGTTCCTGTTTGTGCCAAAGCAATAAGGTCATTGTCACTTTCAAGAAGATATGGGATTACTTGTTCTTGTATTGGTGTTGCGGTTTCAAAGCTAAGATCTTTTAAAGCTTTTAAAATATCCTTATTAAGTTTAAGGTCTATGAATTTCATCAATCTTTTTTTGCAAAAATACTCTTCTAAATATTGAAAATAGCTATAAAAATTAGTTTTATTAAAATACTTGTTGAAAAGGTGTTTGATTTACAGTTTATTTTAATTAAATAATTCCACTGGAATATCAATCCAATGTTTATTTTTGCTTTTTCAATAATTAGATTTTTATTAATGACTGCAAGTAGTTTTTCTAAACGACATATTGGCCCTAGAGACAATGATGTTCAACAAATGTTAGACTTTATAAATGTAGATTCTTTGGAACAATTAATCTTACAGACTATTCCTAATCATATTCAGCTTAATTCTCCAATGAATTTACCTGAGCCAATGAGTGAAAACAGATTTATTGAACACATTAAAAATATTGGGCGTAAGAATAAGAACTACAGATCTTATATAGGAATGGGTTATTTTAACACTATTCTTCCAGGAGTTATTCAAAGAAATATATTAGAAAATCCAGGTTGGTATACTGCTTATACTCCATATCAGGCTGAAATAGCACAGGGAAGATTAGAAGCTTTATTAAATTTTCAAACAATGGTAAGTGACTTAACATCAATGGAAATTGCAAATGCTTCTTTACTTGATGAAGGAACAGCTGCTGCAGAGGCAATGATTATGCTTTTCAATAGCAGAAATAGATTGCAAAAAAAACAAGGAGTTAATAAGTTTTTTGTTTCAGATTTGTGTTATCCCCAAACTATAGAAATATTAAAGACAAGATCAACTCCTTTAGGTATAGAGTTAATAATAGGAGATTATACTGATATTAATCTTTCTAATGAATTCTTTGGAATGATTTTACAGTATCCTGGTAAATATGGTAATGTAATCGATTACTCTAATATTATAGAGTCTGCTAAGGAATTAGAAATAGGAGTGGTAGTTGCTGCTGATCTATTAAGCTTAAGTTTACTTACACCTCCAGGAGAATGGGGTGTGGATGTTGTTGTGGGATCCACTCAGCGTTTTGGTGTTCCTATGGGTTACGGAGGGCCTCACGCTGGTTTTTTTGCAACTTTAGAAAAATATAAAAGAAATATTCCTGGAAGAATTATTGGTGTATCAGAAGACGTAGATGGTAATAGGGCTTTACGCATGGCATTACAGACAAGAGAACAACATATAAGGAGAGAAAAAGCAACATCAAATATTTGTACAGCGCAAGTTTTATTAGCAGTGATGGCGAGTATGTATGCAGTATATCATGGAAGAGAAGGCTTACGTAATATAAGCAAGAAAATCCATTCTTTGACGGCAGCATTAGCAGAAGGGTTAACTCAATTAGGATTTCATCAGTTAAATAAGACATATTTTGACACTTTAAGAATTAATATAGGTAATGTGTCTTTAGAGAATATTAAAACTTATTCTGAAGATGCTAAGATTAATTTTAATTATATAGATGATAATAATTTATCGATTAGTATTGATGAGAAAGATGATTTAGCTAATATAAATGATATATTAGAGGTATTTGCTAAGAGCTGTAATCATTCTGATTCAGATCGTTTAATAGAAGAGGTTTTGAGTGGGGATTATACTGAGGCTACTGCTCGTATTCCAGAATCACTATATAGAAATACTCCTTTTATGACGCATGAAGTATTTAATAAATATCATTCAGAGACAGAGATGATGCGTTATATTAAAAGTTTAGAAAACAAAGATCTTTCGTTAACTCATTCTATGATTCCTTTAGGCTCCTGTACAATGAAATTAAATGCTGCATCAGAATTATTTGCTCTTAGTTGGTCAGAATTTGGCAATCTACATCCATTTGCGCCATCTCATCAAGCAAGGGGTTATCAAATTATGTTTCACGAAATTGAAGAGATGCTTTGTGAAATTACAGGTTTTGATGCAGTTAGCTTACAGCCAAATTCTGGAGCGCAGGGAGAGTTTGCGGGTTTAATGGTTATTAAAGCTTATCATGAAAGTAGAGGAGATGAACATAGGAATATTTGTTTAATTCCTTCTTCTGCTCATGGTACTAATCCGGCTTCAGCAGTAATGGCTGGAATGAAGGTAGTTGTCGTTCCTTGTGATGAAAATGGGAATATAGATGTTGAGGTTCTAAGAGATAAAGCTAATGAGTATGCTGACAACTTATCTGCATTAATGATTACTTATCCTTCTACACATGGAGTATACGAAGAGTCAATTACTGAAGTTACAAAGATAATACATGATAAAGGAGGACAAGTTTATATGGATGGAGCGAACATGAATGCTCAGGTTGGGATTACAAATCCGGCTATAATTGGAGCGGATGTTTGTCATCTAAATTTACATAAAACATTTGCTATCCCTCATGGAGGAGGAGGTCCAGGTATGGGTCCTATAGCTGTTGCAAGTCATTTAAAGCCTTTTTTACCTAATCATCTTTTAGTTAAGGTTGGAGGGGATCATGGAATGGCGATTTCTTCTGCTCCTTGGGGAAGCTCATTAGTTTTAACTATTTCGTATGCTTATATGAAGATGCTAGGTTCTACAGGGCTTACCGATGCCACAAAGATTGCTATTCTAAATGCGAATTATTTAAAAGAAAAGTTAGATAATCATTTCGAGATTTTATATACAGGTAATAATCATAGAGTTGCTCATGAGATGATAGTTGATTTTAGAATGTTTAAGCAACATAATATAGAAGTTGTAGATATTGCAAAACGCCTTATGGATTATGGTTTTCATGCACCTACTGTTTCTTTTCCAGTTGCAGGAACACTTATGATTGAGCCTACTGAGAGCGAAGGTAAAAATGAACTTGATCGCTTTTGTGAAGCAATGATTAGTATAAGAGAAGAAATTAATGAAATTGTATCTGGTCAAATTACTGTAGAAGATAGCGTGTTGAGGAATGCACCTCATACTGTAAGTAAAGTTACCAGTGATCGATGGCTATTTAAGTATAGTAGAGAAAAAGCTGCATATCCTTTGAGTTGGATAAAAGAGAATAAATTCTGGCCAGTATCAGGGAGAGTGAACGATGCTTTTGGAGATAGAAACCTTATATGTTCTTGTGCTCCTATTTCTGAATATGAAGAATAACATTGTCTTTTAATACTTTATTATCGTATTTTCTTCTTATATTTGCTTTCTCTTAATTTTAAAAAAATAACAATGAAAAGAATTTTATTATTTGTTTGTGTATGTGTTTTTGCTATTGCAAGTCACGCACAATCTGTGGCAAATATGCCAGATCAACGTATTATGACACAAGAAGAAGCATCTTTAGTTATACCTAATGTTGTTTCTCCTTCTGTTGCTTCTTCTGCTCCAGCAATTATTTGGTCAGATGATTTTTCAAGTGCAAGTACATGGATGTTTGAGAACGCAAGTATTCCTGCTTTGGATTGGAGTATTGAGACTGATCCTATGGCAATCCCAGTATCTGCTTTAGCTCCGATGTCTTCAACAACTGCTTCAAATGGATATTTATTTATTAATTCAGATGGAACAGGAGGAAGTGATAATGATGGAACTCCAGTTATAGTTACAGCAACGACTGCACAAATGATTGACTGTTCAGCTTATCCTTATGTTCAAATAACGTTCTCTCATAATTATAGATGGTGGAAAGATACTAGAGGTGTAAGAATATCAGGTGATGGTGGAGTAAATTGGTATGAGCCGCAAACTATTTTATATCCAGCTGGAGGACCTATTACAGATCAAAATAATTACCCAAATTTACAAAACTCTGGAAATCCAGAA
>MDTD01014131.1_pt1 | contig 20955 bp, 20 predicted proteins | sample 811221 | NCBI WGS metagenome assembly MDTD01 (sample SAMN05326646, study PRJNA326480) | marine metagenome | isolation source: seawater | place: Pacific Ocean: South West | collected 2011
CAACTCGCTGCGCTTGGAGAAGGCCTATCGCCACTGGAGTCACGACATCACCGACGAGGATTCGCCGTTGGAGGCCGGACTTGGTTTTGTGATCAAGTTCGATAAGCCCGGCGGGTTTATCGGGCGCGAGGCGCTTCTTGCGCAACAGGAGCAGGGTGTCGCGCGACATCTGGTGCAGCTCAAGCTCAATGATACCGAGCCGCTCATTTATCACAACGAGCCGATCTGGCGGGGCGATAAGATCGTGGGTCACATCACGTCCGCGGCCTATGGGCACACCCTCGGGGGCTCAGTGGGGTTGGGTTACGTCACCGCGGAACCCGGTGCACCGGCTGACTCGGTGTTGGGCGATGCCTATGAAGTGGAAGTCGCCTGCGAGCGGTTCTCCGCAGCCGTTTCACTGCGGCCGCTGTACGACCCCGACAACGCCAAGATTCGCTGCTAGGGATCGGCTACCTCAAGCACTCTCGACCAGATCTTCGGTCATTAAACGGATCGGGAACTTGGTGCGGATTTCGGCGTCGACCTCGGGCGGGATGTGCGTCGGCACATAGGTCGCCAGTATGTGGTCACGGGTGCGGATGGCGTTGTCGATCGCCAAAGGCTTGTCGGAGGCTTCCCACACCGTGGGGCTGAACCGGTTGCCCACCTCGGGGTAGAGGTACTCGCTCTGCATCACCGCCAGCGTGTGGTCTGAACCGAGGTAGTGGCCTTTGTCACCCAGGCAGACCTGGGCCAGGTCGTCGAATCCCAGCGTTTTTTCATTCACTTCGATACCCCGCACTGCGCGCAGCGTCGCACCCAAGACATCGTTATCCAGAATCAAACTCTCGGGGCAGACGCCCAGCAGGCTTGAGTACATGCCTGCCGCCTCGTAGATCAGATTAGAGCCGGCCAAAGCGGGTGGCATCAGCGTGTGGGCCCGCTCTGCACCTGCTTGAAAATCAGGCATGTTGGCGTCGGTCATGCCGCAGGCAGTGCCGAAGGGTAGATCAAAGTAGAGCCCCAGCTGGGCGCAGCCGCTGGAGATCAAGCCTTGCTCGGGCGAGCCGCCGCTCATGGCGCCGGTGCGGAGGTCCGACACAAAGGGCCAGGCGCCGATGATGGCGGGCGCGCCGGGCTCGATGGCGTTCACATACACCAGCCCGCCAATGCACTCTGCCCAGGCCTGACTCACTGCGCCGGCCAGGGTTGCGGGGGTGGTCGCACCAGCTTGTCCTGCTGATAGCAGTAGTACGGGCATGCCGCCTTCCACCGCAACGCGGAGACACTCCAGCGCTTCCTGCGCGAACTTCATCGGCGGCACAACGAAGCAATTCGATTGGCTGACAAACGGTCTTGCGCGCCAAGCGGTCTCGCCACCGGCGATGATGTGCAGCATCTCCAGCGCTTTGCCTAAGTGGTCGCAGTTACTCCAGCTCGCCCCCACGTGCTTGCGCGTACCGGCTACGCAACAGTAGGTCGTATTGAGATCCATCTCGTAGGTGTTGTCGAGATCACGCAGCACGCACATACGCTGGAACATATGGATGTGTTCGCAGTTGTCGGCGATGCGCGCGAGATCGTAGAGGTCGCGGGTCGTGGAGTCGCGGTATTCGTTTTTGACCGAGTCGGCGATCATGACGGCGGCGCCTGCGGTGGCGAAGTGCACGCGAGATCCCGACAGGTCCAGATCAAATTCGGAGTCCTGGGCGTGAAGCGTGAGATTGCGTTTGGCCTGTTTGAGCGTGGCATCTACGACAGCCCGGGGCATGCGTAACCGGCCATCGTCCCCCATTACCGCGCCTACCGCCTCACAGGTTTCAATGCAGTGGGGAGTGGCGTCTTTAAAGCCGACCTCCCCGAGAATGCGATAGATATTCTCGACGATGGCTTCGAGATCTTGATCGGTAAAAGGATGGTAGCGGCCGCCGCGTTCACCGGGCCGCACAGGCTTCATCGACTGTTCCAGAGGCGCGCTGCGCTGAGCATGTCGCGCCTGTCTGCCTCCCGCACGTCTCGCCATCGTCAGGTCCCCCCCTAAAGCCGGCCAGCGTCTCCCCGGTACTGTTATAGTCCGGGTCGAAAAACACCGTAGAGATACCGCAAAAACCGGGGCCGCGCCAGAAAAATCGACTCCGGCTCTCGTTTCGAAGATTGGCATTTGTTGGGGGTCGGCATCGAACTGTCGGACGCTCAGTGATCTGGTATCGGTGCATGGCGTACACACTGTCAGACCAAAAGTCTGTGCTGGCCCCAGCCAAGCGCCACACCGGCGGCTTGAACGGGGCCTTTTCTTTTTTTTCGACTCTTCTTACCTACCTGACTTGGAAAGCGAGTGTGCAGCGCCCGGGTGGATTTGCGTTCAGCGCGGGATGGTGGAGTTTCGCGCGAGGCTATGTGTCGTCGCGGACTAGATCCGCACTCAGAATGTTTTTAGTGAGCCTTTTGCCATAGCGGCGTTGGCGTCTGCGGGCTTTAGCCGGCGTCGCACGCCATCCTTCGCGTTTGTCCGACACGAGCTCGTCGAGGTCTTCAGCAACCTCGACACGTCGACCATCTGCTTCATAGGTTCTGCGCGGCATGCCGGCAGTCTAGCGAAGTGTGCTTGGACTCAGTCTCTAGTCAGCACAACCTCGTACAGGGTGTAGATCAGTATGCCATCTTCACCCAACGCGCCTGCGCCGACTGCTTGGATGTGATTGAGCCAGGTATAGCGCGGATCACCCGTTTGGAATGTGGGCGCCGTGGCGATGAGGCCGTTTGCCAGGTCGGCACGGCCACCGTACTCAACGTAAATGAAGGCGCCGTCGTCTGTTTTGAGTGTGAAGCGCACGTCTACCGCACCCACCGAGCCATCTGCAGCCATGGTCAGCCAGTCCGCCGCGTCGTTCGCTGCGAGACTGGCACGAATGCGCTCGCCTTCCACCTCGACGCTGGTGACGTCGACCAAGAGGCGTGATCCTTTCGGGCCATCGCCGACCTCGACGCGCTGGCCAAGCTGCGCAGTGATGGTGCCCATGGGTTTGAGTTCGGCGGACGCTTTCATGCGGTATCTCCTGTGTTTAGATCGCCAGTATGACTGATCTCGGCGACGTGAATGCTTTATGGGATATGTCCGTGCGTTGCCGATCCCCGCTCACTAGCAAATCCATCAATCGGTATGACGCCATCAGGGTGCTCTGGGTCAGTGATCCGGGGCAGGCAACGATGTCCTCCGGTACACTCGCGGCTTAACTCAGATGCAGTCAACAGGAGACTCACCATGGCCATTGGTTTACTGGCAACGATTACCGTCCGTGAGGGTATGAATGAAGAATTTGAAAAAGCCTTTTTGGATTTGGCAGAGCAAGTGAGGGCCAACGAGCCCGGCAATCATTTTTATGCGCTGCATCGGAGCGGCACTGATTCGCAGGTGTACAAGGTGATGGAACAGTACGCGAGTCAGGAAGCGCTCGAGGCGCATAGTCAGAGTGATCATTTCCGCGAGGCGAACAAAGTCCTCGCGGGCTTGGTGGCCGCCGCTCCCGAGATTGAGTTATTGCCGGCGGTTACGCGCTAGCCGCGGCGCTGCGCTACGCGGACGGACGGGAGAGCGCATGACGGACTTCGACCCGAGCAACCCTGACCCATATAAGAGAATGAATTGGGCCTTGCGTCATTATGGATGGGTGATCATTCCGCTGGCAGTTTTGCTGTACGTGGTTGAAGTAGCGGCTGACTCTTTCGGTTACGACGGCACGTTAATAGTGCAGGTCGGCTTTCTTGTCTTCTTCACAATGGCCTTCTTTTACGACCGCAGAGCCAAGCGGAAAAAGGCAGACGGAGGCTAAACCAGCGGTGGGTGCCGGTAGGCATCATGGTGAGGTTTGTTTTCCGCGCTGTTACTTCACATCGGCGGTAAAGTGGCGCGGAATGCAGGAGTCGAACCTGCGACCTTCGGTTTCGTAGACCGACGCTCTATCCAGCTGAGCTAATTCCGCGCAATATCCGGCGAGGCTGGAGCCCGCAGGCCGCGTAGTATACACACTTGTCGGTCGCCCGCCAGCGGCTGGCGGGGTACGCCACCAGGAAAAAATTTGTGCTGGGCGCTCTGAGCGTCCCGCCCGAAATCAACCAGGAGAAACTGAGTCGCTGTGCAGATTTTGGTCGATGCTGATGCGTGTCCGGTGGTGATCCGCGACATCCTTTACCGTGCCGCGCAAAAACGTGAGCTTAAGCTCACTCTGTTTGCGAACCAGTCCTTTCAGGTGCCTGCTTCGCCTTTGATCAGCTTGTATCAGGTGGCCAAGGGGCCCGATATGGCAGACCACGAAATTGCCGCCAGAGTGGAAGAGGGGGATCTCGTCGTTACTGCGGACATCCCGCTTGCCAGTGAAGTGTTGGAGAAGGGGGCGCTAGTCATCACGCCGCGGGGTGAGCGCTACACGCAGAACAACATTCGCCAGCGACTACAAATGCGCGATTTTATGGAAACCATGCGCGCCTCGGGCGAGCACACGGGTGGCCCACTGCCCTTGAATCAAACTGACCGGAAAGCTTTTGCTGACCAACTGGATCGGATACTCACTCGCGCTCAACAAAAATAGGACCGCCGGCGCATTGTGCCAGCCGCCTGTGCGCGCTGTTATCCGGAGGATGTGCCGCTGTTGACGACCGGTTGAGCCGCGCGATCACTGCAGAGGATCACCAATAGATTGCTCACCATCGACGCTCGACTCTGAGGGTCGAGCTCGATGATTTCGCGTTCGGTCAGTTGCCCCAATGCTGTCTCGACCATGCTCACCGCACCCTCAACGATCTTGCTGCGCGCTGCCACGATGGCTGAAGCCTGTTGGCGTTGCAGCATGGCGCTGGCGATTTCTGGCGCGTAGGCGAGGTGACTAATGCGGGCCTCCAGCACCTCGACACCGGCTTTGCCCAGTCGCTCCTGCACTTCATCTTTGAGGATGTCGCCGATTTCGTTGGCACTGCCGCGTAAAGTGATCGATTGGCCTTCGTGGTCGTCATAGGGGTAACTGGTGGCCATGTTGCGGATCGCGGCTTCGCTCTGGATGGCGACATAGTCCTCGTAGTCATCGACCTCGAATACCGCTTCGGCGGTATCGACGACCCGCCACACGACAACGGCAGCAATCTCGATGGGGTTGCCGGATGAGTCGTTGACCTTGAGTTGCCCACTCTCGAAGTTGCGGATACGCAGCGACACGCGCTGCTTGGAGTAGAACGGGTTGGCCCAGCGCAGCCCCAAGGCGCGATCAGTGCCTACATACTGCCCAAACAGTTGGAGCACGCGGCCTTCATTCGGCGCCACCATATAAAAGCCCGCGAGGCAGATGAGCGCGAGGACTGCGACGGCCAAGGACAGGATCTTGATGGCCACACCGCTTAATAATGCCGCGCCGGCGACGCCGGTAAGGACCGTGACGGGTAGGACAACCAGCATAGGGTAGCCCGATGTGGTACTCGCTGCGGTTTCGTCTTGCATGGTGTTTCCCCCAGAACTCAATGCGTTGAGGCAACACTACCACGGGGCGTACCAGCGCGCGTAAGAGACGCGTATCAGGTAACGACCCATTCGATAATCTCGGCTTCGAGATGATCGAGATCTGCGGCGTTCTCACTGATGGTGCGGCCTGCTACTGCAACGCCGGCGGCGACCACTGATTGGGGGTCACCTGTCAGTAATGGATGCCAGTCGGGCAAAGGTTTGCCCTCGGCGAGTCGACGGTAGGCGCAGGTGCGCGGCATCCACGCGAGCTCTGATAAGCGCATTTTCCGCACATCGAGGCAATCCTCTACCACCTCGAGCCGTTGCGCATAGCGTGTGCACCGCCCGGTCTCGGCGTCGAGGAGCTGACACGCAACGCGGGTGTAGAACACATCAGCGGTTTCATCGTTCACCAGTTTGTGCAGACAGCACTGACCGCAGCCGTCACAGAGTGCTTCCCACTCCTCGTCGGACATATCATCGAGGGATTTGCGTTCCCAGAAGCGGGTGGTGGACATAGGAAAAGGCTTTTCTCTCGTTGTTGGCTTTGGGTGCGGCGCTTGGCGTTTATTGTGATCAGAGCTTGGCCGACTGGGCAGCGCGGAAGGGTCTATCTATCGGATCTAGATACTCTCGCGTTTTAGCGTCTCGACGGGTTGACGGTAGTGTAGCGCTAGCCCTCGGGAATTACTCATCCCTGGCGTCGCGGCTCGTGACTCGCGCCCATGCGCATGGATAGCGGATAATGGAGCGATTCAAGCCATGTTGTACGGGAGCAATTAATGGATTTGGGAATCAAAGGCCGCAGGGCACTGGTGTGTGCATCCTCCAAAGGCTTGGGCCGGGGCTGCGCGGAAGCGCTCGCAGCGGAGGGCGTCGACCTTGTTTTGAATGCCCGCGGCGCGGAAGCGCTCGAGGCAACCGCAGACGCAATTAGAGCGGCCCATGGTGTTGACGTGATCGCTGTAGCCGCCGATATCACCACCGAGACGGGTCAGGCAGAGGTATTGGCCGCGGCGGGATCGATCGACATTCTGGTCACCAATGCAGGTGGCCCGCCACCGGGCATGTGGACCGATTGGAACCGTGACGATTTTATTGCGGCGTTCGATGCCAATCTGTTGACGCCGATTGCGCTGATCAAAGCGCTGTTGCCCGGCATGATGGAGCGCGGCTGGGGCCGCATCGTCAACATCACGAGCGTTGCCGTTAAAGCACCGATTCCTGTACTCGGCTTATCTAACACAGCGCGCTCGGGTCTGACCGGTTATGTGGCTGGTGTCTCGCGACAGGTGGCGGGCAGTGGCGTCACCATCAACAATCTTCTGCCTGGGCTCCACGATACCGATCGGTTGCTCACCCTCGACAAGGTAGACGCTGCGGCGCGGGGCATTACAGAGCAGGCTGCTCGCGAGGCCAGAACCGCAACGGTGCCTGCCGGGCGGTTCGGTACCGCCGAAGAATTTGGCGCGGCCTGTGCCTGGTTGTGCTCAGACAAAGCAGGCTTTGTGATTGGCCAGAACATTCTGCTCGATGGGGGTGCGTTCCCCGGCGCGATGTAAATCGGCCGGCGCCCCTAAACCCCGGGTTGCCTCAGTCAGGCGCTTGCGACCTCAGTCGTTGGATGAGACTCGAGGTGTCCCAACGACGTCCGCCTAAGTCCTGAACGTCGGCGTAGAAGCGGTCGACCAATTCTGTGACCGGCACGGGAGCGCCCACGGCTTGTGCAGCCTCGATGGCGATGCCAAGGTCCTTGCGCATCCAGTCGACGGCAAAACCAAAATCGAACTCACCCGAAATCATGGTGCTGGCGCGGTTATTCATTTGCCAAGACTGCGCAGCGCCCTGAGCGATGACCTCGACTGCGCTTGCGACATCGAGGCCGGCGCGCTCGGCGAAGTGCAGGCCTTCCGATAAACCTTGAAGCAAACCGGCGATGCAGATCTGATTGACCATCTTGGTGAGCTGTCCACTGCCCACACCCCCCATCAAACGGATGCTTTTGGCGTAGCAGGCCATCAACGGTTCGGCGGCCGCGTAGGCATCCTCACTCGCGCCGACCATGATCGTGAGCGCGCCCGTCTCGGCGCCAATTTGCCCGCCAGATACCGGCGCATCTAAAAAATCGACACCCGAGGTGGCGGCCTGTTCGGCGATGGCAACGGCCAGTTCCTGCGACGTGGTGGTGTGGTCGATGAGTAGTGAGCCCCGAGCTAGGGTATGCAATACGCCCTCACTGCCGTAGGTGACCTCGCGCACGTCATCGTCATTGCCCACGCAGAGCATCACGGCATCCTGCCCCTCGGCTGCTTCAGCGGGCGTTGCGGCAACCGAGCCGCCGTACTGGCCTTGCCAGCGCTGAGCACGTTCTTGAGTACGATTGAAAACGGTCACCGAATGGCCCGCAGTGGCTAGGTGCCCCGCCATGGGATAGCCCATTGAGCCTAGTCCAATAAACGCGACGCGTTTTGTTGATGTCATCTGTCGTCGTTCCCCGCCGTAAAAGAAGGGGCGCAGAGTAACGCAATCATCTGGGAGAAGAATATGAATGAGGACAACGCGCTTGATGTGGTGATCGGCGCGGGCAGTGGTATTGGCCTGGCGTTGATCGAGCGATGGCAGCGTGCAGCAGAGAGGCCGTCGCTCGCCATTACCCGTTCGACCGAGAGGCTGTTGGCTCTAGCCGATTTGCCTGGTGTCACCTGTGAGGCAACGGACTACAGCGACGAGCAACTGGCGAGTCTGGCTGACAGATTGCTCGAGCGCGGTGCAGACGTCGCCAGGTTGGTGATCTGCAACGGTGTGTTGCAAGGGGAGGGATATCGACCCGAGCGCGCGGTAGGCCAGATAGAGGGCACCGCGATGCGGCAAGTGTTTGAGCTCAACACTTTTCTCCCCATGCGGGTATTGAGCGCGCTGATGCCGGTCATCAAACGGAGCCGGTCGCCAAAGATTGCGGTGTTGTCTGCACGGGTGGGCAGCATTTCGGATAACCGGTTGGGTGGCTGGTACAGCTACCGCGGTAGCAAGGCGGCACTCAACATGATGTTGAAGTGCACCGCGCTCGAGTTGCGTCGCGTGAACCCTCAGGCGAAGGTGTTGGCGTATCACCCCGGGACTGTCGACACCCCCCTGTCCAAACCCTTCCAGGCCAGTGTGGCTCCCGAGAAGTTATTCAAACCGCAACGCGCTGCGCAGGCCCTCGATGAGGTGATGGCAGGTTTAACGATCGACAGCGAGCTCTCATATCTGGATTGGCAGGGCGAAGTAATCCCCTGGTGAGGTTACAGATTTCTGGTTTGTGTCACTTTATGCACGCCGCACCGGTGTTTCGGCGCCCGGTTTGCGGGGGGGCGTCTCCCGGGCTCAAAGCCCCGGCCGCCAGCGGAGTCAGGCTGTCTCTACAACCGAGAAATGAATATCGACGCTGGGTAATCGAGCGAGCAGTGCGTCTCCCAGTGCACTCGCTGGCGTCCATATACCACCACCCACACTGAGCTCGTCCTGTGTGAGACACAGCCCGGCTTGCGCGAGCATGCGAGAGGTTGCCCCGTAGCCCGGATCACGTTGGCCTGCCACTTTCACTCGGAGTGAGTGGGTGCCGTCGGTGCCGTGCGCCCAGAATTCGAAAAAGCCATTGTCGCGAGTGGTTTGGTTGGGTCCTTCACCGGGGTCGGGTAGTAATTTTTTGAGCAAAGCCCGAGTGGGTGAAAAGAACGTTCCCGCCATCACCGTGCCCAGGCCAGCTGCGCTCAAAATCGCTTTGGCGCGGCTCGAGCACAGTTGGGATTCGTCGTATTGGAAATCCGCTCCGTAGGGTAAGCCCGCGAGTGCATGGGAGCGTCTGACCACTTTGGTGTTGATGGCCGCCATGACGAAGGGGCCCGTCCATGACTCGAAATGGTCGTCCCATGAAATACCGCTTTGATCTGGGCCATCGAGCCCTTTTTCGATGCCCGCCGGGTAGAGCGCGTAAGGATCCATGACGGTTTTGCGGATGGCGGGGTCTTTTGATGCTTGCTCTGCGACGTACATCAGGCTGGCAACCGTGCCGCCGCTTACGCCACCTGCGGCATCGCCCATGCGACCAGCAACCTGCGTTGCGTAATGGCCGTAGCGTTCTTTGAAGTGCTTTTGGAGGAAGAACACCGACAAATCAGAGGGTACAGAGTCGAAGCCACAGCAGTGAATGAGACGTGCACCACTGGCCTGTGCGATCGGGTTAATGCGCTCGTAAACCTGCGCCATCCACTGAGCTTCTCCTGTGAGGTCGCAGTAGTGGGTCCCCTCCGTGGCGCAGGCTTCGAGAACGGGTGTGCCGTATTGAGCATAGGGGCCCACTGTGCTGATCAGCGTTCGGGTTTGTCTGGCCATCTCGCTTAGCTGCGAGGCGTCGTTGCTATCGGCAATCACGATCGGCAGATCGGGGGCGCCCAGTTCGCGCCGCACTTGCTCCAGTTTTTGCTGGTTCCGCCCGGCGATGGCCCAGCGTAACTGGGGGTGTTCAGCTATCAGGTACTCGGCAACCAGCTTGCCTGTGAATCCGGTCGCGCCGTACAGCACAATCTCAAATCGCCGATCTGTCATCGCTTATTTCCGCCTGTTTGACCGGGGCAGGGTAGCAAGTCTGAGGACCGTTACGGCAGGTAGAGGCTGGTACTTCTTTGCAGATCAATTATGACTGGGTTTACCGGCTGTCGGCCTTAGTGGTGCCGAAGTCATGGATGCGGTCGCAAGGCCTGTTAGTCCAGCAGCCATCAGGTGTCATTGTCGGTGGAGGGTAGAGGCGAGAGCCAGCACATGCCTCGTGCGGCTGGGTTACGAAACGGCTCGACGCATCAGTCTGCCGCGAAGGCGCCTGCTCCTGCTAGGTCATATTGTTTGCTGCGTTAGAGCATTATCCGCTTGGCATGGCGGGCACAGTCATGATACTTTATTTTTTAAAGTACTTTGAAATAAGGGATTATTTGTGAGCGCGGAGTTAGAAGCAGACATTTCTTACTTGAAACAGATAGCGGAGCAGGGGCAAAAAGCGCCGTTAGAGGGCGGTGAGCATGGTGTGATTTGGGGGGGGATGTTCACAGCGTCAGCACTATATGCTTACGCTGTGCTCACAGGTTACATCCCGCTGGCGCCGTGGACGATCGCAGCAGCATTTATCGCTCCGATGCCGATTGGTGTGTTTTTCACGTGGGTTCTTGGCATGAGGGCCAGCGTCGGACTCAGCTTCGGCAATAAAACCTCCGCAGCGGCCTGGACTGCAGTGGGGGTCACTATCGGAGTGCTTTACTCATTCGCGATTTCTGCCAAGGCGCTGGGCTTCCTCACTTTGAGTGAGACTGTCGCTTTGGGGTCGCTTCAAGTCACGCTTTTTGCGTTATACGCGGTCGCTTATTCCACAACGGCTCAAGTTTCTCAGGATCGTCGGCTCTATCTTTTTGCAGGCACGGCTGTCGCTGCGTCGTTGGGCAGCCTGTTCACCATAGGGACATATGAAATTTTCTTGGTGATGGCGGCTGGAATATTTTGCAGCGCAGTCATCCCCGGATTTTTGACTCGAACAAAGTAAGTGTCAGATACCTCCGTAATGAGCAAATCCTCACTGTTGTCTGCGGACGACATCGACGACTTGATACACGGCAAAGTGCGGCTGGCGGCCATGGCCTTTGTATCGGGCGCAGGCGAGGCAGATTTCACCTCAATCAAAAAAGCAGTCGATACCAGCGACGGCAACCTCTCGGTGCATCTCCGTAAGCTTGAGGAGGCGGGTTATCTTTGCGTCACAAAGGGGTTCAATGGCAGAAAGCCGCAAACGGTTTACGCGCTGAGCGATGTCGGGCGTAAGGCATGGCTTCATTACCTCGAGCAGATGCGCACGATCGTTATGAGTAGTTGAATTGAGGGCTATTGCATATCTCGAGGCGGCATCTGACTCGATTTGCCTGTCGTGTAGCGATCGGATTCATTCAAAACGGAGCTCTTATGGCGGTCGCAGAAAGTTCCGCAGATCAAATGCGACTTATCCCCATAGAGCCATGAGCGCGCACGCGATAACATGTCGCCTCGCAATTTTTTACGCTACGGAAGGCAGTTGGTGCAGCGCGCCAGCAGCTTGCGGCGCTGTCGCTAGATCACGGAGATGAAAATGATTGCCAGATTGAAACGAGCGGCCTGGCCTGTTGGTGTGGGTGTGGCCGGCATCGCGGTTTATGCGCTGTTGCAGGTGACCAAGCCACAGCCTGCACCGAGCGTTCAGCCGCCCCGGCCCATTAGTGTCGAAGTCGTTCCTGCTGTCCGGACTACCACCCGACCTACAGTCGTGGCATTCGGAGAGGTACGGCCTGGCGTACGAACCCAACTGGTGGCGCAGGTCGGGGGCAAAATCACATCGATTGCGCCCGCGTTCATAGAGGGCGGACGGTTCGAGCCTGGCGACATACTGTTGACCATTGAAGACACCGATTATCGCGCTGCGGTCGACGAGCGTCAGGCGCGGGTGGCGGCGGCACAGGTCGACCTAGAGCAGGCGCTGGCAGATGCCGATGTCGCGCGCAAGCAGCTTGCGGGTCAAAAGTCCCCATCGCCACTGGCACTGAAAAAGCCACAGGTGGCTAGGGCCGAGGCGGCGCTGAAAGCCGCAGAGACAGCCTTGGCTCTGGCGGTAACCAATCTTGAGAGAACTCGCATCAGTCTACCTTTTGCGGGTCGTGTCGAAAGTCAGGCCGCTGATTTGGGCCAGTATGTAAATGCCGGTAAGGTGCTGGGCAGTGTCTTTGGCACTGACATTGCCGAGGTCAGATTGGCGCTCACAACCGGTCAGTTGTCGGCTCTGGGAATTCCCATTGGCTTTGACGGTGGTGAGACCGGTGGTTTGCCGACGACCTTGTCTGCATCATTGGGCGGCGATGTTCACCGCTGGCAGGGCTCGCTGACGCGGCTAGATGCGGCGATCGATCCGACTACTCGGACGGTTTATGGCACGGTGCAGGTGCAAGATCCATATGGTTTGGCGCAGTCAAATTCCGGTATGCCGATGGCTGTCGGTCTCTATGTTGACGCGGAAATTGAGGGCCGGCTCGTGGCGGATGGTATTCAAATCGCCGCCGAGGGCCTGCGAGCAGGCGATATGATATTCGTGTTGGATGGTGAGGGCTTGCTGGACGTTCGTCAGGCCGAAGTCATTCATCGCAGCCGACACAGTGCGCTGCTCGCCTCTGGCGTCGAGGCGGGTGAGCAGGTGATTGTCTCGGCGATCCGAAACCCGGTTCGCGGTATGCGGCTAGAGGCTGTGGACACCGAAACGGTAGCCGATAGCGTGGGCAACCAGCCCGTATTAAACGATAACGACGCCTGAGACTTACGACATGGAAGGTCTGATCCGATGGTGGGTTCGCAATCCGGTTGCTGCCAATCTGCTAATGCTCATCATTGTCACGTCGGGCTGGTTGGGCCTGCGTACCATCGAGAAGGAAGCGTTCCCCTCGGTACAGCCAGACATTGTTCAGGTCGAGGTCATCTGGCCGGGCGCTTCTCCAAAGGAAATGGAGCAGCAGGTTGTTCAGCGTATCGAGGAGGTCCTTAAAAACGTCTCCAACGTCTATCGCGTTACGTCTGAAGCGCGAGAGAGCTCGGGCTCGCTGACGGTCGAGACCTTTCCTGCGGTTGATCTCAATGCTTTTTTAAATGACGTTAAGAACGCGGTCGACTCCGTGACGTCGTTCCCGCGCGATATTGAAAACCCCCACGTTCGTCGACTGGAATGGCGACAGGAAATGATTCGAGTCACGCTGGCCGGCGATGTGGGGGAGAAAGCACTGACGCGCTTGGGCAATCGTCTCCGAAATGAGTTGGCAGGACTGCCCTACATTTCGCAAGTGGATGTATTCGGCTCGCGTCGTGAAGAGGTCACCATTGAGCTATCGGAGCGGGATCTGCGCAACTACGGACTGAGCTTTTCCGACGTCGCTGCGGCTATTCGCCGGGATTCAATGAATGTGTCGGTGGGCGAAGTGCGCACGCAAACGGGCGATGTTCAGTTAAGGGCCCAAAATCTCGCTGACAACCAGACCGACTTTGAGCAGATTGTTATCAGACAAACCGCCGACGGTGGGCAGGTTCGGGTTGCCGACGTCGCCAAGGTGATCGACGGTTTTGAACAGAACGAGATATTGGCGACACTTAATGGCCAGCCGGCTGTGCTCTTGCAGGTCAAATCCACCGACGACATGCAGGTGGTCAAGGCAAGCCAAGCGGTCAAGAAGTGGATCGAGAAAACCCAACCCACTTTACCCGTCGGCGTTGATCTTGAGCTGTGGTCTGACAATGCCGATGTCTATGAAAACCGCATGGAGCTGATTGCAGAATCCTCCATTCTCGGCTTGATACTGGTCTTTTGTGTCTTGATTGTGACGCTGGAACCAAAAGTGGCGTTATGGGTCACTGTGGGTATTGGCGTCAGTTTTTTAGGCGCTTTTGCGTTACTCCCCGCTAACGATGTGTCTTTGAACTTGCTGTCGACGTTTGCTTTTTTATTGGTGCTGGGGATTGTCGTCGATGACGCCATTGTGGTGGGGGAGAGCGTGCACCACCATGTTCATCAGCGAGGTATGACGGGCGAGGATGCGGCAGTTGCAGGTGCCTTTGCGGTCAGCCGACCGGTGATCTTTGCCGTGCTGACCACGATGGTGGCCTTTGCGCCTTGGTTATTTCTATCGGGAGTCACTGCGCAATTTACCCGACAGCTGTCTGTCGTGATCTCCCTCGCGCTGCTGTTTTCACTGATTGAAGCTTTTTTCATTCTTCCGGCCCACTTGCGAAACCTGAAAACGACTGAGTCTAAGTCGAAATGGATGATGCGACAGAAGCGCATCGCAAACAGCATCGTGCGCTTTGCCGAGAACACGTATCGACCCTTTCTCGAGAAGTGCCTCGCTCGGCGCTACACCACGGCCATGGTGTTTTTCTCGCTCTTTCTCGTCTCGCTGGGTCTCTTTACGAGCGGCTGGGTAAAGTTCTTCTTCTCACCTCAGGTCGAGAGTGAGGAGGTCTACATTAATGTGCGGCTGCCCCCGGGCACACCATACAGCCGCTCCATCGAGGTATTGGGCCAGCTGCAGCAAGCTGAAAAACAGCTGGCCGCAGAGGTGAACGCTGAGGCAGAAGCCGGCCGGGGTACCGGAGAGCTCATTGAGAGCTGGTATACGCGCGCTCGGCGCGGTGATGTGATCGCCATTGTGCAGTTGGCGCCACCCGATCAACGAGCGCTGAGTGCCCGCGAGACAGCCGACCGTTTTTCAGAGCTGGTGGGTGATATCCCCGATGCCGATGAGGTCAAGGTCAACTACAGTTTCGGTGACGAGGAAGCGAGCATTACCTTTCTTCTCAAGCACGAAGATCTGGAGACGCTTAATGAAGCCAGCCGGGTGTTGCAGCAGCACCTCGCCAGTTATGACAAAACGTTCTTCATCCGCGATGATCAATGGGGCTCTCTGCCCGAGCTGAGATTCAATCTGTTGCCCGGTGCGGAAAAGCTAGGTATTACGCTCGGTGACGTCTCAACCCAAGTGCGCCAGGCCTTCTATGGCGAGGAGGTGCAACGGCTGCCTCGTGCTGATGGCGATGTCAGGGTCATGGTGCGTTACCCTCAGGCAGCGCGCGAGTCACTGGCGTCCTTTGAGGACGTGCGGATCCGTACGCCCGACGGCAGACTGGTACCGCTGTTGGCGATCGCCGAGGTCGAGGCAGGGCTTGCGACCCGTCGTATTACCCGCCGCAATGGCGACCGGGTGGTGACAGTGCGTGCCACGGTTGAACCTGAGTCTCTGGGTGAGATCAATCGAGCAGTCAAAGAGGGCTACCTGCCCGAGTTCCTCAAGATGTACCCGGGCCTGCAAGTGTTGAAAGGGGGTTCGCAGGAGGCCGAAGCCGAATTCTTCGGCGAAATTGCCTCGCTCTACACCATCGCCTTGTTTGTCATTTATGCGCTCATCGCGGTGGCCTTCCGCTCTTACAGTCTGCCGTTACTGATTATGACGGCCATGCCCTTCGGATTTATGGGTGCAGTATTCGGTCATCTGATATTCGACTTGCCGATGGCGCTGTTTTCGTACTTTGGCATTGGTGCCGCTGCGGGCGTGGTGGTCAACGACAATCTTGTGCTGGTCGACTACATCAGGCGACTCGAGAGAGAGGGAATGGCGCCACCCAAGGCGGTGATTGCCTCGGCAGTCAGTCGGTTCAGGCCGATTTTCCTCACGACGGTCACGACCTTTGTCGGACTGATCCCCATCATGGCCGAGCAGTCCACTAGCGCTCAATTCCTGAAGCCGGCCGTGTTGTCGCTGGCATTTGGTGTGTTCTTTGCGCTGTTCGTGAGTTTGCTATTAGTGCCGGCGATGTATTTGATCGGTTACGACTGGCGGGAATGGCGCCTTGCGCGGAAGGCGCGCAAGGCCCAGTTGCGGAGTGAGCCTGCGTCCGAGCTTGCGGCCAGCTAGTGCACGCCGTGCATCATCTTCTTTAGTAGCGGCGATATCAGCAACAGCACGGCGCCACCGGCTACACCGATTATCAGTAACTGCCCAAAGAGCTCTGTGTAACTGGCGAGTGCGGCGCCGTAGTCGATAGCGTCGGCAGCCTCTGGCCGCGCCGCCAAGGTGGCGATCTGAGCGGCCACATAGGACGAATAGGCAGACGCTAAGAACCACGTGCCCATCATGACGCCGACAACAGAGGGTACGGCTAATTTCGTGACGGCAGATAACCCCACCGGGCTTAAGCAAAGCTCACCGGTGGTGTGCAACAGGTAAGCCAGAATCAGCCACCAGGCCGACACCAGGCCCGCCTGATCCGGAAACTGAGCGCCGTAGACCAGCGCGCCAAAACCCAGCCCAGCTTGGGCTATGCCCAATGCAAATTTCACCGGAGTGCTGGGTTCCCAACCCTTTTGATTGAGACGTGTCCAGAGCACGGCAAACAACGGTGCGAGTGTGAAAATGAAGAAAGAGTTGGCGGCGCCAAATTGTGCTGCAGTCAGTTCGATCCCAAAAAGGGCTTTGTCCGTTACGCGATCGGTGTAAAGCGTCATGGATCCCGCACCCTGTTCGAACAGCGCCCAAAACACCACGGTCGATAAAGTGAGCACGATGAGTACGAACATGCGTTGCCGCTCGACCTGATTACAGTGGAAGATCAGGAACCATCCCAAGCCCGCTAGGACCAGTAGCGAGAGCGTGTCGAGCAGTGTGCCGACCGCGCTGGTGAGTTGAACCAGCTGCCAAACGACCAGCACCATGCCGAGAGAGCCCAGATAAATAGCGCGTTCGATAGTGAGGCCGGGCAGCCCGATCGAACGCTCGAGCTGCTTCGGATCCGCAGGCTCACCATGCCCGAGCAGGTACTTGTGGCCCCACTGGAACAATATCAGCCCGAGCAACATGCCGACGCCTGCTGCCCCAAAACCCCATGACCAGCCATAGACTTCACCCAGCCAGCCGCAGAGCAGGGCCGCAGTGAAGGCCCCCACATTGATTCCCATGTAAAAAATGGTGAAACCGGCATCCCGCCGCGGGTCGCCCTCAGCATACAGTTTGCCCACGACGGTTGAAATATTGGGCTTAAGGAATCCCACGCCTACCACAATGAGCGCGAGTGACAGATAGAAGACAGAGAGGGCCTGCTCGTCTCGCTCAATCCCTTCAGCTGTCTGGCGCGCGGCCTCGCCCTCGTATGCCATGCCCAGATGCCCTGCTACGAGCAGGAGGGCTCCCAGCGTCACGGCCTTGCGCATGCCGATAAAGCGATCAGCGATGAGTCCGCCGAGCACCGGCATGGCATAGACCAAGGAGGCATAGCTACCTAATACACCAAGGCCGGCGGTGTCTGAAAAAAGGTGGTACTTGGTGAGGTAAAGCAGGAGCAGGTATTTCATCCCGTAAAAAGAAAAGCGCTCCCAAAGCTCTGTGCCAAAGCAGATATACAGGCCCTTAGGATGTCCCCACAGGTCGCCTGAAAGCTGTGCTGTCTTAGACTGCGTCATGACGTTTCCTCTTGGTGGCGTGGACTTGGCGGAGGGAGCGGATCACGCTGCGCTTAGCACAGGCTCATGGCCCGCCAAGGCTGCCGCCATCGTATCGGGATCGGTAATCCGTTTGACTTCGGCGAACAATGCGGCGGCCTGTGGGTAATACACTTTGAGGTAGACCAACCACTGCTTAACCGGGTTGATAGCGTAGCGAGTGTCGTAAAGCCTGAGATTGGTCTCTAGGAAATCCATCAGCATGGCGCGCGCCTGTTCCCAGCCAAAATCGGGTGCGGGTGAACTCGCATAGAGCGCTTGGGTTGCGGCACCGAGGTCCGGTCGACACAGCGCCCCTCGGGCCAGCATGAAAGCGTTACAGCCGCTCACCTCTGCGCAACGCGCAATGTCGGCGGGCGTCCACAGTTCGCCGTTGGCAATCACCGGGAAGGGAAGCCGCTGACGCGCTTTTTGCAGGAGATGCCAGTGGGCGGGCGGGCGGTAGCCCTGTTTGCGCGTTCGTGCGTGGATGGTGACCTCTGTCAGAGGGACTGCGGCAAGGGCCTCTAGGATTTCATCAAAGCGGTCGTCAGAGTCGAAACCCAAGCGGATCTTCGCCGTCACGGGCACCTCGCTGGGCACCCGTTCGCGAACCCTTTCACAGATGGATCTAATCAGCTGAGGGCTTCGTAACAAGGCCGCACCGCCCTGTGACCGGTTAACGGTTTTGGCGGGGCAGCCAAAGTTCAGATCGATACCCGGTGTGCCAAGCCGGGCTGCTCGCTGGGCATTGGCTGCCATGAGCTCGGGGTCTGACCCGAGCAGTTGCAGGTAGACGGGTACGCCTGAGGAGGTATGTCCGCCGCTTTGCAGCTCGGGGCTATAACGGATAAAAACCCGCTTTGGGAGAAGTGTTTGAGACACACGCACAAATTCGGTGACGCAGCGCTCGTAACCGCCAACGCGGGTCAACTGATCTCGCATAACCGCATCGACAACGCCCTCCATGGGGGCGAGTATCAGACGGGGTTGCAGGGGCGCGGTGTCTGTCATGGCCGGCAGGGTAACGACATAGCTAACTTTTTAACAGTGGGCGTGACGCCGACCGTTGCGCTTTGTAGACTCGCGCTCTCGGGCCTCCCCCTGCGGAACACCTCGTTGGTTTAATGCTATGAATCCAAATTACCTCGACTTTGAACAGCCCATTGCGGAACTCGAGATGAAGATCGAAGAGTTGCAGGGTGTGGGTGCCGATGCCGACCTAAACCTCGGCGAGGAAATTGAGCGGTTACGTCAAAAGTCGACGGCGCTGACCGAGAAGATTTACACCGATTTGAGTGCTTGGGATATCGTGCGCGTTGCGCGGCACCCTCTGCGTCCGTATTCGCTGGATTACATTCCGGAAATCTTCACCGAATTTGACGAGCTCCATGGTGACCGCCACTTCGCCGACGACAAAGCCATTGTGGGGGGCGTCGCCCGCCTGGACGGCAAGCCGGTGATGGTGATTGGTCAGGAGAAAGGTCGCGCCGTCAAAGACAAGGTTTACCGAAACTTTGGCATGCCCAAACCCGAAGGGTATCGCAAGGCCATGCGTCTGATGGAGATGGCGGAGCGATTCAAGATGCCCGTGATCACTCTGATTGACACACCCGGAGCCTACCCGGGTATTGATTCAGAGGAGCGCGGTATCAGTGAGGCGATCGCGCAGAACTTGGCGGTGATGTCGCGTTTGAAAACTCCCTTGGTATGTATCGTGATCGGGGAAGGATCCTCAGGCGGTGCTCTAGGGATCGGTGTGGGTGATCATTTGGCGATGTTGCAGTACTCGACCTATTTTGTGATCTCGCCCGAGGGCTGTGCCAACATCATTTGGAAGAGTTCCGAGTACGCGCCCGATGCGGCAGCGGCCATGGGTGTGACGTCTTCGAAGCTTGAGGAATTAGGGATTGTCGATGCGACGATTCCCGAGCCGCTTGGTGGCGCGCATCGTGACCCTGTCGAGATGGCGAGTCGACTCAAAAATCACCTCCTAAAGGAGGTTGATCGGCTCTCATCAATGGACACTGATGCGATGCTCGAGGCCCGCTACCGCAGGCTGATGTCCTACGGCAACTAATGCCGGGTGCACACCCAGTGCGCGACTTCCTAAAACCTTTCCCCCATGCCGTGATGCAGGCGCCCCGCTGGTGGGTGGCGTTATCGGGGGGTGCTGACAGCGTTGCCTTGCTTCACGCCTTATGCGGCTATGCCAAGGACCACGAAACGCCACCGATTCATGTTGTTCACGTCAACCACGGGCTACAGTCCGAGGCGGATGAATGGAGTGCATTGTGTCGGCGCCACGCTGACACGCTGGGTGTACCCATAGAGGTCATCGCTTGCGAGGTGACGCCGAGCGGACGGGGTCTTGAGGCCGACGCCCGCAGCGTCCGCTATAGCGCCTTCGAGTCGGTATTGTCGGCAGATGAAGTGTTATTCACGGCTCACCATGCCGATGACATGGTCGAGACGTTGTTCTTGCGGTTACTTCGTGGCGCTGGTCCACGCGGACTTGCGGGAATTCCCGAGCAGCGCGCTTGCGGCGAAGGTTTGATCTTTCGTCCTTTCCTGAGTGTGCCTGCATCGGCGCTTCGCGCGGCGGTTGAGGCGGCTGAACTCGACTATGTGATTGACCCCAGCAATATCGAGACAGAGCAAGATCGCAGTTACCTGCGACAGACCGTATTGCCGTTAATCGCCCAGCGCTGGCCAGGATATCGTGACACGGTTCTGCGCGCCGCCCATTTGCAGGCGGTGGCGCAGCAGCGCCTCGCTACGTTACCCCTCGAGCGCACCGCCACCGTGTTGAGCGAGCCCGCGTTGGTGGTAGATCGCACGTTGGGTCCACCGGCGTTGGCGGCGCAGATTCATCAATGGCTGACTGAATCGGCGATTGAATCACCCGACCAGAGTCGCCTGGCAGAACTCGCGCGTCAGGCGCTGACCGCCAGTCAAGATCGGTGCCCCGAGTTGGCCTGGGGTTCTTATTGCCTCAGAGTTTGGAATGGCTGCATTGTGCGGGTGATCGACCCCGCGATCAGTCACTCGCTGCCCGAAGAAGTCGTAGTGGGTGAGCCGGCTGAAGGGGAATGGGGCCGCTTGGACTGGGTGCCGACCCGTGACGGGGCCAGCTTGCCGGCCGGTACGCGCTTGCGCGTGGGCTTGTCGGGTGACTTGGTATCAATCGCCTTGGTGAATCGCCCGGTAAAGCCTGTAGTGAAGTGGCTACAGGAGCTGAGAATTCCCCCCTGGTGGCGAGCATATCTCCCTGTTTTGATTGCCGAAAATGATCCTGTCTGGATGCTTCATGTAGGGCCCCTGGCCGTGCAGGGGGCCCCCGAGATCAGCCGTTCGGACGAGGGCTTCGAGCCCGTTTGGCAGCTTTTTCCCCACGATTGAATTGAGCCCCGCCCGGCTTCCTGTTAGA
>MDTD01093398.1_pt1 | contig 20954 bp, 16 predicted proteins | sample 811221 | NCBI WGS metagenome assembly MDTD01 (sample SAMN05326646, study PRJNA326480) | marine metagenome | isolation source: seawater | place: Pacific Ocean: South West | collected 2011
CGTCGCCCGCTTCCGCGAGCACGGTGCGCATGAACGGGCGCAGGCCCGCGTAGCGGTCGTCCTCTTCGATCGCGCGGGAGACGCCGAGCAGTTCATCGAGCGGGTCTTCGCCCGACATCGATGTGCCGCAGAGCCCCGCGTCGAAGAGTGGCATGGCCCACTCCCAGAGGTGCATGAGATCGGCGTACTGCGTGACGCGTTCGGCTGCCCGCGCGACCGCCTCGCGCGTCGGGGCGCCCTCGGGTGTGGGCAGAGCGGTCACGACGTACTCGGCGAGCGCCAAGGAAGCCATCGCGGCCGGCTCGCGCGTAGTCATGTGGTACGGGCTGACCAGGATGATCACGGGGCGGGCTCCGCGGTCTTCTCCTCGAGCCAGTCGAGGATCGCGACCATGCGGACGGGCAGGGCCGCGAAGACAAGCTCGTGACCGACGGGCATGACCCAGCGTTCGCCCTTACCCAGTCTTTCCCAGAGCAGCTCGCCCGTATCGGCGGGGACGGCGGTGTCGGTCGAGCCGTGGACCATGAGCGTCGGGATGTCCGCCAGGGCCTCGGCGGTGTGGTAGCCGTCGAGCGTTGAGAACTTGAGGAACTCGGCATCGAGGCGTGCGAGTTCTGCTGCGGTGGGCTCGATGGGCGTGAACTCGAAACCGATGGCGTCGATCCAGTCGCGGTAGGAGCTGCGGCGGGCGATGCTGAATGCGTTGGCGCCGCCCGCGACGAGGACGGCCGCGTCGTAGGCCTCGGGCTCGTATGCGACGATGGTGGGCAGCGCGATGGCGCTGCCGCTCATGCCGAAGATCACGCGCGGGGCGCCGGGCAGGCTTCTGCTGCCCCGCACGACGTGGTCGGCCATTGCTTTGACGGCGTAGGCGCACTCGGCGACGCGGCTGTCCATGTCCATCGCGATGCGGTTCATGACGGCGCTCGTGTCGCGGTCGATCGGGATGGAGTAGACCGTGTGCTCGCTCATGCGCGAGGGGGGCGAGAGCATGCGGAGCACGGCCCAGCCGCGCATCAGCAGCCCGCGCTCGGCGCGGTCGCACACCTCGCGGGGCGTGGCGAACATGCCGGACATCAGGATCGCCAAGCCTCGCGGCTTGACGTCTGCGGGCTCGGCGAAGGTGAACCAGGTGCGCTGGAAGCGGAGCCCGGCTGCCCGGTCGTCGTGCTCGGCGGTGATGTAGGTGAGGTACTGGCGGTATTCACCGATCGCGCCGGTCGGCTCGCCCTCGACGGGCCTGATGATGAACCCGCCGCCCACTTCAAGCTCCGCGGCCAGGCCCTCGGGGAGCGGGTCAGCGGAGCTGGCCAGGAGCAGCTGGATCTGCTCGGCGTCGATCTCGTCGGGCGGGAGGATGAAGTCGTTGGGGATGCGGCCCGACTGCCAGTCGGTGATGTAGCGGACGTCCTCGTACACCACGCCCCGTTCGCCATCGGGGAACGTGCCCCACCGCTCTGGCCAGGCGTAGCTCGCTTGCGGCTCGCCCGCGACCGGCTCGGGCTGCGCATCGGGAGCCGATGAGCAGCCCAGACTGACGAGGCACACGAATAGTGCGCACGCGATCGCGGGTGTGGTGCGTCTCATCCCGCGTACCCGTTCGGGTGCATCTCGAACCAGTTCCACGCGGTGCGGACGACCTCGTCGACGTCGGTGAACTTGGCGGACCAGCCCAGTTCGTTCTTGATTTTGGAGGCGTCGGCGAACAGGGCCGCGGGGTCGCCCGGTCGGCGCTCGACCTCTTCGACCTTGAAGTCCTTGCCCGAAACGCGGCGGACAGCCTCGATGATCTCGCGGACGGAGTAGCCCTTGCCGATGCCCAGGTTGTAGAAGCGTTCGTCGCCGGGCTTAAGCGCGTTCATGACGGCGACGTGCGCGTCGATGAGATCGCAGACGTGGATGTAGTCGCGGATGCAGGTGCCGTCGGGCGTCGGGTAATCGGTGCCGAAGATCTTGATCTGCTCGCGCACGCCGAGGGCGGCTTCGATGATGACGGGGATCAGGTGGGTCTCGGGGTCGTGGTCTTCGCCGACGAGGCCGTCGGGGTCGGAGCCTGCGACGTTGAAGTATCGCAGGGCTGCGTAAGCGAAGGGCTTGCCGGCGACGCGGCAGGCGTGTGCGTAGTCGCGGAGCATGTGCTCGACGTGCAGCTTGCTCATGCCGTATGGGCTGATGGGCGATTGGGGTGTGGACTCGTCCATGGGCACCTTGGGCGGCTCGCCGTAGGTGGCGCATGTGGAGCTGAAGACGAACTTGGAGATGCCCGCTTCGTCGCACGCTTCGAGGAGCGTGAGGGCCGAGGCGGTGTTGTTGCGGTAGTATCGCAGCGGCTCATCGACGGATTCGCCGACGTAGGCGAGTGCGGCAAAGTGCATGACGGTGTCGACGCCGTGCTCGCGCATGAGTTTCAGGAGCGTCTGTTTGTCTCCGATGTCGGCCTTGGCGAAGTGGAGCTTGCCTGGCCCGACGGACCGGAGCGCTTCGATCGCCTCGGCGTGACCTCGGAAGAGGTTGTCGACGGCGACGACCTCGTGTCCCTCTTCGAGTAAACGCTTGACCCCGTGCGAGCCGATGTAGCCTGCACCGCCTGTGACCAGAACCGCCATGAATACCTCCGAAACAAGCCAACACGAGCCGGATCCCTCAGGCGATACTATCGGCCAGCCCGGGCCGGACGCTGAGGCGATCTCGGCGGGTCTTCTGGTCCGCGCGGCTGTGGGCGGCGTGATGATGGGACTGGCGAACCTGGTCCCGGGCATCAGCGGCGGGACGATGCTGGTGGCCGTCGGGATTTACACACGCTTCATCGAGGCGATCAGCAGCGTCACACGCCTGAAACTGACGAAGCCGACGATTCTCTTGCTGGGCACCGTGGTGCTCTTTGCGGGCATCGCGATCGCGGGCTGCTCGGGCCTGATTGCGGGGCTCCTGGAGACGCACCGCTGGGCGATGTACAGCCTGTTCATCGGTCTGACCTGGGGCGGCGCGCCGCTGATCTGGCGGATGATCCGGGAGTCCGGTACGAGCGAGGGGGCGAGCCGGGGCTCGGGCAAGGTCTTCGACCAGCCCGTGTCGCTGGGCTTTGTCGCGGGCATGGTCGTGATGGCGGGGCTGGCGGCGTTGCAGCTGCGCGGGGCCGAGGGCGGCGGCGGGAGCGACAGCATCGTCATGCTCGCGCTTGGCGGAGTCGCCGGCGCCAGCGCGATGATCCTGCCGGGCGTGAGCGGCGCGTATCTGCTGCTTTTGCTCGGGCTGTACGACACGATCGTTAACGCGATCAAGGACTCGGTCAGCGCGGCCAAGGACGCGAATCTCGATGCGCTGTTCGATCAGCTCTCGATCGTGGTGCCCGTGGGCGTCGGTGTGGTCGTGGGCATCGCGGTCGTGGCCAACGTGCTGCGGTTCGTGCTGCACCGCTACGAGCGGGCGACGCTGGGCGTGCTGCTCGGGCTGCTGGTCGCGGCCCCGGCGGGGCTCTACCCCTTCCGCGAGGGCATCCCGCCCGAGGTGGGCGATGTCATCAAGGGGCAGACCATCGCGACAGCAGAAGAAGCCGCCGAGGTCAAACCCAAGGACTGGCCCCAGCGGACGTTTACGCCGACGGGGATGCACCTTGGCGGTTCACTGGGCCTGATCGTCGTCGGGCTGGGCGTGACGCTCGCGATCGATCGACTGGGTCGCAAGAAGCCGCGGAAAGCCTAGCCAGATTTCCCTTGCGGTCGCGATTCGTTAGGGTAATATACGGGCGATGCCCGAACCGCCCTGCCCACCTCTGAACTGGCTCTTTGTCGATATGAACGGCTACTTCGCGTCCGTGGAGCAGCATCTGCGGCCCGAGCTGCGCGGGCGGCCCGTCGGGGTGATCCCGGTCGAGTCGGAGGGCTCGTGCGTGATCGCCGCCAGCTATGAGGCCAAGCGGTTTGGGGTCAAAACGGGCACGGGGGTCCGCGATGCGCGGCGGCTGTGTCCGGGGATCGAGCTGGTGCGTGCCCGGCCCGATGTGTATGTGCGCGTCCATCACGCCGTGGCCGAGTCGATTGATCGCTGGGCGCCGATCCATAACGCGTACTCGATCGACGAGTGGGCGATCCGGCTTGGGCGCGGCCAGCGTGAGCCCGCGAAGGCGGCCCAGCTCGGCCGGGCGATCAAGAAGCAGATCCACACCGATTTCAGCCCGGCTCTCTCGTGCTCGGTCGGGATCGCGCCGACGCGTCTGCTCGCCAAGATCGCCAGCGATCTCAAGAAGCCCGACGGGCTGACCGTGCTGAGCGTCGCGGACCTGCCGGGCAAGCTGGCGCACTGCGAGCTTGAGGATCTCTGCGGCATCGGGCGCGGCATCGAACGCAAGCTGCACCGCCACGGCATCCGCACGGTCGAAGAGCTCTGGACGCTCAGCCGACGGCAGGCGGTGGCCGTCTGGGGCTCGGTCGTGGGCGGGCACTGGTGGGCGGGGTTTCACGGCGTGGACGAGCCGGAGCTGCCGACACGCAAGAACTCGATGGCGCACGAGAACATCCTCGAGCCTCGCCTGCGCACCGAGGCGGGCGCGCGGGGGATCCTGATCCGTTTGACGTGCCGGCTGGGTGTTCGGCTGCGGAGCGAGGACTACCTCGCCGGCGGGCTTGCCGTGGGAATTGATTACGTCGGCGAGGGCGAGTTCTCGGGGTCCATCGAGCTGCCTCTGGTGCAGGACACGACCACGCTGCTCGAGACGCTGGATCGGATCCTGGCGCGGTGCACACCGATGCCGCGAGCGCCGCTCAAGGTGGGCGTGACGGTTTTCGGGCTCGCGCCGGCGTCGCAGATCGCTGCCAATCTGTTCGAACAGGCCGAGCGACCGGCGCATCTGTCGCGGACGATGGATCTCATCACCAGCCGATGGGGCATGTCGTCGCTCTACTTCGCCTCGATGCACGACTATCGGCACCACATGGACGACAAGATCGCCTTCGGACGGATCCCCGCGATGATGCGGACTCTCGACAAGAGCAGCTATCTGCGGATCAAGAAGCGGGAGGTGCTCTGACGGTGCCACCACCCATCTCTGATGGGTGGTGCCGTACGGGCCAAACGAAGAAACAGGAGCACTATCCATCAGAGATGGATAGTGGCACCGGAGTTTTTACTTGTTGGAAGCTGCCCAGCCGGGCACGCGCTCTGTTGCGTTCTTCTTGATGAACGCAAGCATGGCCAGACCCAGGACCACCATGCCAAGGCTGAGAAGCTGGCCGCGCGAGAGACCGGCCAATCCGGACACGCCCGGGTCGGGCAGGCGGACGAACTCGGTGGCGATGCGCAGCAGGCCGTAGCAGATAAGGAAGAACGCAGTGATGACGCCCGGCTTGCGGGGTTTCCGCGCGATGAGCCAGAGCACGCACCCGAGGACAACACCCTCGGCGAGAGCCTGGTAGAGCTGCGAGGGGTGGCGCGCCGAGAGCAGGGGTTCGAGGCGCTCGGCAACCTCGGTGGAGCCGGCCTGGACTTTCTGGATGATGTGCTCGAGCGCTTCGCCCGGGGATTGGTTGGGCAGGCTGTAGTCGCGGATGAGGTTGTCGAGCGCGATGTCCTGCTCGGGCGTGCGGAGGTTTGCGTCGTGGCCCGAGCCGATCTCTTGCGGGAACCTGACGGCCCACCCGGGCGCGTCCTCGCCCGGCAGCGCGACGACTTTGCCGAGCAGTTCGCCGTTGATGAAGTTGGCGATGCGTCCGAGCATGAGTCCGAAGGGCGCGACGAGGGCGTAGAGATCGAAGGTGTGCAGGACGGGTACCTTGCCCACGCGTTGACCTGTTTCGGTGCGTGCGCCTCGGGAGATGAGGATGCCCGCGACGAGGACACCGATCATGCCGCCGTGGCTCGCCATGCCGCCGTGGTTGAGCATGAGCACGCCCCAGAAGGGCGGGTTGGACTCGAACATCCAGAGCAGTTCGGGCTGGTAGAAGAAGATATAGCCGAGCCGCCCCCCCACGACCGCGCCCATGGCGGCGTAGATGATCGCGTCGGCGAGTCTTTCGCGTGGGATGAGCGCCATGCCTCGTTTGTGGAGGAAGCGGAGCGCGAGCCACGCGATGAAGAACCCGAGCGCGTAGCTGAGGCCGTACCACCGGATGCCGAAGCTGCCCGAGATGCGCAGGGCAAAGGGAGAGAGGTCGTGCAGCCACGCGCCGAGGGTGGCGGTCATCGGCCGGCCCCGCTGGTGTGGTGCGCATCGATGCCGAAGAATCGCGCGGTGTTGTCGTTGATCGCGTGGTGGAAGGTGTCCCAGTCCTCGCCCCGCAAGTCGGAAAGGAACCGCGCGGTGAGCGAGGTCATCCAGGGCCTGCACGGGCGTGTGCCGCGATGGGGCATCGGGGAGAGGAATGGCGCATCGGTCTCGACCATGATCCGGTCCATCGGCACAAGGCGGGCGGCTTCCTGCACATCCCTGGCGTTCTTGTACGTCACCACGCCCGTGAAGCTGATCATCGCCCCGAAGTCGAGGATCATGCGGGCCTCGTCGGCATTGCCCGTGAAGCAGTGGAACACGAACCGCGCCGGATCGAACGGGCTCGCCTTCAGGACGGGGATGAGATCGTCGAATGCCTCGCGGCAGTGGATCACGATGGGCTTGGCCAGCCCCGGCTCGCCCGCGGGGGATGTCTCGTTCTCGATCACCGCGAGCTGCTCGGCGAGGACGGCATCCTGAATGGATCGCACCGGCTCGCTGTAGTGGTTGTCGAGCCCGAGCTCGCCCCAGGCGACGCACTTCGGGTCGCGGGCGACGCGGCGGATGACGTCCCAGTCGTGCGGGCCCTCGTGGCTGTGGAGCGGGTGGATGCCCGAGGTGCACCAGACGCGGTCGTGGGCGTGGGCGATCTCGAGGGCGTGCTCGCAGTCGACGCTGGTGGTCGAGATGGTGATGCAGCCCGTGACGCCGTGTTCGGCGCAGAGGGCGAGTTCCTCGTCGGCTTTGCCGGCGAAATCGCGGAATGTGAGGTGGCAGTGGGAATCAATCACAGGACAGGGTATGAAGCCCGCAGGGCCCGGGGCGGTAGACTCTCGGCATGAAACACGCCCCCGCCTCGTTCGGTCGCCTGCTTGCCGGGATTCTGCTGCTGGCCCTCTCGCTCCCCGCGATGGGGCAACAGGGCGAGTCGAGCGAGCGGTACTACATCGTGCAGCTCGGCGGTCAGCGGGCGGGCTGGATGCGCGAGTCGAGCCGCACGACCGACGAGACGCTGACGCACGATGTCGAGCTGCACTTCGAGATCAAGCGTGGCGAGACAGGTGTGAAGATCTCGATGGAGAGCCAGTTCGTCGAGACGCTCGATCACAGGCCGATCAGCATGTCCTCGACGCAGACGATGGCGGCCAACCCCGTGACGACCCGGGTGAAGTTCCTCGATGATGCACTCGAGGTGACCGTCGAGCAGAGCGGCAACACCAGCACTCAAACCCAGCCGAGGCCCGAGGGGGAATGGCTCACGCCGGGCGGGGCGGAGGAGTACTTCCGCAGACGCCGGGAGGCCGGCGCGGAGAAGATCACGATGCGCGTGATCGATCCGATGGCGGGCGCCCGCCCGATCGTGACGACGTACGAGGACTTCCGCGAGGAGAGCATCGAGGTCTTCGGCCGTGAGGTGCAGGCCTTGCGCGCCACGCTGACGACTTCCGAGATGGCGGGTATCACGACGACCGAGTACATCGACGGCAAGGGACGGATGCTCAAGAGCACGACTAACCTGGGCGGGCTCGAGATGACGGTGCTCGCGGCGGACAAGGAGCTGGCGCTCTCGGAGCTCGATGCGCCGGAGCTGATGCAGTCGACGTTCGTCCAGCCCAAGGGCCGGATCGCGTCGCCCCGCAAAACCGAGCGGGCGGTGTATCTGCTGAGCGTACCCGACGACAAGCTGGACGATCTGCCCGAGGTGCCCTCGCAGAAGCAGACCCGCGTGAACGAGCGGACGATCCGCCTCGAGGTCACGATGGGCGAGGACGCGCCCGAGCAAGCCGAGCCGGGCCCGGAGTACACCGAGGCCAGCTCGATGATCGACATCAAGGACCCCGTGGTGATCGAGCTGGCCAAGAAGGCGCACCCGAACCGCGACACGCTCCCTGCCGTCGCGGCCGAGGCGATGCGACGGTTCGTGTTCGATCACATCGACGAGAAAAATCTCGGCGTGGGCATGGGCTCGGCGTCGGAGGTCGCGCGGACCTGCACGGGCGATTGCACCGAGCACGCGACGCTGCTGGCGGCGTTGCTCCGCGTGCATGGCATCCCGTCGCGCGTCGTCAGCGGGCTCGTGTATGTCAACAACTTCGAGGGAGCCGAGGAGATCTTCGGCTACCACATGTGGACGCAGGCATGGGTGAACCTTGACGGGAACTGGCAGTGGGTCGATTACGACGCGACGCTCGGTCCGTACGGCCGATTCGACGCGACGCACATCGCCCTGAGCGTGAGCGCGATGCAGGACAACGAGACGAACAACTCGATGATCGCGCTCGTGCCGCTGCTGGGCAGACTCCAGATCGAGATCGAGAGCACGGATTGAGCGTGTCGGATACGAGCCCGGTACCCGAACTTCCCATGCGAGACCCGCGCGGGCACAAGGGCACCTTCGGCACGGTCGCGGTCGTCGGCGGGTGCGCCAGGCGCGAGTCGCCGATGATCGGCGCGCCGGTGCTGGCGGCCCGGGCGGCTCTCCGCGGGGGATGCGGGCTTGTCAGGCTCGTGACGCCCGAGCCCATCATCATCCAGGCACTCTCGCTCACGCCCTCGGCGACGGGCGTGGCGATCCCGACGGATGACGAGGGCACGCCGGGCGCTGACCGCGTCGTGATCGAGGCGCTCACCTCGGCGGACTCGATTGTCGTCGGTCCGGGCCTGGGCACAGATCACCTGAAGCACCACCCCATCGCCGAGCTTGTGCGGACAACGGTCGAGGTCGGTGCGCCGACGGTGATCGACGCCGACGGGCTCAATGCGCTTGTCTCGGGGGAGATGCTGCACCGGGTGGATCTCTCACGCTGCGTGCTGACGCCCCACCCGGGTGAGTACGCGCGGCTGGCGACGGCTCGCGGGATCGGGGCCGATCCGACGGATGAGGACGAACGCCCCGAGGCGGCGGCCCTGCTCGCCAAGAGTCTGGGTTGCGTCGTCGTGCTCAAGGGCGCGGGCACGGTTGTCTCGGATGGGAACCGATCGTGGGTGTGCGGGCACGGGCACGCTTGTCTCGGGACGGCTGGCACGGGCGATGTGCTCGCCGGGCTGACCGGTTCGCTCATCGCCCAGCACGCCGAGCGCGGCATGTCGCTCTACGACCTCTCGCGCATCGCGGTGCAGGCGCACGCGCTTGGGGGCGAATCGTGGGCGCAAAGGAAACAGGCCCACGCGGGCCTGCTTGCTTCGGAGCTTGCGGATGAGTTGCCTGGCGTGCTTGCCGGGCTCACAGCCGGCGGGGCGTCGCCGAGCCGACGAGCCTGATCGGCTCGTTGTTGTTCTCGTTGCGTCCCTCGACGCCGATCGGATCGAGATCGTCGTTGGGTCGGATGAGCAGATCGACGGTGGCCCTCTTGAGCTTCGGGCCGACGTCGTACTCGAGCACGAAGCTTGCGTCCTCGACGTTGGGGATCATGCGCGCTTCGACGGGGTCGCCCTGCTGGACGTCGTTCTCGAAGGTGTAGAGCACGAACCAGACGGCGCCGTAGTCCTCACCGTCATCCGCCTCGCGGAATTCGATGCGTGAGATCTGGCGGATGCCGGTGTCCTCGTCATCGAAGCTGACGAACTCGATGAAGTCGGAGTCGAGGGGGTTCTGCCCCGGGTCGAGCACGTCGCTCGGGAAGGGTCCGAACTCGGTGCCGTTGCGGATCATCGCGACGACGCGGTGCATGACGATCCGGCTGACGACGTGCGTCGATGCGGCGTCGGTGGTTGCGCGGTAGCCCTTGAATGCGGCGTCGAGCGCGACCATGGCGCTGGTCAGCACCATGCTGACGATGGCCAGCGCCAGCAGGAGTTCGACCATGCTGAAGCCGCGACGTGTTGTGCGCCTGACTCGTGGACTCATTTGCGCACGCCCTCTCGGTAAGTGCCGACCAGTTTCTTGCTCGACAGCGGCAGCATCAGACCATCGGGCATCACCATGTCCGGGTTGAACCGCAGCGAGATGCGGCCGTACCCGTGGAAGGGGACCGCAGTTGCGCCGGCGGCGATCTGATCGGCTGTGGGCGGCGAATCGGGGCCGAGGTCGGCCAGGCCGTCACCGTTCAGGTCCCAGCCGACGATCTTCTCGCCGTCGACCTCGGGCAGGTCGTCTGGGTCGAGGGCCTCGGCGTCGCCGTCGTCGGGGCCGAAGTAGCCCAGCGTCGCGTTGAAGTCCGCGGGGTTCCCGACGGGGACACCGAACGAGTCGACCAGGGGGCCTTCGCCCAGTTCCGGGTTGAAGGTGAGCAGCAGCGCGCCGTCGATGCTCGCGTTGCCGCGCACATCCAGGACGCCCGCGACCACGGCCCCGCGCAGACGCACGTCCTGCTCGGGCGGGCTGTTGAACGTCCCGATATCCACCGAGTAGTTCGGGACCATGAGCGAGCTCTTGGCGATCTCGTCCATGTCGGAGCTGTCCGGATTCAGCTCGTCGTTGTCGGGCTCGCTCGGGTGCACGTTCGTGAATCGGCACGCGCCGGTGAGCTGGATCTTGTTCCGGGTGTTCGTGTAGTTGCCCGGAACGTCGGCGATCAGCGAGCCCACGAAGAGCGTGTCGTGGAAGCGGACGTTGTTCGAGTACCGCTTCGTGTCCCGCTCGGCGCCGATGCGGACTTCGCCGTCGATGAAGGGCGGGTCGGGAAACTCGTCATAGTTGGAGGGCCCGTCCTCGACATTGCCCGTGACGTACCGGTCGAAGTCGCTCTTGTCGAGCGGATCGTCCTTGGGCGTGGGCGGCAGGACGCCGTCGCCCTCCATCGCGCCGTACAGGGGCCAGTTGATGTGGTTGTTGGACGCGTAGCTCTCGATGCGCGTGACACCAACCATGGTGCAGTTGACGAACAGGCCGTTGACACCGCGGGGGATGACGACGTCCTTGAAGATCATGTTCGTGAAGACCGGGCGGTAGTACCAGTCGGACTGCGAGGGTGAGTTGAAGGGCATCTTCTCCCAGTGCGCGATCATGAAGTTGTCCGGCAGCGTGTCGCCGTCGGTGTCGGGGTCCAGACGCTCGTACATCGGGGCGTCCGGATCGGTGCCGGTCTCGATGTAGGTGTCGAGCGCCTCGACGCTCACGCCGAGATTCTCGGCGACCTGGGTCCAGAAGGGTCCGCCGTTGGCGGCGTCGTACAGCTCGCTCCGGCTGTCGGTGAAGCTGTCGGGGTTGATGTCTGGCAGGAGATCGCTCGATGCGTCGAACTCCACGGGAGATTCGCCGGCACCCGGGCGGATGGAACCCTCCAACGCGTCGTAGATATCGCCCTGCCCGTCGGACCACGCGGTCGCTGTGGTCAGGAAGACAAGACGCCCGTTGACCTTGACGTACTGGTCCTTGTAATCGATGAACCCGTCGCGCCAGCCGAGCACCTGGTCGGCCCACGCGCTGTTTGAGGCGTCGTAGTCGGCGGCGTCCTCGCTGCCCGGGCTCCAGATGCCGTCGCCGTTGTCGTCATAGAACCCGTAGACGCCGTTCTTGTTGCGGTCCGGGGAGGAGTTATCGATGACGTATGCGAGGTCGGCGTCGATGACGCGGCCGTCGCGCATGAACTCCGCGGTGTAGAGCGCAGCGGGCGTGCCCGTGGCGAGCCAGTCACCGAGCGCGATCTTGCCGTCGCCGTTCTCGTCGAAGTGATGAATGAACAGGTCGAACTCGTCGACGTATCCGTCGCCGGTGACGTCACCGAAAGCGCCGTCGGGCGAGCCGTCGCCGTCGTAGTCCTCGCCGCTGAGCGGGTCGCCGTCGGGGTCACCCCCGACGTTGAGGCCGGCGCTCTCGAGCGGGTGTCCGACGCGCAGGCGGTTATCGCCGTCGACGTCGTGCATTTCGAGGTTGTCGTAGAAGTCGTCGATCTTGACATCGAGCACGTCGTCGAGGCCGTAGAAGTCCGAGCGCATCAGGATCGGGTCGCCGTTCTCCTGATCGACCTCGGTGAATCGGCTTCCGACGTCGCCCTCGATGTGGACGTTCTTGCCGATCATGATTCGGCTGTTGCTCACGATGGCGCTTCCGACGCTTTTGACGATGCGGAAGTCCTGGCTGATGACGCGTGTGAGCGGGCGGCCGGGCCTGGTCGGGTCGTAGTCGTAGCCCGTGACGAAGGCCCGGACGTCGGTGCCGTTGGCCAGCGGCGCGTAGGTGATCTGGAACGCGGTGGGCAGGTCGTTCTCGCCCGACTGGGTGCGCAGCGCGATCGCGGGCGTGGTGACCCAGCCCTCGGCGGCGTACTCGGTGAGGTCCGTCCCGGCGGGGGCGGGACCGACGATCACCGCGTCGATGCCGTTGACCTCGACCGTGTTCGAATCGGCGGCGTGGCGGTACGCGATCGCCTGGGCGATGCCCGAGGGATCGCCCGGTTCGACGTGACCCGACGGCGGCGGGAGGACGACGACTTGGCCGTCCCCGGCGCTGAACGTCCCGCGCCACAGGCGCGTGCCGAGTGTGACATCGATCTCGCCCCGCTCGACGATGAAGCGGTTGGACGCCTCGTTGAGTCGTTTCTCGGCGATGCGCATGCCGGTCTCGGCGGCCTGCATGGCGCGCATCACGTGCAGGTGCGTTGCGGAGTTGCGCAGGTTGCCCTGCGTCACGGTGCCCATCGCGACCGCCAGTGCGCCCACGAGGATGGCCATCATCATCGCCAGCACGCTCGACACGCCCCGGCGACGGAGCTTCAGCAACCGGCGGAGCTTGCCGGACTTCTTCGCCCAATCCCCCGCCCCGGCCTGGCTTGTGCCCGCGGCCTGCATGATTTCATGGGTTGTGCGCATCGGTCCCTCTCCAAAAACACAAACTCACCCCAACCGCGACAGCGGTCAGGGCACAATCCAGCTCAGCGACGTGATGTTCTCGGGCTCCGCGTCGTACAAACCCTGGTACGCGACGGAGACCGTGATCTTCAGCGGATACTGATCGACCCGGCGGCCTCGGAAGTCGCCCTCGGGGTCTTCGCTGAAGGTCACATCGAGTTCCTCGGCGTAGTCGAAGGGATCAACCTTCGTGACCGAGATCGACTGTACCCACCCGAACTGAACGCTGTCGCCGCTGGCGCGGTCGGTCCCGTTCAGCACGTACTGATCGATCACGTTGCCGGCGGCGTCGATCGGGCCGGGCATCTCGTCGTTGGCAAGGTCCGCGCCGGAGAAGACGAACTGCAGACCGTCGAGGTCGTCGATGTCGTCGATGTCGGTCGGGTTGATCTCGCCCGGCTCGAGTCCCCAGCCGTAGACGATCCCGCCGGCCCCGACGCTGAGCCCGGTGACCGGGTCGTGCCTTGGCAGCTCGCGGGTGAACTCGCGGATCTCGTTGGCCAGCAGTTCCGCGGTCGCGGTCCGGCTGGACCATTCGTTGGCGATCGTGAACGCGCTGTACGAATCGAAGACCGCGGCCACACCGATCGAGATGATCACGAGCGTGAGCATCGTCTCCAGCAGGGTGAAGCCACCCCGGCTGCGTGATGCGCGTCTGACTTTCCGCGCCCTGGTATCCATCGGCGTCGTCTCCGTGCGTTGTCGCAAACCAAGCATCGCATTACTTGACGATGGCGGACATCTTGAAGATCGGCAAGATGATGGCCATGGCGATGAAGCCAACGACTGTACCCATTACGATGATCATGATGGGCTCGATCATTCCGGTAACCGTCTTGATGGCCTCGCGCAGTCGCCTGTGGTAGTACTCGGACACTTCGTCCAGAACCTCACCCAGCTTGCCCGAATCCTCGCCCGCGGCGATCATCTGCACCACACTCATGGGCAGCAGCTTCGTCTTGCGGAGCGGTGCCGTCACCTTCTTACCCTGCTTCACGCTCGAGTAGACGGACTTCCACATGCCCCGATAAAGCCGGTTGCCTGAGATGTCGCCCGTGATGGCGATCGTGTCGAGCATGGGCACGCCCGCGTTGATGAGCTGGCCCATGGTCTGCAGCGAGCGCGAGATGTACAGCGCCCGGAACATGCCCTTGAGCACCGGGATGCGGAGCTTCATCTTGTCCACGAAGAAGCCGCCCACCTCGGTCTTGGCGAACGCGAAGCCGCCGGCCATGATCGCCACGGCCCCGATGATGAGGTAGAGCTTCTGCGTGATGACGAAGTCGCTGAGGTTCATCAGGAACTTCGTGGCCCAGGGCAGGATGTCTTCCTTGCCCTCGAACACGATGTAGAACTTGGGCAGCACGAAAGTCAGCAGGAAGACCGTCACGACCACGGCCATGGTGCCGATCACCGCGGGGTAGATCGCGGCGCCGATGACCATGCGGCGGGTTTCCATCTCCTGCTGGATGTACGCGGCGATCCGGTCCAGCATCTCGCTGAAAGAGCCCGACATCTCGGACGCGCGGACCATGTTCACGTACATCTTCCCGAACTGCTTCGGGTGACGCGCCAGGCCCTCGGAGAACTGCTTACCGGCCTCCACGTCGGCCTTGATCTGGAGCACGATCTTCTTGAAGGTCGCGTGGCTCGTCTGGTCGGCGATGCCATCGAGAGCCGAGCGGAGGTTGATGCCCGCTCGCATCATGACCGCAAGCTGCGTCGTGAAGTCGAGGATGTGCGAGGCCTTGGGCTTGCCCGCGTTGAGCTCGCTGAGCTTCTGGAAGAGCTTGTCCTTATCGATGCCGGCCACGACCGGGGCGATGCTGACGATGCGCAGCCCCTGCCCGCGGAGGATCGAGGCCGCGGCCTCGAGACTCTCCGAGCTGAGGGTGCCGTTCTGCACCTTGCCCGACGCGTCGCGGACTGAGTACTTGTAATTGGCCATGCTACTCCTCGGGCTCTTCGACTACAAAGACTCAGACAAGGATCACGCTCAACACTTACGCCGCCAGTTCGCGTTCCAGCTTGTCGGGGTACGCGGCCTGTGCGATCGCGTCGTCGCGGCCGATCATGCCGTTGAAGTACAGCTCGGCGATCGAGCTGTCCAGGCTCTGCATGCCCAGGTTCCGGCTCGTCTCGATCACGTTGGGGATCTCGAACGTGCGTGCCTCGCGGATCAGGTTGCGCACCGCGGGGGTACACAGCAGGATCTCAACGCCCGGGACCATGCCCGGCTTGTCGATGCGGGTGAACAGGGTCTGGCTGACCACGGCCTGCAGCGTGTTGGCGAGCATCGCTCGGATCTGGTTCTGCTGGTTGGCCGGGTACATATCGATGATGCGCTCGACCGTCTGCGAGGCGTTGACCGTGTGCAACGTGGAGAGCACCAGGTGGCCCGTCTCGGCCGCAGTGATCGCAAGCTGCGTGGTGTCGAGGTCTCGCATTTCGCCGACGAGCACGATGTCCGGGTCCTGACGCAGGGCGTGCTTGAGGCCCGAGGCAAAGGTCGGCATGTCGGCACCGAGCTCACGCTGCTCCACCACCGACTTGTCGCTCTCGAAGGTGTATTCCACCGGATCCTCGAGCGTGATGATGTGCTTGCGGTAGCGCTGGTTCATCGTCTGGATCATCGCCGCCAGCGTGGTCGACTTACCCGAACCCGTGTCGCCCGTGACGAGCACGAGGCCTCGGGGCAGGTAGGTGAGGCGTCCGATGACGTCGGGCAGCCCGAGGCTTGCAAGCGGCGGGACCTCGGTCTTGATCGCACGCATGGCGAACCCGATCACGCCGCGCTGCATGTGGGCGTTCACACGGTAACGCCCGAGCCCGTCGATCTGGTAGGAGAAGTCGAGGTCCTTGTACTTGTCGAACTCTTTGACAAGCTCGTTGGCGACCATCTGGGTCAGGACCTTGCGTGCGTCCTCTGGGGTGATGACGTCGAATTCCATCGCCGTCATCACGCGGTGCACACGCATCATCGGGCGGTGACCCGCCACGAGGTGGATATCGGATGCGTCGGCGTCAAAGGCGGCCTGCAGTATGCGCTTCAGATCCACGGGTGGTCCTCCGGCGAGAAGTCTCTCTCTCGTCCCGCCAGAGATCGGTACAACCTCGGACCCGGTTGACGGGGGCGATGCGCAAGCCCGCGGGGTCGTCACAGACATGCCGCCTGAGACACCTCTGCCGGTCGTCCCTTGATACCGGTGGTGACCCAGTAGCTATCTGGACGCTACCAGATCTTCTCGGGCCTTCACCGCGAGCCGATCCGCCCGCTCGTTCTCAGGATGACCCTGGTGCCCGCGGATCCAGTGCATGCGCACGTCGTGGCTGGATGCCAGCTCATCGAGCCGCTGCCAGAGTTCCACGTTCTTGACGGGCTTCTTATCGGCCGTCTTCCACCCGCGACGTTTCCACGAGCTCAGCCACTCCTTCAGACCCTTGAGCACGTACTGCGAGTCCGAATACAGCTCCACGATCGAGGGCTTCGTCAGCAGGCTCAGACCCTCGATCACCGCCATCAGCTCCATGCGGTTATTGGTCGTGTTCGCCTCGGCCCCGGCCCGCTCGATCTCCTTGCCCGTCGCCGGGTGACGCAGGATCAGCCCCCACCCGCCCGGACCGGGATTCCCCGAGCAGGCGCCGTCGGTAAAGAGATGGACTGTCGGCATGGCGTCGGTCACGAATCAGGTTCCTTTCAACTCTTCCTCCTTCTCCCCTCCGGGGGAGAAGGTGCCCGCGCAGCGGGCGGATGAGGGGGGCGTTGCGCTTTCATTTCACATGAACGCCATCGTCCACTCCCCTCACCCCAACCCTCTCCCCCGAGGGGAGAGGGAGACAGACAAGCCTACGTCTTCACACTCGCACATCGGACCATCGCGGCCCGCTTCCCTACCATCGCCCATGACCACGTCCGATACCCTCGCCCAAGCCGGAGTCACCCGCATCGTCGTCCGCAAGCGCGAGGGCGCGCCCGATCCGGAGGCGCGTCGGCTGCTCCGTGAAGCACAGGCCATAGGCATCACGCTCACCAGCGCCCGGACCGCTCGGGTCTACCTCCTCGAAGGCCCCATCACCCCGATGGACCTGGAGAAGATCGAGTCCGAGCTGTTCCTCGAGCCCGTGCTCGAAGAGCTCGGCGAGCAGCCGGCAGATGCGGTCATCGAGGTCCACCCCCTTCCCGGCGTGATGGACCCCGTCGCCCAGTCGGTCGAGAAAGCCATCCACGCGATGACCGGCCTTGCCGTCCGGGTACAAACCGGTCACCGCTACGAGCTTGCCGGCATCACGCAGGAACAGGCCCACACCCTCGCCGAGCGTCTGCTCGCCAATACGGTCGTCCACCACATCCACGATGGCTCCTTCCACCCGGAATCCCTCCCGGTCGGGCACGAACGCCCCTTCGAACTCGCGCACATCACGATCACCACGCTCGACGACGAAGGCCTCGAAAGGCTCAGCCGCGAGGGACACCTCTTCCTCGATCTCCACGAGATGCAGGCCATCCGCGCCAAGTACCAGGAACTCGGACGCGAGCCGACGGATATCGAGCTGGAAACGCTCGCCCAGACCTGGAGCGAGCACTGCGTCCACAAAACACTCAAGAGCACTGTCCACTACACGGGCCCCAAGGTCGACACGATCGACTGGTCGAATCGTCCGGGCCACGTGGTCAATCCCGACGGCTCGGTGACGATCAACAACCTGCTCAAGTCGACCGTTGCAGCCGCGACGTTCGAGCTGATCGAAGAGGGCATCGACTGGACACTCTCGGTCTTCGTCGACAACGCGGGCATCATCGCCTTCGACGACGACCACGCCGTGTGCATCAAGGTCGAGACGCACAACCACCCCTCGGCGATCGAGCCCTACGGCGGGTCGGCGACGGGTATCGGCGGGTGCATCCGCGACATCATGGGCACGGGCCTGGCCGCCAAACCCATCGCCAGCACCGACGTCTTCTGCGTGGGCCCGGCAGACATGCAGAACGTACCGGCCGGCTGCCTCCCGCCGGGCCGCGTCCTCAAGCAGGTCGTCGCGGGCGTGCGCGACTACGGCAACCGCATGGGCATCCCCACACTCAACGGGGCCGTCTGGTTCGATGAGCGCTACGTCGGCAACCCGCTGGTCTTCTGCGGCTGCGTGGGCGTCATGCCGCGCGAGCTCATCGAAGGCGACGCCAAACCGGGCGATCTCATCGTCGCGCTGGGCGGGCGCACCGGACGCGACGGCATCCACGGCGCGACGTTCAGCTCCGCCGAGCTCACCGACACCCACGCCGACGAGTTCAGCCACGCCGTCCAGATCGGCAACGCGATCGAAGAGAAGCGCGTCCTCGACGCCACGCTCCGCGCCCGCGACCACAAGGGCGGGCCGCTCTTTACTGCTGTCACGGACTGCGGCGCCGGCGGATTCAGCTCAGCCGTGGGCGAGATGGGCGAGAAAGTCGGCGCGACGGTCCACCTCGACAAGGCCCCGCTCAAGTACGCGGGCCTGACCTACTCCGAGATCTGGATCAGCGAGGCCCAGGAACGCATGGTCTTCAGCGTGCCCAAGGAGAACCTCGCCGAGTTCCAGGCCATCTGCGACGAGGAGCACGTCGAGCTTGCGGTGCTTGGCGAGTTCGGCCAGTTCAACGACGCCAAAGAACCCGAGCTCGTCCTCAACTTCCACAACACCGAAGTCGGGCGCATGCCCATGCCCTTCCTACACGACGGCATCCCAACACCCACACGTTCCGCAGTCTGGTCCCCCTCCCCCGTCGCCGACGGGGGAGGTGTCCGCGCAGCGGACGGAGGGGGTCAGCCAAGCACTAAAGACGCCCTCCTCAAACTCCTCGCCCACCCCAACATCGCCAGCAAGCGAGCGATCATCCGTCAGTACGACCACGAGGTGCAGGGCAACGTCGTCCTCAAGCCCCTCGTCGGCCCGGGCGGCATCGGGCCGGGCGACGCGGCTGTCATCGAACCCGTGCCCGGCTCGGGCAGGGGCCTTGCCATCGGGTCCGGCCTCGCGACCAACATCGGCGACCCGGCGCTCGGCGGCGACGCGTACCAGATGGCCCTGGCCGCGATCGACGAGTGCGTGCGCAACCTCGTCTGCGTCGGTGCGAACCCGGGCCGCATCGCGATCCTCGACAACTTCTGCTGGCCAAGCTGCAAGAAACCCGAAAACCTCGCCACGCTCGTCCGAGCCGCCGAGGGCTGCTACGACGGCGCCAAGGCGTACAAAACGCCCTTCGTCTCCGGCAAGGACTCGCTCAACAACCAGTTCACCACCAAAGAAGGCAAGACCATCGAGATCCCTCCCACGCTCCTCATCACCGGCATGGCCATCGTCGACGACGTCAGCACCTGCGTGACGAGCGACTTCAAGGGCACGGGCGGCAGCGTCCTGATCGTCGAGCCCAAGGGACGCGAGCAGTGGAAACGCATGGGCGCATCGCACTACGCCCAGCAGTTCGGCGTGCCGGGTGACGCCGAGGACGCGATCCCCGATGTCGATCTCGAAGCCGGCCCCCGCGTGGCACGCGCCATCGCCGAGGCGATCAGGCTGGGCTACATCTCGGCCGCCCACGACGTCTCCGACGGCGGCGTCGCTGTCGCTATCGCCGAGATGCTCATCGGCGCCAAGGGCACCGTCGGTTTCACCCACGGCACAGCACCCACAGGGCAGTGGTTCTCCGAAGCGCCCCACCGCTACGTCGTCGAGGTCATCGAAGAGATCAAAGTCCTTGACCTGCTCGAAGAGAACGACCTCACCTGGACACGTATCGGGTTCACCGACGACAGTGCCGCGATGTACATCAACGGCGACACGATCCCTGTCACCGATCTCACCAAAGCCTGGAACGGCGAGATCATCTAACCGTCACCGACACGAAAAAGCCCCCGCTGCCGGGGGCTCGATCTCTCTCAAATCGATTCGTGATACTCAGCGGGCCGCGGTCGTCGGATCCCACTCGGCGTCATTGCGTCGCCTTGCGTAGTCCGACCACAGACGCCGATCCTTGAGCTCCTCGGCCGAGCGGAGTTCGACGTGACCGTCGAGCATCGCCGTCACAGCCTTCGAGTCGTACCGCGGGTCCGTGTTGTTCCACTGGTTCGGATCGGTCCGCTCGTCCCAATCGAGTTCCAGCGGCGGCGGCGCGACCACGGCGTACCCCTTGTAGATCTCTCTCGTGGTCGGGTCGATCCCGTACGCCGAGCTGAAGGCGATCAGCTCGCTAGGCATGAGCGCATCGCCCAGCCTGCGTGTGTAGCGGCCCTTTTCGAACACGGCCCGCCTGAGGGCGCTTGTGGTGTTATTCGTGCCGCCGACGTAGAGCGCGTTGTAGCCGAACGAGGGAAAGACGCTGACCTGGTAGGCCCAGTTCTCGAAGTTGTTTCCGAAGCCGCCCGAATCCGCGAAGACTTCCTCGCGTTCGCGGAGCAGAGCCGCCCGCTCGTTGACGTGCGTCGTGCCCGCCCAGACGTACTCGAAGTAGCTCCCGAGGCGGTACGGGTACCGCTTCTTGATCTCGCCGAACGTGATGGGCCGCCCGAACTCGTCGAGCACATCGAGATTCACGGCTTCGACGGTGCTGTACCCACCCCGCAGGAGCTCGTCGTTGTAATCGTTGGCCCGTGCGTGCAGGGCCTGCACGAGCGTACGCGAGGAGGCCAGCTCGATGCACTTGCGCGCCTGCTGCTTGGCCTTGCCGAGCGCGGGCAGCAGGATGCCGATAAGCAGCGCGATGATCGCGATGACCACCAAGAGCTCGATCAGTGTGAAGCCGGCGCGCCTGCTCATCGGATCAACACCCCGCGTTGAAGTTGGAGACCCAGGCCGAGAAGTCGGCGGGGCTGCACGCGCCGTCGCCGTTCTGATCGCACCCGGCCGACTGCGCGTTGAACGCGGCGACCCAGGCCGAGAAGTCCGCGGGCGTCACCGAGCCGTCGCCGTTGACGTCTGCAAGGCACGA
>MDTD01053038.1_pt1 | contig 20953 bp, 23 predicted proteins | sample 811221 | NCBI WGS metagenome assembly MDTD01 (sample SAMN05326646, study PRJNA326480) | marine metagenome | isolation source: seawater | place: Pacific Ocean: South West | collected 2011
ATCGGAGCCGGCCGCGATGGCTGCGGATTCGAAGGTCGCCTGGCGGCGCTTGTCTTCGATGTGCCAGTCGGGCGTGGACTTCAGGCCCTGCTTGAGGCCGACCATGGCGAAGGCCTTGATCCACCACTTGGAGGGGTCGAAATGGTACCATCGGTGGCCGTTGCGGTAATCGGCCTGGAAGGTGTGGTGGAAGTTGTGGTAGCCTTCACCGAAGGTCAAGAAGGCGAGGATGGGTGAGTCCTTGCTGCTGTTGGCATCACCGTAGGGCTGCGTGCCCCAGATGTGGGCTGCAGAGTTGATGAGGAAGGTTCCGTGGTGCGTGAAGACCGTGCGGGCCAGACCGGCCCACACGAAGCCGCCGACAGCTCCTGGCACGCCGCTGATCAGGCCACCGACAAGGGCGGGGAGGAACATCCCAATGCCGACACAGAGGAGAAGGTAGTACTTGTGCTGGAAACGGAGAATTGGATCCTCTTGCAGGTCCTTGACCTGCGAAAGGTCGTGGACGCGCTCGCCACCTTCGTCGATCATCACCCACAGGATGTGGGACCACCAAAAGCCGCGGGTGGCGGAATAGGGGTCCTCGGGCTTGTCGGTGTGGCGGTGGTGAAGGCGGTGGTCTGCGCACCAATTGAGCGCGCTGTTCTCGAAAGCACCCGCCCCAAAGAGAGCGTAAAACAGGCGCAAGGGCCACGAGGCTTCGTGGCTGCGGTGGCTGAACAAGCGGTGGTAGCCGACGGTGATGCTCAGTCCACAGGCGAAGTACCAGATGACGAAGAGAAACGGCTCCACCCACGTCACGCCAAACTGCGTGGTGTGCCACCACAACCCAGCGATGGAAGCGATGGGCGTGAGCACGAGGAAGAGGGTGTTGACGACGTTGATGGTGTCGTTCCCGTTACCTGCCATGGTGTAGTGGCGCACACCGTAATTCAAAGCCGTTCCCATCCGAGCAGGGGGCAGGAAGCGGGTCCTTCACCGCTTGAAAGAGCGTCGACGGGAGGCGTTTCCTCGCGATTTCCCTTGCTTTGCGGGTCGTGCCCCGCCTTGCGTTCGGGTCGTCGCCGGCTTGGTCGCAGCTTCGTGTTCCTTCTTGCGCTGTTCCCGCCACGTCGTGCCGATGATTTGCATGATTTCTTCTTTGGAGGAGGCCCCGGCATCGGCCTCTGCACCCGAGCGGCTCACGATGAGCCGACCCTCGCGAGCGTGGGGGTCGCTTGGGCGAGCGGCATTCGCCTCACGCTTGATCTTGCGGAGCCCCACCGCGCGGGCTGCGGTGTACAAGCCTTCCAGGTCGGGTTTCTTGACGGCGGCATCCTTGGCCACGCGACGGCCTGATCGGCGCGAACGGCGGACGTCAAAATACGACGGCCAAAGGGTCAGGCGGTCCGGATCATGGTCCATGTGCCCGCCTCATGCTCCTGTGCTTCAGGTCCGTTTGGACCCGGTTCAGGGGCCTCACTCGACGAGCACGCCGTTGATGACCCCGTCCTTACCGGGCCGGGAAGTGATGCGCACGCGACCCTTGTCGGTCTCGATGATGGCACCCTTCACGAGGATGTTCCGACGCACGTAGTTGGGGTCGGATTCGTTTTCGACGACGCTCATGATGGTCCCCATCTTGGTCGTGCCCTTCGCAGGGTCAGCGATGGCCACGCGGTTCTCGGCCATCACGCGAACCATGGTGTTGCCACCGGCCTTGCGGTAGATCTTCCGCTTGGGTTCGCCGACGAGCGCGAATTGCTTCTCGCTCGAGATTTCGGTCTTGCGCTTGCCGCGAGCTTGAACACGGCGACCGCCGCTGGTCTTGCGTCGAGAAATGCCGTGCCATTGCGCCATGAAAGGTTCACCTCGCAGGCTGCCGACCGACACGGCGTATATGAAGCCCTCCCTCAAACACAACGCAGGTCCAAACGCGACAGAACGGCGTCATCGGCGTCCTGCAAGACGGCCGCCACGGTCTGGCCAGGATGCAAGCGCCCCACACCCGAGGGCGTCCCGGTGAACACCACATCTCCGTCGGTCAGGGGCGCCCACCCTCGAAGGTCGTCCAGCAGCGCCGCTGGAGCGATGGACATCGCGTCCACCCGGGCGGATTGGCGGACCTCGCCATCGATGCGCAACTCGAGGTGCAGGCCGGAGGTGCTCAAGCCGGCAACGTCCTTTGGCCACGGGACAAAGCCTCCGATCCGTGCCGCTCCCCGGAAGGCCTTGCCACGCGCCCAGGGCAGACCCTCGGGCCGGGCCTCGCGCTGCGCCGCGCGGTCGGTCAAGTCCAGGCCGACGGCGATGTGAGACACCGCCCCTGATTCATCGAGGCGAAGCACAAGTTCCACTTCATGGTGAATTTCCCCGTCGTGCCCGCTCACGTCGATGATCTCCTCCGAAGAAAGGCACCCTTGGGGTTTGGTGAAGAAAATTGGACGTTCTTGACGAGCGTTGCCAAGTTCATCCGCGTGGGCTGCGTACGTCCTGATGGCGCACCACATGGTCATGAACGACCCACATGGGCGCGATTCTTGGACCCTCGCACGGCAACGGTCATAGCGGCCCGCGACCAGCCGTGCGCATGGTCAAGGATTGGAGCATTCGCAAACGGCGCCCAATTCGACGCAAAGCGATCGCGCCCCTGCTGAAGGACCTCGAAGAAGCACTGGGGATCGATCTTCAGGTGGACGGGGCCTTCCTCGAAGCCGCGGAGTTCGGCCCATGGAATCTGGTGTTCGTCGATAAAACTCCGAAGGCCGTTGACGTTGAGCACCCCGACGGCCATCGCGTCGTGGCCTTGACCCTCCGCGGCCTCATGGATCACGCCGATGCCGGGCATTGGGTTGAGGTGGACCACGGTGCCATTCGCTTTCTGATGAACGGCGCTGACTGCATGGCTGCGGGCATATCGGGTGCTGACGAAGCCATCCAAGCAGGAGATTTGGTCTGGATTCGAGATGAAGTCCACCAGCGCCCGCTCGCCTTGGGCTGGGCGCTCGATTCCGGGGAGAGCATGGTCGACGCCACCGGTGGGAAGGCGGTGAAAACCATCCACTGGGTCGGCGACGAACTTTGGGACATGGAATGAGCCCCTGCCCCACAGCACCAAATAGGAACAGCACGATAGCCACTCCATGCGCAACGCGCTGTTGGTTGCCTTCATGCTCATGTTCGTCAGCGTAGCCACGGCCGGAGGAACCGGTGGGCAAGACGAAGGGCCAAACCCCGCCGAAACACCGTTCTCGGCCTACGAAGCCACGTCGCCTTCCGTTGACGGCGAGACGTGGACGCTGAGCTTGACCCTTGACCAGAGCGCGGTGGACAACGGCACCACCATGCAACTGACCACGCAAATTTGCACCAACGATGGCGTCTGCGATCCTCCCGTGAATCAAGAAGCGACGGTGTCCGAAGACGGAGCCGTGTACACGATTTCGGTGACGCCCCCTGAAGACCACACCTACGTCAACTGGCGCGCAAAGGTGTCCTACACCGACGGTGACGACGAGTTCCACCCCTTCGGTGACTGGTACAGGACCTGGTCGAGCTGCTACTACAACGACGGCAGCTGGGGCGGACCCTCATCCACCGACGACGGTTGCGTCGAGGAAGAGGAAAGTCCGGGGGCAGGATTCGCGCTGAGTCTGGTCGCACTGACCGTGGCCGCGGCCGTCGGAGGCCGCTCACGCCGGAGTTGATTGGTGCTCGACCATGCGTTCGAGGCAACGACGAACCTCGAGGGTCCAATCCACCAGAAGCACCTCTGCTTTGTCGCGCGCAGGTGAAAGCATGCCCTCGCGCATGCCGGGGAGCATCAGATCGCTGTCCACAAGCGGCAAGTGTTGGCCGGTCCACGTGAGCCTGGACCCGTCTTCTTCCCGGTGAAGCACGACGCTTGCGGCGACGTAGGACGCCTCGGAACGGACCCCTTCGAGGGCCTTTAGCGCACGGCACGCAGCGTCGAACACTTCACCCAGGGCCTCCTCGGGCGCAGGCCCGTAGGCGTCAAGGAAGCCAAGTTCCGTGGCGTTTTGTTCGATCAGGTGATCAAGGCCACGGCCAAGCCCGCGTTCGCTCATGCCCCGCGCCCCCGAGACAAACCCCAACGGGACGAGAGGGCTTGAGCCACGGCTTGGTGGTCCTGTCCACCGTTTGAGTTGGGAGCATGGACGTGGATGGGTTCCCCGCGGCTCGTCGCCTCAGCCAGTCGAATGTTGCGGCGGATGGGTGGTTCGACGACCACGTCGCCCAAATGCTCGCGGAGCAAAGCGGCCACCTGCTGGTTCAGCAAGGTCGGAGCGTGCATCGTCATCAACACGCCGTCGACCCCGAGCCCAGGATTCAGGCGGCGGCGGACCTGTTCAACCGTGGACAAGAGCATGGCCAAGCCTTCGAGGGCGAAATATTCGGTTTGCACGGGCACAAGCACGCCGTCTGCAGCACAAAGGGCGTTGATGGCCAACACACCGAGGTTTGGTGGCGTGTCGATGAGCACCAGGTCGTAGTGCGGCAGGAGTGGCGCGATGCCCTCTGCCAGGCGTGATTCGCGGCCAAGGTCCGATAAAATCGCGTCTTCGACGGAGACGAGGCGTCGGTCGCCGACCACCACGTGGAGGGTTGGTATCCGCGTGGCGTAGCGGCAGTCTGCGGCACGTTCAGGGGTCAAGAGGAGGTCGCGGGTCGTCAGTTCAACCCTCGACTTGTCGATGCCCAAACCGGTGGCGCAGTTGCCCTGGGCGTCCAAATCCACCACGAGCACGCGCTGGCCAGAAGCCGCCAAGCTCGCGGCGAGGTTGATCACCGTCGTGGTTTTTCCAACCCCGCCCTTCTGATTGGTGACTGCAACAACGCGCGCAAGCCCCTCGGTCGAGGGTTGCATCGGAGGAAGCGCGAGCGGTGCTCTGATTTTCGCCGGCCCGACCTCGTCGGTCGAGCGTGCTGCAAGCGTCGCTTCGGGGAGCTCCTCGAACTCCGCCTCGCCGACGGTCACCTGCCGGGCGCGTTCTCCCATCGGAGCGTCATGCACGCAGCGGAGGCTTTGGAGGTGACGGCCCACGCGGGTCCGCGGCGGAGGTTCGGTGGCCAAGCGCGTCACGCCGGCCGCTCGATAAGGGAGGTGGCCAAGACCCTCCCGCTGGTGGCGTCCACCGCAACGCTGAGCGTCGATTCCCAACCCTGAGCTTCCCACGTGCGGACGTAGTCGTAGGTGGTGGCGCCCGCTTCACCGTCGACCAGTTCGCTGATGAGGCCGGTCAGTCCATCGTCGGGGACCGCAACCAGCACCCCGCGGCGCAGCCCGTCGTTGTGATTGCCGTTGGCGTCAAACAGCCCTTTGCTTCCCACAAATTCCGGAAACCGCCCCTCGGCGAGCAGCATGTCTTCCACATCAACCATCGACAACACGGCGGGTGCCGATTCGCGGTTCCAGACAATGCCGAGGTCCTGGGATTCTTTGTTCACGAAGGAGCAGGTTCCGTTTTCACCGGCTCCGACGTCCAGCCGCACCCAACCGTGCGCATCGTCGGTACCGACCCACGACAGGTTCCACGCGTCCGCGTCACCTCCGGAATCGCCCACTGCGCGCCAAATGTATCCCTCATCATCCAGCGCTGCGTTTGCGCCTGAAGCCGAGGAGCCCACAGCACGCAGGCAAGCAACGGCCTCTTCCAAGGTGGTGGTGGCGGCTGAGGCCCCGTCCGGGACATGGCTGGCGTTGCGCGTCCAGCTCACCAGCGACTCGTCCGGTGCACCAAGTTCGCTTGGGCTCGGACGACCGACGTAGGTCGTGCCGAGGTCCAAACGGTCTTCGCCTCGTGAGAGCGACGTGCGCTCGAAGGTGTGGGTCAAACGGAACTCTCCATCGGGGAGGACCGCATCACCGAGTTGTTGCGAGAGGGTTGAACAGTCCTGCTGTCCTGCGTTGTCTGAGGACAAGCGGACGTCGACGGTCTGCCGGCTGGCCCACGGGTTGTCCGCTTCCACCCACATCGAGAGCGTCGCGCTTCCAAGGCAATAGGTGCTCAAATCCGGTTGTGTCGCGACAATGCGCCACATGCGCTTGCCAGCAAAGTCCTCGGCGCCGATCACCGACCAATCCCAACCAAGGCCGGTTCCAGTGGCGCCTTTTTCGATGGGCACCGTACCGACCAAGGATTGCAGTTCAACCGGCTGAGTGAGCATGGCGATGCCGGGTGCGAAGACTTCGAACGAACCGAGCAGCCCTCCGACGCCGTAGGTGGTCGTCGAACCACGAACGACGCCCTCGAGATCAACCTCCCAGTCCGCGTTCGAGCGCAGGTTCACGCGGTCTCCGATCTCGGTCCACGAGGTCAACGTAAGGTCCGCGGTTCCGGAGGCGGAGGCTGAACTGCTGGAACAATCGCTGGAGCCGGGGACGATGGAACGCAAGTGCCGCTTCACGACCAATTCATCGAGGTCGTACGTGGCCTCTTGCTGAACGGCCAACCATTCTGCACCGTGCGCTCCACGCACGCTGACGGTCCCAAGGAGCCGATCGTCTGATCCCTGCGATGGGATGTCGAGCATCGTGCCTTGGTGCACCGCGACGTCCCCGGTTCCGGAGAAGGAGACCTCAAGGCGGCAAATGTCGTCTTCAATGTCCAGTTGTTCAATGACCGGTTCAACGAAACCTTCGGTCGCGGTCAGTTCTCCGCCAACCAGCACGAAGCCCATGCGATCACCGTAGCGCAGAGCATCCACGGTAACCGGTTGGAGTTGTTGACCGAACCAGTAGTATCCGCCTGCGCCAAGCAGCAGGAGCACAAGGACCACCGCGGCAGCCTTTGGCGTTTTGACCATGTCGAGAAGCGTCGTGGGATTCGAAGGCTTGGCGCCTGGAAGAGGAACGACCGGGGGCGTTTCGAGGGCAACCTCGGGCTCGTCATCGACCGGAATGGCATCAAGCACCTCGGCTTCCAGGACCTCCTCTTCGGTCGCTGTGGGAAGGGGGACAGCGACGTCCACCGGAGCAGGTTCGGCCTCGATGAAGATGGGTTCAGGCTCCGGTTCCGGTTCTGATTCTGGTTCAAGCGAAATGACTTCTTCAGCGGCCTCTTCAGCCTGCTTGGCATCGGGAAGGCCAACGCTTGCCCGGTCAAGGCCTGCCTCAAGCAGGCGCGCCACCAAATCCGCTTTCCGCCCGCTTGTGGGCAGGTCGTGAAGCACACACAACGCCTTGAGTTTGGCGACCGTCAGGCGAGATGCATCCGTCAACGCTTGCCGCCCTCCAATGGACTTCTCGCAGTTGACCGTTTTCAAGCCTGAGGGTTGATGGACACCAAAGCAGCCTCATCCTCTCCCAATTTGCTCCTGCGACGCAGCAGCCAACGGCCACCCACCACCAAGCCGGCCACGACCAGCACCATGGCGAGCACAGGGAGAAGGAGCGCCAACACCGTGCACACCAGGCAAGCCCCAGCCTCGACCGTGGACACGATGGGGTTGCCCAATCCGCCCGTAGAGGCGGTCGAAAGCGCGCGGATGCCGACGGTGCTCACCTGCACGGTCCCGCTGGTGGTGCCACCAACAATGATGCTCGTGGACCACCGCAACACGGGGTCCAGTTCCCCCAAAGAGGACGACATCAAGACCATCCCCCCGATCACCGCTGCGGGTGAAGCAATGGCGTCCAACAGGTTGTCGAGCCAGGGGATGTAGTAGGCAAGGAGTTCGCAGACCACGGCGGCGCCGAGGACGGTCAAACCAACATCTGAGGCCATCCATGCTTGCATGTCCGAGCCCGCAAAAGCGGTCGGATTCAATTCAAACCGGGTGGCAAGGCCGTACAAGAACGGCGGGATGAACACACGAAATCCACTGGCTGCAGCCAGGCCAATGCCGAGGGCAAGCGCGACGTAGAGGTCGACGCCACTCATGCGTCACGCCTCATGCGGCACGAAACCTGCACCGTCAGGATTGGGGACGTAGACGGTCTGGTCGAAGTTACCGTCAGGCATGCGACGGTGCACGTACCCGTTGCCGGCGTCGAGCCAGGTGGTGCCGTCCTCGTCTTGCTGGAGCACAGCCGGTCCTTCATCGGCTGCTGGAGCATCGGCTGCCTTGGGCGGACCGCTCGGGCCAGCGGATGGGGGCCCGCTTGGGCCTGCGGATGGAGGGCCTGAAGGGCCGGCTGCCGCGAGCACCGTCGACTCAACAGAGGCCTCCTTCGGCTGCTTCATCGCTCGAACCTCGTTCCCGTGGCGTTGGGCGCCAACAAAGGACAGAGCCGCCAAGACGATGGCCGTCAAGCCAAACAGACCCGCAATGGCCTGATTTGGCCACACACGGCCGTCGATTTCGATGGTTCCTGCGCCGGCCTGATCGGCGTTTTTGCCGTCGATGTCAAGGAATTTCACGATGAGGCAGTATTGCCCAGGATCGATGCGGAAGCGGAATTCTTCCACCGAGCCGGCCGTTACCCGACCCAACGACGACGAAAATCCATGGTCGGAGCTCCCGTTTCTCGCTTCGGCTTGGCCGTCGGACAAGGCGGCGTTGTCCGTGCAGTCGGGCGTGTTGATCATGAACACCACCAATTCCGAGTGCGTGGGCGGCGGTTGGTCGATGGTGATGTCCACGCGAACCGGCACGTCGGTGATGTCGTCGCCGGGGATGGGCATGCCCCAAATGAGGCCCACGTCCTTGGTGGCTTGAGCCCCTCCAATGGACGTCTGATAGTCGGCGGAAAACGGCATCGGGAAGAGCGCAAACCCGAACAAAATCACGGCGATTCCAAGGAACATGAACACGTTCCAGCGCGAGCGCTTGAGTGCCTCTTCGCGTTGTTCGAGGGTCATCTCTTCCAGAATGTCGTCCCTGTCCTCGTCCACCAGCACTTCAGTAGGGACCGGTCCGACCTCGTCGGATGCGTCCGCGTGCTCAACATCGTCCATGCTGCTGCGCTGGTTCACCGACCACTTGAAAGCCTCGGCCGAAGATGTTCATTCATGGACGATGGGGTCAAAAAGGAGGCTGTGCCGCCCCGGCGCATGGACCTCCGCCTCGCTGTGCTGTCCAGGGGCCCCCGGCTCTACAGCACGCGCCGATTGGTGGAGGAAGCGCGAGAGCGCGGCCTCGATGTGGCGATCATCGATCCGCTCACCTGCTCGATGTTCGTGGACGAAGGACGCGTCGAAGTGCTCGTGAACGGTGAACCCTTCGAGCACGAAGCGGTCATTCCTCGCATCGGGCACTCCATCACCGGACACGGCACAGCCCTGCTGCGCCATCTGGACCAACTTGGCGTGTGGTCCTCAAACAGCGCTGCTGGCATCCTGCAGAGCAGGGACAAGCTGCGTGCAAGCCAGATTTTGGCCCGAAACCGCATCCCGATTCCTCGCACCATGAACGTCAGGGACGTGCGTGACGTGGAACACGCCATCGAAGCCGTCGGTGGTCTGCCCGTGGTGGTCAAAGTCACGAAAGGAACCCAAGGGCAAGGGGTCTTCCTTCGCCACACGGCCTACGAGGCGAAGAGCCTCGTTCAGGGCCTTTTGCACGCCCGCCGGGACGTCCTGATCCAGGAATATGTCGCAGAGAGCCATGGGCGTGACGTTCGCGTCATCGTCGTCGGCGACGAAGTGGTGGCCGCCATGCGACGACGAGCTCGAGGCCGCGAATTCCGTTCAAATTTCCACCTCAACGGCACCGTGGAATCGCTCGACTTGCCGGAGGAGTTCGCCGATGTGGCCAGACGCGCTGCACGCGTGCTCGGGCTGAACGTCGCAGGTGTTGATTTGCTGGAAGGCAACGACGGGCCGATGGTGCTCGAGGTGAACTCAAGCCCCGGCCTTCAGGGCATCGAGATGGCCAGCGGCGTGAACGTGGCCGGCGCCATCGTGGACCACGCCGTTCGGGAAGCCGGTTTTGGCGACGTCGAGATCGACGGGCTGCTCCGCATGCTGCCCGATGAGGGCGTGGTGACGCTTCAGGTTCGTCGCCACCCTGGCTTGATCGGTCGAAGCCTCGAGGACGTGTTTCACGGTGAAATCGAGACCTTCGCCATCGCGCGCAATTCCCACATGATGTGGAACCCCGAGGCCGACACGCGACTCCGATTCGATGACCTCGTCCTCTGCACCGGCCCCCGCACAAGTTTGCGCAACACCGTGCGGGCGGCCGTGGAGCGCTGTTCGGAAACGCCGAATGACAGCGCACTCGGAACGGGCCCGGATGAAGCGGCCGTCTGAGGCCGAACGTTCAAGGCCAACCCACCGTATGGCCCAACGCCTTCGGGCATGGGATGCACGCCGCTCCGGCGGCAGGCGGTGACGCCAAATGGACGCGGGACCTTCACGACAACGACGGGCGCTTCGACCCAGTCAGCGTCGCTTGGACGAGGGGCAGCACGTCGATTTGCCGCCTCGCCTTCAGCACCTTGCTCGCCTGCCGTGGCTTGAGTGCTACCTCCAACAATTGCGCACGGAAGGCAAGTCCGAGAACACCCGGAAGACCTACCTCACCTCCATCCGACCCCTGCTGGACACCACCCTGCCCGGTGAGACCGCGCCAGATGACGTCGACGCACTCTGCGTTGCGGAGGTGGCGGAGCGCGTAGAACCCCTCAACGGGCGCGTGGACCGCTGGGTGCACAGCCTGTCTGACCTGAAGCCATCCTCGTTCAACACGAAACTGGCGGCGGCCCGGCATCTCCTCAACTGGCTCGGTCATCGCTGGCCGGAGCACTTGGTTCGAGCCCGAACGGGCCGCCGTTTGCCAAGAACGCTCACCCGTCGAGAACTCAGCGACGTGCTGGAGGCTGCGCGATGGCACGAGGATCCCCTCGCTCGCGTAGTGGTCACGATGATGCTCGACACCGGTCTGCGCGTCAGTGAAATCTGTGACCTTGACCTTGACGCGGTCGACGTCGACGACCAGTCGGCGATGGTCCGCTCGGGGAAGGGCGACAAGGACCGCCTGGTGCTGTTCACGGAGCGTACCTTGCATGAGCTGGAATTGTGGCTCGAGCAACGCGCCTTGCGCACCGAGGAGATCTCGGGGCCCGTGCTGGTTAACCAGAAGGGAGCACGCTTGACGCCAAGGGGCGTTCAACGTTTGATGGAGGGGCTTTCGGTGGCTGCCGGCTTGCCGCGTGGCCGGCTCACACCGCACGTGTTGCGCCACAATTTCGCGACAGGGTTGCTGGAGCGTGGCGCTGATTTGGTGAGCATCCAGCGCTTGCTTGGTCACGCCAGCATCGCCACCACACGGGTGTACCTCGAGATTGGAGACCAGACCCTTCGAGAGGTCTACCACCGGGCTCAGGCCGCGCGTGCGAGCATGCCCACCGGTGTGGATGAGAGGACGCTTGAGGACGTCACGCCTTCTGCGAGCGTGGCCGGTGTGGAGCAGGCGTGATCAGTTTCCAGCGCCGCGTTTCCGTTTGGCGACGCGCTCGGGCCCAACCCACGACCTCGAAGGCGAGACGTCCTGACCGGCGTGGTTGGGCAGCGGGCAGAATTTGCCGGCCCTACACCGGGAGCAGTTCTCCTTTGGAGGAAGCTCGACGGCCTTCCTGAGGCGACCGTACTTCCGTCGAGGCATGGCGGCGATTGGCCGCACGGGTGCTAAGTGGTTCCGTCACTTCTTCCTCGATTTGAGGATGTCCTGAAGGGACGGCGTTTTCAGCGTCTTGCCCTTGCGCCCTTCCTCCTTGGCCGAGAGCACCTTTCGGTCGGTGCGTCCAGCAGTCTTGACGACCTTCTTGACGGATTGCTTCACCGCGGCCTTGGCTGCAGTTTTGGTGGCCTTCTTGGCGGTCTTTGCCGCGGTGGCTGAGACCTTCTTTGTGGCCTTCTTGGCGGCCTCCTTGGCCTTGGTGCCGGCCTCCTGGGCCACCCCTTTGAGGATGCGAGCCGCGGTCGGCGTGCTGATGCCAGCTGCGGTCAGGCCATCTCGGCCAGCCTTGCGGATCTTGGCCACGGTGGTCAAGCCCGCGTCCTTGAGTTTCTTCGCCGTTGCCGCACCCACGCCGGGCAAGTCCGTCAGGTCCTTGCCGCTGTCCTTCCCTGCCATGTCAGGTTCACCACGCCGAGGATGAACTCAGACGTTGAAGAACTTGTCTGATGGAACAATCCACCGGTGGACCCTTCAACTGAGCGAGCCGTGCTCATGCTGTATGCCGAACACGTTGCGCTTGGCCGCCCAAGTGGTGCGGGCGGGGCCGCACCATTCGGTGGACGCCGAGGGGCGGCTTCGACCGAGGCGAGGGGAAAAAGGACCGGACGTGGTTTACCTTGGTGACGTGGCGACCGCGCTGATCCACGGCCTGCAGGAAGCGGCCACTTTGACCATGACCCGCCCGCCAAAATTCGACGAGCAGCGGTGGGAACTCGAGGTCAAAACGGGCGACATGACCGTCCGCATTCACTCGCGCCCGTACTGGGGCTTCGGCTTGGTCACCAGAGGCTACCTGAACGTCATTGAATTCAGTGGCTCCGAAGCGCTTCGTGACCGTGCCGTCTTCGATTTGGCCGCCGCTTTGGGTCGGGTGCCGTGGGAATTTTCTTGGCCGGTGGCAGCGGACCGCATTCTCCGCGGTCTCGACCTGGACCGTTCCAGCCACGCCAAGGCGTGGAAGGGCGCCGTCCAGCGTGGACGTGACGGACTTCGTGACGACATCCGCGCCATGGAGGACCGCCGAGAAACGGTGGCGCAACGGCTTCATGCGTGGCTGGACGATGTGGACGACGAGTCAACGGCCACGCTTCGCCAGCACCGCCTGATGGAAGCCGATGAAGACATCGAGCAGGCGCGGAAGGCCTTGAGTGAAGACCACGCCCCCGGGGTTGAACGAGCGCTGGCTCGGGCAGAGTCGGCGCTGATCGAGGTGGACCCCTTGGACGACAGCCCCCTTGCGCATGACCATGACGGGGCGGTTCCGGTGCTGAACACAGACGATGACCTCGACGTGGTGGACCTGACGTAAGCCGCGTCGCGTTCATAAGGAGAAGGCGGTTCGGAGGCCTGAGCACCATGGCGAAGAAGAACGACGGCGGTGGCATTCAGCAAGCCGCAGGTCTCATCCGGTACTTCGACGAGGAATCGGAGCACGCCTGGCGCATCACCAAGTTGCAGGTGTACGCTGCCTGCATCATCTTGGCCGGTTTCTTCTACATGGTCAACATGGGCGTTGTGCAGGCCATCTGGCGCGCCATTGCCTGAATCAGAGGTTCTGAATCAGCACCACGCGGCCGTCAACTTCGGCCATCTTTCGAGCCACGTCAAGCGCCGTGGACATGTCGGTGCACCCACCAAGACTCATCGGCGCGCCGTTTTCGTGCACCACGATGCGGTGACGTGCGGCCGCGAGCGCACTTGGGTCTGCGCGTTCAAACATCCAAGAATCGCCCTCGATGCGGATGAGCGCTTCGATCGGTGTTGCAGGCCCCATGGCCTTCCCGTGCTCCTGCGTCCGAGCAATCAGGGGCGCAAGGTCGCGTACCGGCCATCGTTTTGCCGTGGCTCTGGCGTTCAATTTCCGGTTGTTTTCAACGCCACAGCGAAACGCTCGACCCACGCAAATCCCATCCGGGTCGTCCGGAGACGCCCCGCGCCTTCCTGCCTCTTCCGCTCATAAGCGGCTCGGTGAAGATGAAAGGTTCAGGCGCGGTTTTCCTGACCCTCAGGCCACCACCGAAGAAGGGTCCAAGCCGTCCACGAACCCACGCACATCGAAGCCGCCACCAGAGGAACCGCCGGCAGGACAACCAACAACAGCAGGGGCGTCACGCTCCACGCCCTCCGGCCCATGGTCCACGTGGCTTGGGCTTGTGCGTCCAAGCCAAGACGGAGCGAAAGCAGCGCGAGGATCCCCGCCGCGCCCAGCACCGTTGCCGCCCGGAGGACCACACCGATGACCGCCCACGTCCCGAATCCTCCATAGCGGGGCAGCAGGACGAGCATCGCAACCACGCTGAACACCATGCTCAGGCTCAACCAAAGCGCGAGGCCTTGCGGAGCAGACATTGAGGGTCGGGGGAAGGCACGCGGAGCCAGGGCGAGGGCCGCAGACGCGGCCAACAATCCGGGACCACGGGCGGCTTGCAGCCCGGGATCGGCCTCGACCATGGGCAGGAACAGCAAAAGGGCCAACACCGATGCCGCACCGGCAACGGCCAAGGACACCTGAGGACGCCAATGCATCCATGCTGCGCCCAAGGCCAGCACCGTGAGGCCAAGGAACGCATCCCAACCGTCTGCAGCGACGGTGGGGCTGCTGGGCGCGGACGTGATGTGTTCAACCCCGCCCTCGAGCCCGAGCATCGCGATGAGCGCCAGAGGCAAGACGACTTCCGCGCGTTGCCACACCCCATCCTCGTGTCGGGCAAGCGCGGCCATCCAAAGCGGAACGGCCATGCCGATGAGCACCAGACCGTCACCGGACACCACGGCGGCCAGTCGCTCGAGCAACGATGCGTCCGCACCCAGCCTCGCCGCAAAATGAGGCCAAGAAGCGGGATTGAAGGCAGCGACGAGGCGAGCACCAAAGGCCCATGTCCAACCGACGACCGGCAGCCATCGACGAAGGTCGTCCAGCCTCCCGTTGCTCAACGGTCGAGGCCACGCCCAGGTCAGAAGACCGAGCACGAGCATCATGAGGGCGATTTGTGGCGTGCCCTCCATGCGCAGCACGGTGCGGGTGCGCCCCTTCAATCAGCCGCCAGAAGGGAAGGCTTGAACCCGAATGCGCGAAGGCGGAACCGGTTGCGATGGTCTGGAGGGAGGCGACCTCGCGTGAAGATTTGGCCGCCACGCCGCTTGCTCGACTCGCCACCTCACTCGGCGCCGACCTCGATGCATGGTTGGACGTGGTCGAACACCCGCTCCCGGAGACCCTTCGCATCACGCCCCACCGCCAAGATGCGGCGTGGACCATCGACCAAATCAAGGCCATCGGCGGCGAACGGATGCCTTGGATCAGCCTCCATCAGGCCTTCACCATGCCCTTCCCGCGCGGTCATGCCGAAGGCGAGGCGCGGGCCTTGCTGTCCCATTTGCACCAATCCGGCCGCATCACGCGCCAGGAGGCCGCGTCGATGCTTCCCGTGGAGGTGTTGCCCATGAACGACGTCGACGTCGTGGTCGATCTTTGCGCTGCTCCGGGCTCCAAGACCACCCAAGTGGCCGAGTGCCACCCACTGACCACGGTGATTGCCAACGAACCGGTCTCCGGGCGCGTGAACACCCTTGTGTCCAACCGAGGCCGCGTTTCGCTTGCCAACGTGCTCGTCGTGCAACACGACGGCCGCCATTTTCCACGAACGCCCGCTCCTGGTGTTGACGCGGTCATCGCTGACCTGCCCTGCACGGGGTCGGCCACCATGAGGAAAAACCGCGAAGTGTGGTGGTCGTGGAAGCCTTCGTCAGGCAGGGACATGCACCGACTGCAGGTGGACATCGCCCGTCGCGCGGCCAGTTTGGTGCGACCCGGTGGTCATGTGGTCGTCTCCACCTGTTCATTGGACCCTGTGGAAAACGAGGCCGTCATCGCTGAAACGCTGCGTCAATGTCCTTGGATGGAAGCCGTACCGATTCCGGCTGGCCGGCTCGAAGGCTTGCGGTTGCGGGAAGGGCTGACCAGCTGGACCTTGTTGAGCGACGACGGGACCGAGATGCCACACGACAAGGTACACGCCCAGCACGCTTCACCGAAGGAAGCCGCCTTGCAGGACGCACTCCGGCTGACGCGCCGACTTCATCCCGAAGACAACGACACCGGGGGCTTCTACGTGGCCCTGCTCCGTCATCGGCCTGAGGCGACCCCTGAAGGCGTGGCCAAGACCTTGGTGCCAAAGCGCCCGGGCCTGACCCCCTACGTGCGTGATTTGCCCGGCCCAAGCCGGCATGACGTGCATGCGGTAGAGGCCGAGGTGGCCGAACCGCTGACCACCAAACATCACCTCAGCGAAAGCTTGGCATGGTGGCGGCGCGGAAAGCGCCTTGCTGTGTCTCCGGTCAGCATGCGGGAGCGGTTGTGGGCGCCTGAAACGCCCGACGGCCGCGGCGGAAGGTTCCCCGGAGGATCCTTCCATCCCCTGAAGGCCATTCATGTGGGATTGCCCACCTTTGCGGAAAACCGTGGTTTGTGGCGGGTGCGTCAGGAGGGGCTCCCGGTCATCGCACACCATGGCAGCCCCGCCGGGGTGAAGGTTGGCTTGCCCTTGATTGAACGCCTGTTGGCCGGTGAAGCCCTGGAGCTTGACGAGGTGCCCAATGACGTCGAGCGGGGCTCGACCCTGTTCCTTGCGGACCACCCCACGGGACGGGCCGTCGTTCCTGTATGGGTTCAGGCCAAAGTGACCCTGATGCTGGATGACGTGGAAGGACGCATGCTGGCCCTCCGCCTCTTTGATCGACCTCTGACGGAGGAAGAGGAGTGAAGCGCCTTCCATTGCCATTGGCGCTGCTCCTCCTCGGGGTTTTGCTTGCTCCCGTCGCGGCCGCCAGCGAAGCTCCACTGGCCGAGGAGCTGGACGCCCCGGTCGTCGAGTGGTTCCATGGCGAGGGCGAAGACGCTGTGTTGGAAGCGCTGGAACGACGGGCATCTGCAGGCGAAGTCCGCTTGCTCCATTGGCGCTTGGATGCAGATCAGACCGGTTCGGATTTCCCGAACGACGACGCACGCTTGCGCGCCGATGCCCTCGGCATCGCCGAAGGGCCGGCCGTTGCCGTGAACGGACAGGTCCTCCCTGACCTCCAAGACGACACCATCGAATCCGCCCTGAGCGAGGCGTCGTACCGTCGCCTCATCGCATTTGACGGGACCCTGAGCCTGGTGGAGGCCGAGGGTGAAGCAGCCATCTTGATTCGAGGCACGGTCGAACCCCTGGAGAACCTCAGCGAGCACGTCATCGTCTTGGTCACGCTGACCGAAGACGGTGCGGTGGACGCGAACGGTCGCTCAGCAACCCATCTGGTGCGCGACATGCGCCCTGAGGTGGCCTTCGCCCGCGACGTGGGCAATTCGTCGGACGTGCTTTGGACGATGACGCCGGACCACCTGGAGGCGGCTGGCGTGGATGTGTCCACCCAATCCCTTGGTTACCACCTCAGCCTCATCGTCGTCGAGCATGGTGTTGTGCTGCAAACTCACACACAACCGCTCCCAAATCCGACGTCCGGCATGGACCGAAGCACCGCGCTGACCGTGCTCCCCCTGATGGGTGTGGTGCTGGTCGTGCTTGGGCTGGTCCTGCGAGGCGAGATGAAGACCGATGAGGCCCTTCCCTCCATCGGCGCTGTACCGTGGACCGGTGAAGGGAAGGTCCGCGTGATTGTTCAAGCTGGCACCGCGCCGTGCACCGTGACCGGTGTTGAAGCCGAGCCGCCCTGGAAGGTGGCCGGACGCAGCATGCACCGTGAAATCGAGGCCGGTCAGGTGGATGTCATCGAGGTTCGGCCCAGCCGCGGCAAGGAGGAGCCTCTGCGCCTTCGCTTGTCCATTGAGGTGGAAGAGCACGGCGGCTGGGTGCAGACCTTGGACGTTGAGCGTGAAGATGTCGCGTCGAAGCGTTCATGACGTCCCGCATCCGAGCGGGACCGATGCACGACCTCGACGCGACGGACAGGGCCATCCTCGGAGCCCTCCTCGAGGACGCACGGTACAGCCAGCGCGAGATTGCGAAGCAGGTCGGCGTCGCTCAAGGCACCGTCACGAATCGGCTCCGTCGACTCGAAGAAGCGGGCATCATCGTTGGCCATCAGGTTCGGCTCGATGCAGAACGGCTGGGCTGGGAGATGACGGTCATCGCAGGACTGCGCATCGCCAAAGGGAAGATGATGGACGTGCAGCGCACCATCGCCAAGGACCCACGGGTCTTCGCCGTGTACGACGTCACCGGCGATTACGATTCCATGGTGCTGGCTCGCGTGAAGAACCGAGCGGACCTCGACAATCTCACCAAAACCGTGCTGACCAGCGCTCACGTCACGCGTTCCTACACCCACGTGGTGCTGAACACCGTCAAGGAGGAAGGGGTGGCGCTACCGCCCGTCCAGTCCGAGGACGTCGATGAGGCCTGAGAGACCCTCGACGGTCCTCGTCTCAGGTTTCAAACACCGCATGAGGACGCGCCTGACCTCTTCGTCCACCTTTACATCGAAGGCTTCGAGGCGGCGGCGGAAGGTGGTCTGGAGCCGCCCTCCTGTCCGGTCCCAATCCATCAAAAGATGCAAGGCAGGGCCGCCGTCATCGCCACGGGTGCCATATGTTTCCACCAGATGAGCGATACGACGGGCAACGTCCCACCCCCGGTTGACAACTTCGATCGGTCCGGTCAGGCCCAAAGCCCGCAACGCCGTCACGTCCCTCGGGCCCTCCACCAAGATTGGGCGACCTGTGCTCCCTTGGTCCTCGCGAAGACCCAGCAAAGCCTCCCGCGCTTCCTCGTGGCGAGGGTGAAGCGGGACCCTCGGGCTTCGCATGCGCTCCAGTGGCGTGAGCCCGCACATCAAGAATGTGCGTTGTCCTCGCCGTGCGCACTGGCTTGCGCTACGAGGCTTGCAAGCACCGCATCAACGCCGAGGCCCTCGATCCTGACGCGCTTCTGGCGTGATGCGTGCCCCTCAACGATGGTCACCGACGATGCGGGGCAACCAAGCCAAGCGGCAAGTTGTGCGCACAGGGCCCGGTTGGCTTGGCCGGCTTGAGCCCGAGCCGTCAAACGAACCACGATGCGATTCCGCCACGCGTCGAAACCCGCGAGGGAGGCGCTGGATGCTCCTGGCTGAACCTGAAGGGCCAGAATCACCGCACCATCGAGGGTGGCCTGCATGGCACCCTCCATGGACATGCTTCGGCGAGGCCACAAGCGGCGCATGAACCGTCCGACCGTTCAGGCGAAAATTCGGACCTAAACGAGGGGCGTGGAGGACGATGTTCAAAACGAGGTTCAAAGGCTCGCATTCCTGCATCTAACAACGCTTAAGGAAGGCCCTCCCGAGGCTTCGCGCGAGGGCGTCCAATGGCTGCTCAAGACACACTGTTTTCGGTGCTCTATGACAAGTTCCTGTTCTGGGCCATCATCGTCGGGGTACTCACTTTTGGGGTGATGTTCCTTTTCATGGCTCGTTTCCGCGCAGGACTCACACCAGACGAATCCAAGACCCTCTGGAAGATTGAACCCGGGACCTTCCCGTTGGAGAGCAGCAACCACGACACTGACCGAAAATTGGAGATCGCCTTCTACGTGATTCCAACCATTCTGGTCGCCTGGCTGACCTTCCTCGCGACCGCCTCCACGGCCGACGTCTGGGGCAGCATCCCCGACGACGAGAACCGGTTCGACATCACCGTCAACGGCTACCAGTGGTACTGGGAGTTCGTCTACGAGGACCCGCTCACGTGGGAAGACGAGCACACCGGCATGGACGTTGAGGTTCGCACCAGCGAAGGGGATGTCGTGCTCCACGCCATGGGCCTCAACCCGCACACCGCTGTGGTCAGCATGGACGGCATGAAGACGGAACACGCCTTCAACGGCAGCGACATGATCACCGTTGAGGACTTCTTCTTCGACGCAGGCCTCCACTACAAGGTCGAAATCCTCGACGAGGAAAGCACCGTCCTGCACACGTGGGAACACATCCCAGTGGGCCACATCTTCCGCACGCCGGTGGAGCCTCTCATCATCCCGTGCTCCACGGTGGACTCCGCCAGCGACGACTCGGACATGCCCGAAGACGGTGTGGTCTTCACGATGCACTCCCGCCCCATCGACGACAGCGATCCCCGGTACGTGGGTGTTCAGCATTCCTTCTGGCTCCCCGAGTTCGGCGTGAAGGAAGACCTGGTTCCCGGCCTTGAGCAGGGCACCACCATGTACGTCTTCCCTGACGACGCCGGCACCTTCCCCATCCGCTGTGCGGAGTACTGCGGCCTGCAGCACTCCCAGATGGTGGGCGAAGTGAAGGTCGTTGCCGAAGAGGGCAAGACCTGTGATGCCGATGTTGGCATCAAGAAGGCCGACGTTGGAGGTGAGGCCTGATGCGCACACGCGCCATTGCCATGCTCCTTGTTGTGCTGGCCGCCTTGGCTTTCACACCCAGTTTCGAAGCCATGCCCGCTGGCATCGGCAGCGCCGGTGACGGCGGCTGTTCATGCCACGGTGGCGCCAACGCCGACACGACAGTGGTCGTGACCGGTTTGCCTGAGAGCTTCAATGCGAGCGAGACCTACACGTTCACCGTCACCGTCGTGAACGACGATCTGCCACGCTCCGAGCCCGATGCTGGACGCATGGGCGGCTACCGCATCCTCGTCACAGAAGGCGCGGTGAGCGCGGTTCCAGAATCCGCCGGCCAAATCATGGACGCCGGATTGACGCACACGGCTGAAGCCAACATGGTGCGGACCTGGGACTTTGAGTGGACCGCGCCAGGCGACGATGAAGCCACCGCGGAATTCACCATCTACGGCAACGCGGTCTCCGGCGGCGACGGGCCAGGTGGCGACGAATGGAACGTCGTGAACCTCCTCGTGCCCGGCATCAACGCTGGCGCCATGGCGCCCAGCGCTCCACCGCTGGTCATCCTGATGACGGCCCTGCTGCTCGCGGTTGGCCTCATCCTCCTCGGCACCATGTGGGTCTTCTACCGACGCAGTCCGGACACGTTCACCATGGGCGCCTTCTGGGCCTACCTCAAGCCTTGGCTGACCACGACCGACCACAAGGAGGTCGGCATCATGTACTTCCTGTACGGCTTCCTGTTCTTCCTTGTCGGTGGTTTGCTGGCGCTGCTGTTCCGTATCCAGTTGTCCGTCCCCGAGAACGATTTCCTCACCTACGACCAGTACAACTCCTTCTTCACGCTGCACGGCACGACGATGATTTTCCTCGCCGCCATGCCGATGATTGCAGGCTTCATGAACTACGTTCTGCCCTTGCAAATCGGCGCCAAGGACCTCGCCTTCCCTCGCATCAACGCCCTCGGCTTGTGGATGCTG
>MDTD01044149.1_pt1 | contig 20947 bp, 14 predicted proteins | sample 811221 | NCBI WGS metagenome assembly MDTD01 (sample SAMN05326646, study PRJNA326480) | marine metagenome | isolation source: seawater | place: Pacific Ocean: South West | collected 2011
GAAGAGGCCATTGCTTTCTTTGAGCGGGTCCAGGACCGCTTCAATGAAGAGTCCTGGCGAATTGTGCTGGGCACCCTTCATTTGGATCAAGAACGGTTTGATGAGGCGCAAGATTGTTACATCCGCGCATTGGGAATGGCACGTTCCATTAAGGACCGGCGCAGTGAGGGCGTCATCCTGGGAAGTCTAGGAATCATTCAGGCTGAAAAAGGCATGGTCCCTTCTGCGGCGCATCTTTATGAGGCAGCCATGTCAAAACTTGAAGAAGTGGGTGCGCGTGTGGCCGAAAGCGTTTTTTTAGGGAACTTGGCCACGCTTTATTTTCAAGACGGTCAATTAGGCAAGGCCCGAGAGACTTACGAGGCGGCCATTCACATTTACGAGTCGCGTGGTGACAAACTCAATTTGGCCTATTTTAAAGCATTTTTTGGTGCGTTGTTGGCCGAAGAGGGAGAAATAGAGACGGCCCAAGCCAACATGTGTGAAGCTGCAGAGGTTTTAAAAGAGATTGGAGATGATTTGGGTGTTGCGGCTGTGAGCGTTTGTGAAGGTCTCGTCGATGTGGCACGTGCCCGCGTGGCAAAACAAAACAACGACATGGCCACGGCACAGTTGCATTTTAAGGCCGCATTAGAGCGCAAGTCGCAGGCTGAAAAGAAGGGGCCGGTGTCGGTGGCGCATCCTCAAGGACAACCCTCTTTGGCCACACAAAGTGGTGATGTTCGGGACAGTTTGAAATTTTTAGAATTAAGTCTGCGTCGGTATTCGGAGAATCGTTTTGTTGAAAGTGCATGAGGCGCATTCATGACACAAGCGCCTGTCGGTCAAGTCACTTTGGTGTTTGCCAATGTTCAAGGGGCCACTGGGTTGTGGGATCGGGCCACTGGACCTATGGCCGAAGCGAACGCCCTCTACAATGGGATTCTTAGAGAGAATTTAGAAACCTGCCAGGGCTATGAAGTTAAATCAGAAGGCGATGTGTTCATGGCCGCGTTTGCCCATGCCATGGATGCGGCCCAGTGGTGCTTAAGGGTTCAAGAACAGTTGGTCGGTGCCCCGTGGCCTCAAGAGATCATCGACGAATCCTTCGGCGCTGAAGTCACCACCGCAGATGGTAAAATCCTGTATCGTGGGTTACGGGTTCGCATGGGGATTCATGTGGGTGAGCCCTCCTGTGAAGCCGACCCTGTCACCGGCAGGATGGATTATTTTGGGCCTTCCGTGAACCGAACGGCTCGCATTGCCAACGCCGGTCATGGCGGTCAGATCCTATTGAGCAACGAAGTATTAGAATCGGACGATCGTTTAGATACCTTGCATTTTATTGATTTGGGGGTTTATCGGCTGCGGGGGGTTCAAGAGGCCGGCCGCCTTTTTCAAATTCAACCCCAGGAACTGAGTGAGAGACTCTTCCCTCCTTTGCGCGCGCTGGGGGCTCACAAAAGTAATTTGCCGCACCAACCCAATGCGTTCGTGGGTCGCAAAAAATCGTTACAGGCAGTTTCCCATCTTTTTGATGAAGGCCATGAGGTGGTGAGTCTTGTTGGGCCGGGAGGCGTTGGAAAGAGCCGATTGGCGATCAGGTACGGGTCCATGCAGTTGGTTCATTACCCTGGTGGCGTGTGGTATGCGGATGTCGCGAGTGCTCACACCTTGGGAGAGTTTCTCACCACCTTGGCCAATTCCTTGTCCTTGTCTTTGTATGAGTTTCGCGATGAAGAAGACCAAATCCAAGCTTTAACCGAGGCCATCAGAGACTGCGGTCGGGTGCTGATCATCATTGATAATTTTGAGCACTTAACGTCCCTTGGAGAACAAACGGTGGAGAGCTGGGCAGAGGGTGCACCGCATGCTCATTTTTTGGTGACGTCAAGGCGTCAATTAGGGCTGATGGATGAGGCCCCTTTACCTTTGGGTCCAATGAATGACCAAGATGGTTCTCGGCTGTTTGAACAATTCGCAAAGACCAGGAGCTATGCTTTTGTTCTGGACGAACAAAACAAAGAAGTGGTGCGAGAATTGGTGAAGCGTTTGGATGGCATCCCTTTGGCCATTGAACTGGCGGCCTCACGTATAAATATTTTGTCGCCCGCAAAAATTTTGGCGCGTCTAAATCAGCGATTCAAATTACTGCAAAACCGAGACCCCCATGCTGAGCCCAGACAGAAAACACTCAAAGCCACCATTGATTGGTCGTGGAACCTGCTCGATCCTTGGGAGAAGGCGGTTCTGGCGCAATCCACGGTTTTTAGAGGTGGGTTCGATCTCAAGGCCGTGAATGCGGTGGTCAACCTGGCGCCGTTTCCTGATGCCCCTTCCATCAAACGTATTGCGCACCGTTTGGTTGAAATGCATTTATGGGAACGGAAAATGTGTTGGCAAGGATACCATCGGTACCATCTATTTGAGAGCATTCGTGAATACGGTGCCATGCAATTAGCTGAAATGGGAAAGAATAGCGACGCTGATCCGGAAGGGGAGGTCCTTGTGCGTCACGCGAGATACTATGTCCAATTTGGAGAACAGGACCATTTAGATTCTTTTTCCATGAAGGGCGGTACACGCCGACGACAGAAGCTGGTGTTTGAGTTGGAGAACATTCAAACTGGATTATCTTTCTCATTAAATGAAGGAAACGGTAAAGATGCTGTATTGTTCGGTCTGGCCGCAATGCATGTTTACGGTGAACAGGGACCATTTCGAGATGCCATTGAAACAGCCAGCCAAATCGAGGGACAAACAGGGGTGCCCGATGCCTTAAGGGTTCGCTTGTTGCTACAAAAAGCAAAATTAAGTCGATGGTCAGAGCATGCAGGCCACGCTGAATCACTTCTAACTGAAGCTTTGGCGTTATCCAAAAGCATTGATGACGAAGTGAGCGAAGGGACCATTTTGACCCAGCTGGGTGACTTACAAACCCATTTTGGTAACCTTCAAGAAGCTGAAACCTTCTGTCGTAGGGCTTTGCTGCTACACCGCAAACACCAAATTCGGTTGCAAGAAGGCGTTACTTTGGGGTTGTTAGGAAAAATATATCGCTTTCATCATGAACTCAATGACGAAGAGAGATTGCGAGAGGCGCGTCAATATTTCAAAGGCGCCTTACGCATTCATCGGCAGATTGGTAACCGAGCCGCTGAAGGTTGGGTGCACCGGGCACTTGGTGATTTATTGCTGGATCATGGCATTCGGGACGAAGGTCTTCACAACTATGAGGCCGCACTGCAAATTTTGAGAGAAGAAGGCCAGCGATTTGAAGAAACCATAACCCTTGGCAATATGGGGTTGGCGTTTTTGGAGGACCAGCATTACGTTCAAGCCCGTCAGTACCTCGAAGAGTGTGTTTTGTTGTGCCAACAGCTGCAAGTCAAAGCCACGGGATATTTCATGTGTGCTTTGGGGGAAGTGATGGCGCGTTTATCGATGTTTTCCCAGGCAAAGCAGTTGGTGGCGGAAGGTGAAGCCATCGTTCGACAACAAGAGTCTGGCCAACGTTTGCTCGGCTTGGTGGTCAGCTACCGAGGGCAAGTGATGCGGTTATCCGGCGACCTCCGGGCAGCCCAGGCCGCATTGGAAGAAGGTAACAAAATGTTAGATGGGCTATCAAAAGGGGCTCGGTTCGAGTTGGTACAAAGTTTAGATCGATTAAAGGCGGAGTTAGAGGCTTAAGACTCGTGAGCTGGCGCGTGATATTCGGTTTTGATACAAATTCATAGGCCAAAACCTGAATGGAGTTGATGGCGAGAAATATCGACTGCGTGTTATCTGCGAGCATTTAGGGGACGGTGATCTCCATCGCCCTTTGAATGACGTCTGGTGGTACGGCCCCCGTGCCCTCGTGCGCAAAGTCCACGATGGGCTCACCATTTTCATCTAAAATTTGTGTGAGGTCGTAGGCTTGCCCCTCACCGTCTCGCAACATGAATTCGCCAGTGCCAAAACCATATACACCTTTGACGGCCTTCTCATTGCTGCCATCTTCTTTCAGGTGACACAGGGTGCACGGTTGGGCCACGAGCTGGGTTGTGTGTGGATGGTTGGGCTGCCAGCCAAAACCAAGTTTGCCGGTGGCCGTACGTCGTACCTGCATATCCATCACCGTTGCTGCACCCTCGTCTGTTTTTTCTTTCATTGAAATAAACATCTGTTCGGAGGGGCAGACGGTCGATATTTTACCACGATGGTTCATGCCTAAGAAAATATCTTTAACGCTGCTAAAGAAACGCTCGCCTTCGAAGTAATTCAACTCATTGGTACCTGTTTGGTAGTTAGGCGTTCGAGACCGATAACCTTTGCCAACCGTTACATGACAACCCAAACAGCTTTGCCGCCATCCAGTGTGGCAGGTATGACATTCGATGTCATCGGTGTGACTGTACCCGTCTTCGTTGACCCCCATGGCGTTTTGTAAATTGGTCCAAGTGGGGTAGTTGTCGAGCGACTCCTTGACTTGCTTAACCACGTGGTCTTTGCCGCTCAGTTTGCCGCGCAGATAGATCTTACCTTCATTTTCATACAGGGCTTTGATGGGCTCACCGGCACTGTTGGTGAAGAAACCTTCATCATTGGGTTGGATGGTTTCTCGCACGGTGCCGTGACAGCTTTCGCAGCGTATTTTCGCCTGAAATTTACCTGTGCTGTATAAATAGCCATCGCCATGCACATCGGAGCCGATGTGACAATCCGCGCAGACGAGACCCGCTGTGTGATGGAGGTCAGCCGGTGTGTCTTCAAGCCCGTCATTATCGTCATCTTCGTATTCGATATAAAAATCAGAGGGACGGTTATTCACGAACATGGCGCGTCCTTCGTAAGTGGCATGGTTGGGTCGGGGGGCCGCTTCATCAATGGGGAAACCATCTTCGTCTTGTGCCTTAAAACCACCTGCTTCACGTTTGCCTTGGTACATTAAGCCAATCCTTGCGCCCTGGTAGTGACAATGAACACATTGGGCCACGGGTATGGCAGAGGTCAATTGGTGGGTCTGGGGGTGAGGAGATTGCCCGTCGGTATTGTTGGGGTTGCTGATGTTTTGCAGCAACGATCTGGAGATGCCATCGTCATTATAAACCATGTGGCATGAGGTACATCCGGAAGAACGGTAGTTGCCGTAGGCATCATTGGGCCCCGGTGCATTGGCGTGGCATTTGGGACAAGCCTGGACCAGATAGGTGTCCATGACAAAGCCCACATCGGAGCTATCGGGTTCAGGGCCCAAAAGCGGTTCGATGGACATGACGGTTCCCATGGGTTGATCATCCGTTTGCGATTCGAGACTGACCGCTCCAACTGCAGCTTCGCGCCCTTGAAGCCCGGCCAAAAAGCGCGGGATGTTGTAGTGCCCGGTGAAAGTCGACATGACAGACCGCTGGGTGGTTTCGACGATGCCTTGGTGACACCCGGTGACCCCCACGATACTTTGTGGATTTTTTGAGCCACAACTGATTTCCGCCACGCGCAAATCACCAGGGTTGGCAAAACGTAAATAATCCATATTGAGATTGTTCAGTTCTTCTGTGGCCAAATGTCGGTAGGTGCTGGTGACAGCCTGTGGTTTGGCAATGTGTGCCTCTTCTTGAGTGAAGGCATCACGGTTCCCGCCATGACAATCCACGCAACTTAAGGGGGCCCAAGGATGTGCGACCTCTGCTAAGGCTTCGGGCGTGTATTGATGACAATAGACACAGCTGGATTCAAAATCGGCGGGGTTGGGCCCTGGCGGCTCAGGGTCACACTGACTCAAACAGCCTGGCGCACCGTAGAACAGCCAAACCCACAATAGTAATTGGAATGTCAGTCTGGTTGGTGTCATGCTACGGTGCCGTTCTCCCCATTGAACTACTCTACGAATAAAGTGAGACTGTATTCTCTTTTTTGTTCCTCATTAGCCTCAAGGGTTATTTCCAGAGTGACCGGCTGGCCGTCTAAATCGAGGAGGGATTCGACATTGTATATGGCGATGCTCGGGCTCAACTCCCATATGGCATCCTCGGGGTTGCACGTTTCGGGGTCTAATTGACTGCCGGAAAAATAGGCGCCGAGTTCTTCACCGTCTTGTACCAAACGTGCGCTGAGCGATGCGAACTGACTCCGGGTGACCCCCGAGATGTGGGTGTTGAAAGAAGTCCCCACTGCGGCGTGACTTCCGCCCTGAGGGCCCCCCACCATGACGTCGCCCAGGACCAACTGAGCCCCGTCTTGAATCTCTTCCCCATTTTGAAAAACCTTGAAGTCTTGTTCTCCTTCTTCACACGGCAAGGTACAGCCCCAGCCTGAACTCATGAGCAATACGAGCAGGAAAAAGGTTGCTGTGGGTTGAGTGGGAAGTGAAGCGGACATTCATTATTTCCTTAAGGGGTGAAGACCACCTGCGCTTGAAAAGCCTTGGTACTGTCATCGGTGAAAAGCAAATCTACGTTGAGCGTGGCGGTTTGGTCGGTCAAGTCAAATAGACTTGTACCCGGGTTAAAGCCCAGGCCGAGCTGGGGGATGAGCCAATTCAATTCTGGCGTGCAAAACCCTTCAAAATGATTGTGGCTCACTGCGCCAACGGTTTCGTCTTCTATCGTGACCGAGAAATTAATCTGTGAAACAGCATCGGAAGATGTGCCCATCAAAACCACCGCAATGGTCGCGGCCAGACCGCCATCGGCATCCGATGAAAGAACCAAATCTTGGTTTTCTGAAAAGCTTACAAACGTATCGGTGTAGATACCGAGTAAGAGGTCTACCTCTTCTTCATTGTAGCAGTCCTGCGCTGAGACATCTCTATTAAAGCTTTTGACGTAATCTGTTTCTTCCAGGTTCCCAGATTTTGAACTGGCGTCTCCAGCGCAACCGTGTCCTCCGAGCAGAAGCAGGGTGCAGCTACAGAGGATCATTGTTCCCCTGGTTATTCGCGCAAAAAAATGAGTCGCCACCATGCCTCCCTGGTCAAAAGATTACCATAGGAGGCATAAAATTCGAACAGACTTGTGGCTAAGGCCACAAAAAGCAGGTTCAGAACGATTTGAAGGTTACTCTACAACGCAACCCGGGGAAGGATTGATTTCACTGACCGGTGCACAGGTGACCGTAGACCAAGCGCCCAAGTAGTAGTTGAGACGATCCGCGTTGGTACCGTTAAATTGCATGAGGTCAGAGAAGGTAGACGCGGTTTGTCCTGTATACCCGGTGCCCAAGCGTAGCGCTTGGATTTCAATTTCTGTATCTCTTCGGGATGTACCGGCCAATTCATCGCTGGTACGAAGTGAGTTGAGATCCACCTCAGTAACATCACCAGGAAACCAAACATTCCACAGCCCTTCGCTGCTGTCCATGCCTTTGATCACGAAGAAGGCATCGGGGTTGGCTTCGGTCTTGGTGAAGACATGGGTGCTGTTGTTAAAGGTACCCGTTTGAAATTCCAAGAAGTCACCGGCGGGAAATCCGTTGTTGACACCAAAAGAATCGGCGATATGGGTCAAAATAGACACGGACAAGTTGCCTTCGGTGACGCTGTTGACATCCAGTGCGAATGCCATGGTGGTGAGAAGGTTGCCCTCGAGCCCGTCGTGTTGGGGGGCCGCATCAACGATCATGTAGCCGGCCCCTGGTGTGTCAATGGTTCCAGCCAGATAATCGATCATGCCGTCTACTTGGTTTTCATTGTCTTCGCTGTCAGGGTCATCCAGCCCTAAAGAAATGCCCAGTGGAACCACGCCTTGCCCGGGGACGATGGTTCCTGATGCCAACACCACACCGGTGGTATAGGCACCATCGATACAGGTGGAACCTGAAATTTTACCTGGAACGCAAGGGATCGAGGGGATTTCGTAGGTGTGACTCTGGGTCAACATGGTGTTGAGATTCACTGCCGACTCATCTGTGAACTCCAAGAGATTGTCCCACCGTTCGTAGTCGATGGCGCCCCCAAAAGGGTTGGCGGGACGATCGGTCTCGAAAACTTCGAGGCCGGTGACCGCGGCGTGGGAGAAGGTGTTAAAGAATGGCAGGACCTGCGCTAAAATCGAACCGATATTCACTTCGTCAACGGTGGAGGTGGCGACTTCACCGATGATGTCTCCTACGTCGGCTAACTTGAGCTTACCACCGAGGGCCCAAAGGGTGCTGGGACCGGGGTCGTCGAAAATGACAAAGTAATCTTTCATGGGTTCGTCGCTAATCTCGAACGTGAAGCCAGAGGGCATGAGCATGTTGCCGGAAAAAATATCTGGGATGTCTACTGCGGTACTGGCGATTTCGCCCAAAATGTTATCGAAATCCAAATTGATCCAGTCGCCAGAGATGGGGGTCCCCGCCAATGCCATTTTTACCTCGCCAAAGGTTTGAACATTATCAAAATTGAAATGGCCTTTCATGCCCGATACCCGTGTGGGATTGGGGACACGTTTGGTGTACAGGGCCACATCATTGGCTGGCGGTGCAACGATGGTTTGCCAGTGGTAGTAGGGCTCAAAAACGGAGATGGCTTCAATGTCGTTGGCTTTCCCCACCCAGGTGTACAGACCGTCGGCGTTGGTTTCTTGGGCATCTAAGGTGCCGTCGGTAAGTTTGGCCACCACCCTGGCGGAGGCGAGGGGGCCATTGTCGGTCTCATCAAAAACGGCCACTCGAAAGTCAGCCTCTGCCACTGCGGGGAAGATGGTGACGGTTGCTTCGCAGGATGCTTCGCCCACCAATGCGGTGGCCGTGATGGTGTAATTACAAGGGGTGGTGGCGGTGCAGGTTCCTGTCACTGTGCCGTCGGTGAGAGTGAGGGCTTCATCACCTGTGATGGTGAATTCTGCATTGGGTGCCATGGCACCACTCTCCAAAAAGCCTGATACTTTAATTTCAGCGGTGGAGCCATTGCCCATAAAGAGGCGACCTGGTGCAATGGCACATGTGTCAGGTGGGGTGAGATCGGATGCGTCCCGGCAAACGGGAACCCCATCTTCATAGACACAGACTTGTCCGGGCTCGCAGGCCGCTTGGGGGTTGGCTGGGTCACAGGTGTTTGCGGGAATGCAAATCCCCCTGCGATCTTCACAAACTTCCCCCTCATCACAGTCTTCATCACTGGTGCAGACCAACTTGATGCAGGCACCCCATTCATCATCTTCATTGAGTTTTTCACAGATGGAGCCCGGCCCACAGTCCAGGTTTTTTCGGCATTCACCCAAGACCTCTGGGGCCGGTGCCGGTTTAGTTTCTTCGGGGCATCCCATGACCAGGAGGGTGGGAAGTAAAATTGCCAATGGCAGTAAAAACAGGTTGAGACGGGTGGATGAGACCTTCATTTGAGCTCCTCGTTTCGAAGTACCCCTTCTTATTAGCGCAAAATCCACCCAGCTCCAAATGGGGCGGTATCTGCAAAAATGGCGTGCACAAATGGCAAGGGAGAAAGGTGGTCACCAATGGTGTGGATCTCGAGAATTCAGGGGTCTGTGGCGCACAAAAGTCGTTTAATCCCTAGACGTGGCGGGGTGTCGTGGTAGAGTTCCAGGGCACTCGCAAAAGGGTCAACCACAAGGAATGAGCATGACGAACCTGCTTCAAATTGAAGAAGTCCATGCGGCACAAAGCCGGTGTGCTGATCAATTGCGGAATACCCCCTGCGTGAAAACCAAGCCGCTCTCACACCAGCTGGGCCGACCCGTATTTTTGAAGATGGACAATCTGCAGCACACGGGTTCATTTAAGGAGAGAGGGGCACTCAATCGATTGTTAACCCTCACCGAAGAAGAAAAAAAAGCTGGGGTGATAGCGTCTTCTGCTGGAAACCATGCACAAGCGGTGGCGTATCATGCCACCCGTCTGGGCATTGCGGCCACCATTGTGATGCCCACCGGAACCCCCCTTATTAAAGTGAGTCGGACCCGAGGGTTTGGGGCTCAGGTACATTTACATGGCGACAATTATGATGCCGCTTATGAGCATGCAGTGGGTTTGGCCAAAGAATCAGGTGCCACCTTTGTGCACCCCTATGATGACCCCATGGTGATGGCAGGGCAAGGAACCATGGCGCTTGAAATTATTGCGCAACAACCGGATGTGAATACCGTGATTATTCCCGTGGGTGGGGGTGGTTTGATCGGTGGTATGAGTTGTGCGCTTAAGCATTACAATCCCGACATTCGAATCATTGCGGTGGAGCCCGAAGCGTTGCCATCCATGGCACAGTCCATTGCGGCGGGGGCGGTCAAAAAAATACCGCCAGCGGTGACTTTGGCCGATGGGATAGCGGTGCGTGAAGTGGGTAAGCAAACTTTCGAAATGGCCAAAAAGTATGTGGATGAATACGTCACGGTGAATGACGATGAAATCGCCAGGGCCATCCTCTATCTCTTGGAAACCGAAAAAAGCGTTGCCGAGGGAGCGGGCGCTGCAGGTGTGGCTGCATTGCTGGCCGGGAAAATAAAGATTGACGCAGATACGGTGGTTTGCACCTGTGTGTGTGGTGGCAATATCGACGTTAATCTGGTGGCGCAAATCATTGAGCGTGGTTTGCTAGAGTCGGGGCGGCGTGTTTCTCTTTCGATCATGGTGCCGGACAAACCCGGCGCCTTACAAGGTTTACTTCAATGTATCGGGCAACATCAGGCCAACGTGGTCGGGGTTCAACATGAGCGTGCCTTTGCCAAAACCACGGTAGGGACGGTACAGGTTCGTTTGGGCCTGGACACCCGTGGGCATGAGCACATCAGTGAGTTGGTCCAAGGTTTACATGCCGCCGGTTACGAAGTGGAGCGCTAAAAAAATTAAAAAAGCCCCCGGAAGACGCGATGAAGCAGATCTTCCGGGGACCCGTGCGGTGAGCCCTAATGCTTACTCAATGCCACAAACTTCATATTCTGAGGCACACTCTGTTTTAAAGCAGTTGTTGTAAGCCAAATTCGCAGGTTCGTTGCATTGGTTCTGGCAAGCGGTGTCCGTGCTGCTGCACGCTTCCACACATTCGTTGTAGGCGTCGCTGCCATTGTCGTAACAGGTCTGATAGTTTTCATCTCGGCAATCTTCCACAGCTTGGTATTCTTGTGCTGCCGTATCATCGGCGGCTTCTTTTTGAGCCACCATGCATTCTTCATAGGTATCGGCACAAGCTTCTTTACAGGCATCGGTGGTGCACGGTTCGACGCAGTCGAAATACTCAGGTGAGCAGACGTTCACATTCGCTTCCCAAATCTCGAGGCATGTTTCGTGTGCTTCCGCTGTGAATTGACCCGCAGGAGAGGTTCCGTTCTCGCTGATGCCGCAAGTCGCATATTCTGCGGTACAAGCATCTGCAAGGCAAGATTCGTAGAGGTTGTTGGCGGTTTCAGCGCAGCCTTCTAAGCAAGAGCTATCAGTGCTGCTGCAGTTAGAGGAACAAGTGTTGTAGTTGGTGTCGGCTTGGCTGTTGCAGGTATCAAAGTTGTCTGAGCGACAATCGCGCACCGCTTGAAAATCTTGTGCCTCAGAGAAAGGTGCGGCGTCCTGTTGCGTTTCAATGCAGTTGTTGATCTCTGTGTTGCATTGTTCCGTACAACTGTCCGTACTACAGTTGGACACGCAGGTGCTGTAAGCCGGCACGCAAACATCCAAGACGGCATAGTGCACATCGGCACAAGTTTCGATATTTGAACTGGACCCTCCATAGGAGCCACCTGAAGTTGAAGAAGTGGTGGTGCTCTGCCCCACACAGGCGTTATATTCGCTGCTGCAGAAATCACGTTGGCACTGGTAGTAGTTATCCATGGAGCCAGGAACATCGTTGCATTGAACATTGCTGCAGTTCACCAAATCATTCATCAATAAAAGCGCTTGCGAACTCATATTGTTGTAGCAGGTATCCACACAGCCGTAGAAACTGTTTTCATCTGCTGATGTGGTGTAACAATCTTGGATGCAAGAGTAACCTTGACCACATGTCTCGGTACCGAACCCACCGCTGCCACTGTGGCCGCCGCCTGAGCTTGAGCTTGAGCTTCCGCCACCGCTGCCAAAGCACGTGTTATAATCACTGGCACACATGTTTTGTAAACAGCTGCGGTATTCTTGCGCACTGGTGACATTTCCATCACAGTATATTTGACCACACTGAATCAAAGTGGTCCATTGCTGCTGGGCCAGTTCTGAACCGCTATCATAGCAGAGTTGGCCACAGCTGGTGTTGCCATTACAGGCATCTTCACAGTCATAGAGCTCGCCACAGGTGTACTCATTTGAGCCGGAACCAGAGTTGGAGCCTGAGCCAGAACCTGACCCGGAGTCAGATACAGCCCCAGCATCATCATCGCTGCCGTCGCCGCGGACACCGCAGGTGGTGTATTCAGCATTACACGCTGTCAACATACAGCTTTGTAAACCCCCATTGGCTTCGTCGCCGCAAGCCTGCGCGCAAGCATCATCGGAGCAGTCGGCCACACAGTCGTTATAAACCACCCCGCCTTCATCGTAGCAGGCTTGGTAATTGGTTTCTTCACAAGTGCGAAGGCTATTGAATTCATTTTGCCCTTGTACCGAGCCCAATGCCACTTGGGATTCGAAACAGCTGTTGTAAGTGCTTTCACAGGCGTCAGCGCAAGCTTGATCTTGGCATGCAGAGGCGCAGTTATAATAGGTCGTGTAACAATCCGAAATGGCGTTGTAGATTTCGAGACAAGTTGCGCCGGGGTCTGAGTTTTCATTGCCGTTCATGAAATCCAACCCACTGCCATCTCCTGCTACTGCGTTGCCGTTAGTGCTGTAGCCGGAGTAATTGTTCCCGTTGGCGACCGGACGACCGCCGCATCCCACCAAAACCATGAACAAGCTTAAACAGAGTATAGTTGTGCCTAAAGAGCGCATTATTGCCTCCTGCCAGATGCTTTCGAAGAGCACCGCATAAAAAGTTAATCACCACACTTTTGAATCATCGCATTCAGGACTGTGTGTTTCCCCTGTGCGAGATGGTGGGATAACAGCACACGAAATTCACAAATGATAATTCAAAAAATGAAAGCACATGTTCAAAATAGCTGAACGAGTTTCAAGTTTAAAAATCTCTTAAAAACAGCAACTTAAAAGGGCCCTCATGAATGAGGGCCCCAAAAATAGGTCAGATGACCGAGACAAAAATAAGGGTAAAAAAGGCCACAAAAGGGGCTAATAACGACCCTTCACATAGGTCAACCATTTGGTTTTGGTCGAATCACGTCCGTGCACCACATCTTGGTACGCTTGTGCCAAAGAGCGAGTGACGGGCCCCACGCCAAATTCGTGATCGTCGATGGCGCTGACACCCACCACTTCAGCGGATGTCCCCGTCACAAAGACTTCGTCAGCGTTGTAAAGGTCTTCGAGGTAGGCAGGAACCGTTTTTGCATTGGACATTTCAATGACCGAGTTGCGCGTGATGCCGGCCAATGCGTCAGGGTGTTCCACTGCAAAGACATCGCCGTTCTTAACAAAAAAGACGTTCTCTCCTGTTGCCTCGCAAACCCGACCATCATCATCAACAAATAAAGCTTCTTCAAAACCTTTACGGGTAGCGCTCAGTTTGGCCAAGATAGAATTCACGTAGCCACCACAGAGCTTTAAAGGTGGCATGGCCGAGGCGGGGTTGCGCTTGACTTTGGAGACACTCATGGTGGTGCCTTTCATTTCAGCAGCGTCGCCAAGGTGAGAGGACCAGGGCAGGGTGGCCACGGCAGCATTTACTTTAAGTGGGTGCACGTCTAATCCCAAGTAGCCCCCGCCAAAATAAGCGATGGGCCGGATGTAGGCTTCGTCCATTTTATTGCGCGCCAGTAATTCAAGGATGGCTTCGCGCATTTGGGGCGCATCGAAATCCATTTCGATGGTACGAGCACCTTCGCTCATGCGTGAGAGATGATCGTCTAAACGAAAAACGGCGGGGCCGTGATCGGTGGCATAGCATCGAATCCCTTCGAAGACACCAGTGCCATAATGAAGCCCGTGATCCATTAAATTACATTGGGCATTATCAGAGTCTAAAAATTCACCATTAAACCATAATTGTAGATTGTTCATACCTTTACCTCAGCGAAATAAACATCGTGGAGTTTGTTGAGTTGATTGAGTAAGAGTGGAATCGGTCGATTGTTTTTCACGCTCAAAGAGACTGACATGTGTTCATCGCCACTGTGCGCATCCACGTGCAACAGAGGATAACCACGTCGTTCAGTGACGCCGATCACTCGAAGTAGAGCACCTTCAGTGGGCCGCAATTTGAGTTGGATTTGAGTCATTATTTCCCTCCAGCATGACAGAGTTTGATTTTCCGGGCGGAACAAAGGGCCAAACATTGGCTTCTTTGTCTAAGATAAGGTGGACCAACAACGGGCCAGGTTCTTCATGAAGGCGTTGGATGGCCTCAGTCATTTGGTCGGCCCGATGAACTTGCAGTGCAGGGATGCCGAAGGCGTTTGCCACCTGCACAAAATCGGGGTTGTCCCACAAGTCGGTTTCGCTGTAGCGGCGCTCTAAGAATAACTCTTGCCACTGGCGAACCATGCCCAAACACTGGTTATCCATCACAACTATTTTGATGGGTAGGTTATATCGCTTGATGGTGGCGAGTTCTTGAATGTTCATCATGATGGAGCCATCGCCAGTGACGTTGATCACATTGGCGTCGGGTTTAGCGAGCTGTGCGCCGATCGCAGCAGGAAGGCCGTAGCCCATGGTGCCCAACCCACCACTGGTGAGATGGTTTTCGGGTTCTTGAAAGGCGTAGTGTTGTGCCACCCACATTTGGTGTTGGCCCACATCACAAGAAACAAAGGTTTCTTTTTGGGCGGCCAAACTTAAGTCGCGCAGAAATTTGGGGGCATAGATGAGGTCTGTGGGTGCTTCATAATTCCAAGAATTTTCAACTTTCCATGATTCGCATTGATTCAACCAAGCATGGATCTTCAATGGACGTGTGTTTTCCAATAAGGCTGCCAAGGAATCTTTGAGATCACCAACCACTGGTGCATCGGGTTGGCGGAGTTTACCCACCTCGGCAGGGTCCACATCTAAATGAATCACCTTTGCATTGGGGGCGAATTGTGCGAGCAGCCCTGTCACCCTATCGTCAAACCGTGCACCTACCGAAACGAGCAAGTCACAGTTTTGGACCGCCAAATTCGCAGGTTTAAGTCCGTGCATGCCCAGCATGCCCAAGAAGAGCGGATGGTTACCAGGTAACGCGCCCAGGGCTTTGAGAGTGGTGACCGTGGGGCAGCCTGTAACATCAACAAATTGACGAAAAGCGTTCACTGCTTCGGCTAAAACGATGCCTCCGCCCGCATAGATCAAGGGTCGTTTGGCGCTGTGCAGCAGATCGAGAGCTTTGGCCACCGAATGGGGGGCGATGTCCGAGTTCACTGAAGTCACTTCTTGTTTGGTGGGTACGAATGCTTTTGCATCAGCGTTGAGCACATCTTTGGGGATATCCACCAACACGGGGCCAGGCCGACCTGAACGTGCCAGGTGGAATGCCTCGTCCATAACCGGTATCAACTCATTGGGGTCCATAACGCGGTAGCTGTGCTTCACGATGGGTAAGGTGATGCCCACGGTATCCACTTCCTGAAATGCATCGGTACCGATGACTGCGCTGGGAACTTGGCCGGTGATGGCCACCATGGGCACAGAATCCAAATATGCATTGGCGATTCCAGTCACCAAATTCGTGGCACCAGGGCCTGATGTTGCCACACAGACGCCTACTTTATTGGTGGCTCTTGCGTAGGCGTCAGCGGCTAAAGCAGCCGCTTGTTCGTGCCGTACCAAAATATGACGGATGGAAGATCCATATAATGCGTCATAAAAAGGTAAGATGGCACCTCCGGGGTAACCAAAAAGAGTGTCGACCCCATTGGCTTCCAGGAATTGAACAAGTCGTTGTGCTGCATTCATCATTCGCTCCTCAACTCTTTTATTGTAACCAAGCCATACGCTCACGAAGTTGTGCACCCACTTTTTCGATGGGGTGTTCACGCATGTTTTCAAGGGCTGCGGCGTAGTTTGGTGAACCTTGGTCGTGTTCAGTGGACCACTCTCGCGCAAATTCACCGGATTGGATTTCTTCCAAAAGAACCCGCATCCGAGCTTTCGTGGCGTTGTCAACCACACGCGTCCCGCGGGTGAGGTCGCCATAGCTTGCGGTATCACTGACAAAATGGTGCATGCGGCTCAGTCCACCTTCGTACAAGAGATCAACGATTAATTTGAGTTCATGCAGACATTCAAAGTAGGCCAGTTCGGGGCTGTATCCAGCTTCGACCAAAGTTTCCCAGCCGGCGGTAAGTAATGCGGTGGTGCCACCACAAAGAACTGCTTGTTCACCAAAAAGGTCGGTTTCCGTTTCTTCCTTGAAGGTGGTTTCCAGAACGCCGGCGCGTGTGCCACCGATGCCATGGGCATAGGCCAACGTGCGTTCAAAGGCGTTACCTGAATGGTCTTGGTGAACGGCCAGTAAACATGGCACGCCTCGACCTTGTTCGTATTGTTGGCGCACCAGATTGCCTGGGCCTTTGGGGGCTACCAAACCCACATCCCATTTTTCAGAAAGCGCTACCCGGTTGTAATGAACCGCGAAACCATGAGCGAACAAAAGCAAAACACCGTCGCGTAAGTTTTCATTCAGCACATCTTGAAAAAGCTTTGGCTGGTTCATGTCAGGAACCAACACCATCACAACATCGGCTTCACGTACTGCGCCCGCCACTTCTTGTGGTTTAAATCCATCTTGCGTGGCCGTGGCCCAACTTTTGCCGCCGGGTCGTAACGCCACGGTGACGGCAAGTCCGCTGTCTCGCAGACTAAGTGCGTGAGCGCGCCCTTGGCTACCGTAACCGACAACGGTGATCTTTTGCGCTTTGAGGGCTTGGGGGTTAACATCTTTTTCATTGAAATATCGAGTCATGACGACCTCCTTGTGAAAGTAAAAGGGATTAAGATGTTGTTGCACCGGTAGCAGCGGATGAGACCAGAGCAACATATTTTGACATAACGCCTCTCGGCGCATGAAGTTCTTTGGGAGCCCATGCTTGCTTGCGCTCGCTCAAATCGACTTTCAAGTCGATGGCTCGTGTTTCCACATCCAAAACGATGGTGTCACCGTTTTGAACCAAGGCGATGGGACCACCTACCGCCGCTTCCGGAGCCACATGTCCCACCATGAAACCGTGAGTGGCGCCAGAAAAACGACCATCGGTGATCAGTGCGACACTGTCTCCAAGTCCGCGTCCCACCAATGCGGCCGTGACGGCCAACATTTCTCGCATCCCCGGACCCCCCTTGGGGCCTTCGTTGCGGATCACCACCACATCGTTAGGTTGGATGCGCCCCTGTTGAACGGCTTCAAAAGCTTCTTCTTCGCATTCGAAAACCCTTGCTGGGCCCTCGTGACGCTTTTTACTGTGACCACTGAGTTTTAAGACACAGCCTTCAGGTGCTAAAGAGCCCTTCAAAATGGCCAGACCACCGTGGGGCTTGAGAGGGTTGTCGAGGTTTCTGACCACCTGTTGCTCAGGGGTTTCTTCTGCCAAGTTGGCTTCTTGGCTCAGCCATTTCCCGGTGACAGTGGGCGTATCGGTGAGGCGTTGTGCTTCAAACAAACGTTGGGTCAACAATCGTAAGCCACCGGCTTTTTCTAGGTCGGGTGACGTGTATTGGCCACCTGGTTTGAGATCGGCCAAGGTGGGTGTTTGTGCCGAAGCTTGGTGAATGTCTTCCAAAGTAAAGTCCACATGGGCTTCTTGTGCCAATGCCAGCAAGTGCAGGACTGCATTGGTTGACCCACCTGACGCGGCTACGGCCGTAGCGGCATTTTGTAACGACGTCTTTGTGACCAAATGACTGGGTCGCAGTCCGTTTTCTAGAACTTGCATCACCGTCCGGCCCACCTCGTAGGCCACTTCCGGTTTACGAGGGTCGACAGCAGGGACGTCATTGGCGCCCATGGGCGATAAGCCCAGCATGGTCACTGCGGTAGACATGGTGTTGGCGGTGAACTGTCCGCCACATGCACCAGCGCCTGGGCATGCTTTGTCTTCCAATACTTTCAATCTCTCGCGGCTCATTTGGCCAGCGGCCACTGCACCCACAGCTTCGAAAACGTCTTGAACCGTCACGTCACGACCTTCGAAACGACCGGGAAGGATAGATCCGCCATAAAGTACCACGGAGGGCAAATCCAAACGCAACAGACCCATCACCACGCCGGGGATGGTTTTATCGCAGCCACACAAAGCCACCACTGCATCGAACTCATGAGCGCGAACGGCCAACTCTAATGAATCTGCGATGACTTCACGTGACATTAACGACAATCGCATGCCTTCCGTTCCCATGGTGATACCATCGGAGACTGCGACTGTGTTGAATTCGATGGGGGTCCCACCAGCGTCTTTGATGCCTTTTCGAACATCTTGAGCCAGACTTTTGAGGCCCATGTTGCAGGGGGTGACATCCGTCCAGCAATGAACCACCGCCACCATGGGCTTCGCGAGATCTGCGTCGGTTAGCCCTGTGGCTTTGAGCATGGCTCTGGCAGGGGCGCGGGCGAGGTCTTCAGCGAGTCGTTTTTGAGTCATTTTTTACCTCCTGGTGGCTCAAGCGTTTAAAGTTTATTAAAAACAGTCGCTTAAGGTTCTTTTCACGTTGAGGGCCCTGGAGACCCTCCGTTGGATTGAAGAGATAGCTTGACAACTTGTTAAATGAAAACATAAATAATTGGCAAACTCGTTAAAGGAATTTGAACATGAATGTGAGCCTCGACCAGCTTCTCGTTTTGGATGCCATTGAACGTTTGGGCAGTTTTTCCGCGGCCGCCAAAGAGTTGTACCGCGCTACCTCAGCGGTGAGTTACGCCATCAAGACCCTCGAAAGCTCACTCGAGATCGAAATCTATGATCGCTCTGGGCACAAGGCAGTTTTGACCGAAGGGGGCCGGCTAATCCTGGAGGAAGGGCGCGCCGTGTTGGAGCGGGCCCGCCAGTTGGAAAACGTGGCCAACCACTTCAACGCGGGATGGGAGCCTCGTTTGGTGGTGGTGATGGATGGTGTGTTACCCATGCGCCCACCGATTAAGGCGTTGCGACGTTTCACTGCCCAAGATTTACCCACTAAGGTCGAGCTGCGGGTGGATTATTTGTCCATGGTTCGCGAACGTTTCGACAAGCTGGATGCTGCTTTAATGATTACGGTGGACCTCCCTTCGGAGCCCATGCTGGAGGTGCGAGCCTTGCAGCCGCTCGAAATGTTATTGGTGGCACACGCCGATCATCCCTTGCATGATGAGGCAGCACCTTTACGTCGTTCCGCCTTCGCATCTCACGTTCAGGTCTTGGTGACCCCGTCAGCAGGGAAAGGCATGACGCATATTCGCAAAATGTATTTTGATGTGCCCCATGTTTTTGAGTTGTCTGATTTCCGCTCAAAGCGAGAGGCTTTGGTTGGGGGTGTTGGGTTTGGATGGATGCCAACGCACATGATTCAAGAAGAACTCGATGAAGGTATTTTAAAAACACTTCCCTTTGAAGAAGGACACACGTTTCTTTTTACGCCGCAACTGGTGACCCGTCGAGACAAGCCGCTCGGCAGTGGGGGCCGGTTGTTTGCCGAATACATCGAAGAAGAATGGGCACAATTTGCAACGAAGGGCAAAGCCAAAAAAAAGCAGAGCAAAAGCTCTGCTTGATCTCTGAACATCAACGATGTTCTTAAGCCGCATCATCCTGACGTTCTGGATGGGCCTGTTGGAAAGCAGACAGCGTTGACAGTCTGGCTTCAATGTCCAACAGCAGGGGGAAATGGTTGACCGAAACACCAAACCGTCGCGCATTGTAGAGCTGTGGAACGAGTAAGAGGTCTGCAAAGCTAACCTGATCACCCACGCAAAACTGGCCCACTGTTTCTTTGGTCAATTCTTGAAACGCATTGAGGCCTTCGCCAATCCAATATTTGGCCCAGTCGTGAGTATCTTTTTGGCTGAAACCATGTACTTTTCCCAAGTGTTTTAAAACCCTGAGATTTTGTAAAGGTTGCACACCGCTGTTGATCACCTCCGCCAGTTGTCGCACTCTTGCGCGCAAAAAGGGATCGGTGGGCAGCAATGATGGCTTCGGTTGAACCTCCTCTAGGTATTCCAAAATAGCCATGCTTTGGGCGAGGTCACCCTGACCACTACTTAGGACGGGAACTTCGCGCATGGGGTTTTTTCGTCGCATTTCGAAACCGTACTGCTCTCCACCATTGTTCACCAGGTGAACGGGAAGGGTTTTGTAATTGAGCCCCTTCCAATTCAATGCAATGCGGACCCGCCATGAGCAACTGGATCGGTAATAGCTACGAAGCGTGAGTGCCATAATGATTCTCCTGCAACGGTTTTTGGTAGGGGGTGACCTTTTGCGCAATTTGGCCAAAGACGCTGTGTCCCTCTTGAAACATCTCAATGGTGACTTGGTCTCCATATTTGAGAAAGGGTGTACGAAAGACGCCGGTGTTGATTTTCTCCAGCATGCGTTTTTCTGCCAAGCAGGAAGAACCTTTCGAGGTGTCTTCGTTACTCACAGTACCACTACCGATGATGGTCCCCGCAGATAAAGGTCGAGATTTGGCCGCATGAGAAATCAACTCGTAGAAATTGAAATGCATTTCAGGGCCTGCTTCAGGTTGTCCAAATAGATTGCCGTTTAAATGGGTGTGTAAGGGAAGATGAACCCGCCCATTTTGCCAGGCATCACCGAGTTCGTCTGGCGTTACAGCGATGGGCGAAAATGCAGAGGAGGGCTTGGATTGGAAGAAACCAAATCCTTTGGCAAGCTCCCCGGGGATCAGGTTTCGCAGGGATACGTCGTTACAAAGCAATACCAATTTGACGTATTGCTCTGCCTCTTTTGGAGAAATCCCTTGAGGGACATCACCAGTGACCACTGCCACCTCAGATTCAAAATCACACCCCCAGGATTCATCGGCCAGCTCGATATCA
>MDTD01159186.1_pt1 | contig 20947 bp, 18 predicted proteins | sample 811221 | NCBI WGS metagenome assembly MDTD01 (sample SAMN05326646, study PRJNA326480) | marine metagenome | isolation source: seawater | place: Pacific Ocean: South West | collected 2011
AATTAAAAAGTTTTGAGCATCTTTTTTATTATAGTTGATATGATAAAATGGTTGATATTTTTTTATTTTACGATAAGCTCCATAATAAATTTGGGCAACTAGCGACATATTTGGATAAGATTTTACTTTTTCACTTCCAAAATTTTTTACTATGTAATCAAACAACTTATTATCATTATGGGTCCACTCTTCTGGCTGCTTACCTTCTGATCGAAAATCAGTTCCAACAAGAATTGTTTTTATATTTTCTTGTGCTGCAATTTTGTATAGGACGGATTTTATTGCTCTATCTGTTGGGCCATCAATCCAAGGCAGACCTGACCTCATGTATGCTTTAAGCACAACTTTTACCTCTTCATAATTAATCACATATGTTTCTAAAGATACATTCAGAGCATCAGTCATTTTTTTTATATTGGCAACAGCTATATCTGAATTCCATCCATTATCAATAGTTACTGCAAGTGGCCGCAGACCCCATTCTTTCACTGCTAGATGTAATAAGTATGAACTATCAGTCCCACCACTTAAACCAATTATACAATCATGCTCGTTAGCAGCACCAGTACGACTAATGGACTTTATTACTTTATTCCACTTATTTTCCCCTTTCTTTCCTCTTGGAAATTCTTTTTCTAATCTTTTGTACATGTAGTAGTAATTAGAAAAACCATTTATGTCAAATTTTATTCGCGGTATTGAGGAGTCCCAAAGTCCTTTATTACATCGTTGATATAAATTGGGATTAATCATCAAATATTGATTCTAATTGTGATTTCGAAGGGTAGTTTACTAAAACTCCTTTTCTAGGACCTTGAAAAACAAATAAGCTACCAGCTGCTACGGCATGTGCACCAGAATCAATAGCTAATTTCATATCATTTAATGTACCAGCACCGCCACATGCGATGACTGGTACGCTCACCGATTCGGTGATATCATTTATTAGATCCAAATCATATCCTTTCATTACCCCATCATTTCTAATATCATTTATCATTATTTCTCCGGCCCCAAGATCTTCAACAATTAATGCCCATTTTTTTGCTGAATAACTTGTTTTTTTCCGACCACCATTTCGGTACACTTTATATGATCCAAAAATACTCTTTCTTACATCGATAGAAACCACTACACTTTGTTGCCCAAGTGAATTAACACAATCCACTATTAATTTATGGTTTATTAAAGAGTGAGAATTGATTACAATTTTCTCCGCGCCATTTTTAATACAATTTTCCGCTTGTTTTAGTGTTCTTATTCCGCCTCCTACCGCAAATGGCATGAAGGCTTGTTCTCCAACATCACGAATAAATTTTGTAGAAATTAGACTATTATTTTTTGTTGCTGATATATCTAAGAAAATAATTTCGTCAGCTTTAAAATTGTTAAAAATTTTTACAGTATTTATAGGGTCACCAATATATTTAGGTTTACCAAACTGAAATGTCTTTACTAAACCTAAGTCTTTTAGAAGTAATACAGGTATAACCCTTGGTCTAAACATCTAAATATCTTTAAAGTTTTCTAATAACATTAACCCTTGGTCATGTGATTTTTCAGGGTGAAACTGCACACCATAAATATTTTCTTTACAAAACGCTGAAATGAAAGGATGACCATAGTTTGTCAAACCATAAGTTATTTTCTTGTTTGATTTTACATTTTCAACATAATACGAATGTACAAAATAAAATAATGACTCACCGTCGATACCTTTAAATAATGGTAAGGTACCTTTAATATCTATTTGATTCCAACCCATATGGGGCACTTTTAAATCTGCTAAATCAAATTTTTTTGCCCTCAAATTTATCAACCCCAGTCCATTGCAGTTACCTTCCTCACTAAAATCAAGTAATAATTGCATTCCTAAGCATATACCTAAAATTGGAATTTTGTCTATTTCAAGTTTTTGATATATTATTTCTTTTAATTTTAATTTTTCAATATTTTGTACTCCCAACCCAAAATGCCCAACACCAGGTAGAACTAATTTATCAGATTTTTTTACCTTTGATAAATCATTGGTGATAATGACTCCACAGCCCAATCTTTTGAATGCTTTTTCAATAGAAAAAAGATTTCCCGCCCCGTAGTCAATAACTGTAACCTTCATATTAAATATAAACTTTTTATTTAAAAAATGATGCTGCTAATTTATATCTATGTACTGTCTGAACCATAATTCAAGGTGTATCCACTTCCAAACTTCCTTTCCTGCATTACATTTTCCTTTTAAGTGATTATTATATGTTCCAACAATTTTTTTGTGATTATATATGCCCCTATTTTTGAATTTTTTCGAGCTAATAATATCCATAACCAAATCTTGAAATTTAGGTTCTCTAAACCAAATATCCTCCGGAGTCTCAAAGCCAATCTTTTCTTTTCTTTTCAGGATTTTCGCTGGTACTGTTCCATCCATTGACTTTCTTAATATCATTTTATCAACACCGTTATTTATTAAGTCTTTGGAATTCTGAGATAAAATTCTTTCAACTATCCTATGATCGAGAAATGGAAATCTGGTCTCGATTGAAAACCACATACCACTCCTGTCAGCCCATGACAAATGATGTTCTAGCTTATATTTAAAATGATTTAGAAGGAATTGATTTAGATTCTCTGCTTCATACAGGTTCGTTATTTCTGGTGATACTTTATAATCGTGAAAAAATTCTGATGACAGATAGCTTTTTTTTAACAACGATTTATTCTCTTTTAAAATTCTAGGTAATAACGAAAAAACAAATGATTTGAATCCCTCATTAGTTTTATTTTTTTTTGTATAGTAGTACAGTTCTTTAATAAGTGTTAGCCAATTCCCACCAAACAGAAGATCTTTAAAATGATAACCAAAAAAATATTTATACCCTGCCAACTCTTCATCCGCACCCTGCCCACTTAATAATACAGTGCAATTACTTTTTGCCAATTCCATAACTTTGTATTCCGAATATTCTGAAGTAGTTGGAACAGGCTCTACCAGTGCTTCAATGAATTTATCCAAATCCTTGAGCAAACTATTGCAGGATGGTTTTGTAAAATGCATATTTTTTACAATATTTTTATAAAGCATGATGTAATCAGATTCGTCTCCTTTTTGTCCTTTTTGAAAAATGGAGGAAAAAGTATGTAGATCTGGCTTATTTAAGTGATCTAGTATTAATGAGGTAATCGTAGATGAATCTAATCCTCCACTTAAACATGTGCCAACAGGTACATCACTTCGAAGACGTAAATTTATTGAATCAATGAGTTGCTCTTTGAATTCTGAAGAATTCTTAAATGGTTCACTAGCGGCTACTTTAGATTGAAGATCATACCAAGGTCTAACAATTATTCGATTATTGCTTATCACTATTTTTTGAGCATGCTTTACCTTCTTTATATTTTTAAAAAAAGTATTTTGGGAGTAATTAGTCCGATTTAAAATTAAAAAATCATAAATGGATTGATAATCTGCATCATTAATATTTTTTCTTATCTTTAGTATAGGGGGTATATCGGAGGCAAAAATGAAAACAGTTTCATCATAAAAATAATATAGGGGTTTTATACCATATCTATCCCTAGCTAAAAAGACATTTTTACTTTCAGTACTATAAATAGCGAATGCAAACATGCCATTAAAATAATCTAAACATTTCTCGCCCCACTTGTCATAAGCTGCAAGTATTACTTCTGTATCGGTGTTAGTTTTGAATGAGTAAGTTGAGGATAAAATTGATTTTAACTCAATGTAATTGTAGATCTCACCATTAAATACTATGTAGTTTTTCCCATCCTGACTAAGCATTGGTTGGTGTCCACCTAATGACAAATCCAAAATGCTTAGTCTCACGAAACCCAAGCCCACATTTTTGTCAACGATGTAGCCATCATCATCGGGACCTCTATACTTCATAGCAGACATCATAGAATGAATATCATTAACATTTACGTCACGATTGTTGAGTTGTACTATACCAGCTATTCCACACATTTATATTTTTTAAATAAAATGGTTAATATATTATCTCTACGATTTTTACGTAATCAGGCTTGGCTTCAATAGGAATTATGTCAACAATTTATAAATAGTTTTGATATGTTTGCTGAATTCTAATTCACTATTTTTTTATAAATATCAAATAATTTCTCACCGGTAGAGGCACTATCAAGACCAAGATGTTTGATCCTGTCTCTGCCAAATATTTTAACATCTCCATCATTTATAACTTTATCTAATTTTTCAGCAATCTCAATTGCATTAAACGAAGTTATGTGGCATCCATCCAAATTGCCAATTATTTTCTTTACATCGCCAACATCCGTAGATATAATGGGTCGATTACAGGCCATAGCCTCCTTGATAATTTGCGGTGATCCTTCCCTGAGTGAAGTAAGTAAAATACAATTACTGGCATTAATCATAAGATTGACCTCTTCTCTTGTATAGTTTCCGGTTAAATGAATTAATTCTGTGTTGTCACATAAACTAACTGCTTTTTTTGCGAGTGCATAATTCTTTTCAATTCTATTTTTTTTAGATCCAAATAAACAATAATTCTTATTTGCATCTAATCCTAATTCTTCTCTGGCTTTATACATGTTAATAGGATATATCCTAGTTAGATCTAAACCATATGGGAGAACGTAACTTTTCCCCTTTTTTGAGATAGTTTTATTTTTTAATTCATTACTAACAAAAATATTATACTTCGAGAGCAAAATAGCCACATTTGAAAGCAACCTACTTTGAAATAAATTAATGTCACAACCAATAAAAGTAATAATGACGGGGCATTTTAATTGCAGAGCTGCTAACATCCCTGAGTACCCATGGTGTGCATGAATTAAATCATAAGTGCCAAATTTTAACTTTTCTAGGAGCCGTTTCCTTGTTTTTAAATACCCCAATATGCCTTTTTTTCTTATGAGAAAAATATCAAATAATATCTTTCTTTTTTTTAATTCTTGAATTTGTTCATAGACAAATTCGTGATTGTGCTCAAATGTTTGTTCTACATTAGTTCCACTGCAGACAATTAAAACTTTCATTTACAGATATTTTTCGACTATAGTTTTTAAACCATGATCAACTGAAATTTTTGGATACCAATCCAATAGCTCCCTAGCTTTCTCAATATTGGCCACAGTATCCATAACTTCATTTTTTCTAGACTCGTGTGTATAAGTTATATTCAGATTATAATCACAATATTTCTGAATTAGATTAGCTATCTCATTAACTGAAATACTTTTCCCATAGCCTAAATTAAAAATTCTCTGGTTGCTAGGTTCATGCTTGATTGATCGAATTACTGCATCAGCAACATCATCAACAAAAATAAAGTCTCTTTTTGGATTGGGATCTTTTAATATTATTTTTTTTCTTGATGCTTGTTGAATGATTTGTGGTATAAGAAAATTATGATTTTGCCCTGGTCCAAAAATATTAAATGGCCGAAAAATAGTGTATTGAACACCAAAATCTCTAAAATAAGCCATGCAGATATTCTCACTAATTATTTTTGACTGAGCATAGGGATTATGTGGTTTAAGGGGGTGCTTTTCATCAATTGGAAGATATTCTGGATTACCATACAAGTAGGAACTAATAAAAATAAACTTAGCAGAAAATTTTCTACATAAGTCAATTGCATTTAGAGTACTCGTTATGTTGGTATGATAAAAAGAAGATGGATTCTCAAAAGAATCAGGCACGAAAGAAAGTGAAGCTAAATGGATTAAAACATCAAAATCAGAAATCCCTGATAAAGAGGCTGGTTTTGTTAGATCATAATTCAACTTTTTATCAAGCTTAATTATTTGAAAATCCTTTCTCGAAAGTTTATGACAAATAACTCTACCTAAAAATCCTTCACTTCCAGTTATAACAATTTTCAATCGGTACTCTCGTTAAATTTTTTAATTGCTTTTTCATAATCTTTTGGTCTACCAATATCTAACCAATACCCAGTATAAGGCTTAACAAAAACTTTTTGTTTTTTTTCTAACAACGTTATCATCAGATCGTCAAAACCAAATGATGATTTTTCAGGAATAAAATCGATGATTTTTTTGTTAGCCATATATATGCCCATGCTAACACTATATTTTGCAATTGGTTTCTCATTAAAGTTTACAAGTAATGATTGATCGTCCACCTCTAAAACGCCATAATCACTTTTTTGTTGTCTTAATGAAGAAGAAATTGTAAATAGATTTTTACTTTGTGTATGATAATAAAAAAAGTCAGCAAAATTAAGATCAGTTAAAACATCACCATTCATTATTAAAAAGTCATCAGGGAGATTATCTATTAACCTAAGAGGACCCATTGTACTTAGGGGTTCTTCCTCAAGGGTATAGTCTATAACGATTCCCCATTTTGATCCGTCACCAAAAAAAGCCTTTATGATGTCGGCTAAATGGTTAGTCGAGATAGTGATATGATCGAATCCATCAGAAACAAGTTTTTCTATAATAATCTCTAATATTGGTTTGTCGTTAATTGGAACAATGGGCTTTGGTATTGATATAGTATATGGCTTTAATCTAGTACCTTTCCCTCCTGCCAATATTACTGCTCTTCTAGACATTATACTGATCTAACTTAAAGTAACTTAAATTCTTTTTCATCCATATAGCTGTTTCTTGGATACCTGACCTTATGTTATAACTAGGTTTCCAATTTGTGTTGTTCAAAATTTTCAGGTTATCACAAACTAATCTATCTACCTCACTTTTCAATGGACGCACTCTGTCTTTAGAAGTATTAATTTTAATTTTTACGTCCATTGTGGTAGCTATTAATTTTACCAAATCACCCATCGATATTTCTTTATTCATACCGACATTTGTTACAGAACCCAAAAGCGCTTCGGAATGATAAATTTCTAAGAATCCATTACATGTATCCTCCACGAACGTCAGGTCCCTTGTTGGGTTCAAATTTCCTAATTCCAACTTCTTTTTGCCATTTAATATTTGACTCATAATAGTTGGTATAATTGCTCTCGCAGATTGGCGGGGACCATAAGTATTAAACGGGCGAACTATTTTAACGGGCGTTCCAAATGACCTGTAATAACTCATTGCTAGCTGGTCTGCAGCAATTTTTGAAGCTGAATATGGTGATTGACCAACTTGCGGATGACCTTCATTTATCGGTGTGTATTGAGCAGTACCATAAACCTCGCTAGTTGATGTTATAATCACCTGTTCTAAATCTAATTGTTTGGATGATTCTAGTACATTGTAAGTGCCCTCAACATTAGTTCTAATGTAAGCCAAAGGAGAAACATACGAGTACGGAATTCCTATTAAGGCTGCCAAATGAAAAACGGTATTGCACCCATTCATTGCCTTGGAAACAGAGTCATAATCTCTTATGTCACCAAGTACTATTTCGCAGTCATTTTTGCATACTGACTTTTCTAACCAACCCCAATCATTATTAATGTTGTACTTATCGAAAACTACTACATTGAATCCTCTAGAAACACAAAGCTCAACAAGGTGTGAGCCTATAAATCCAAGCCCTCCAGTAATAAGTATTTTGTTCATATTAATATATCATCTTGAACCTAAAGAATCATAAGAATCATAGTATTCAACTATCATTTTGGAATATTTGAAATTATTTTTGATCCTTGATCGTCCTCTTTTGCCCATTGAATTTGCTAAATCGCTGTTATCTAATAAATACATGATTTTATCTGCCAAATCATCAACACTGCCTGGTTTAATAATATAGCCAGTGCTTTGGTTTACTATCAATTCCTTATTTCCGCCACTCTCTGAGCAAATAACTGGCTTCCCTAATGCCATATATTCCATGATACTGTTTGAAATACCCTCACCATGAGTTTTAGAGTTCGACATTAATACCCCTATGTCTATAGTATTAATAATACTTTCCACATTGTCTTGTTTCCCTAAAAATTTTATTCGCGATTTATATTCATCTTCAACTAACTGCTTAGAACTATGGCTGTCTCCGTCACCGATACAAAGAAAGGTAGTATTATATTTCTTTTTTAAAACTTTACATGCAGCTGAAATAAAAGTAAAATAATCCTTTTTTATCGAAAATGTCGCTACCATACATACAATGTACTTGGTTAAAATGTTTAAATCTAACTTTATATCGGTTGATTTTTTGAGATTCTTAAGTCTATCAAAATCAAATCCATTATAAATTACTTTTCCCTTTTGTATTGGTGCGTTATAAACTTTTAGTCCAGCTTTACTATTTGCAATAATTAAGTCACTAAATGGGAATACTAACCTATGGCTTAATAAGTTGAATTTGAAGTTGTTGGGGGCATCTGTTATTTCGTTATCAATAAGAGGTAATCTTAGCAATAATTTTGTAGGTATTGCATAGATAGCGGGCATATTACCCCATGCGTGTATGATATCTGGATTGAATTTTTTTACAATACTATAAAATAAAAAAAAGGGTCTTGGATCTTTTTTTATGTATCTCCTTTCTATAAGATGAATTTTTACCCCAAGGGAGTATATTGCATCGTAATGGATGTTATTTTCTAATAAGACCAGTTCACAGTTTGCTTTAAATTGTCTTATCATCCCTTGTATAAGACTAACTAATCTCCTTTCCTTACCTCCTGGTCCAAGACTTTCTATAAAATATATAATTTTCAACTATAATTATTATTTAATAATTTTTTAATATTTCATTCTACCAGGGTGAAAATCATTAGCTACCATTTTATGAAAACGAGATATTGCAATAAACCAAAATAATTCAGATGAATTTGGTAAATTATTTTATTGATTACTTTCATTAATTCGTCCTAATTAATAAGTTTTTATTAAAATGTTAAGCTGACCACGGTTAAGAATTGAATAATCACAAATTGCCATTGAACAAACACACCCATTTATACCTCTATCATTTTGACGAAAATATGAGGAATCTTGATGCCATTTAAGCTTATTTCGTCCATCAAATGGAGGATCCATACGCATTAGGAGATCTGTTAATGATAAATCTGTTTGCTTACAACTCATTAGATCTGCAACCGTAGAAGAAATTTTTGAGTTAGTTCCAAAATCCCAAAGACTGACAGACGTCTGAATGGTATCAAACATTAAACCAAATTGTTTTTTTCCTCTAGTTCTAAATTCAAACATTTGTTTAGATAATTCAGGATCATCAAAACCTGTAGCTTCTACAGCATCTATTCCATAATTCCTTAGTGTGGCCACTGAAGTCCACCAAAGTTTTTTAACTAAGTAATTCGGAACAGCAGAGCGAACTATTAAATATCCCTCACTTAAAAAGGTATGTTTTTGCTTTTTACTAATCATTCAATAGTAAATTAAAAGATGAATTTACTAACTAATTATTAAAAAAAATTTTTTTATAACAAATCGCTTGTTTTGTTAATGTATAGATATAAATATATAATCAAATAATCAAACCTTAATCGAGGTAAATTATTGATTTTTAAAATAAAATATATATTTAATTACTATAAAATAAAGAACTAGTAAAAAGATGAAAAAACAGATATAAATGATATAAGAAATTATTGGAGAAACAAGAATATCCTTCAATAGTGGTGTTCAAAAAAAGCATTTTCAAAAGAGGCTTCTATCTTTGAGGTGTTTTTTAAGCACTATTAATTTTATGAGATTTCATAATAATATAACAGATACAACAATAAGAGAAGAAAACGAAACCTATAATAAAATTTGGATTAAGAAAAATAGTCTGGATTTTTTCGATTCAGTGAGTTTGAACGAATTTAAAACCAAATCACCATCTAGAACTGATTCTAGTCCTATGATGGTAGTTTGGTTAAAAAATATAGATAGACTGATAGACCTGAAACCAAAAAGCTATAATCTTAAAAATTTCTCTTTAATTGATATTGGATGTGGCACAGGAATATCAACTTTATATTTAAGAGAAAAATATATATTTAAATCTTATTTGGGTATTGATTTTGAAAAAAGCTTTATTAAAAAGGCTAGGCTTAACTCAAAAAGGATGTCCTTTGATGATGTACATTTCATAGAAAGTGATGCCGCTAAATTATTTTTAGATAATACACAAAACTTCTTATTTCTTTTTAATCCATTCGGACTCAGAACTATGGGTAAATTTTTAGATAATAACTTAAGAAACTTAAAGGAAAATAATTCTATAATTGGCTATGTTAATGATTTACATATAGACTATTTTGAAAATTTTGATGCTAAAATAATTAGAAACAACTACTATAATATTTCGCTAATATTATTTTAGTTCAACAAAGAAATTACTTCCAAATCAGGATTCACTAAAAAGTTGCCCCCCCTTATAAACTTCTACCAGACTACTCATCATAATCTCTAACTTAAAATTTGCGTTAAACCGCTTCTTCGCCTCTACTGAGAAAGACAGTCTCTTCTTTGGATGATCATGTAAGAATTTTAACGAATTCCCCAAATTAATTGAATCTTTTGGAGGGATAATTATTCCCGATTGATTATTTAAAATTGCTTCATCATTTCCACCAACATTGGTTGCGATTATTGGTAAGCTCGATGCCATTGCCTCGAGCAATGCAATTGAGAATCCCTCATAAATAGAAGACATGACCCATATATCAAATGATTTAATTAAAACATCAATATCATCTCTCTGGCCCATAAATTGTACTTTATGATTAATATTTAGTGTTTTTGAATAACGAATTAACTCACTTCTCAAATTCCCAGATCCAATAATTAACAATTTGGAATTGGGTACTTTTTTTGCAAAAAATGCATAGCCCTCAAGAAGATATTTGTACCCTTTTTCTTCTCTTAAATTCCCAACTGCACCAATGATAAACTCATCCACATTATCTCTTATAACATAATGGTTATCGAATTTTTTATGATCTATACTATTATATATTACTTTTACTTTTGCATCATCAATATCGTAGGAGTCACAATTTTTCGATTTTATTGATTTGGATACAGAAATAATTAAATCTGAATTCAAACTGCCATATTTGACATGATCTGGCTTTTTTACTCTAGAAAAATCATAAATACCATGCCATGTGATTATTTTTGTTTTAACACCCGCAATTTTTGCCCCCTTAATGCCAAAAACGAAGCAACCAACCAGATGTACGTGCACTACATCAATCATGTTATTTTGTAAAAATTTTATATATTTGTAAAAATAAAATGATTTTGCTACTAGGTTTATCCTATGAAATGGAAGCGATAAAATTGGAATTTGAAGGTCAACAAACTGTTTTTGTAAACCTCCATCATCTTTAAAGACGCATATGAAAATGTTGAAATCGTCTTTATCTAGATTTCTTATTATGTCTAGGACAGATTGCTCTGCGCCTCCAACTTGAAAACTACCTAGAAAAAAACATATATTTTTTTTCTTCATAATTAGTCATAAAAGATACTAATTACCTTTTAATTTTTTTATCTTATCCCTCTCTAATATTAAAAGCTCATTTATAAGTGTTGATGAGGTTCCTTTGGTGTAAGGAAAATAACGAATGCTTACGTCTATTTTTGAAAACTCGACTTCATATTTTTCCCAACGTTCTGTTCCTTTCCAATCATCCCCAACAAACATTACGTTAAATTTTAATTTTTCCCAGGCTTTCATTTTATCAAATGAGACTTGCGGAACTACCTTATCCACACATTTAATATTTTGAACAATTTCAATTCGCTCTTCAAATGGAATTATTGCTTTCTTGTATTTATATGATACAAGAGCATCAATAGTAACACCAACAATTAACTTATCACAATGTTCTTTGGCACGCTTCAATAATTTTAAATGACCAACGTGAAATAAATCAAAGACCCCGGTGGTATAACCTATTTTTAATCGTTTTGTCACTAGTTTCTATTTATGTTTATACTTTTTTTAGTAATTCAAGGTTGTGGTTCAGCCATTGATCCATACCTGTATTACCCCTATGGTCTTGAAATATGCTTTTTAATGGTACAGGAAATCCAACTTTTTCCCTATCAATAATTTCTTGAGGGATTAAGTTATTGTATAACCGCTTTAGCGGATCTTTAAAAGTCTTACCCATCCTCCATCTAAAGGAAGTACCGGCCATCATTTCAATTAACCTATGGTCCACAAATGGTACCCTAGCTTCAACACTACAAAGCATTGTTGAATTATCTAATCTTCTTAGTAATCCTTGAAGATGAATTATTTGAAAGTAGTATGCGATTCTATCTAACGGTTTTTCACCAGGAATATTTTCGAGCGCAAAATCTAATACTTCATCATCATTATTTGTACCATAGCAATAATACTTATCAAAATCTTTTATGCTCATACTATTAACACTCTTTGCCCATCTGAAAATCCTATCATAGCCCCAAAAAAGCTCGTCGGCTCCCTCTCCAGAAAGAACAACTGTATTTTTTTTCTTTGCTTCCTTAGCCATTTTATAGATCAATACTTCATTCGGTACCGATAGTGGTTCTCTCCTCTTGATTACCATCATTCGGAGTAAATCAAGAAATTCTTTTTTGCTCATTAATATTTTCTTGTGATAAGAATGTAATTGTGAGTTGGCCTTTTCGCTCCAATTGAATTCATTTAAATGTTTGAATCCAATTGTCCAGGTATGTGTTGGTTTAAGTAGAAAAGATAAAATCGTGCTATCTAATCCTCCGCTTAGAAAACTACCAACAGGAACATCTGACCTTTTTCTAAGCCTAACACTATCTTCTATAAGCTCTTTTAAATCATCGTCCTTCGGATCAGATTTTTTCATAGTATTGAGTTTCCAATAGCTGTGGAAAAATTTTCCATCATAAAAATGACCAGGCGGAAACTGTTTAATATTTTTGTAAGTAGTGTACCCTTTAATCGTCATTCTTAATTTTTTATACTGACGTAAACCAAATTGATCAAAATCATCAGACTTAAGTTTCAAAATGGCTTGAATCTCACTCGATACAATCATTGAATTATTCAATTTTCTATAATAAAGAGGTTTTATACCTAATCTATCTCTAGCAATGAAAATCGAATCCTCTATTTCATCATAGATAACGAAAGAAAACATTCCATTGAAAAATTTTAAACAGTCTTTTCCATATAGGATAAACATCCTGAGTAACACCTCAGTATCTGATTGTGTTGTAATTTTTAAATTATGATCTCTTATTAATTCTTTGTAATTATAGATTTCTCCATTGTAGATAATGATCTTGTTATCAATTTTTAAGGGTTGGTTTGACCTTTCGTTCAAATCAATAATGGATAAACGTACGTGTCCAAAATAATTATTTTTTATATTGATTGAAGAAAGATTATCAGGGCCACGATGGTCCATAGTTGCCAACGCTTGATCACATATCTTGGCATCAAATGGGTTTTTAGAAATATAAAGAAGACCGCACAAAATATTTAGAAAGTCAATGATCTTTTTTCTTAGACCTAATGATATCAATAATATTATAGAAAGATGATATAATCATTTTAGGATTGTTTAAATAACTTTTTCGTTTTTTCCATACTGTTCTTAGAAGAAAGAGGACGTTAGTTGCGCTATTTTTACGAACTAAATCCATATTTGAATCTAAAACAATTTGAGAATTGTATTTTATAAGCGGATCGATTTTGCTTATGATAGTGTCGTATTTATCTTTATTTCGACTGTCGAAAAACTTTATACAGTAATCATATTTCACATGTTCAAATTTTACATTCTCTTTTTCAGTATAAATTAATGAATCGAATATATCTTTATTTTTCATTTTATCAATGATTCTAGCAGAACCTATTATGTCCATTTTAGTTTTATCACCCCAGAATTCTTTTAATACGATTGAAATAATATCTAAATAATAGGATTGGCCAATAGCCATGACTATTATTTTTAGATTTTTCTTTTTATCATACTTTACGTTTTTAGAAAGTTTATTTAATAAATACTTATATTGAGATTCTAGAATTTTCTGCTCGCTATTATTAAAAAATGTTCTCATATCATTAATTTCTTTTTCATATGCAGAATTGTTTATTTGGTTCGATTCTTCCCATTTATCAATTATTAAATCATAGAATTCTTCTGAATTATTATCCGGTCTAATTATATATTTAAAATTTTTATTCCTTATGGAGGTAGTCCTACCAGATTGTGCAAAAAACCTTGCATCTGATCTGACATTTCTAGAATCAAAGTATTTGATGGATTCTGTATCGCCGTGAATCAATGGCATCAAATCAGAACCATAAATTTCATTTTGACAATCAATATCTTGTATACCTAATAATGATAAAATTGTAGGCAAAAAATCTAAAGTGCTTACCTGTTGTTCAATTTTTTTTATTGGGCAATTGGAGTACCTTAAATAAAATGGAATATTTACGCAATCATCTGTCATCAATAGATCATGTGATAACCCCTGAGCTTCGAGGCTCTGGGTGTCAAAACCTCTTTTTGGATCAAAATATCCATGGTCTGATGCCATTAAGAAAATTGAATTATCCCAAATGTTGAACTGCTTTAGTAATTCGATGCCGTTTTTGATTAATTCAGAAGTTAGAGGATCCAACCTGACATTATACCAGACGATCAAAAAGAATGGTTGTTGTAGATGGTTTGAATTGAGAACATTATATAAAATATCATTCAGTGCTGCGTTTGACCAGTTTTTTTCTCTTGCTGAAATTCCTTTAGGCCAATATTTTTTGTCAACGTGATTTAAAATATCACCAAAGAGAAACCTCAACTCGTCAGAATTGAAAATTGAATTAATCTGATAATTGTTTTTTCTTAGTATCTCATGAAGTGATCGGAACTGATTATTATCATACTTGAAATCTTCATAGTTACGGGAAATGTAATAAGCCGGTAAACTTGTTAACATGGAAGATAATGACATAATTGAACTAGGCGCTGCTGAGACTGTGGTAGGAAAATATATTGATTCTTTTTCAAAATCATCCATCATCGCTAGTTTGTCTCTATCATCCTTTCCTCCTGTCGAATAATATCTTACAGAATCAATGATGAAAAAGATTACATTCTTATTCATAGTTTCCAATTAATATTTAACTAATTTTTTTTCATTGAAATTAAAGATTCCAAATGACATCATTACGAAAATCGGAAGTGTAAAATAAAATACGGTGTTGAGCTCCATGTACATACCAATGAACGGAATTAAGATATAAATTAATGAAAAACTATATTTATTTTGACTATTATCCAATTTAAATAAGCTTCGGATATTTAAAAGGAATGGTATTAAAAAAGCGACACCTCCAAAATAAAGAATTTTTATGAAAACATTGTGAGGGCTATAACGCATCCACGATGGTTTTGAAGATAATTTCCCCACCCATATATTATTCCAGTCACTGAAAAAATCAGTCATATATGCGAACCATTTAAAAAGTCTGCTATACAAACCATAATAACGTGCACTTTCTTTTCCGTAAAGATCAGAGGTTTGCAGTAATAACCTACCGATAATCATGTCACCCAACGTGAAAAGAGAAACACCCACAATAATAAATATGAATGCTTTTTCAAATAGAGAATCAGTTGGATTTCTAAAAACAAATAATATCATCACAACAAAAAGACTCAATAAACCACCTCTGGATCCTGTGTTTATTAATCCAATTAGAATGAAAAACATAGCAATGTAGTATATATAATGCCTTCGATTATTTTCAAGATTTGCAAGGAAGTATCCGAATATCATTGATAATAATGAAGCTAACACATTTTCATCCCCGCCCCTAAAAATCCCTATTGTTCTATCAGTGGTGATCGTGGACATAGAAATGCTAAATTCTGTTTGTTCTACTGATTTTACAAAAAGAGTGGCTGCAGAAAAGAAAATTGCAAAAACAACAAACGAATAATTTAGGGCCTCTAATATATTTTTTTGATTCATCCTCTTGATCAAAATAAAAAATGCTAGTGCATACATAGATTGTCTAAGGGTCCTTCTGTATATACCCCCTTGATCAAGAAAATGCATATCACTGATAAATGGAATCCTTACTGAATAAAATAAATCAAATAACATACATATTATTATATATGTCATAGCAGTCCGTTGGTAATATTTTAGTCTATTGTCGAATCTTACGGTTGTTATTTGATTGGCTAATAATATCAGCATTAAAATTGCATTTAGTTCAGCCATATCAATAATTCCAAATAGCTGAGTATCAATACCAAATAAATAGTCGAGATTTAAATGAAACAATATTGGATATAAAAAAATAAAATAAATGTACTCTCTTTTTATGAATAAAATAGCTAGGTATAAATATAGGGTGTGAACTATGATGATTGACATTCGAATATAGAATTAATTTTTCTTTACTTTACTAATAGCTAAACGATAAAATGATTTTAATTCAATCTTATAGTTTGTAATCAACAAGGTCGTAATTAGGCCAAACAATAAAAGTTTGATAACAAATAGATTTAGATCGGATGTCGTGTATGGAATAAAATTAAGCATTGAAAAACAAAAGAATAAACCTGAAAAAAAATACATTTTGACCAAGTTATATTTAATGAACACGAATTTTTTTGATATAGCGTATGTTAGTGAAGCTGATAATACATGGGAAATCAAAGTAGTAATTGCTGCCCCAATTATACCATAAACTGGAATTAAAACATAGTTAAGCCCAATATTCAATGCCGCACTTGTAAATATTGGTATATTCATATATTTAGAACCTTTTAGACTGTATTCTATTGGATAAAAGAAAAAATATTGAATCCCTGAAAAAACAAACGAAAAAGTTACAAATGGTATAACCCTCCATCCTTCTCTAAATTCCTCAGTTACCATTACTTGTAATATTTCTTTACAAAAAATTGAGATCGAAAATGCCAAAAAAGCATACAGTAAAACAAATAATTCAGAATACTTAATGATTTGCTCATGGCTTTGATCTGATTCATTTTCGATAGAATCATAAAACCATGGTTTAAAAGCTTTATGTACAGAGTCAACAAATAAACTCATTATAAATCCAAATTGGAAACCAATACTGTAAATTCCTACAGATGCAGTGGAGATCATGCTATTGAGAAAAATTTTGTCTATCATTGAATAAAGCCAACTGGCCAACGCAATTGGAATCAATGGTATAGAATAGGTCAGTGTTTCTTTTAGCTTCCGACTATCAATACCAAGCTTTATCTCAGGCCCAAAGGAATAAACTGTAAATATAAAAAATAATAGGCTGGTAACTACATTGGCTATTAATACACCAATGACACTTAATTTGAAGATAACAACTAGAGTAATTGTCAGACTTAACCTTATAATCATACGAGAAATATTATTTTTGCTATATTTCAGAGCATGATGTCTTGCCGGTAATGTAGCTTGATAAATACTAAATGCTTGATCGAAGAATACTATTAGAATCCCTAATGCGATGTAAGGATAGAATTCGATACCATCAACAAAAGGTATGATTACTGTATCCTTAAAAATTATAATTAGGATACAAATTATTACTGCGCTAATGTATATGAATGTAATTATGGTGCCCCATAATTTTTTTACATCATCTCTACTGTCTTTGTATTTAAAATAAAATCTTACTGTTGATCTTGATAATCCGAATCTGAATATAATTGTAAGTAGGGCAGTTATAGATGTTACAATAGCTAGAATGCCATAATCTGTTGTGGTGAGATATATTGTGTAAACTGGCAGTAATAAAAAATTAATTCCCTTTAAAAGGATATCAGTTATACCATAGACGACTGAGTTTTGCAAGATAGCTTTCGGTGATTGTATTTTCATTAGTTAGGATCGTATACACCAATATTTGATAAAAAGAGTCTATGATATTTATTTAGGTCAGCTTCCCCCAGCGAATAGTAATAATTATAACAATTAATGAATGAATTTTTGTCTTTTGCATACCGCATTAAACCTGAGGATGCACTCATTAGATTCTCCATTGGTTTTTCATCAAATAAATCTAGTATAATCACAGGTCGCCTTGCTAAAACTGCCTGAAACAAACCAGTTGAGGAAAAACCAACAAGGATATCAACCTCTCTCAAGTATTGTATAAAATCATCATACTCACTTATAGTAATGTATTGGCTCCGAAAGGTTGATTCATAGTAGTCTTTTGCCTTTTTATCTTCCTCTGGATGTAAAGATATAATAATTTTAATCTTTTCATTTTCTGATATTGAATTTAAAAAAGTGTCCAATCTTTTTTTTTCAATCTTAGTGAGTCCTCCAATACCAAGATCGGGCAAAAAGCCAATTTGGTTCTTAGAGAAGTTGTTCTTAATACTATTTTTACCAATCAGATAAGAAGCATCCCTGATGATTTCTACAGAAGAATTATACTTAGATAATATTTTTTTGCTGATATTATTAGTAGTGAGCACTTTAAAGCCAAAATAGTATCTACTAATCGGAGGTATACCGCGATAAATAACAGTAAGTCTAATAGAATGCCTTTTTGCAAAATCTAAAAATAAAATTTGCGTGGGATTCCTTCCCTCCTCAATAAAGCACTCCTTACCATTAAAATTGATAAGACTCAGCGATTGGTTCAAATTTATATAATGAAGCATCAAGGAATAATCATATACATTATGATAAATACACATTAAGAAGCATTTTATCTTCATAGAGAAACTTGTCTCATAGATTTGCTTGCGCACTAAAATATCTTCAATTTTTTTATTCTTTAAACGCGGGTGTAGACGCTTAACTCCAGCTGAAAATGTTAAATATTTTGAACTATAATTCATCCTCACTATTTGATTCATATCATACTTTTTTTGAAACAGTAGACTTTTTAAGACTTTTATCCGCGGTATAAGAAAAGAAGATACAGTTGAGAAAATAAACGCAGCTCTAGATATGTATTGCGCTTTGAAATATTCTCTCAGTAAGATATTGGATCTTCTTTGCTGATAGAAATAGTTGCTAAAAGCAATTTTTTTTTTCGACCCAAACAGCGCAGATTCCTCCATTATTTTGAGGTCTATTTTTGAGGGTAATCTTCTATTACAATGAAGGAATAACTTCGTATAATTTTTAAATATCATTAGCCCAAAAAATTTGGATAATCTCATTATTCAATAATTTTTAAAATCTTATCCATATTTTTACTTAGGTCAGTTTTCATTAAAGCTTTATCAAAATATTTAATACCGCGATGTACTGGAATAATATGGCCGCCAAACCCTCTCTTAAAAAATGAAATATTTAAATCTTTTTTAGTTGGATGATCAAAAATCTGGTGCCCAAATTGTTGCAACCCAGTTTCCAATTTTTTAAACCTTCTGCTCTTATAATATCTGATCGCTGACCAAGTGATCGTATGCTCAAATGGAATATTAAATTTACAATCGGGATCGTCGGAGGAATTGCCATAATAAGCTTTTTTATTACAATGTACAAAATAACTAAATGCAACGAATTGACTGTCAAATACTAAACCAATCAAACATGCATTGTCATCCTTTATCATATCAAATTGAATATCCCATGTTTTTAATGATCGTGTGACAAGGCCAGCAGATTTAAAATGTAGTTCTCTGTGCATTGTAAAAATATCAAAATCTAAATTTGCATAATCTACAATGACTATTTTAAAAGTCTTGTTACCTTGATTGATAAGAGAACGATAACTTTTTCTAATTTTTGACCAAATATGCTCCTCAGGAATTTCCAGGTCAATTACAGATGTATGGATACTAGAATCTAGATAACCATATATGACCAGTGGGTTAAAAGAATACTGGTCTGAAAGAGGATCAAAGGAAAGCATAACCTTTGATACTTTTTTGACTTTGGCAAGTTCATTTATTTTACTAAAACATAGTTTTTCAACTTTTTTTTTTGCCCTATAACCAAGGTGGTCATCAAATAAAGGAGCTTTTAAATAACCGTTTGCAAATGTAAAGGATTTCATTCCATCTTTACATTCAAGAAATAATAGGCAAATGCAGATTGGTTTCTCACCCATTACTATAATGAAAGATAGATCTTCTTTTATTTTATCTTTTAAATAATATTTATAAAATTTGATACGTTTTGGTAGATAAGCCCAAGTAGATTGATTATTGTTAGATACAAATTTTGACCAACATGAGGCGAAGTTTTGATCATCAGGAAATATAAATTCCATCATTTTATATACTTCAACTAGCTAACAATTTTTGTAATTGCATTTTTCTCAAATAATTGATCAACATATTTCTTTACTTCCCAATAATCCATTTTTAGCTCATTAGCTATTTGAAATACCGAATGATTACCCTCGAGCATATAAACAATATGCTCTGAAAATAGCCCCTCTTCTGGAAAATCATATACGGAAATATGCATGCCTATTCCTGATAGAAAAATTACACCTTTTTCTTTTTGCTTTGGAATGTAATCCGAACAGTATATTCTCAAAACTTCTTCAAAAATATCAACGGCCTCTACTAGTTTTTCTTGGGAAATAATACTTGGGTTGTCGTCCTCAGTATGATATTCATCGTAAAATTCAACATCTTTAAATAGGGCCTCATCTCCTGTAAGTTTACCTCTATAAAAGGCGGGGCAAGGAATATTTACACCTGGTCCATTAATATTTCCTTCATCGTTTGTCCTTCTAAAAGGAATGACATCAAAAGAACTTCCTTGTCTCTCTAGTACGTATTGAAACACTTTATTTATTTTATCTGATGGATTACGAGAAAGCTGTAATAAAAAGTTGGATTCATCTTTATGCCCAATGAATTCGGTAAAAAAGGCCGAGGTAGTCTTTTTAATTTTATGTTCATTATTTGCAAGATATGCTATACTGCCAATTGTCTCTGGACAAAATAAAAAATTTATATTCCTAGTTGGTTTATCAATGGGTTTATTATTGAACCTTTTAATTAATTCAACAGCAGCGACAACACCCGTTATGCTGTCATTGACT
>MDTD01066942.1_pt1 | contig 20945 bp, 19 predicted proteins | sample 811221 | NCBI WGS metagenome assembly MDTD01 (sample SAMN05326646, study PRJNA326480) | marine metagenome | isolation source: seawater | place: Pacific Ocean: South West | collected 2011
CCAATTTTACAAAATCTTTTAAACTAAACAATATTAGTTACACTTATCCAAAATCGACGTCGCAAATACTGAATAATGTTTCATTAGAAATAGAAAAAGGTAAGTTTATTGGAATATTTGGTGAAAGTGGCTCGGGAAAAAGTACATTAATTGATATTATATGCGGTCTTCTAGAACCATCTGAAGGATTCATTGAAATAGATAAAAAGAAAATAAACATAAATTCATCAAATTGGCAAAGCATGATTGGTTACGTTGGTCAAAATGTTTTTTTGAATGATGACACAATAAAAGCCAATATTGCATTTGGTGTTAAGCATCAAAAAATTAATGAAAGTAGAATTTATGAGGTTTTAGATGCAGTCAAACTAATAGAGCATGTTAATTCTTTGCCTGATGGAATTGACACTGTTGTTGGTGAAAGGGGCTCGAAGTTATCCGGTGGTCAAAGACAAAGAATATCTATCGCTAGAGCATTATATTTTAATCCTGAAATACTTATATTAGATGAACCTACTAGTTCACTGGATAAGAATACGGAACATAATATTATGAATGAAATATATAAACTTAAGCCTAAAATTACAGCTGTCATTATATCACATAACCCTGTAAATTTACTTGAATGTGATAAAATTTACGAAATGATTAATGGTAATATTAATATTAAATCCAATGATTATTTAAATAAATAAACTTATTAAATTAAAAATTAACTGATATAAAATATTTATGTTTGACAACAAAGCCATATTAGTAACCGGTGGAACGGGTTCATTTGGAAATAAATTTATTAGGACAATTTTAGATAAATATAATCCTGTAAAAGTTATTGTTTATTCTCGAGACGAACTTAAGCAATTTGAAATGCAACAAAACTTGAAGGACTCCCGCATGAGATACTTTATCGGGGATGTAAGAGATCAGGAGCGTCTGGTAATGGCAATGAGTGAAGTAGATTTAGTGATACATTGCGCAGCATTGAAACAAGTTCCAGCTGCAGAATACAACCCTATAGAATGCATCAAAACAAACATTAATGGTGCAGAAAATGTTATTCGGGCTTCTCTTATAAATAATGTAAAAAAGGTAATTGCTTTATCAACCGATAAAGCGGCGAATCCAATCAATCTTTATGGTGCGACCAAACTAGCTTCTGACAAACTCTTTGTTGCAGCAAACAACTTAGTTGGCAACAAAGATACAAGGTTTGCAGTTGTAAGGTATGGAAATGTTATCGGTTCACGTGGTTCAGTAATTCCAGTATTTTTGGATCTAATAAAGAATAACTCAGATCATTTTCCCATTACCGATGAACGAATGACAAGGTTCTGGATTACACTTGAACAGGGCGTAAACTTCGTAATTAAAAGTTTTGAAAGAATGAGAGGTGGTGAAATTTTTATTCCTAAAATACCTTCAGTAAAAATAATCGACCTGGCAAAAGCGATGAATGAGAAATTAACTATAAAAATAATTGGTATCAGGCCTGGTGAGAAGCTTCATGAAATAATGTGTCCCATGGACGACTCTCACCTAACACTTGAATTTAAAGATCATTTTGTAATAAGACCAACTATTTCATTTACAAACCAATATGACTACACAGTTAACAGTATTGGTGAGAAATCAAATCCCGTATCAGAAAATTTTGAATATAACTCTGGTTCAAATGCTCATTTCCTCAGTATTGATGAAATTAAGAAATTAAATAAATCACTTGGTTTTCTATGATACCTTACAGTAAGCAATTTATTGATGATAAGGATATAGATAGCGTTGTAAAAGTTCTTAAATCTCCATTAATAACACAAGGATCACATGTTCCAAAATTTGAAAATAAAGTGGCTAGACGATGTGGCTCAAAGTATTCCTTTGCTGTAAACAGTGCTACAAGCGCACTTCATTTAGCATGTTTGGCACTGGAATTAAAAAAGGGAGATATAATTTGGACAGTACCTAATACATTTGTAGCATCAGCTAATTGTGGTCTATATTGTGGAGCTAAAGTTGATTTTGTAGATATCAATATCAAAACATATAATATCTGTATAGAAAGCCTGTCTCAAAAATTAGAACATGCAGAAAAAAAAAATAAACTCCCTAAAATTTTGATTCCTGTTCATTTTGCCGGCCAGCCAACCAAGCAAGATGAGATTTGGAAATTATCAAAAAGATATAAATTTAAAATTATTGAGGACGCATCCCATAGTTTAGGAGCAAAATATAAAAATGAAAAAGTCGGAAGTTGCAAATGGTCAGACATTACAATATTTAGTTTTCACCCAGTAAAAATGATTACTACTGGAGAAGGCGGCATGCTTTTGACAAACGATAAGAGAGTTGCGTCAAAAGTTGAAATGTTAAGGAATAGCGGAATTACGCGAAATAATAAGCTGTTTAAAGTAAAAAACCGTGAGGCATGGTATTACGAACAACAACTCTTAGGGTTTAATTACAGAATGACAGACATACAGGCAGCTCTAGGTTTGTCACAAATGAATAAACTGAATAAATTTTTAAGTAAAAGAAATAAAATAGCTAAAAAATATAATAATTTGTTAAGTTCTCTACCGATAAGAATTCCTGAGGTGGAAAAGAAAGCAAAAAGTTCATTTCATCTATATGTAGTAAGACTAGCTGACTATTCATCAAAATCTTATAAAAAAATATTTAATTATTTGAGAAAAAATGGTGTCGGAGTTAACTTACACTATTTGCCTGTTCATCTACATCCTTACTATAGATCTTTAGGATTTAAAGAAGGAGATTTCCCTAATGCAGAAAAGTATAGCTCAGAAGCCCTAAGTATACCAATTCACTATGAACTCTCTGACAATGAGCAAGAAAAAATTGTTAGCAAAATCTTAGCTATATTATAATTAATGATTAGCAAACTTGTAATTGGAACTGCGCAATTCTCATCTAATTACGGTATTTCTAATACATCTGGTAAAGTTAAATCTAATATGGCTTCAAAAATTATTAGATTAGCAAACAAACTAGATATTAATTTTATAGACACAGCTATTGGATATAAAAATTGTCACCAGATTCTTGGTAAAATTGGTGTTAAAAATTTTGAGATTATAACTAAGATACCTGAATTACAAAACAAAATTGAAGATATTTCAATTACAATTGAAAAGTTAATTAACAAATCAAAAATTGATTTGAAAGTTAATAATATAAATACAGTTTTAATACATAACCCTGATCAATTAAAAAATAAAATAGGTGAAGAAATTATTAAAAAATTAGATTATTTAAAAAACAATGGTATTTTTAAAAAAATAGGTATTTCTATTTATAATCCAAAACAAATAGATACATTAAAAAATATATATGATTTCGAAGTTATACAATGTCCAATAAATGTGTTTGATCGAAGAATGCATGAGACCGGTAAACTTGAAGAATTGAAATCTAAAGGAAAAGAAATTCATGCTAGATCAATTTTCTTACAAGGCTTATTATTAATGAAATCTGAGTCCGTGCCGGTAAAATTTAATAAATGGATCAATTTAATTAATAAATGGAATAAATATAATGATTTTAATCAATCACAAATGATAAAAAACGCAATAAATCATGTTTTTTCACAAAAAAATATTGATAAGGTTATAATTGGTTTTCAAAGTGATAAAGAACTTGAGCAGGTATTGGGCTTAATAAGTAAAGATGAAAATGAAGTACCGGGTGATCTTAAAACTAATGATGAACTTCTTCTAAATCCAAGTAAATGGGATAGATTATAAATTTATGAGCAATAAAGGGCAAAAGGTATGGAAAAGAGCAAAGGGTGTTATACCTGGAGGAAATATGATTTTATCGAAAAGACCCGAAATGTTCTTGCCAGATAAATGGCCAGCTTACTATAGCAAAGCCAAAGGTTGTTACATATGGAGTTTAGACAATGAAAAATTCATAGATATGTCTTTAATGGGCGTTGGTACGAACATATTAGGTTATAGTAATGATGAAGTCGACAAAGCTGTGATTGAAAATATATCAAAGGGAAACATGTCAACTCTCAATTGCAGTGAAGAAGTTGAGCTTGCAGAGAAATTAATTGAAATTTGTAGTCCTTGGGGTGAAATGGTTAGATTTGCAAGATCTGGAGGTGAAGCTAATGCGATTGCTGTAAGGATAGCTAGAGCAGCTTCAGGAAAAGATAATGTTGCAATTTGTGGATATCATGGTTGGCATGATTGGTACTTATCTGCGAACCTTCAAAGTAAAGATGAACTAAACAATCACTTACTTGATGGACTAGATATTAATGGTGTGCCTAGAAACTTAACAAACACAGTATTTCCTTTTGAATACAACAATATCAATCAACTTGAAGAAATTATTAATAGTAAGGACATTGGTACAGTAAAAATGGAGGTTGTAAGAAATATTCAGCCCGAGGAAGGTTTTTTAAAGAAAGTGAGAGAGATAACCAAGAAGAAAAATATTGTGCTAATTTTTGACGAATGCACTAGTGGCTTTAGAGAGACATTTGGGGGAATATCTAAAAAATATAATATTAATCCAGACATGAGCATGTTTGGCAAAGCATTAGGAAATGGTTACGCAGTTACAGCGGTAGTTGGTAAGGAAGAAATAATGCAGAATGCGCAATCAAGTTTTATTAGCAGTACTTTTTGGTCAGAGAGAGCGGGCTCAACAGCTGCTTTAAAGACTTTAGAAATAATGGAGAAAACAGAGTCATGGAAAATTATTACAAATAAGGGAAAATATATTAAAAAATGCTGGCAAGAACTTGCGGATAATTTCTCATTAAATATTGAGATAAGTGGAATAGATGCATTGCCAATGTTAAATATAAAAAGTGAATCAAAATTTTTATATAAAACATTTATTACTCAAGAATTACTAAAAAAAAATATTCTTGCTTCAAATAGTGTTTATTTGTCAATCGCGCACGATGATAATCTAATAGATTTTTATCTTGAAGAACTCAGTGGAGTCTTTGCTAAAATTAGAGATTGTGAGAATGGAAAAGATATTAATGATCTTCTAGAAGGTCCTGTTTGCCAAGTTGGGTTCAAACGTATTAATTAAATTATTTTAATAATGAAAAAATATAAATGTTTAAACAAAATAAAATATAAAGAAAAAAATATTTGTATTCAACCTGTAAGTCAAGATGACATAGAAAAAATTAGAGTTTGGAGAAACTTACAAAAAAACTTTCTCAGACAAACAAAAAATATCTCAAGTAAACAACAAAGGGAATATTATTTGAAACAAGTATGGCCTCAGTTATCAAGAAAATCTCCGACTCAAATACTGTTCAGTATAAAAAATAAGAGTCAAATAGTAGGATATGGAGGGCTGACAAACATTTCATGGCAAAACAAAAGAGTTGAATTATCGTTCTTACTAGATAATAAGATCTTACAAGAGAAGAAATTATATAAAGTTTATTTTACTGAGTTTCTAAATTTAATAAAGATTATAGTATTTAGAGAACTTAAATTCATGAAAATATTTACTGAGACCTATGTAAACCGTGATTATCATATTGGAATATTAGAAGAAAATGGATTCAAACTAGAAGGTATTTTAAAAAAACATGTACTACAAAATAGTAGATTCTCTGACTCCTATATGCACGGTTTACTAAAGCAATGACTAAAAAAGTTTTCATTAGTGGTGGATCTGGAGTAATTGGCCAAGAGCTTATAAAAATTCTTTTGAAAAAAAAATATCAGATTTTTGTTGGTGATTTAAAACCCATCCCAGTTAATTTTTTAAATAAAATTGAATATTACCATGGTGATTTAAACGAAATTGATAGTAAGACTCTAGAAAACTTTAAACCTGATGTATTTATCCACTTAGCTGCAACATTTGAGCGATCTGATGAGAATTACACTTTTTGGGATGAAAACTTTCAACACAATATTCAATTGAGTCACAGATTAATGTCTACTATGAAAGAAATTAAATCACTTAAAAGAGTAATATTTGCTTCAAGTTATCTCGTCTATGATCCAGATTTATATTTATCAAAAGAATTTATTAACAGAAATTATAGCCTTAAAGAAACAGATAGCTTGAAACCTCGTAATCTAACGGGAATGGCAAAACTGTCTCACGAAAATGAACTGAATTTTTTAAATAATTTTAAAAATTCAAATTTTACTTCTGTTTATGCAAGAATATTTAGAGGTTATGGAAAAAATTCTCGAGACATAATATCTCGTTGGATAAGATCACTGATTAAAAATCAAGAGATTAAATTATACGGTAAAAATGGTAGATTTGATTTCATTTATTCAAAGGACACTGCACATGGTATATCAAAACTAATTGATAATAATATTATTGGTCCAGTAAATTTAGGTACAGGTATTTCTCGACCTATTTCAGACGTTATAAAAATTTTGAAATCTCATTTTAGTAAGTCAAGGATCAAAGAAGTTAAATCAAATATATTACACGAGTCTTCAACAGCAAATATGGAATTATTTAGTAAAAAATTAAACTGGAAACCCAAGTATAAATTAGAAGATGCTATCCCAGAAATTATAGAATATGAAAAACGAAAGAAAAAAGATCAAGATAAATTGTTATCATTCAATATTTTAATTACGAGTGCATCAAAAAAAATTTCATTAATCAATGCTTGTCATAGAGCTGCAAGTAGATTTGAAAACAAGATTAATATTATACCTGGCGATAGTAATATTAATTCAATTTCAAAATATATTAGTAATTATTTTTGGAAAATGCCTCCAACAAATCAAAAGAATTTAGAAAAGATTTTAAGTGGATGTAAAAAAAGAAAAATTAAAATAATTATTCCTACAAGAGATGAAGAATTATATTTTTGGTCAAAGAATATGAAAACATTTGATCAAAATAATATTAATGTAATAGTTTCACCACTAAAAACTATTGAAGTATGCAACGATAAATTAAATTTTTACAAATTTTTTCATGGTATGAATATTTCTGTAATTAAAACATCCACAAAAGTTGAGGAATTGAATAAAAAGTTTAATTATGTTGTCAAAGAAAGGTACGGCTCATCCTCCAATAATATTGGAATAAATCTTGGGAAAAAAGATGTAATTAGGCACAGTCAAAACTTAAAGCACCCGATTTTTCAGCCATATATAAAGGGCCAAGAAATTAGCATAGATGCGTGGTATAATAATAAATATAAACTAATTGGATTTCATTCGCGAAAGAGAGAAATCATTGAGCATGGTGAGTCCAAGGTTACAACGAGTTATAGTAATGACTCGGTTAACAAGAAAATAAAGAAGTTTCTCAGTAAATTGCAGTTTAGAGGACCGATAGTGGTTCAAGCAATAGTCTCTAAAAATAAGGTATCTTTTATAGAGTGTAATGCAAGATTTGGTGGAGCTTCAACAGCATCAATATCTGCAGGTCTTGATATATTTTATTGGACTATTTCAGAGTTTTTATTTCCTAATAATAATCTAATAAAGTTTACTCCTATAAAAAATAAAATAAAACAAGTTCGTATTCAAAAAGATATTTTAATTTAGATGATAATAATTTTTGATCTAGATGATACCCTTTATAGAGAAAAAGATTTTCAAATAGGTGGCTTTAAAGCTGTATCAAAATATTTATCTTCTCTAATAAATCTTAGTGCAAGTAGAATTGAAAAAAGACTTAACGAAATAGTTAAGAAAGATGGAAGGGGATTAGTATTTGATAAGTTTTTAACAGAAAATAAATTCTACAGTAAATCTCTCATTAAAAAAACTATTTTGATTTATAGGTTACATAAACCAAACATTGAATTATATAGAGATGCAAAAAAAATAATATTTAAATTAAAAAAAAATATTTATATTTTAACCGACGGAAACAAAATTGTTCAGAAAAGAAAACTTATTGCACTTAGATTAAATAATAAAATTAAGAAATCTTTTATCACCCACAACTATGGTTGTAAATATGCTAAACCATCAATGTATTGTTTTAAAAAAATTAAAGAAACTGAAGGTGTAAATTGGAATGAAATGATGTATATAGGTGATAACCCAAAAAAAGATTTTGTTAATTTAAATAAAAAAGGCGTTCAAACAGTAAGAATAATGAGAGGGCCGTATAAATTTGAAAAAGCTAAAAGAAAGTTTGATGCAAAATTTAAAATCAATAACTTGTTAGAAATTATAAATATAATTAATAAAAATCATCATGGAAAAAATATTCAAAATTGGAAATAATTTTGTTGGCAATGGCTATCCACCTTTTATTATAGCAGAAATGTCTGGCAATCATCGAGGCTCGCTTAAAAGGGCTCTTAAAATTGTTGATGAGGTAGCAAAATCAGGTGCAAATGCAATTAAATTACAAACTTATACTGCTGACACAATAACAGTAAATTCCAAAAACAAAGAATTTATTATTCAGGACAAAAATAGTATTTGGTACAAACGCAATTTATATGATCTTTATAATGAAGCGCACACACCATGGAAATGGCATCCAGAAATATTTAAGCGAGCCAAGGAAAATAATTTAATTTGTTTTAGTTCACCATTTGACGAAACTGCTGTTGACTTTCTTGAAAATTTAAAAGCCCCTGCTTATAAAATAGCATCTTTTGAAATTAATCATATACCACTCATAAAAAAAGTTGCTGCGACTGGCAAGCCAATAATAATTTCAACTGGCATGGCAACAGAAAAAGAGATTAATGAAGCAATTAATGCGGCAAAATCAGAGGGAGCAAAGAAAATTATTCTTTTAAAATGTACCAGTGAGTACCCAGCCTCTATTGATGACAGTAACTTACTTTCTATACCTTTTATGAAAAAAAAGTTTAATTGCCAAATAGGACTGTCAGATCATACAGAGGGAATAGCAGCTCCTATTGCAGCAGTTACTCTTGGCGCAAGTGTAATTGAGAAACATATTACCCTTAATAAAAACGATGGTGCAGTGGATAGCAAATTTTCTCTTGAAGTTAAAGATCTAAAATCGATGGTAGAAGAGTGTATCAATGCATGGCGTGCATCAGGTAAGAAAAAAATTGGTCCAAGTCAATCAGAAAGAAAGTCTCTTCACTTTAGAAGATCAATTTATGTTATTAAAAATTTAGTAAAAGGAGATATTATTAACAAAAATAATATAAAAGTCGTGAGACCTTCAAATGGTATTCATCCAAAGTATTTTAATTACTTATTAGGAAAAAAAGTAAATACTAAAATAAAACAGAATTCTCCATTTAAATTAAGTTATTTAAAGAAAAAATGAAACAGAAAAAGAAAAAAATAAATAATTTTTCAATAATTATTGAGGCAAGAATGAGCTCCAGCAGACTGCCTGGAAAGGTTATGTTACCATTAAATAATATTCCCTCAATTCATTATCTAATAAATAGAATTAGTTGCGTAAAAAATGTAGACAACATTATTGTAGCTACTACTAATAATACAAATGATGACATATTAGTGAATTATCTAAAGAAAAATAAAATAAAATACTTTAGAGGAAGTGAAAGTAATGTTCTTGAAAGAGTATTGAAAACTGCAATAAAATTTAACGTTAAAAATATAGTTCAAATTACGGGAGATTGTCCATTGATTGATCCAAGACTAGTGTCTCAAACAGTAAATACTTATATTTCTAATAATGCAGATTATGTAAGTAACTCAACAATTAGAACTTATCCTGATGGTATGGATATAGCAATTTTTTCAACTAAATCATTAAAAGAAGTAAGTTTGCTGACTCAAAATAAAAATGACTTAGAGCATGTCACACTCTATTACAAAAAAAACTTTAAAAAATATAAGACGATCAACATTATGGCTCCTTCTGAACACCACCTGCCTGACCTAGGACTCACTTTAGATGAAATATCCGACTATAAACTCATCTCAAAAATTGTAAAAAAATTACATTCCAATAAATCAATATTCTCATTGGATGAAATACTTAAGTTTCTTAATAAAAATAAAAGTATGAGAAGTATTAATAAAAAAGTTAAACGAAAAAAGGTCAAACTATAAGTTTAATGTTAATTAAGACTCTTATAGTTGGGCTGGGTAAAGTTGGAATGATGTATGATTATAATAATAAAAAAAATAATTATACTCATGCGCAGAGTATAAATAATAATCCATATTTTGATTTATTAGGCGGGGTTGATGTATCATCTAAAAAAAGAGAAAAATTTGTTACAAAGTTTAGTAAGCCAGCATTTAACAGTATAAAATCTGCATACAGAGATACTAAATATGATTTAATAATCATATCAGTACCTACCATTCAGACACAAAAAATTTACTTAGAGATAATTAAAAAAAAGATAGTACCAAAGGCAATATTATTTGAAAAACCTGTTTCTAATAAATCATCAATATCAAAAAAAATATTTACATATTGTGAAAGAAAAAAAATAAAAATCTTTGTTAATTATAATAGACGATATGATATCTCAACGAGAAAAATAAAAGAAAAATTTAAAAAAAATTTTATCGGTGATGTCAAACACATTGAGGTAATTTATCATAAAGGACTATTCAATTCCTGTAGTCATTATCTTAATTACTTGAATTTTTTATTTTCGGACGAAAAGAAATTAATATCAGTAAAGAATAAACACCAACTAAAGGATGATTATTTAGTTGATTTCCATTTAAAGAACAAAAATTTTGATATAAATTTTGTAAGTAAAAAAAATCAGAGAGAGTCTATAAAAATTTATGGGACATTAGGTAAATTTGTATATTATACAGAAAAGGACATAATCTATTTTTTAAAAATCAATAAAAAAAAACAACAAATACAGAATAACTATTCCAATGGTCAGAAAAATGTTTTAAAAAATATAGCACAAACTTTTAAAAATAAAGCATATCCCTGTAGCACATCAAAAGACGCAATAGAGACCTTGAAATACATTGAAAAAATAATAAGAAAACTAAAATAATGTCTAAGAATAAACTAGCTATTTTTGGTGGCAAAAAACTAATTTCAAAAAACTTTCAGCAATTTAATACAATGGCAACTGAAGAGATCGAAGCCGTAAAAAAAGTGGTAGAGTCTGGAGTTCTCTCAAAATTTTTAGGAGAGTGGCATCCTGATTTTTATGGTGGTCCAAAAGTACGAGAATTTGAGTTGGCATGTGAAGAATATTTTAATGTAAAAAATGCCGTTTCAGTAAATTCGTGGACTTCAGGATTAATTTGCAGTGTTGGAGCAATTGATATTGAACCAGGTGACGAAGTGATTTTGAGTCCTTGGACAATGTGCGCCTGTGCAACAGCAATCTTACATTGGAATGCAATACCTGTATTTGCTGATATTGATCCTTATACATATAATTTAAATCCTCAATCAATTGAGAAAAATATTACCGAACAAACTAAAGCAATAATGGCAATCGATATTTTTGGCCAATCAGCCGATATGGACGAAATAATGATGATAGCAAAAAAACATAATTTAAAAGTCATATCCGATTCAGCTCAGTCTCCTGGAGCAATATATAAGGGAAAGAAGGCCGGAACAATTGCTGATGTTGGTGGGTACAGCTTAAATTACCATAAACATATTCATACAGGAGAAGGTGGTATTATAGTAACAAATAATGATATTATTGCTGAAAAGCTCAGATTAATAAGAAATCATGCAGAAGGTGTAGTTGGTCAAAAAGGCGAAGTAAATTTATCAAATATGATTGGCTATAATTTTAGACTTGGGGAAATAGAGTCTGCTATCGGAATTGAACAACTTAAAAAACTAAATGATATAATTACAAAAAGACAAAAACTTGCTAAACAATTATCTGAAGGATTATATCATTTACCAGGGTTACTAACCCCCCATGTACTAAAAGACTGTACACATGTATATTACGTTTATCCAATTCAGATTGATCAAAATATAACTCAAGTTCATAGAGATAAGATTTATTCAGCGTTAGCTGCAGAAGGTTTATCAATTGGTAAATCGTATGGGAACCTTCATTTATTGCCAATGTTCCAAAATAAAATTGCATATGGTTCAAAAGGTTTCCCCTGGAGTTCAGAAATTTGTAAAAGAAATGTAGACTATTCTAAGGGTATTTGCCCAGTCAGTGAGGAATTGAACGATCATAGATATATAGGGATAGATTTTTGTCAATTTGATTACACCATGGAAGATATTGATTTATTAATTAGAACATTTCATAAAGTATGGGATAATTTAGAATTCTTAAAAAAATGAAATCGTTAAGGCTTTTAGAATGTAATAATTTTTCAGAATGGGACAATTTTGTAAAATATTCACCACAAAACAATATCTTTTCTCATTCTTGGTTTCTCATAGAGAGAAAAAGAGATTACAAATTCTACTTTATATTAAAAGATGACAAAATTATATCATCTTTTATTTTATCACTAAATAAAAACAATCAATCAATGCCTAATCCATGGATTTATCATGGAATTTTTTTTAATAAAGATTTTGAAAACCTCCCCAGCCACAAATTTACAAAATTATATATAGAAATAATTGAGTTTTTAGTTGAGGAACTCTTAAAAAAAAATGACTTAATAGCTTTAAACTTGCATCCTTCAATTCAAGATATAAGGCCTTTTCAATGGTCAAGTTTCGTTAAAACAAAAAATTTAACAACTTCAATAAATATAAGTTCCACATCCATTTTAAATTTAAGTAAGTATAAAAATTTTGACAATTACTTATTAAATATAAGAAAAGTAAGAAGACAAGAGTATAACAGATGTATAAAGTTAGATTATTTAATTGAAAAATCGAAAGACATAAAAACGTTAAATGAACTTCATGAAAATACTTTCAAAAGGCAAGGAATTCAAAGAAGTGATCACGATAAGCTTCTTTGTAATGAAATTGCAAGAAAGGCAATTGACAATAACCTTGGCGACTTAATCATTTGTAGGAATAAAAACAATGAGCCTGTTGCGGGGGGGCTTTTTTTAAACGACAAAAAGAGTTGTTATTATGTAGTTGGTGCTACAGAAGAAAAAGAAAGAAAAAATAGCCCAATGACATTTATAATTTTAGAGCAAATAAAAAAACTCTTTAGCGAACAAATTGAATATCTCGATTTTTGTGGAATTAACTCTCCTAATAGAGGTGATTATAAAACAAGTTTTAACGGCACAATTATAAATTATTTTTTGCCAGTTATAGAGAAAGCTAAAGATGAGTGATTTCAGTGAAAAAAAACAAAAGATTTTAACATGTATAAGAAACTACGATATTTACTACGTTGAATTTAAACTTATTATTCATCCGTTTGCTATTTACTTTACCTATTTTTTCCATTTAATAAAATTTAGTCCCAATAATGTATCACTTATTAACTTACTAGTATCATTCCTTTGTTTATATTATTTTTATTTTGATCATTTTCTCATCTCATTTATTCTTTATTGGTTTAGAACTGTTCTAGATTACTCCGATGGTGCACTTGCAAGATTTAATTCTCAATCATCCAAATTTGGAAAATATTTAGACTTAATTATTGATTGGTTATTCTATCCTTCTTTATGGATACTTATTATTCTAAACAAACCTGATTTATGGTTTTTGACCTTTTTACTTTTATTTTATGTTTTATTAGTAGATTTTTATATAGAACCAAGAATTAAGTTACTAAAAAAAAGAGCACCTTTAAAAGAATTTTTTATGCAAAGAGGATTATTAATTGGGTTTGCTCCATTTGGTTTATTTGAAATGTGGTTATTATTTTTATTCTCTATTTTTAGTTTTAATGAGCAAATATTTGTTTTATTATCACTCTTAGTTTTCGTTGACCTTGTTTATAGGCTATATGAAACAGTTAGATATAGCTATTAACGAGTAAAAATCCATTTATAAATGCAGCAAATGAGTAAAGATTATTGGAAAGAAATTTATAAAAAGAAGATAATAAAAACGGATCCTAGTGATTTTGCTAAATATTGTTTAGATAATTATTTCACATCTGCTCAAGTTATAATTGATTTAGGTGCAGGTAACTGTAGAGATACTGTATTTTTTCTCGAAAATAAATTAAAAGTTATTGCAGTTGACCAAAGCTTACCAAGTATGGATGAAATATCTGATAATAAAGATATTAAGAAACTCATATTATCTAATTGTAAACTTGTAAAAAATGATTTTAGTAAAATCGATTTAAAAAGTTATGGTAAAATTGACATTTACTATTCAAGATGGTCGATTCATGCAATAAGTGAGCTTAAAGAGAAGCAACTTTTTAATAATATCTACGAAAATTTTAGAGAAGATTCTTTATTTTGTATAGAAGTCAGATCTACTAAAGATGAATTATTTGGTAAGGGAAAAAAATTGGAAAAAAATGCTTTTTACACTGATCATTATAGAAGATTTATTGATATAAATGAATTTAAAAAGAAAATAAAAAATAAATTTAAAATTATTTATATTGAAGAATCTAATAATTTTTCAAAGGTAGGAGATAATAACCCTGTATTAATCAGGGCAATATTGGGTAAAATATAAATTTTATGAATACTCAATTCTTCACTATTAGACCATTTAATTTCAATTCTATAATATTAATTTTTTTTAATAACTTATTAGAGATCTATGATAATTGATGCAGAGGTTCTTAATATTTCCCATGTAATTTGTACTAAACAAAGAGTCATAAACTAATATGATCAGAAAAAAAATATTGATTATTGGCTTTCAAAAAGCAAGTATGAAATTATTTTATGATTCATTAAATTTTTTGATAAATAAAAGATACAAAGTTACTTTTTATAAGGGTCCAAATTTTAAAAAAAAAATAACTTTAAAAGAACCAAAAAACACAAAATATAAATTTTTACATAAATACGATTTTATAATTACAGGAACAAGTGAAACATTATTTGAAAAAAATATTTGGAGGTATTGTGATACAAATAATATTCAATACGCAGCATTTGTTGATTCAGTTGTAAATATTAAACAAAGATTTAGTAAAATAAATAAATTTCCAAAAAGTATTTTCATTACATCGAACATCACTGAGTCAAAAATAAAAAAAATATTTCCTATTAAAAGTAAAGCTACAAAAATTATAAATATAGGCTTTATATCTCATATATATTTAAAAAAAATATTGCCCAATAAGCCAAGCCAAAAAAATATACTTTATGTAACAAGTGACATTAACTTTAAGTATGAATTAGAAATAATAAAAAAATTTATTTATTTCTCTAAAATTAAAAAAAACATTTTATATATCTGCATTCACCCTAGGGAAAATTTAGAATTATATAAATCTAAAATAAAAAATGCTGCTAATATAAAAATTTATCAAAATAAATTGTTGAAAATTGCACCAAAAGTCTCTGAAGTATTTGGAGTCTCTACAATGGCTTTATTAGATATGAAAGCAATAGGTAAAAGAGTATTTTATTACAAAAATAGAATGAATAAAGATAATATGCATAAGTTATTCTCAATATATGGTCTCGGTAACTTTAGATTAAGAAAAAATAAAATAATTAAATTAAAAAAAAATCTTAATATAAGAAATGTTAATAATAAAATAATTCTTAAGAATATATATGAACTTATTTAATGATATTTTTTTACCATGCTTATATTTTCATTGAATGATAATTGGATTACATTTATAAAAAATTCAATAAAAATTAAAAAAATATACTTAAATATTCATTCTAAATAAGATTCAAAACACTAACCAAAAATGATAAGTCGAATAAAATATATTTTTAGCAGATTTTATAAAAACCCATTGTATACTCTAAAAATCGCTTTAGACAAGGCTGCAAAATATTTAGAAGACAATTTTGTAATAAATTCTCTGAGTAATCCTTATTTAGAACATTGTATTAAATACTGGAAAAGAACTGAGTTATTTGATGGTCCAGTTATATTATGTGATATTTCTGAAAGTCCAGGTTTTATAATTTCTAATAATTACTTTTTACAAATACTTTCTGATAGATATAAAGGACAAATATTCACATTTTCAAAAAATAAACAATATAATTTAAAAAAGATTCGTAAATATCAAAATTTTAGCGGTCATATCCAAATTAAACTTACTGAAAAAAAATTAATTAGAGAAATGAAATTAATTTTTAATAAGGCTAAGGAAGAAATATGCAATAAGGAACAATTATTTAATTACAAAATAGAGGATATTTGGATAGGCATTGATATTTATGAAACCTATCTAAGGTTTGGTAATCCAACTGTAGATATAAAGGATCCAGAATTGTGGAAAATATTTTTAGATGCAGTAGAAATGATACTGTTTTGGAAAAATTTTTTTGCAAAAAATAATGTAAACTCAGTACTTCTTACACACGATTGTTATTTGTATTATAACACGATTGCAAAAGTTGCTTACTTGCATAAAAAACCAGTCTATTTTTGTAGTATTTATTGTTATCAAAAGGCCACAGAACCTTTTTCACTGTATAAATACAGATATATTAATTATAGAAAAATGTTCGAAAAGTTAAGTAGTGACGAAAAGTCTAAAGGTATTGAAATTTCAAAAAATCAGCTTCAGAAAAGACTAAATGGTGAAGTTGGAGTAAATATGAAATATTCAACAAAATCTGCATTTCATAAAAATTTTTCAAGTAAAGTAATTAAAAACTCAAATAAGACAAAGGTTCTTATTTGCACCCACTGCTTTTTTGATAATCCTCATGGATATGGTGGAATGATTTTTTTAGATTTTTATGAATGGCTAGTTTTCTTAGGAGAGATTTCAAATATTACAGATTATGACTGGTACGTGAAAACACATCCTGATTATTTACCCGGGACAATTGAAACATTAAAAAAAATAATAATTAAATATCCGAAGCTCAAACTGTTACCATCACACATATCATTTCATCAGCTAGCAAATGAAAAAATTGACTTTGCTCTTACTTGTTTCGGATCAGTAGGTCACGAATTACCTCTATTAGGAATTAATGTGATTAATTGCGCCTATAATCCTCATATAGCTTATGATTTTAATTGGCATGCCAAAACTAAGAAAGAATATAAAGAACTTCTTCTAAACTTGCCAATTTTAGAAAAGAAAATCTCATTTGATGAGATATATGAATGTTTTTATATTCATTATTATTATACATACGTGGATAATTTATTTTTTGACTCATATAATAATTTTATTGACACACTTAATTACGGCAAAGGCCGAAATATTTTGGCATATAAATATTTTCTCTCTCAATTTAATGAAAATAAGCACCAGAAAATTAAATCCGATATAACTAATTTTATAGAATCTGATAAAAAAAATTTTTTTTTAAAAGGGCCAGAATAATTTAAGTAAATACATGATTAAAATCGCAAAAAAATATATTAAATTAATATTAAGAGAAAAAACCGTTAAGTCTCTTAGTAAAAATATTAAAATTATCAAAATAAAAATTTTAAAGATTATTGAGTATTTTAATATATTCATTTTTTCGGATCCTTACAAAATAGCTTACAAAGCTGGAAGAATTGATAAAAATTATAAGGCAATAGAATCATTCATAGATTTTAATAATGGAATATATTTCGAGATAGGTGCTCTAGATGGATATTTTTCAAGTCCCTCTTATAGTTTATCAGTAAAAAGAAATTGGCAAGGAGTAATGGTTGATGGAAATGAAAACTTTCTTGATTTAATTAGACTTTATCGTCCTAAAGATGAAATAGTTCATGCGGCGTGTACTAGCGACATCATAGCAAAAAAGAATAACACATGTAATTTTATTGATTTACACCATAGCGGTGAAATTTACTTTAGCAATGACCAAATTGATAAATACTCAAAAGAAAAAATTAGGGAATTAGGAAATAAGATAATTAAAAAAAATGTACCACTTACTACTGTCACAAAGATAATTGAAAAGTCAAAAATAATAAAAAATAATTTTATTGATCTTTTTATTTTAGATGTTGAAGGGCATGAAATGGAAGTACTAGAAGGCTATAACTTTAGTAAAATTCATACAAAATATTTTCTTATAGAGTCAAGAACAGACAATGAACGCATGAAAATTAATGAATTTATGAAAAAAAACGATTATAACTGCGTTGGGCAAACTAGTAGCACGGATTATTTATATTTAAAAATTAAATAAATCTTAGTTAGGCTATATAAAAATAAATTTGAAAGTAATTTAAAATTTTATAAACATGAAAATTGTTCAACTTGCAGAAGTCCATACTGAAAAAATGGGATATTCAGATGTCTGTTTGCCAAGAGCATTTAGTAAATTGGGGAATACATCAGTAGTGATTTCCTCAGCCGGAAATAGTTATTCAAACACAAAAGAATATAAAGATATTTTTAGTAATTTTTTAAATGATGAAAATAAAGTTGGCATAAAAAATGCAGACGGATATGAATTGTACAGACTCGAATCCATTACCTCACCGTTTGGTATATATATAAAAAACCTTTATAAAACCCTTAAAGAAATTAAACCAGATATCGTCCAGGCTGGTGAACTTGTTTCTCTTTCTACTGTACAATGTGCAATTATAAGTTTGTTTCTGCCATTTAAGTTTACGGTTGAGTGTCACATACACAAATCAGTATTTAATTTGTCCATGCAAAAAAGAGGATTTTTAAAAAATTTAAAAAAATTTTTTAGGAATGTATTTAATTTTATGCTCGTGCAAATTATCTCTCTAATTATGGAAAGGTGCTTTCCGATCAGTCAAGACTCATATGAAATTTGCAATAATTTTTTTCTAATAAAAAAACAAAAACTAACTATTCGGACATTAGGAACAGATACAGAGATATTCTATAAAATGAAAGATAGGCCACTTAAATTAAAATTATCATTAGGCTTTAAGATTACAGACATTATTTGCATATATACAGGTAGACTTACAGAAGATAAATCCCCGCACATTTTGCTCGATGCAATTAGAATTTTACATAATCAAGGTCACACTCACTTCAAAGCATTATTTATAGGTGAGGGAATAGAGTCATATCGTAAGTTATTTATTGACAATGATTTTTGCAAAATTTTAGATTTTGTTAATTATAAAGAATTAAATAAATTTTATAACATAAGTGATATTGGTGTTTGGCCTAAGCAAGAAAGCACTAGTCAACTAGACGCCCTTGCAACAGGATTAAGTATAATTATCTCTGATCAATCAGGAGTTAAAGAAAGAGCAATCAATTCAGGGTTATTATATCAAGAAGGCTCAAAACTTGATCTTGCAAAAAAAATTTTAAAATTAGGAGATGAAAAATTACGATTAAAAATGTCAGAAAGTAGTATTAATAAAAGCAGAGAAATATATGATTGGAGAATAATAGCGAAGAAATATGAAAATGATTACAAAAAGTTATTGAAGGTTTAAATATAAAAATGAAAAAAATACTAGTTGTATTTGGAACTAGACCGGAGTTCATAAAATTGTTACCAGTTATTCTTAGCTTCAAATCCAGCAAAAAAAAGTGCAAATTGTTAGTTTGCAATACATCGCAACATAAAGATCTTGTTAAACCACTTATCGATTTTTATAATATAAAAATAGATTATAATCTAAATGTACTAAAAAAAGGCCAGTCACTATCTCAATTAGCATCAAAAATCATAAGTAAAGTTGACCTAATTCTAAAAAAAAATAACCTTGATTGCATCGTTGTTCAGGGTGATACATCAACAACTATATTTTCTAGCTTGGCAGCTTTTTATAATAAAATTAAAATTTTTCACGTCGAAGCAGGACTTCGAACCTATAATTTAAATTCACCTTGGCCTGAGGAATTAAATAGACAATTTACATCCAAGATAGCAAGTCACAATTTTGCACCAACACCATTATCTAAAAAAAATTTAGTTAATGAGGGGTATGGGCCAAGAAATATAACTATCACAGGCAATACTGTTATAGATTTACTACTACTTACACTAAAATTAATTGGTAAAAAAAAATTAATTAAAAGAAAACTTAAGTCAAAATTTTCAAAATTGTCTAATAATAAATTTAAAATCCTTTTATCTGTTCATAGAAGAGAAAATTTTGGCAGTTCTATAAAAGAAATATTTAAAGCAATAAATAATCTTTCAAAGAAACCAAATATTCAAATCATTTATTGTATACATAGTAATCCATATGTTAAAAAAGCTGAAAAAAAGTTTTTAAAAAAAAGAGAAAACATAGTCTGTTTTAATTCCTTAGACTACATCAGTTTTGTTTATTTGATGAATAGTGTTGATTTAATAATGTCAGACTCCGGTGGTATTCAAGAAGAAGCTCCAAGTATAGGTAAGCCACATTTGATTTTAAGGGAATTTACTGAAAGACCAGAAGCGATTGATCAAGGCTCAGCTGCATTGGTTAAATTAAATGAAACTAGTATAGTAAATAAATTCAACCAAATTTATAAAAATAAAGATGTACTATCAAAAATGTCAAAAAAAAGAAATATTTATGGTAAAGGAAATGCCGCTAAGTTGATAAGTGAAAAAATATTAAATTTAATCTAAAAGCTGTGAAACAAAAAAAGGTATCAATAATTGGGCTTGGTTATGTAGGACTTCCGATTGCACTACTTTTATCAAAAAAAAATATCAAAGTAATCGGATATGATATTAATAAGTCGCTTGTAAAAAAACTAGAAGATGGTGTTTATGGTAAAAATAATGAAAACGAATTAGAAATAATCAAATTATATAGGAAACAATTCAAAAAAAATAATTTAATTTTTTCAAATAAGCCCATTAGATCTGATATATATGTTATTTGTGTACCAACTCCATTAAAAAGAAATCAAAGAGCAGATTTGAGATATGTTTATGCTGCTATTGATAATATTATTCCAATTATAGCTGAAGATAATACTATTATAATAGAGTCCACAATTCCCATAGGATCAACAAATCAAATAAGAAAAAAAATCAAACAAAAATTAAATAATTTAAATATTAATATAG